>Ga0136622_10000536_pt1 | contig 15604 bp, 19 predicted proteins | sample AntDrymUQ4482106_2_FD_104803 | JGI IMG/M metagenome (GOLD analysis project Ga0136622, IMG submission 104803) | Polar desert sand microbial communities from Dry Valleys, Antarctica - metaG UQ448 (21.06) | ecosystem: Environmental > Terrestrial > Soil > Desert | place: Antarctica: Dry Valley...
ATCATGGAGCGCGTCCTGAAGCTGCCGCCGGAGACGCGCCTCCACCCGGGACACCGTGAGGCGACGACGGTGGGGGAGGAGTGGGAGTCGAACCCGTTCGTCCGGCTCTGGCGCGAGCTTGACGCGGAAGGAGACGAGCCCTGCCGGGTGCGTGGGCGCGACGCGACGCTGATCCTCTGGGCGCCCGATTACGACGGCGGCCACAAGGCGTGGGTGCGCTGGCCGGACGGCTCGGACGCGATCGTCGGCGGATCCCAGGTCGAGCGCTAGGGTCTTCTTTGGGCAGAACTCGGATGCTGCGACAACGTTCATGTTGCTGCTCCTGATGTTTCCGGCGGAGCCGGGCTTGCCCGGCGCAGCCACCCGCGGCCCCGGCGCGTCCAGCTCCGAAGGAGGGGGCCCGCGGGGGAACCATGGGTTCCCCCGCGCTAAGTCCGCCAGGCCGGGTCGACCGGCTCGATCAGCCACGCGGGCTCGTCGCAGAGCTGGCAGCTCGGCCACTGCTCCTCGCCCCCGAGCGGCGGCAGCTCGTCCTGCCACTCGCAGCCGTACTCCGGACAGTGCCTACTCAAGCATGTGAGCGTTCCCCGTGACTCCACGATCGACCTCCCCCTCGTTCTCCCGATCCGCGGCCGCCCCCCGGCGGTGACGCGGAAGCTTTCGTCTCCCTTCTCATCCTGCGACCCCCGGCGCCGGGCGCAACCCTGTAACGAGGGAAATCGCTACGAAAAGCGTGTGCTGGGACGTTCCTGGGGCTCGCCGTCGAGCTCGATGTCGACCCGCTCGTTGTAGAAGCACAGGCGATCCTTGACGTCCTGTGCGTCGCGCAGGGGCTGCGGGTAGAACCAGACGGCGTCCGCCACGAGCTCGCCGCCGGCGCGGATGGAGCAGTAGGAGGCCAAACCCTTGTACGCGCAGCGCGTCTGCTTGTCGCTCGGAAGCAGCAGATCGCGGCGGACGTCCTCGGGCGGCAGGTACCAACGCGTCGGCAGGCCTGTCTCGAAGAGCGCCCAGGCGCGGGTCGACTCGGCGAGGACCTCGCCGTCGACACGCACTCGGACATGCCGCGAGGTCGGCACCGTGTCGATGCGGTGGTAGGGATCGCGCGCATGCCCGAAGACCTGCTCGTCCTCCTCGAACCACGCGTCGAGCTTGTCCCAGAAGAAGGCGAGGTACCCCGTGAGCGGCGGGGCGCTCTCGAGCGGCTCCGAGTAGCTCCAGGCCGCGTTCGCGGAAACCTTGTCGCCTACCCGCAAGGTCCAGTACGAGGCGTCGCCCTTGCGCGGGCAGTGCGTCGAATGCTCGGTCGGCTCGAGCAGATCCATCCGTACGTCAGACTCGGGGACGTAGTAGACGGGGAGGTGCTCCTCCTCGTGGAGGAGCTTCGCGCGCCTGCTGTCGACGACCGTCTCGCCCCCGAATTTCGCCCGGACGCGGCGCGGCGAGTCCTCGAAGAGGAGGAAAGCGCCGGAGCGCTCGACGTTGGGAGTTCCCGCCGGCCGCTCGCCGAAGGGACCCGTTCCGATCGTCAGCGTCACGCGCCCAGCCTAGCCGTGGAAGAGCGAGTCCCGGTACTCGTCCACGAGCGTGCGCTCGAGCGCCAGCCGCAACGGCGCCAGCTCGTCGTCGATAGCGGCCGAGCGCTCCGCGTCGAGCGTCACGACGGGCTCGGTCCGCGGCCGGCTCTCGAGGAGCGTGATTCGCTTGCCCGTCGGCGGATGGGTGGTACCCAGGCGCGCGTTCTCGAGTCTTGCCACGCGCCGGCGACGGTCGTGCTCCCGCTCGGGGATCAGCTCGAACGCCTCGCGCAGCTCGCGAAAGAGGTCCGATCCACCGCGGGCAGCATGCTGCGTTGCGCCCTGGAACGTCGATTCGAGGAGCAGCTTCTCGTGCAGCGAGACGGTCGCGTTCGTGCCCGCGACGCGCGCTGCCAGGGCATCGGCCAGGTACTCGGCGCGCTGGTGGTCGCGCAACAGCAGGTGAAGCTCGAGGAGGAGCAGGCCGAGCACGGGACGGGAGAGCAGCCAGAAGAACCAGTTCGCGACCCGCTCGACGAGGCCGAGCTCCCATTCACGACCCTCGGTCGAGTCGTCCGGAGCCACGAAGCTGTAGAGCTCGGCGAGACCGACCACGGCGGAGCCCACGAAGAGCCCGCGCGTCACATCGCCGTTCCGGCCGTGCGCCAGCTCGTGGGCGACGAGCGCCACGCGCTCCCGTGGCTCCAGCACCGTGAGGAGCGGGACGCCGAGGGTCAGCACGCGCCGGCGGGGCAGGCCGACGGCGGCCCACGAGGCGTTGTAGCCGTGGTCGACCGCCAGGACGTCCACCGTCGGCGTTCCCACCGCGGCCGCGACCGCGTCGACGAGGCCGAGCAGCGTCGGCGCCTCAGCCCGCGCGATCACGCCCTCCTCTGGGAGGCTCCCGAAGCGAGGTCGCATCAGGAAGGCGATCGCGGCGGCGATCGCTCCGAGCACGATCGCGAAGACGTTGGGAACCCCGAGGACGACGAGCGCCACGCCAGCGGCGGCCAGGGCGGCCGTGAAGAGGTGCACGACCGCGGCGACGGCGTAGGCGGCGACCTTCGCCGGCGTCGCGGTCGGCTCCAGCCGCTCCGCCTCGAGCAGGCCGCTGTGCAACCTGTCGCCGAGCCGGCGCCCCGCTGCCTCGTAGAGCCGCCCGAGGCGGCCGGCCGGCGCCTCGCGGGTCGGCGCGTGCAGGTTCCAACCGCACCGGTCACACCAGGTGACGTAGCCCTCCTGTACCGGCACCGTCGAACCGCAGCTGGGGCAGGACTCGTTCTTCAGGAGTCGTCCTCCAGGAGCGTGCGGGCGAATGTCCCCCCTCCGATCACGCGCTCAGCGTTGGCCCCGGCCCGCTCCCGGAGCATCCGGTCGGAGGTCACGAGCCAGTACTTCTGGCCGCGGGCGTGAAGCTCCCGCGCGGCCCGCGCCAGCCAGTCGTCGGCGCTCTCTCCACCCGTGCCGACTACCACGCACGACCCGTTGACCTCCCGTTCGCCCACGAGCCCACCCGGAGCCCTCCCGTCGAAGACGACGAACGAGCGGCCGCGGGTCGTAACCCACGAGCGGCACCGCTCGAGGAGCTCGCCCTCCGGGATGTTCGGCCAGACCGAGCGGAGGACGTTGCGGGCGTCGACGAGGACGATCAGACGATGAGCGCCTGCACGTCCCGCCGCGCCGACCACGTCCGCAGGAGCAGGGCCGCGTCCTTGCGCTGGTGGGAATCCTCCGCCGCGAGAGGCAGGAAGGCGGTGACGGTCGCCATCCCTTCGCCCTTCGCGATGTAGCCCATCGCACAGAGGAAGTTGACGAGGTCGTCGACGAGAGCTGGATCGCTGATTTCGATCTTCATAGCCGCAGTGGGTGAAGCACTTGCCTCTCAGAGCAAACACCGAAGACGCCGCTCGGGCAATCCCCCCGTTCGAGGGATCAAGGGCAGGATCACCGGCGCAGACGCCAGACCGCCTTCGTGAAGGCGACCTCGAGGCCCGCTCGCGCGAGGTTGCGGTGGCTCGAGGAGGCGAACTCCGCCTGCGAGGTGAGCACGGCGGCCCCTGCTGCCCGGGCATCGGCCACGCGCCGCGCGATCAGCGCGGTCTGGCAGCCCCGACCCCTCCAGGCGGGGATGGTCGCCGCGTTCGCGAGGTAGGCGATCCCGTCCTGAAACGACATGGCGGCCGTCGCGGCGGGCTCTCCCTCGATCTCCGCGAGGTAGAGGTCCCAGCCCTCGACGGCCGCCCAGCGCTCGACCGGCCGCGGGTCGGCCTCCGAGACCTCGTGGCCTCGGAGGTGCGTGGCCGCAAAGAGAGGGGCTTCCCCCGGCTCGACCCGCCGCACCGTGACGCTCGGCGGCTCAGAAACGGCGTCCGGAGCGCCGAAGAGGACGCCGTGGAAGCCGATCTGGGCAGCGCCGGCGGCCGCGAGGCGCTCGGCAAGCCGGTCGAACCCGGGCGCGGGAACGAGCTCGAACCACGGGCGAAGCCCTCGCTGGCGGTAGAAGGCGACGATCTCCTCCACGTGACCCTCGTCCGCGGGAGTCAGACCCATCACCCTGTTGGCGAAGTCGAGCTCCGGGAGCGCGTGACTGGCCGGGGCGAGCGCGGAGCCGAAGTGCCTGAGCTCGACCGTCTCGGGTGCGAGCTCGCGCCATCCCTCCAGCCACCGGGTGGTGAACGCCACACCCGCGGCCTCGAGCTTCCCCGCCAGCTCATGTGTCATCGCCGGGGCGGTCACCGCGGGCACAATACGACGGTGGACAGACGCGAGCGGGAGCGAGTTCTCGGAGAGTGGGGCGTTGGCTACGAGACACCCCGGCAGACGCGTGAGCGCGCCGAGCTGGAGTCCGCGCTCGCAGGCAGCCCTGTTCGCGGCCGGCCGCTCCGGCAGCGCCTACGAGCGGCACCGGGAGCGGCCGACGCGTATGTCGCCTCCCTCGGCGGGCCGCTCCCGTACATGCAGCGGCTGCGCCGGATCGACGACGAGACCGCCGACCACGAGCACCGGCTCGAGATCGCCTGGCGCGAGCTCGCGGCGGAATGCGACGGCGATCGTGTGGCCTTCACTCGCCGCTGGCGCGAGGCGGCCGCGCGCTGGAGCTTCTTCGGCGTCAACGACCTGATCGAGCGGCACAACCGCTTCTACCCGGCAGAGGCGCGTCTCCCCATGAACCCGCGCACGGGCGACTTCGCGCTCGTCGGCGGTCGACCCTACTGGCGCGAGCCGCTCGACGAAGGCTGGGTGCTCGCGCGCTACTCGCCGGAGCTCGACGGGGCGCTCGAGCGCGAGCGGGCCGCGTAGCGGGTTCCGCCGTGAAGCGCTACCGCCCGGTTCCACTCACCTTCGACCGCCTCGACCCGGATGAGCAGCTCGCGCGCTCGGAGGCGTTCCTCGAGCGCATGCGAACCCGGCGCAGCGTGCGCCGGTTCTCGTCCGAGCCCGTGCCCTTCCCTCTGATCGCAAACGCGATCGAGACGGCCGGCACCGCTCCCTCGGGCGCCCACCAGCAGCCGTGGACGTTCGTCGTCGTCTCCGACCCGGAGCTCAAGCGTCGGATTCGAGCTGCGGCGGAGGAGGAGGAGCGGCGCAGCTACGACGGGCGCATGAGCGCCGAATGGCTCGAGGCGCTCGCCCCCCTCGGAACCGACTGGCGCAAACCGCACATCGAAGAGGCGTCGTACGTCATCGTCGTCTTCGAGCAGGCCTACGGGCTCGAGGGCGAGCGCAAGGTGAAGCACTACTACGTCCGGGAATCGGTCGGAATCGCCGTCGGTCTCCTCCTCGCGAGCCTCCACATCGCCGGGCTCGCCACGCTCACGCACACGCCCTCGCCGATGGGCTTCCTCGCCCGGCTCCTCGAGCGCCCGGCGAACGAGCGGGCCTACGTGCTGATTCCCGTCGGCTACCCGGCCGAGGGCTGCACCGTGCCGGACCTAGAGCGCAAGCCGCTCACCGAGACGATGGCGGTCTTCGGCGAGCGCGGGTAGGCGGCGCTCGATCTCGGCCTCGTCCGCGACGACGAGGCACACGCCGTCTCCGAATGTCGCTTCGAGCTCGTTCCGGGCGACGACGTCGGTCGGATCGGCGATCGCCACGACAGTGCGTCCGTCGTCGAGCCTCCGCAGCGGGACCGCCGCGAGGTGCGGGTCGACGCGCGGGAGGTCGGGCTCGACTTCGTAATCGTCGAGCTCGACATAGGGCAGCTCGTACTGCTCGGCGAGCGCACGCGCGACGCCGTGCCGCGACACCCAGCCTCGTTCGACGAGGATCTCGCCCAGCCGTTTCTCGCAGCGCAGCTGCTCGACGAGCGCGAGCTCGAGTTGCTCCGGCGTGAGGAGGCCCTCACGCAGGAGCAGTGCACCGAGTCGAATCTCCGCCGGCCAGGTTGTTTCCACCTTCGTTCTATCGCCAGGTCGAGCGGAAAGCTGAAGTTCCTCAGGGCATCGCGGGGGCGCTCCCCCGGCCCTCGTACTGCGCCTCGATCCGTTCGAGCTCCTCGTCGGTGCCCTGGCGGATCGGCCCCTTGAACCACCGGTGAGCCGACAGCAGGTACCAGCCGCCGAAGAGCAGAAGTGCACCGCCGACAAGAAGCGGCGTGTAGTTGACGAAGTCCCACGTGAAGCCCTCGTTGCCCGGGATTCCGACCGAGGCGAAGGGGAGCAGGAAGACGATCGAGATGAAGACGATCCAGATGATCGAGATCCAGTCGATCCAGCGGTAGTGGCCGCCGAGGTGCCACGCGCCCCGCTCGAACGACTCGCCGGCACGCAGCCGCAGGATGATCGGCAGCACGAACGCGATGTAGAGGCCGATCACCGAGATCTGGGTTCCGACCGCGTAGCCGACGAATCCGTTCCAATGTGTCGGGATCATGAGGGCGAACGCCGCGATGCAGATCGCCCAGACGGTGAAGACGGGGACGCGGTTGCTCGATACCCGCCGCCAGAGCTCGTGCCCGGGTACCGCGCGGTCGCGCGAGAACGCGAACATCATCCGCGAGGCGGAGGTGACCGAGGCGATGGTGCAGAACGTCTGCGCGACGACCGCGATGAAGAGCAGGAATTCGGCCCAGCGCTCGCTCATCGACTCCGTCCAGATGAGCGTGACGATTCCCTGTCCGGCGCCGACCAGGTCGTCGTTGGACAGGTTCGGCACCGCGAAGGTCACCGCCACCAGCAGGATGAACCCGAAGATCACGGAGACGACGACCGACATGACCATGCCCCAGGCGGCTCCCCTGGACGCCTGGCGGGTCTCCTCGCTCATGTGAGCCGACGCGTCGTAGCCGGTGATCGTGTACTGCGCCATCAGGAGACCCGTGGCGAAGACGTACCAGAAGACGATCGAGCCGAAGTTCTGGCCCGAGAAGCCGGTGTTGTTGAGCGTCTCGCCGAAGACGTAACCGGCGGAGCGATGGTCGTCCGGGACGAAGATCAGCACGCCGACGATGACGAGCACGCCGGCCCAATCTCGCTGTCCCCAGGCACGCCGTCGCGTGGAGTCCATCCGCGCCGCGTCACTTCGTGTGCTTGCCGCCTCGCCGACCTTGCGCGCATCGTGCATCGCCGAAGAAGGCGCAAGGCCACCGATCGTGCAAGGGCAGATCTCCGGGCCGGCGATCATGCGGTTGCATTCGCAGGTTCCGTCCTGCTCGTACACTCGTGGCGTGAGCCCCTCGCGGCCGATCATCGGCATCACGAGCTACGCCGATCGGGTGCGCTGGGGCGTGTGGGACGTCCCCGCTGCGCTGATCCCGCTCACCTACGTCGACGCCATCCGGCACGCCGGCGGCCGCCCGCTGCTCGTACCGCCGAGCGAAGAGGCGGTCGAGGAGACGCTCGACGCGCTCGACGGCCTCCTCCTCTCCGGCGGTGAGGACATCGACCCGGCGCAGTACGGCGCCGGGCAGCATCCGGAGACCAAGGGCGTCCGGCCCGATCGCGACCGGGCCGAGCTCGCCCTGCTCGGTGCGGCGCTGGCGCGGGACATGCCCGTTCTCGCCGTCTGCCGCGGGAGTCAAGTGCTGAACGTCGCCCTCGGCGGCGATCTCGTCCAGCATCTTCCGGAGGTCGTGGGCGACGAGAAGCACAAGCACACACCGGGCGTCTTCTCCGACCACGACGTCGCGCTCGCCTCCGAAAGCCGCCTCGGGCGTACGCTGGGCGAGCGCGCGCCGGTGAAGTCTCACCACCACCAGGGCTTCGGCCGTCTCGGCGACGGGCTGCGCGAGGTCGCGTGGGCAGAGGACGGTACGGTCGAGGGCCTCGAGCTCCCGGGCCAGCGGTTCGCGCTCGGCGTGCTCTGGCATCCCGAAGAGGGCGAGGACTTCGCGCTCTTCAAGACCCTCGTCGACGAAGCCCGCGCTTACCGGAAGGACAGCCGCTGAGCGGCCGGCTCGAGGGCAAGGTCGCCGTCATCACCGGTGCGGGAGGCGGAATGGGGCGCGAGGCGGCGCTGCTCTTCTCCGAGGAGGGTGCGCAGGTCTGTGTCGCGGACATCGACCTCGCTGCGGCCGAGCGGACGGTTGCGGAAGCGCGCGAAGCGTTCGCGGTCGAGGCCGATGTCGCGGACCCCGCCAGCGTCCGCGCCATGTATGACGCGACGGTCGAGCGCTACGGCGGCATCGATGTCCTCTACAACAACGCCGGGATCTCGCCGGCGGACGACGACTCCATCCTCGAGACCGAGCCGGAGGCCTGGCAGCGCGTGCAGGATGTCAACACGAAGGGCGTCTACCTGTGCTGCCGGGAGGGGATTCCGCACCTGCTCCGGCGAGGGGGCGGCTCGGTGATCAACGTGGCCTCCTTCGTCGCGATCCTCGGGGCGGCGACTTCACAGATCTCGTACTCGGCGTCGAAGGGCGCGGTGCTTTCGATGAGCCGGGAGCTCGCGGTGCAGTTCGCCCGCCGGGGCGTACGTGTCAATGCCCTCTGTCCATGGACCGGTCGAGACGCCGCTCCTCCTCCGCATCTTCGGCGACGACCCGGCCGCGCTCGAGCGCCGACGCATCCACTGGCCCCATGGGTCGCCTCGCGAAGCCGAAGGAGATCATCAACGCCGCGCTCTTTCTCGCAAGCGACGAGGCCTCGTACGTCACGGGCTCGACGTTCCTCGTCGACGGTGGTATCACGGCGGCGTACGTGACACCGGAGTAAGGACGAGAGCGTCGCATGATCGAGCTGGCCGAATGAATCGAGCGTTATCGCCGCGCTCGGGTGGCGGTCGAGTGGTGGACGACGATGATGGAGGACGCTGACGGCGGTCCGATCACGCTACCCGGCTGCCTCCTGCTGCGCTTCGCACCGGACGGCCGCTGCGAGGAGCTGCGCGAGTACTGGCACCTCGAGCACGGGACGCACGAAGCGCACCCCGGCTGGGGGGAGTAACAGAGGTTAGGTTCCGACGACTTGCACGAGCCAGCGCCGGTCGCGTTCCCGGTCGAGCTCGAGGAACAGAACACGCTGCCAGGTGCCGAGGCAGAGCTCCCTGTCGCGGATGGGAATCGATTCTCCGGCCGGGCCGAGCAGCATCGACATGCAGTGAGCATGCCCGTTCCCGAAGTCCATGTCCTCGGGACAGATGTTCTCCGTGCGTTTGTCCCAGTCGTCGTGGGCGTAGTAGCCCTCGCTCGGAACGAGGCGCTTGAGCAGGGTGGCGAAGTCCTCGAGGAAGCCGCTCTCGAACTCGTTGATGCGGACGGAGCAGGTCGTATGGGGTGAGTAGACGCACGCGATCCCGTTCCGGACGCCGCTCTCCCGCACCGCCTCGGCGACATCGTCGGTGATGTCGCGAACCGACAGGCCCCCGGTCGTGCGCAGATGCCGCTCGAGATGGAACGCCTTCACCCTACGCCGACTCCTCTTCTAGACTTTCCGGCTGGCTCATGTTACCGGCGGGCACCGCTCGTACACCCGGAGAAGCGGCCCGTCCGAACCTGGGTTACGCTCGCGGGCCGGGGCCCGTAGCTCAGCGGTTAGAGCAGCGGACTCATAATCCGTCGGTCCCAGGTTCGAATCCTGGCGGGCCCAAGCTTATCCCCTGCGGGTGCGGATTTTTCGCGAGGAACCCATCTTCGAACCAGCCGTGCGCGGTCGTGATCGTGCGAGGAATGGGGGTGCTCATGAGTCTCGCCGTCGTGGGTGTGCTCCTGAGCATGCGGGCTCTGGCTCCTGAAGGTGTCAACGATCCCCCCAAGGGCTTGTCAACCCCCGCGAGAGGTCTCGCGCTCATCCCGGAATGGGCGCCGACGCGGAACCCTCGACCTGGGCTATTCGGCCGAGCCTGCGGCGGCCGGTCGCCGCGAACACGACCACGAAGACAGCTGCCGCGACGAGGACGACTGTCGCCCCCGACGAGATGTCGAGGTGGTAGCTGAGGTTGATGCCGACGAAGCCGGAAGCGGCTCCGATGCCGGAGGAGAGGAAGAGCATGCGGCTGAACGAGTTCGTCAGCATGCGCGCGACCACGGCGGGGATGACGAGGGCGGCGGCGACGAGCGTGACGCCGAGGATCTGCATGGTGGCGATGATTGAGGAGGCGAGAATCAACGCCAGCAGCGCATCGGCACGCGCGGCACGGACGCCGAACACGTCCGCCACGTCGGCGTCGAAGGTGGTGAACAGAAGAGCGCGGTAACGCAGAAAGATGATCGCCACCGTGACCGCGGTCACGGCTGCAAGCACGAGCAGATCGGACGTCGTCACACCGAGCACGTTGCCGAAGAGCGCCGCCTCGAAGTTGCGCGTGAACGAGTGGTAACGGCTGATCAGCGCGAGACCCACGGCAAAGGACGCGGTCGTGATGACACCGATCGCCGCGTCGGCGCCGATCGAGCGCCGCCTGGAGACACCACCGATCAGGAGCGCCGAGACAAAGCCCCAGAGGCCGGCTCCGAGGTAGAAATTCACCGAGAGCACGTAGCTCGCGACCGCCCCGCCGAAGATCGCGTGCGAGAGGCCGTGTCCGATGTAGCTCATTCCGCGCAGAACGACGAAGACGCCGACGAGGCCGCAGAGCCCGCCGGCAAGCGTGGCGACCAGCAGCCCGTTGCGGAAGAACTCGTAGTCGAACGGCTCGAGGAGGGTGTTCACGACGCGTGGCTGTGGCTTCTGAAGGGGACGACGTTCGTCTGGGTGCGGAAGCCGTCGAGCACGACGAGCAGCCCGGCGTGCTCGAGCACCTCCAGCGGGGCACCGTAGGTCCGCTCGAGCACCTCGGGGCGCAAGACCTCGATCGGCGAGCCGGTGGCGATCACCTCGGTGTTCAGGCAGACGAGCTTCGGCAAGTGGGTGGCGACGCCATTGAGGTCATGGGTGGTGAGGAGGATTCCGAGGCCGTCCCGGTTCAGGTCGTGCAGGAGGTGCAGCAGGTCGTGACGGGTGCGGAAGTCGACGCCGGAGGTCGGTTCGTCGAGCAGGAGCAGTTGCGGGCGGCGCATCAGCGCCCGGGCGATGAAGACGCGCTGCTGCTGCCCGCCCGAGAGCTCCAGAATATGCCGCCGGCCGAGCTCGCCGATCCCGAGCCTGTCGAGCAGCCGCGCGATCTCGGCCAGCTCTGCCTTGCTCGCCCACGGCAGCAGCCGTCCGTGCGCGCGCGCCATCAGCACGACCTCGTTGACGGTCACCGGGAAGTGCCAGTTGACCGTCTCGAGCTGCGGCACGTACCCGACCGAGAGGCTGCGCTGTCGCTCCACCGATCCGGCGACCGGGGTCACCTGTCCCATCAGAGCTCGTAGGAGCGTCGTCTTTCCCGACCCGGAGGGGCCGACGATGCCGACGTAGTCGCCGGCCTCGAGCGTGAGGTCGACGTTGACGAGGACGGGCCGGGCACCGTAGCTACAGGTGACCTTCTCGAGCCGGGCGAGGGGCATGGGCGCTACTGCGGGTACTCGGCGTCGTCGCTGACCGGGTTGCCAGTCTCGACCGCCTCGAGCGCTGATGCGTCGCCGCCGAGCGCCTCCACGATCGTCGTGTAGTCGAACTGCAGCAGAGCGAGCAGGGAGTGATCCGGCTCGCCTGGTTTGCCGGGCAGGTCGTCGTCGCGCAGGTCGTCCACGTACTTCGCGCCGCCCTCCCGCGCGATCTGCTTGGAGACCGGGCTCGGAAACACCTCGGAGCCGAAAATGGCCGGCACCTTCTCCTCGCGAACCTGCCGGATCAGACGCGCCACCTCACGGGGGGTCGGGTCGGAGAAGTCGGACGGTTGGATCGCTCCGATCACCGTCCAGCTGTAATCGCGCGCGAAGTAGGGGAACGAGTCGTGGTAGGTGAGGAGCTTCCTCTTCTCTTCCGGGATCGTCTCGGTCGCCTCGCGCAGGGCCTCGTCGAAGCTGTCGATCTGGTCGGCGAGCTTCTCGTAGTTCGCCTCGTAGCGCTCGGCGTCGTCGGGATCGCGCTCGGCGAGCGTGTCCTTGACGATCTCGGCGTAGCGCCTGGCGTAGAGCGGGTTCGTCCACAGGTGGGGATTGGGGTCGCCTTCCTCCTCGGGGAAGGAGAAGTCGAAGATGTACTCGTCCTCGGAGATGGTGCCGTTTCCGAGCTCGACGATCTCGGCCCCGTCCTTCAGGTTCGAGTCCGCGAGCTCCTTCGTCGGCGTCTCCAGCTCGAGGCCGTTGATGAAGACGATGTCGGCCTTCGCCAGCACCTTCGCGACGCTCGGTGCCGGCTCGAACTCGTGCGAGTTCTCCCCTTCGGGAACGACTCCCCGCACGTTCGCCGTCCCCCCGGAGACGTTGGCGACGATGTTCGTGATCGGGGAGACGGTCGAGACCAGCTCCAGCCGGTCGCCGCTGGCGGCCGCAGTCTCGTCGTCGTCCTCTCCGCCACAGGCGGCGGGGACGAGCGCAAGCGTCGTCGCGAGCAGGCAGAGGCCGGGCAGGGGCCGCCGATCGAGCATCCTCAACTCCTCTCGGTGCGCGCCGCGCAGGCGGCGCAGAGGCCGGCGATCGGGAAGTGGGTGAAGCGCGCGTGGAAGCCGAGCTCTTCGAGGATCGCGGCGCGAGCCTCGTCGAGCGTTTGCGGCTCCACCGCTTGCACAGCGCCGCAGGCGTCGCAGAGCAGGTACTCGCGGTCGCTTGCCTCGGCGAGCGCGTAGAGGCCGGGGCCGTGGCCGAGGTGGACGTGGCGGACGATCCCGAGCTCCTCGAGCGTCTCCAGGTTCCGGTAGACCGACGTCAGATCGGAGGGGGGAACCCTTCCGGCGATGCCGTTGGCAATCCATTCTGCGGACACGGGCGCCTCAGCCGCGAAGAGCACCTCGAGCACGAGCCTCCGGGCGGAGGACACCCGGAGGCCGCGCTCACGCATGGCCGCCACCGCCGCCTCGACGTCCGCTACGAGGAGAGGAGGTCTCGTATGGGAGATCGTCATGGGCGACGCTTCGACTGGGGGAGCGGGGCGGTCATGCGTACCGTTGTGTTCTTCGTCGCGATAGTAATTGCGGTTCGATAGCAATTACAAGCGACCGGAGGCGCGGTGTCAAGCGGAGTTGAGGCCCGGTGATCAAGCGGAGTTCGGCGAGATCTGACAATCGCCGATCTTCACCGCGCGTTGCGAGCCCTTCGCCAGCGATTCGCTGCAGCTCGAGGGTGCTCGTGAACCCTTACGTCGCCGTAGGCGGCAATCCCGTCAACACCAGCGGGCGGTCCTTCGCGATCACGATCGTATGCTCCACGTGCGCCGAAAGGCCTCCGTCGCTCGTCGACAACGTCCATCCGTCCTCGAGAGGGCGCCGAACGGCTCCGACTCCAGCTGCGATGATCGGCTCGATCGTCAGCACGAGCCCCTCGGTGAGCGACCCGCATTGTCTCGGGTCGCAGTAGTTCGGAACCGTCGGCGACTCGTGGATCGTCCGTCCGATCCCGTGGCCGGCGAGTTCTCGGATCACGGAGAAGCCGCGCCGTCTGACCTCACGTTCGACGGCTCGTCCGACGAGATTGATCGGAGAACCGGGTAAGGCGGCCTGGAGACCCTCATCGAGTGCTGCCCTCGCCGCACGGATCAGACGCTGCTTCGGCGCCGTCCATGCGCCGGCCTCGACCGTGATGGCCGCATCCGCCATGTAGTCGTCCAGCTCGGCGGTCACATCGATCTTCACGAGATCGCCGCGGCGGATCAAGCGCGTCGGTGATGGAACACCGTGAACGGCCTCATCGTTGAGGCTGATGCAGTTCACGCCGGGGAATCCGTAAGCGAGCTGCGGTGCGGAGCGTGCGCCGAAGCGGCTGAAGACGGCCTCGCCCGCTGCGTCGAGCTCGCCCGTCGTTACGCCGGGCCGCACGAATCGACGCATGGCCTCGAGCGCGAGGGCAACGACGCGACCAGCGCGCTGAAGCCCGATCAGGTCGTCCGTCGATTCGATCGACATTACCCGGACAGTAGTCCAGCGTCTGTCGCGCTCGCGTGGCCGGCGTGCGGGATGTCACCTGAGCCAACGCTCAGGCCGGCCGGCCGGTCCCCGACTTGACACAGGTCTATGCGACATGCCTGAATCGCCCCTCACAGGAATCGTGACCGCACCACGAGCGGGGTGGAAAGCCCCGGAGGGGAGTCCTGATGAGAGCGAGGCTACTCGTCCTGGCGGCCTGCGCCGCCACCGTGCTTCTGCTGCCGACCGCAGCTCTGAGCATCGGCCAGGTGGATGACATCCACACGGAGCTGGCCGACTTCGATACCCGTTCCGAGTCGGTCGAGGCGAGCGCGGAGCAGCTCACCCTCGTCGAGAGCCTCGGCGCACAGGCGTTCTGGAACCGATTCGGAACGCCGTCGTCGCTCGTCAAGCACGGTGGCTTCCTGGCAACCGGCGTTGAGGGCGGCACCGCGGTTGCGGCCGCGAGAAACTGGCTCGAGGCGAACAAGGCGCTGTTCCGCCTCGACTCCACGGAGGGGCTCGAGCTCCACAACGACGCGTCGCTCGCTTCCAGCGACGGCCACGCGGTCTCGTTCCGCCAGACGTTCGGCGAGCTCAAGGCGGCCGACGGCGGCATGGTCACCGTTGGCCTCGCCGCTGCGGACAGCGGCTGGAACGTCGCCTCCATCTCGTCGACGATCACCGGCGACGAGACACTGACGGGTGACATGCAGATCGGCGCCGAGGCGGCCTGGCAGAAAGCCGCAGCGAGCATCGGCGAAGACCATTCTCTCGTCGAGATCGACGCGGTGAGCGCCGCCAAGCAGCGCAAAGCCGGCTGGGATTCGCTGCGCGTCGCCGGCCTGTCCGAGGTACAGCGCGTGCGCGCAGTCGCCTTTCCGACGGTCGTGGACGGCGTTCTGCCCGCCTACGAGGCAATCGTGCTCAAGACGGACGCGGCCGAGCCCGAGGCGTACCGCATCGTCGTCGACGGCCGCAACAGCCAAGTACTCGCGCGCCAGAACCTCGTGCAGCACAGCCATGAGGGGCCGCCGCCCGTCTTCACCTTCTCGGGCGAGCTCCCTGCCGCTGACGGCGCCTGCGATGAGCGGAAGGGCCCCTACACGGTCAACGCGGATTCGCACGTGCGCGCCATCGACGTCTTCGCGAGCGCGGACAATCCGCTGCAGGACATCGTCCTCAGGCTGTACTTCGGCACGACGCTGGTCGCTACCGCGGACACGCTGAACTCACCCGAGCGCATTCGTTACGCGCCGAGCGGAGGCGTTCCACCGGGCGATTACTTCGTCGAGGTCTGCGAGTTCGACGACACGGCCAACACGCCGCCCGTGGAGCCGCGCACCTACAGGGGAACCGTGACGCTCGACACGACGGCTGCGCCGGCGCCGTACCTTGCTCGATGGAAGGTCTTCCCGGCGAACCCGCCGCTGCACACGATCCAGGGAGATCCGTGGAACCACCCGAGCACCGACACCCGCGAGCTGTGGTGCTGGCGGGCGGCGGCTGACTCGGCGAGCTGCAACCGGGTGGTCGGCAACCTCGCCTCGCGAGCGCCATGGGATCACGACGTCAGAGGAAACGCTCCGAGCTCGACCACCATCGGCAACAACGCGGTGACCGCGGAGTCGTGGACACACCCGCTGCTACCTAGCCCGACGCAGTTCAGGCCCGTGAGCGCGACGCGGGACTACAGCTTCCCGTGGACGAACGAGTGGAGCACG
>Ga0136622_10000537_pt1 | contig 15586 bp, 15 predicted proteins | sample AntDrymUQ4482106_2_FD_104803 | JGI IMG/M metagenome (GOLD analysis project Ga0136622, IMG submission 104803) | Polar desert sand microbial communities from Dry Valleys, Antarctica - metaG UQ448 (21.06) | ecosystem: Environmental > Terrestrial > Soil > Desert | place: Antarctica: Dry Valley...
AGCAGGGCTCGGGGAACTTCATCTGGCCGGTCAACGGACCCGTCACGGGTCAATTCGGGGAGAACCGCGGAGACCACATCCACGCCGGACTGGACATAGCGGCACCGGAGGGAACACCCATCAGGGCCGCCGCATCGGGCAAGGTCGCGCTCATGGGCCCCCAGGGCGGCTACGGGAACTACACCTGCGTCCAGCACGGGGGGTCCCTCGCCACCTGCTATGCCCACCAGTCGCGCTTTGGCACCAGCCAGGGCGCGAGCGTAGGCAAGGGTGAGATCATCGGATACGTCGGGAACACCGGCAACTCCTCGGGGGCGCACCTTCACTTCGAGGTGCGCCAGAACGGCACTCCCGTCAACCCGCTGAACTTCCTGTAGGAGGGGGGCCGCCGGCCTCCCGGTGGATAGGCTCGGTGCGTGCAGCCCGAGATCGACGTCCTCGGCATCTCGATCAAGACGTTCGGGGTGATGTTCGCGCTGGCCTTCCTGGCCTCCGGCGCCGTGGTCGCCCGGCGCATGCGCGAGCTGGGACGGCCGGTGGACTGGGCGTACGAGATGGGCTTTGCCGCCCTGGTCGGCGGTCTGGTCGGCGCGCGTGCGTACTACTTCGTCGAGGAGTACGACTCCGCGAAGGAAGACATCCTCGGGGCGATCTTCTCTGGGGGAGGACTTGTCTGGTACGGAGGCCTGATCGGCGGAGCGCTGGGCGTGGTCGCGTGGGCGGCGTGGCGGGGGATTCTCAACCTCCGGCTGCTCGACATCGCGGCACCGGCCCTGGCCGTCGGCTATGCGGTCGGGCGGGGCGGCTGCCAGGTCTCCGGAGACGGGGACTACGGGGACCCCTCCGGCGTCCCTTGGGCCATGGCCTATCCCGACGGAGCTGTCCCTACCGAAGAGCGGGTCCATCCCACCCCGATCTACGAGACGCTCGCCATGGGCCTCGCCGCCTGGGTGCTGTGGCGCTGGCGCGACGCCTTCCGGCCGGGGGTCCTGTTCGCCGTCTATCTCATGCTCGCCGGAATCGAGCGCTTCCTGGTCGAGTTCGTCCGCCGAAACGACGAGGTGCTCGTGGGGCTCACCGCCCCGCAGCTGCAGAGCCTGGGGCTGTTCCTCGCAGGCGCCGCATGGCTGGTCGTGGTGCGGAGCCGCCACGGGGGGCTGCGCGCCAGGGTCCCCGAGACGGCGCCTGCCGCCCCGCTCCGATCCGCCTCCGGCCGGGTTTAGGGATGCGCCGCGACGTCCGCGCCAACCGTCCGGAGAGCTGCCCCGGACACCCGATGCCGGCCTGCTAGCTTGCTCGCCGATCTTCCCATGACCTCACCGCTCCGCCTCCGCCCCGCCGTCCTCGCCGCTGCCCTCGCGGGCGTCGTCGTGGCGCTGGCGCCCGCCGGTGCGTCCGCGGCCGGCCTGCAGAAGCTGCGGACAGGTCCGCTGCCCCAAGACGAGCTGGCCAACGTCAAGCACTTCAAGGACCGCGTCTTCCCCAAGGCCAAGGCCCGGGCGGCGATCGCCTTCGCGCCGGAGCAGCCGTTCACCGCAACGGACGGGACCACGATCCAGATCGCGGTGTCGCCGTCATATCCGGCCGGGCCCCAGACCCAGGCGGCGACGCAGAGCATCGCCAACTTCCTGGGAACCCGCGTGCACGGTCCCGAGCTCGGTGAGCTGCACGTCTACATCGGCAAGCCCGACGAGATCCACCAGCAGTGTGGGGGTCCGGACGCAGTGGCCTGCTACTACGCCAACGAGAAGCGGATGTACGTGCCCGGCGAGGTGGACCCGAAGGTCCCGGTGCCCACCGAGTACGTGGTCACCCACGAGTACGGGCACCACATCTCCGCCTTCCGCAAGAACTCGCTGGCCCCGGCCTTCGTGATCGGGCCGGAGTACTGGGCGACCCACGAGCACATCTGCGCCGGGTCGCTCTCGCGCCCTCAGAAGTTCTTCCCCGGTGACCAGGGAGAGCACTACCTGGACAATCCGGGCGAGGGCTGGGCCGACGCCTACGCGCACCTCCCCGAGAACGGCTTTCCGACCTTTCGCTTCCAGTTCAACCCGGCGTTCCTCCCCGACGAAGCGGCGTTCGTGCAGATCCGGCGCGACGTGCTCGAGCCCTGGCCGGGGCAGTCCAGCCAGACGTTCCGCGGCCGGCTGGGCGGCCGGGGGTCGCAGGTCTTCCGTCAGACGATCACCCTGGACGGCGAGGTCGTGGCGAGGCTGCGCGGACCGTCGGGCTCGAACTACGACCTGCAGGTGCGGGTCGCCGGGCGCACCGTGGACAACCGCAAGAAATCGGGGAGCCGTGAGCGCAGCGCCGGCGCTCTCTGCGCGCCCGAGGGCCAGTCCTCGGTCGCGACGCTGACCTACAAGGTCGTGCGCAGGGCCGGTGCCGGCCCCTTCACCCTCTCGCTGAGGTACCCCGGCTGACGTTCACCGGTTGCGGGTAGCCCGCCCGGAGCGTAAACTTTGTAGGGCCTCGCGGGCATCTATGCTCGCCGGCAGGGGGCGTCGTCCGCTCAAGGGACCGGATGGCGCAAGAAAAAGGTCATTCGCACGCGGCTTGCGCCGCGGGCGGGGCGCGTACAAGGAGGCATTCGGGCGGCCATGTTCAAGACGTCGGGAGCCGGGGGCAGCACCATGCGCCTCGGAATAGCGGGGCTCGGCATCGCGTTGTCGCTGGTGGGGGCGGCCATCGCCGCCATGCAGATGTTCGGCTCCGTCCTGCCCTTCCGGGAGTGGCCGCGGCCCGAGGTCTTACGCGAAGCGGCACCGATCGTCGTGAACGACGGGCCGGCCGGGACCTCCGACCGTCCGCGCGCCTCCGCGGTGCTTTCGGCTTCCGGCGCGAGCCCCCTGGCCGCGGCGCTCCCCGTGGCGCCTGCGGGCGCCGGCGCCATCCTGACGCCCTCCTCGGTGGCTCCGCCCCTCAGGGGCGGGCGCGGCCTCCCGGCCCCGGGGCCGCGCCGCGACGGCCGCGGAGACAGGCCGCCTCTCGACGGTGGCGGTCCGCCGGAAGCGGAGACCGCCACGCCCGCTCCTCCCCCTTCGCCCGCCGTTCCGAACGTTGTGCCCCCACCAGGAGACGTGGCAGCCGTTCCTTCGCCGGACATCTCCGACCGGCCGGGTCCGCGGCCGGGCGGAGACCCGAGCCTCGGAGTCGGCATCGGCGCGAGTCCCGGGTCGGGCTCCGGGCTCACGAGCAATCGTCCCGGGTATCCCAGACCACCGAAGGGCGGCACCCCCAGGCCTCCCAAGGACCGGAACAAGCCAAGCGTATCCAGGCCCCCTGCCTCCGGCAGCGGCAGCGGCAGCGGCAGTCAAGGCTCCAAGCCAGCCAAGGGCGGGAGCGGCGCCTCCCAGACCGGCCAGAATCCAAAGCCATCGAAGGGCAAGGCCGACGATCAGGGTCAGAAGTCCGGAAACGCCGGCGGCGCCAAGCCTCCGAAGGCGGCAGAAGCCGTAAACGGATCGGAGAACGAGCCGTCTCATGCAGGCGGGGAATCGGGGCCACAGACCGGCGCCGCGTCCGCCCCGAGCCAGGGCGGCAAGACCACCCAGAATCCGGCGCCTCAGCCTGTGGCACCGCCTCCGCCCGCTTCCCAGGGGCAGCCGCCCCCTCCCCAGGGAGATCCCGAGCAGGACAGGGGCGAGGGAGAAAGCGACTAGCGCCAACGCGTCGGCGCGGCTTGCGCTTGCGTCCTGCGCAGGGAGGCGTACGCTTGAGGGTGGTTCGCGCGCCTGCGCGGGCTCAAGTTTTCCCTCATCCTGGCCGATAGGGTTTCAGGGCCATTCTCAAATGCGGAGCACCAGAGCTTTCATCGCAGGACTTGGCACCACGGGGTCACTCGTGGCCGCGGCCGCCTGCGTATTCGTGATTGTCAGCGCCGTCGTTGCCTTCAAGGGGTGGCCGGGCTCGGACATGGGCGACCGCTTCCGTGATCTGGTCGTCAACGACCAGCCCGCAGCCGGGACCCCCGCGGCGCCGGGTCCCTCGACGGTTGCAGCCGGGGCCACGCCCGCTGCCGCAGCGGTGGCGCTGAGGCCCACCGGCCCACCCGTCTCCGGCGGCCTCGAAGTGATCGCAAGCGCCGGCGGCGGCGGGGTCAGCGCCGGTAGCGCGGATGGAGCTGGCGCCGCGAGCGGCGTCGATATCCCCGGCGTGACCTCCGGTGCTGACGTGACGAGCGGCGGGCCAGCCCGCCGCGGTGGCAGCGGCGGCGGCGGAGGCCCTTCCTCGGGGTCCACGACTCAGTTTGGCTCGACCATCACCCAGGAGATCGGCGACACCGTGAGCCAGATCGGCGGTGCGGCCGGCGAGACCGTGGGGAGCACAACGGGGGCGGCGGGCGAAGCCGTCAGCGGGGTGAGTTCGCAGGCCGGGCAGACGGTGGGGGAGGTCGACAAGACCCTCGGCGAGACGCTGGCCGGCACGGGCAAGGGCGTCGGCGAGACGCTCGGCGCCACGGGCAAGGGTCTCGGCGAGACGCTCGGCACCACGGGCAAGGGTCTCGGCGGCACCGTCGGGGCCACGGGCGCGGGCCTCGGCGTCATCGTCGCCCTGCTGCCCTAGGCACCTCAGCCGCCTCAGCTTCTCCCTCTCCGTCCGTGCCGCCGCGAAGGCGAGCCGATCCTCGACTCCCTCCTCCGCTCGGGAATAGGGGGCGATGGCGCATAATCGGCCCGGATCATGGCCTCCACCCGCACCCTCTCACAGGCTTGGCCGCTCGACAGCCGTCTCGCGAGCGACGGCCATCTGTTGGTGGGCGGGTGCGACGCGGTCGAGCTGGCTCGCGAATACGGCACCCCGGCCTTCGTCGTGGCCGAGGAGGATCTTCGCTCCCATGCCCGTGCCTTCACCGAGGCCCTCCGCGCCCGGCATGCAGACGGAGAGGTGGCCTACGCCACCAAGGCGTTCCCCTGCACCGCCGCCATGCGGCTGTTCGCAGAGGAGGGCCTCTCCTGCGACGTCGCCTCGGGCGGTGAGCTTCATCTCGCGCTGGAAGGCGGCTTCGACCCGGCCCGCATCTACCTGCACGGCAACGCGAAGGACGACTCCGAGATCGAATACGCGCAGAGCGCGGGAGTGGGCCACGTCGTACTCGACGGCTGGGAGGACCTCGAGCGCGTCGAGCGGCTCACGTCCGGGCGCCAGCGAGTGCTCCTGCGCGTCACTCCCGGCGTGGCGGGCGAGACCCACGCGGCGATCTCCACCGGCCAGCGGGAGTCGAAGTTCGGCTTCCCGCTGGCGGACGCATCCGCGGCGATCGAGCGGGTACAGGCCTCCGAGCGCCTCGAGCTCGAGGGCCTGCACATGCACATCGGTTCCCAGATCCTCGACCTCGAGCCGTTCCGCCGCGCGGTCGCGGCGATCGCTCCGGTTGCGCGCTTTCCCACGATCAACGTCGGCGGCGGGCTGGGCGTGGCCTACCGCGCCGAGGACCGCCCGCCGTCGATCGAGGAATGGGTCGACGGTCAGGTCCGTGCCGTCCACGAGCTCATCGGCTCGGAGCTGCACCTCGTCCTCGAGCCGGGTCGCGCCCTGGTGGCCAACGCGGGGGTCACGCTCTACACCGTGGTGACGGTCAAGCGCGGCGAGCCGGCGTGGGTGGCCGTCGACGGCGGCATGTCCGACAACCTGAGACCCATGCTCTACGGAGCGGCCTACGAGGCCGAGATCGCCGACCGGCCGGCTGCGGAGGAGCGGATCCCCTGCCGGGTCGTCGGCAAGCACTGCGAGTCCGGGGATGTCCTGATCCGGGAGGTCGGACTCCCCGATCCGCTCCCCGGCGACGTCCTGGTCACCCCCGTCACCGGTGCCTACGGTCACGCGCTGGCCAACAACTACAACGCGGTGCCCCGTCCGCCGGTGCTGTTCTGCCGCGCCGGCGAGGCCCGCGTGGTGGTCCGCCGCGAAGGCTACGACGACCTCACCGCCCGTGACCTTCCCTAGGCTCGGCGTGTGAGCGCCTTCAGGGTCGGTCTGCTCGGGCACGGGACCGTGGGCTCGGCCTTCGCCGAGCTCCTGCGGGCCCGCGCCGACGCCGTGCACGCGGCCACGGGGCGCCGGCCGGAGCTGGCGGGGGTGCTCACGCGCTCTGAGGGGAACTTCGAGGAGGTCCTGGAGGGATCGGATGCCATCGTCGAGCTGATGGGCGGGCTCGAGCCGGCCCGGGACTACGTGCTGCGCGGCCTGCGGTCGGGCCGTCACGTGGTCACGGCGAACAAGCAGCTGCTCTCCCAGCACGGGGAGGAGCTCTGGGAGGAGGCCCGGTCCGCCGGAGTGCAGCTGCGCTTCGAGGCGGCGGTGGCGGGCGTCGTTCCGGTCGTCCGAATTCTCCAGGAGGCGCTGGCCGCCGCGCACGTCGACCGGATCCACGGCATCGTCAACGGTACGACGAACTTCATCCTCACCGAGATGGCCCGCACGGGCGCCGGCTACGAGGAGGCACTCGCGCAGGCCCAGCGCCTGGGCTACGCCGAGGCCGATCCGTCCGAGGACGTCGACGGCCGCGACGCGGCGGCGAAGATGGCCATTCTCGCCCGGCTGGCCTTCGGTACCCCAGTCCACATCGACCAGGTCCGCTACGAGGGGATCGAGCAGATAAAGCCAGACGATCTCGAGTACGCCCGCGAGCTGAACCTGGGGCTGAAGCTGGTGGGGACCGCCGAGCGGGTCGACGGTGGCCTGTCCGTGCACGTGCACCCGGCGTTCCTCTATCCCGGGCACCCGCTGGCGTCGGTGGCCGGTCCCTACAACGCGGTCACGGTCGAGTCGGAGGCGATCACCGAGATCACGATGTCGGGGCCGGGGGCGGGCGGGCCGCAGACCGCCAGCGCAGTCCTCGGCGACTTGGTCTCGACCATGCAGGAGCCCCCCGAAGCCAGCGCCCTGCCGCCCGATACGCTCGAGCGCACCCAGCCGCTGGAGATCGTCGCCGACGTGGAGTCGGCCTTCTACCTGCACCTCGAGGTGGCCGACCGGCCGGGGGTCCTCGGCCAGGTGGCCCAGATCCTCGGCCTGCAGGACGTATCGGTGAAGTCGGTGATCCAGAAGGGGCTGGGGGAGAGCGCCCGCCTCGTGATGGTCGTGCACCCGGTGCTCGAGTCCAAGTTCTTCGCCGCCTGCGAGCTGATCGCCGGTCTGGATTTCATGCGCGCCCGGCCGCGGGCCATCCGCGTCATCGAGGAAGAGTTCGTGTGATGGCAGGAGGCCGGCGATCGCCGGCGTGATCGAACGCTACGGCGAGCGGCTCCCGTTCGCGCCCGGCGACCCGGTGGTCTCCCTCGACGAGGGCTCGACCCCGCTCGTGCCCGCGCCGGCGGTCTCGGAGCTGGCGGGAGCGGACATCTGGCTGAAGCTCGAGGGCACGAACCCCACGGGCTCGTTCAAGGACCGCGGGATGACCTGCGCCGTGTCGGCCGCCATCAGGGAGGGCGCCACCGCCGTGGTCTGCGCCTCCACCGGCAACACCGCCGCGAGCGCCGCCGCCTACGCGGCCCGGGCCGGAGTGCGCGGAGCGGTGATCGTGCCCGAGGGCAAGATCGCGACGGGGAAGCTGGCCCAGGCGCTCATGCACGGGGCGCGTGTGGTGGCGCTGCGCGGCAACTTCGACGAGGCGCTCGCCATGGTGCGCGAGCTGGTGGACCGCCACCCCATGGCGCTCGTCAACTCCCTCAACGACTTCCGCATCGAGGGGCAGAAGACGGGTGCCTTCGAGGTCGTCGACCAGCTCGACGGGGTCGATGCCCTGTGCATCCCGGTGGGCAACGCCGGCAACATCACCTCCTGGTGGAAGGGCTTCTCGGAGGTGGGCGCCGCTCCGCGCATGCTCGGCTTCCAGGCCGAGGGTGCCGCCCCGCTGGTGCGGGGCGCGCGGGTCGAGGACCCCGAGACGGTGGCCAGCGCGATCCGCATCGGCAACCCCGCCCGCTGGGAGGAGGCCATGGCGGCGGTGACCGATTCCCGCGGCGAGATGCTCGCGGTCTCGGACGACGAGATCCTCGACGCCTGGCGCCTGCTCGCCAGGCGCGAGGGGGTCTTCTGCGAGCCGGCCTCGGCCGCCGGCGTCGCCGGCCTGCTGCGCCACGGGGCGGGAGACGCGGACCGGGTGGTCTGCGTGCTCACCGGCCACGGGCTCAAGGACCCCCAGACCGCGCTCGACCACGCCGGAGCCGTGGTCCCCTGCGAGCCGGATCTGGCGGCCGTGGAGGAGGCGGTGCTCAGATGAGGCGGGCGCTGATGAGCGCCGTCGGCTGGTGAGGCGGCGCTGATGGAGCGCCGTCGCGTGGTGCGAGTCCCCGCCTCCTCGGCGAACCTCGGCCCGGGCTACGACGTCCTCGCGGCCGCGCTCGCCCTTCATCTCGAGGTCGAGGTCGTGGAGACCGGCAGCTTCGCGGTGCACACCGAGCTCCCCGTTCCGCGGGACCGGACGAACCTTCTGGTCCGCGCCTTCGAGCGCCTGCACTCCGCGGACGGCCTCGAGTTCCGCATGGCGTCGAGCATCCCGCTCAGCCGAGGGCTGGGCTCCAGTGCCGCCGCGGTGGTGGCGGGTCTCATGGCCGCAGACCACCTGTTCGAGCTCGATGCCGACCTCTTCTCGCTGGCCGCCGAAATGGAGGGGCACCCGGACAACGTCGCGGCCGCCCTGCACGGCGGCTTCGTCGTGTGCGCCGGCGGGATGCCCGTGCGGTTCGACGCGCCGGCCGGGCTGGAGGCCGTCGTCGTCACACCGTACGAATCCGTGTCAACCGGAGACGCCCGCGCTGTCCTGCCGGCGGAGGTTCCGCTCGCGGACGCGGTCTTCAACACCGCGCATGCGGCGCTGCTGATCCTCGGCCTGTCCCGGGGGGAGTGGGACCTCGTCGGCCGCGGCCTGTACGACCGGCTGCACCAGCCCAGGCGCGCGCACCTCTACCCGCGCTCGATGGAGCTCGTCGGCCGGGCGCGCGAGCTGGGCGCGCTCGGGGCCACGATCTCGGGCGCGGGGCCGGCCGTGCTGCTGTGGGCCCACTACGAGCAGACCGGATCGCTGCTGGAGCGTGTTCGCGGCGAGGTCGGCGGCTGGGCGGAGGTCGCCCGCGCCACATTCGAGCCCCACGGCGCGGACGTGCGCGCGCTGTAGGGGTCGGCGCTAGGTGGCGCCCGCGGCCTCGCGGAGCGGGCGCAGGCGGGCACGGGCCTCGCCCATGTCCAGGCGGTCGAGCAGCTCGTCGGCGAGCGCGAGGTAGTCGGCGCCGAGGTCGGGGCGGTAGTCGAGGATCGAGACCGCGCGCTCAGCCGACTCGGCGTACGCGATCGACTGACGGATCACCGTGCGAAAGACCTTGTCGGGGAAGCTCTCGACCAGCGTCGCGTACGCCTCGCGCGAGTGCACCGTGCGCATGTCGGCGATGTTGAGCAGGACGCCGAGCCACTCGAGGTCGGGATTGAGGTTGTCGCGGGCCAACTCGATCACCTCGAGTGCCTGCTCGACTCCCTGGAGGGCGAAGTACTGCGCCTCCGTCGAGAGGAGCGCGTAGTCGGCGGCCACCAGCGCGTTGACGCTGAGCAGGCCGAGGGCGGGAGGGCAGTCGATCAGCACGATGTCGTACTCGTCCTGCACACCGCGCAGCGCCTTGCGCAGCGTCATCTCCCGGCCCATCTTCCCGCTGAGCATCAGCTCCGCCTCGGCCAGCCCGAGGTTCGCCGGGACTATCCCGTCGTGCACGGCCTCCGCGGCCTTGGCGCGGCCTGCGAGGACGTCGCCCACGGTGGGCTCGGCGTCCGGGTCGACGTCCAAGTAGTCGGAGAGGTTCCCCTGCGGGTCGAGGTCCACCGCGAGAACGTCGAGCCCCGCCCGGCGCAGGATGTCGGCCAGCGTCCGCACCGTGGTGGTCTTCCCGGTGCCGCCCTTCTGCGAGAGGACCGCGATCGACGCCATCGATGCGGACGATACACCGGCCGCCCCGGCTGGGATTGTGGGGGCCTGAAAGGCTAGCCTGCGGCAACGCCGGTGCCGGCGCCGGTCCGGCCGGGGTCCCCGTGCTCCTCGACGGGCACCTCTATGTAGTGCAGGATGTGGCGCCCGACCGCGATCTCGTCTCCGTCGCGGAGCGCGCTCCACTCCACCCGCTCCCCGTTGACGAACACGCCGTTGAGGCTGCGGTCGTCGAGCACGCGCACCTCGTCGGCCTGGCGGACCAACAGGGCGTGGCGGCGCGAGACGGTGGGATCGTCGAAGCGGATATCGGCCGACAGGCTGCGGCCCACCCGGGTCCACTCGCGGGTGAGGGGTACGACCGCGACGTCCTCGCGGTCGTCGTAGGCGAGGTACTCGCCGGGATGATCCGTGACGCTCTCGCGGGCTTCCTCGACCCGGCCCGCGTCTTCGGGAACTGCTGCCTGCGCTGCCAGCTGGCCGGTGAAGGGCTCCGTCCCCTCGCCCGTAGCTCGTGGCGTCGGTTCGTCCATCTCTCCCTTTCAGGCCGGCGCCTCGCACAGGCGCGGCCCGGGATGATATCGGCGGGGTCAATTCACCGGCGCTCAGCCCGGCGCAAGATCCGCGGCGCGGGGAGGAGGCGGGCCGGGATGGGCGAATGTCGTGGAGGTGCGCTACATGACTGCTCACGAGATCGAGCTCGAGCGCGAGCTCCTGCGCAAGAGCGTCGGCGACCTCGCCGCGGGCCGGCCCCGCTGCCACGACTGCCGCCGGACCCCGCTCACGGGCGAGCGAACGTACGTGTACGACAGGGGTCAGGTCGTCTGCGCGCTCTGCCGGCTGTTGCGCTCGGAGGAGCCGCTGCGCTGCGAGCAGGTGCGGGGCGCCGAGCATGGCAACGCCGTGCGCCTGCGGATCCGCGCCGCCGCCTGAGAGGCTGGCCCGGGGGCGGGGGTAGACTCCCGCCGCCGTGAACCCCGTCACCTCGTCGATCACGATCGGCCGCCCCCGGGAGGAGGTGTTCGCCTATCTGGCCGACATCGCCAACCACCCGGAGTTCACCGACCACTTCCTGACCGACTGGCATCTCACGCGCGAGAACTCCTTCGGCCGCGGGGCCGGGGCGCGCTTCCGGGTCCAGATCCCCGCCAACAGGTTCGACTGGGCCGACCTGACCCTCTCCGAGGTCGACGAGCCGCACCGGATCGTCGAGCGAGGCCGGGTGGGAAAGTACAACCGCGTCCCCGTGGTGGCCCGGTACACGCTGAACCCCGGTGACGGGGACTCCACCGAGGTGGAGCTCACGACCGAGACCGAGCCGGCCACCCTGGCCGACCGCATGGTCGAGTCACTCGGCGCGCGCGGCTGGCTCAAGCGAAAGCAGTCCCGGGCACTGCGGCGCCTGCGCTCGATTCTCGAGGACGGTGAGCAGCGGGGCCGCCGGGCTACCATCGCCGCCCGCTGAAGGGCCCCGGTTACACTTTCGCCGCCGTGGCCGCCGTCCCGCTTCGCAGCCTCCTCGCCGCCGTGTTGGCACTCCTTGCGCTCGTCGCGCTGTCGGCGTGCGGGAACAGGAAGGAGACGGTGACCCACGCCGAAACCGAGGGCATCCACGTCGACGTCGGGGAGCTCAGCTACCAGATCCAGATCTCGCGAACGTTGAGCGTGCACGACGACGAGGACGTCGCCTACCTCCAGGACATTCCCGTAGCTCAGCGCGAGCTGGCGCCGAACGAGACCTGGTTCGCCGTCTTCTTGAAGGTCTTCAACGACACGAAGCACGATGCCGTGTCGGCCGGCAGCTTCGCCGTGGTTGACACCCAGGACCTGCGCTACGAGCCCATCCCGCTCGGAAAGCTGAACCCGTTCGCCTACAGGGCCCAGGTGGTCGCCGCCGGCGAGCAGTATCCGCTCCCGGACTCGACCGCGGGGGCAGGCGTGGTCCGGGGGTCGTTGCTGCTGTTCAAGCTCAAGTTCGAAACGCTGCAGAACCGGCCGATGGAGCTCGAGATACACGGCCCCGAGGGGGAGGAGCCGGCCGAGGCCTCGGCCCTGCTCGACGTCTGATGCAAACCCGCATCTAGTCCTTCAGCGCCGTCTCGAGGACGGTCTTGGCCGCGGGAGCGGCGGTCTCGCCGCCCACGCCGGACCTCACCAGCAGGACGCCGACCGCCACCTTCGGTCGCCGGGCGGGGGCGAAGCTCGCGAACCAGGCGTCTGTGTCCTCAGGCGTGTCCTCCCCCTCCACGCCCTCGCCCTGGGTCACCCCCAGCTCGGCGGTGCCGGTCTTGCCCGCCACCTGGACCCCCGAGATCGCGGCCGAGGTGCCCGTGCCGTACTTGACCGCGGCCACCATCATCCGGCGGATGGTCTGGGCGATGCGCGGCGCGATGATCCTCGAGACCCTGGGCCGGGCGCCGAGGAGGACTGTCGGCAGCGCCCGCCTGCCCCCTGCCCCGATGGTCGCGGCGATGGAGGTCATCTGCAGCGCGGTGGCCTCCACCTTGTCCTGGCCGATCGCCGTCGACCCCTCGGCCAGCGCCCCGTCGATCTCGTCGGCGGGCGGGATCCGGCTGGTGGCCGCGCCGGGGAGTCCGGGGGGACGGTTGAACCCGTAGCGTTCCGCCGTGGCCACCAGCCGGGCCGCCCCCACTTTCGCCCCGAGCGGGGCGAACACCGAGTTGCACGAGTGGGCGAACGACTGCACGAGGGTGCCCCCGCAGGACTCCTCGTTCGCGTTCTGCAGCTCGCTGCCGTCGAGGGTGGCGGAGGTCTTCACCGGGAACTTCGTGTCCGGCGAGGCCGCTCTCGTCTCGAGCACGGCCGTGAGCGTGACCAGCTTGAAGGTCGACCCGGGGGGCTGCAGGGAGGTCGCCGCCTCCCCGCTCAGGGCAAGCACCTCGCCGTCGCCGGGCCGCATGACGGCAATCCCGCCGACCCGGCCCTCCAGCGCCTCGGACGCCGCCCGCTGGAGGTCGGGGTCGATCGTCGAGCGCACCGGGGGGGAGGCCTGCGGGCGCGACGAGGCCAGGCGCCGGTCGCCGGCCAGGAGCTCTCCCCCCGGCCGGCCCGCGAGGCCGCGCTCCAGCGCGGCCTCGAGCCCGGAGATGCCGACCTGGGCGTCGCTCGGATAGCCGACGGCCCGCAGCTCCGCGCGCCGAGATCTCGGCGCCGGCCCCAGCACGCCGACGAGCGCGCCGGCCGACTCGCCGAGGGGCGACGCCTCTCCGTTCCGCGAGGCCAGCGGGGTCCCGTCCCGGGCCAGGAGGTCCGCCCGGGGGGGCATCTCGGTGCGCCGCCGCAGCTTCATGCCCGGTGCGAGCCCCGGAAAGACCAGATGGGGAGCCCAGGCCACTCCCACGCGGTCGTCGTGCTCCTCGAAGGGCAGTCGCACCTGGGCGGCCACCGTCCCGAATATCCGTGTCCGGACGCGCACCGGCAGGGCGACGACGCCGTCCTTCGGATCCGGCGCCCTGCCCACGTTCACCCGCACCGCGGTGGCCGTGGCCGCCGCCCGGCGGTAGGAGCCGGTGAACGCGCGCCGGGTCACGGACCGGCGGGCCCGCTCGGTCAGGAGCGCGTACATCGCGGGGTAGTCCCCGCGCGCCCAGGCCTGGCCGAACGCCCGCGCCGTCCGCTGCTCGGCGGGCTCCCCTCCCCCTCCGGCGACCGCCCCCGCCCCGAAGGCGACTGCGGCCAGCACCACCAGCGGCAGTGCGCGCTGCGCCAGGCGCTGCCGCCTGCCCAGCGCCGACCCCAGGCCCGGCCCGGGCTGCGCCCTCTGTGGCGAGTCCGCGGGTAGCGAAGTCCGTTCCACGTTCGGCGAGCAGCGTAGTGCAGCAGCGGGCCGATCCCGCCGCATGACAGCATGCGCCGCCGTCGTGACAGCGATCGACTGGATCATCGTCGGCCTCGTGGCCCTGTTCGCCGTGTTCGGCTGGTCGCTGGGCTTCATCACCGGAGGGCTCTCGCTTGCCGGGTTCGCGCTCGGGGCGTTCATCGGCACGCGGCTGGCCCCGCTGGTCCTCCCCGCGGGGTCGTCGTCCCCCTACAAGCCGCTGTTCGGCCTCGTGGGCGCTCTCCTGGTCGGGGGAATCCTCTCGTCGGGGCTGCAGGGCGTGGGGACGGTCCTCCGCCGCCGGCTGCGGACACCAGGGCTTGCGGCCGCGGACGGTCTGCTCGGTGCCGTCCTGACCGCCTGCCTGGGGCTCGGTCTCGTCTGGGTGGCCGGAGCGGTGGCCCTTCAGACTCCGCAGGTACGCGACCTGCGCCGCGACATCCAGCGGTCCTTCGTGCTGCGCCAGCTCAACGCCGCGTTGCCGCCGTCGGGCCCGATCCTCAGCGCGCTCGCTCGCTTCGATCCCCTGCCGGCGGTTCGCGGGCCCGCTCCCGACGTCGCTCCTCCCGACAGGGGAATCGCCCGCGATCGCGACGTGGACGCCGCGGCGTCGAGTGTCGTGCGCGTGCTCGGCACCGCGTGCGGGTTGGGCGTCGCGGGCTCGGGCTGGGTGGCGGACCCGGGAGTGGTCGTCACGAACGCACACGTGGTCGCCGGCCAGCAGGACACGGCCGTGGAGGCTGACGGGAAGCCGCCGCGGCTACCGGCCCGGGCCGTGTTCTTCGACGCGCGCAACGACATTGCGGTCCTGCGCGTTCCCGACCTGGAGCGGCGGGCGCTGCCGCTGGCCTCCCGGGCCCGCCCCGGAGACTCCGCGGCCATCCTCGGCTATCCCCAGAACGGCCCCTTCGACGCGCGGGCAGGGAGGGTGGGAGAGACACGGACGGCCCTGTCCCAGGACGCGTACGGACGTGGCCCGGTTCGTCGCCGGGTGACGACCTTGCGAGGCCGGGTCCGGTCGGGCAACTCGGGCGGGCCGATGGTCGACGACCGGGGCCGCGTGGTGACCACGATCTTCGCCGCGACGGTCCGCGAGAGGCCCCGGGGCGGCTACGGGGTGCCGATCGACATCGTCCGCTCGGCTCTGCGGCGCGCCGGTGAGGCCGTGTCCACCGGTCCCTGCGCCTGAGAGGCCGTCCCAAATCCGGGAGCGGCACCCGGGACGCGCGCTACGCTCCGCCGCCCATGGCCAAGACGCTCGTGATCGCAGAGAAGCCCTCGGTGGGGCGCGACTTCGCGGGGGTGCTCCCCGGCCCGTTCGCCAAGCACGAGGGCTGGCTGGAGGGACCCGAGCACGTCGTCACCTGGGCGGTGGGGCACCTCGTGCAGCTTGCAGAACCCGACGAGTACGACCCGAAGTTCAAGCGCTGGCGGATGGCCGACCTTCCCATCGTCCCGGACCGGTTCAAGCTCGTCGTGCGCGACGAGCGCTCCAAGAAGCAGATGTCGGTGATCGGCCGCCAGCTCAAGCGCGAGGAGGTCGAGCTCGTCGTGAACGCCTGCGACGCCGGCCGGGAGGGCGAGCTGATCTTCGCCTACCTATACGAGAAGGCGGGCTCCAAGAAGCCGGTCCGGCGTCTCTGGCTCTCCTCCATGACAGCGGCCGCGATCCGCGACGCGTTCGAGAGTCTGCGACCCGCCGAGGAGGTGGCCTCGCTCGAGCAGGCCGCCCGCTCGCGATCCGAGGCCGACTGGATCGTGGGCATGAACGCGACCCGGGCGGCCACCATTCGCCTGCGCTCCTCGTTCGACGGCGCGGTCTCCCTGGGGCG
>Ga0136622_10000539_pt1 | contig 15561 bp, 13 predicted proteins | sample AntDrymUQ4482106_2_FD_104803 | JGI IMG/M metagenome (GOLD analysis project Ga0136622, IMG submission 104803) | Polar desert sand microbial communities from Dry Valleys, Antarctica - metaG UQ448 (21.06) | ecosystem: Environmental > Terrestrial > Soil > Desert | place: Antarctica: Dry Valley...
CTGTCCGAGCGGGAACGGCGCAAGCTGCGGCAGCGAGCCGTCTGACCCCCACCGTCTGACCCCCACCGTCTGACCCCCACCGTCTGACCTGCCGTCGGCGGCTCAGCGCAGCCGGGGATCCAGCTCGTCGGGGTCGCGACCAACCAGATCGGCCACCTCCTCCACCAGCAGGTCGAGGACGAATGCCACGGTCTCGACCCGACCGCGCACGCGCTCGCTGACCGGCAGCCGGTAGACGACGACGCGGGCCGGGGCCTGCCGGTGTGCTGGGAGGTGGGCGCTCAACGGCACCTCCTGGTCCCAGTCGGCCGGGAGCAGCGGCACCTCCTCGACCCCGATCTCAACGGCGTCCAGAGCCGCGCCGACGTGGCGGCGCAGCCGGTCTGCGGCTACGGCCACACAGGCGTCGAACGCGTCGGCGCGCGACAACGGTGGCGGGGTCCCCCGCGGGGTGAGCGGCCCAGGGGTGGAACGCACCCCGCGCACACCGCGACCACGGCGCTCGCGCGAGCGCCCCCCGCTCTCCGATCGGCCCGCCACCGGCGGATCGGCGGCAGAGCGTGGCGAAGGCACGGCTCGAGCGTAGGGCGGTAGCGTCGGGCCGTGAGGTCGACCCGGCGGTGCTCGCGAACCGCCTGTCCGCGAACGGCGGAGTCCACACTCACCTACGTGTACGGCGACCAGACCGCCGTGCTCGGCCCACTCGCAACCTTCGCCGAGCCGCACAGCTATGACCTGTGCCCGGACCATGCCGAGACGTTGTCCGCCCCGCTGGGCTGGGAGGTCGTCCGGCTGGCCCCGGACCCGACCGCCGGGGGGCCGAGCGGTGACGACCTGCTGGCGCTGGCGGACGCGGTGCGGGAGGCGGCGGTCCCGGTCACCGCCGCCCCGACCGACGTCACCGGTCGGGCGGTCGAGGTGGGCCGCCGCGGGCACCTGCGGGTGCTCCGCTCGCAGCCGGACTGACGCGCACCACCCCCCGCGCCCGCTCGCACCGATCCTCCAACCACCCGGTGGCCGGGGCAGCCGAGACGTCGGAAGATCCGTGCCGCGGCGCGGGGCCATCGACCGGGTGCGGCACCGGCGGCCGGGAAGGGCTGACGGCAGGTACCCCTCTGGTTCAATTCGAGCGTCGAACACCGAGCCGCGTCGCCGCGCCGGGGCGTGCCACCAGGAGGAGCCTGATGAACATCGACAGCGGCCTGCTTGCCATCCTCGCCTGCCCCGCGTGCCGGTCGCCGCTGCGGGTGGACGAGTCGGACGCGGCTGGCCAGGAGCTGGCGTGTACTGGGTGCGGGCTGGCCTACCCGGTTCGCGACGACATCCCGGTGCTGCTCGTCGACGAGGCTCGGCGACCGACCGACACCACCCCGGCTCCTGCCTCGCAGGACGCCGACCAGGGCTGAGCGCCGCGACATGTTCGACGACTCCAGCCTCGACGACGAAACCGCGCTGGCGGCCGCCGACCCGCTGCTGCGACGGCTCGCCGAGTCCGGCGCACGAGTCCGCGTCGAGGTGGACTCGACCCGCGAGGCCGTAGGTTCCCTCTTGCCGGGTGACGGCGCCGACTGGCGGCCGCGGGCGATGGTGGTGGCGGGCGCGGATTCGCGGCTGCTGCGGGCGGTTCTGGAGCCGTGGTGCCCGGTGCCGTTCGTCGCCTGGCCCGGTCCGGGACTGCCCGGCTGGGCCGGGGCGATCGACATGGTGGTGGTGCTGGCCGCTAGCAGCGGTGACGACGCGGCCACGTCCGCGGTGCACGAGGCGGTGCGCCGTGGCTGCACGCTGCTGCTCGCGTGCTCACCGCATGCGGGGCTAGCCGAGGGCGCTGCCAGCCGGTCCACCACGCTGCTGCCGACGGTGTCGACCGACACGCTCGCGGTGGCGGTGGTGGTGCTGCAGGCGCTGCACCGCGTCGGGCTGGGACCTGAGGTCGACGCGGAGCAGGTCGCCCGAGCCCTCGACGCGGTGGCGGTGGCCTGCTCGCCGTACGAGGACATCGCCGGCAACCCAGGCAAGGAGCTTGCCATCGTGCTCGCCGACGCCACCCCGCTGGTGTGGGGCGGCTCGGTGCTGGCGGCGCGGGCGGCGCGGCGGGTCGCGGAGACGCTGCGGCGAGCCTCCGGTCGGGCGGCGCTGGCCGCGGACGCGGACCACCTGCTCCCCGTCCTGGCGGTGGCTGGACGGCACGACCTGTTCGCCGACCCGTTCGCCGACCCGTTCGCCAAGCGCGGAGCCGACCGCGGTGCCGACCCCAGTGCCGAGGCCAGTGCTGACCCCTCTGAAGGCCACGGCGCTGACAGTGGTGTGCGTCCGGCGCTGGTGCTGCTCGACGACGACGACGACGGTGCGGTCGTCCGCGAGCAGCGCGGGCGGCTCACTGCAGCTGCCGAGAGCCGGGACGTACGCGTGCATCGCGTGGCCGGCACGCAGGGCCCACCGATCGCCCGCTACGGCGCACTGCTGGCGACCGGTTCGTACGCCGCCGCCTACCTGGCGGTGGGACTGGGCACCACCTCCCGGCTGCTTGCCGACGGCGCCTGACGGCAGCCTCAACCGACGGTCTCGTACGCTGACCGGATGACCACACGCACCCTGCCCCACAAGGTCGCCGACCTCGGCCTTGCCGAGTTCGGCCGGACCGAGATCACCCTGGCCGAGCATGAGATGCCGGGTCTGATGGCGATGCGGGAGCGTTACAGCGGCACCCGGCCGCTGTCCGGGGCCAGGATCACCGGCTCGCTGCACATGACCGTGCAGACCGCCGTGCTCATCGAGACCCTGGTCGCCCTCGGCGCCGACGTGCGGTGGGCCAGCTGCAACATCTTCTCCACGCAGGACCACGCCGCCGCCGCCGTGGTGGTCGGCCCCGGCGGCACGGTCGACGCCCCCGCCGGGGTGCCGGTGTTCGCGTGGAAGGGCGAGACGCTCGCGGAGTACTGGTGGTGCACCGAGCAAGCGCTCACCTGGGCCGGCGACCGGCCACACAGCGGGCCCAACATGATCCTCGACGACGGCGGCGACGCCACCCTTCTCGTCCACCTCGGGGCACAGTACGAGCAGGCGGGCGCGGTGCCGCCGCCGGACAGCACCGACAATGCCGAGCTGAAGGAGGTCCTTGCCCTGCTGGGCCGCTCGCAGAACGAGGACCCGACACGATGGACCAGTCTCGGGGCGTCCGTGCAGGGAGTGACCGAGGAGACCACCACCGGGGTACTGCGGCTGTACGAGCGGGCACGGGACCAGACGCTGCTGTTTCCCGCAATCAACGTCAACGACGCGGTGACGAAGCAGAAGTTCGACAACCGCTACGGCTGCCGGCACTCGCTGATCGACGGGATCAATCGGGCCACCGACGTGCTCATCGGCGGCAAGGTGGCGGTCGTCTGTGGCTACGGCGACGTCGGCAAGGGTTGCGCCGAGTCGTTGCGCGGACAGGGTGCCCGAGTGATCGTCACCGAGATAGACCCGATCTGCGCGTTGCAGGCCGCGATGGACGGATACCAGGTGGCCCGCCTCGACGACATCGTCTCGACGGCCGACATCATCGTCACCGCCACCGGCAACAAGGACATCGTCACCGCCGCGCACATGGCGGCGATGAAGCACCAGGCGATCCTCGGCAACATCGGCCACTTCGACAACGAGATCGACATGGCCGGGCTGGCCTCGACACCTGGCGTCACCCGTACGACGGTCAAGCCACAGGTGGACGTGTGGGCCTTTCCCGACGGGCACACGGTGATCGTGCTCAGCGAGGGCCGGTTGTTGAATCTCGGCAACGCGACCGGGCATCCGTCGTTCGTGATGAGCACCTCGTTCACCAACCAGGTGCTGGCCCAGATCGAGCTTTTCACCCGTGCCGAGGACTACCTCGTCGGCGTGCACGTGCTGCCCAAGCACCTCGACGAGGAGGTCGCCCGGTTGCACCTGGACGCACTCGGGGTGCGGCTCACCGAGCTGACCAAGGACCAGGCCTCCTACCTCGGGGTGGACCAGGCGGGCCCGTACAAGTCCGACCACTACCGCTACTGAGCGCGTTCCCGGCCGGCGCCGGTGCCCGTCCGCGTACGCTGACGGGGTGCACACCGACCTGATCGAGGCCGATCACACACAGTCGTCGGGGGCGCTCGGTGGCATGCACCGAGGCCGGGTCCTGGTGGTCGACGACGACCCCAGCCTGGCCGAGATGCTCACCATCGTGCTGCGCCAGGAGGGCTTCGAGCCGCTGGTGTGCAGCACCGGCGACCAGGCGATGGCCGCGTTCCGCCAGCACCGCCCGGACATCGTGCTTCTCGACGTGATGCTGCCGGGTTTGGACGGTATCGACGTCTGCAAGCAGCTTCGGGCCGAGTCCGGGGTGCCCATCGTGATGCTCACCGCGCGCGGCGACACCATCGATGTGGTGGTCGGGCTGGAGTCGGGCGCCGACGACTACATGGTCAAGCCGTTCAAGCCCAAGGAGCTGGTCGCACGCATCCGGGCCCGGCTGCGCCGGTTCGAGGAACCCTCCCCCGAGCAGATCACCATCCGGGACGTCACCATCGACGTCGCCGGCCACAGCGTGCGCCGTGACGGCACCGTGGTGACGCTGACACCCCTGGAGTTCGACCTGCTGCTGTGCCTTGCCCGCAAGCCGTGGCAGGTCTTCACCCGTGAGGTGCTGCTGGAACAGGTGTGGGGCTACCGGCATGCGGCTGACACCCGGCTGGTCAACGTACACGTCCAGCGGCTGCGCTCGAAGATCGAGCACGACCCGGAGAATCCCGAGACCGTGGTGACCGTCCGGGGGGTCGGCTACAAGGCCGGCACCGACTGATCGTGGCCGATGCCGGGAACCCGCCCGGGCAGCAACCGCCGCTACCGATCTGGCGCCGGCTGCTCGGGGCACCGCTCCGGCCGGTCGTCACCGCCTGGCAGGTGTCGATCACGGCCCGGATCGTGCTCAGCACGCTCATCCTTGGCGCGGTGGTCCTGTCCCTGACGGCGTGGTTGATGCTCAGCCAGATCAGCGCCGGGCTGGTCGCCGACAAGCGGGACGCATCCCTGGCGCAGGCCGAGGCGGAGTTCTCCCAGGTGCAGGAGGAGCTGGACGCGTCCGCGAGCACTGGCGACGAGGGCGCCGAGCAGGTCGTCGACCAGCTGGTGCAGAACCTGGCCAGCCGTGGGGACTCGCCGCTGGAGCACGTCGTGGTGCTGGTGGGGCCGCTCGGCGACGACGACTTCTCCGACGGCGTGCGCCGGGAGTCGGTCGACGTCGGTGTCGACAGCCTGCCGACCGATCTGCGGGACAGGGTGCGGGTCGGGTCGGGCACCTGGTGGACGTACACCACCATCGACTTCGTCGACGAGCAGGACGACCGGGCCGACGGCGCTGGGATCGCGGTCGGAACGCGCGTGCAGACGCCGGGCGGCGAGGCTGAGTACGCGCTGTACTACCTGTACCCGTTCGCCGAGCAGCAGCGCACACTCGGGCTGGTCGCCCGGGTCGTCCTGCTGTCCGGGCTGCTGCTGATGGTGCTGGTCGCGGGGGTGGCCTGGCTGGTCACCCGGCAGGTGGTGACTCCGGTGCGACTGGCCCGGCGGATCGCCGAACGGCTCGCCGCGGGTCGGCTGGAGGAGCGGATGCAGGTCCGGGGCCGTGACGACATAGCCCGGCTCGGACAGTCCTTCAATCAGATGGCCGGCAACCTGCAGCGGCAGATCCGCCAGCTCGAGGACCTGTCCCGGATGCAGCGTCGCTTCGTGTCCGACGTCTCGCACGAGCTGCGCACGCCGCTGACGACCGTACGGATGGCGGCAGAGGTGTTGCACGACGCGCGGAGCAGCTTCGACTCGGCAACCGGGCGCTCGGCCGAGCTGTTGCGCCGTGAGCTGGACCGCTTCGAGTCGCTGCTGACCGACCTGCTGGAGATCAGCCGCTTCGACGCCCTCGCCGCGCACCTGGAGCTGGCGCAGGTCGACCTGGGCGAGCTGGCCGACCGGGTGGTCGAGGCACAGCGGCCGGTGGCAGCGGCCGCCGGCATCACCGTCGTGGTGCGGGTGCTGCCCGTACCGGACACCGGCTCGGTCTCAGCCGAGGCAGACCCGCGGCGGGTCGAGCGCGTGGTCCGCAACCTGGTCGCCAACGCCATAGCGCACAGCCGCAGCGAGCGGGTCGAGGTGCTCGTCGGTGCCGACGACCACGCAGCGGCGGTGGCGGTGCGCGACTACGGCACCGGGCTGCGAGCGGGTGAGACGACCCTGGTGTTCAACCGGTTCTGGCGGGCGGACCCGGCCCGTGCCCGCAGCGGCGGGGGCACCGGACTGGGGCTCGCGATAGCGCTGGAGGACGCGCAGCTGCACGGCGGCTGGCTGCAGGCCTGGGGCGAGCCGGGCCTGGGCAGTCAGTTCCGGCTCACCCTGCCCCGCCGGGCCGGGAACGACCTGTCCCGCTCCCCGATCCCACTGGTCCCGACCGATCTAGCACTCGTCCGCAGCCACCGGGCGACGGCCGGCACCGCGCCGGCGGCGCCGTGAGGACCCGGCTGCGTGCGGCCGAGGCTGCCCTGCGCGTGCTCACCGGGCTCGTTCTGGCGGGGATGGTGTCGGGCTGCGTCTCGCTGCCGACCAGCGGCTCGGTCGAGCAGGTGCCGCCCCGCGGTGCCGAGGTGGACGTCCTGGTCCAGGTGGTCCCGTCCGGCCCGCAGGTCGGAGCCACACCCGCCGAGGTGGTGACCGGGTTCCTCACCGCCAACGAGGCCTTTCCCGTCTCGACCTCGGTGGCCCGCGACTTCTTGACCCCGCGAGCGGCTGAGCGCTGGGATCCCGGCCGGCGCACGGTTGTCTACACCACCTCGTCCCTGGCCGACGTCCAGGTCACAGCGCCACGCGGCAGCGTCGGGCTGCGCACGCTGGAGGTGGCCCGCCTCGACACCCGGGGCACCTACCACCCGGTGCCGACCGGTCGGTCGGTACGTCGCACGCTCGACGTCGTCCGGACCGACTCCGGCTGGCGGATCTCCGACCCCCCGTCCGCGCTGCTGCTGAGCGCGGGCTACTTCGAGGAGTACTTCCGGCCGCACGACCTGTACTTCTTCGACCCCACCGGTGCCGCCCTTGTCCCCGACCCGGTCTGGCTGCCGCTCGGCGACCAGCTGACCACTGACCTGGCCGAAGGGCTGCTGGCCGGACCGACAAGGTGGTTGCGCGGACAGGCGGTCACGACGGTGTCGGCGAAGGCGGGCGTCCGGGTCTCGGCGCCGCTGGGTACCGACGGCATTGTCGACGTCAGCCTCAGCGAGGCGGTCACCGGGCTGTCCGGCAGCCAGCGGGAGCGGTTGTCGGCGCAGCTGGTGTGGACCTTGTCGCAGGCGTCCGGGGTCGAGGGCGTACAGGTCAGCGCCGCGGGCGCGCCACTTGCGGTGCCCGGCGTGGAGCAGGTGCAGAGCACCGCGTCTTGGCAGGAGTACGACCCGTCGGACCCGGCCGGGCTCGGGGCACGCACGCAGCTGTTCGGCGTCCGGCAGGGCCATGTGGTCGCGGTAGACGCCGACGCCATGACCCGGCTCAGCGGCTGGTGGGGCGGTCGTCAGCGGCAGCTCGGCGAGATCAGCGTCGAGGCCACGCTGGACCGGGTCGCGGGCACCGACCGGTCCCGCCAGCTGGTGCGCGTCGGCCCGTACACCTCCGAGCCCGGCGACATCTCCACCTGGTACGAGACCGACGGGACGCTGCACGACCCGCAGTGGGACCGCACCGGGCAGCTATGGGTGCTCGAACGGACATCCCCCGCCAAAGGCACTCAGCTGGTCGTCCTCAATGCCGGCAGGCCCACGGCGCTGCCGGTGCTCGGGGGGTTGCCGCCCGCAGTCGCGGTCCGCTCGTTCGCGCTGTCTGCCGACGGGGCGCGGATCGCCCTGTTGGTGGACCGCTGGACCGGCCGCTGGCGGGGCGGGGTTCGCGAGCCACCCGTACGGGGACCGGTGCTCGTGGTTGCTCGCGTCGTCCGCGGTCCGAGCGGTCGCATCGTGCGCCGCCTCGACCGGGCGTATGCCGTGCCGATGCGCGGCAGCGGGCTGGCGGAGCTTGCCGCACCGGCCTGGGGAGGGCCGTCTCAGCTGAGCCTGCTCGGCCGGCTGGTCGACGAGCCGGTCCAGGTGTACCGGGTGGCCATCGACGGGTCGTCGATCGAGGGCGGCATCTTGAGCGGCGAGGCCGTGCTGGGACCGGTGGGGGCGGTCGACCTGACCGCGTCCGGGGTCACCGGCGCCGAACCAGTCGTCGGCGACCGCCGGGGCCGGCTGTTCGCCCTGGACGGCGAGGCCGACTGGGCCCAGTTCGCCGAGAACGTGCGGCACCCCCGCTACCCCGACTGACGTCTTCCACAACCGGCGCGATGCCGGCCGCCACCGGCGGCCCGATCGGCCAGGCTGCCGGCATGGGTCTCAGCAGCGCGGTAGCCGACCTGGTGCTCGGCTCACGCTGCGCCGGCTGCGCGCACCCCGGGTCGGTGCTGTGCGCAGCCTGCCGACGGTGGACGGTTGCCAGTCCGCGCCTGGCCTGGCCCGACCCGCGGCCGCCGATCCTCTTTCGCGCCGGTGTCCCGCCGTATGCGGGTGGCGACTACGCCGACGTCCTGCGGCAGCTGATCGTGGCGTACAAGGACGACGGGCGGGCCGGCCTGTGCGAGCCGCTCGCCCGGATGCTCGCAACGGTCGTCGAGCACGCGCTGCAGCAGGCGGTCGTGGCGGAGCAGACGTCCCTGGCGGACGTCGAGCTGGTGCCGGTGCCCTCGTCGCGGGTCAGCCGGCGCCGGCGTGGCCGCGACCCGGTCGCTGACCTGGCCCGCGCCGCCGCCCGGCTGCTTCGGCGTCGCGGCCAACCGGTCGCCGTGGTCGCTCGACTGACCCACCGGCGCGAGGTCGTCGACCAGTCCGGGCTGGACGCGTACGAGCGGGCGGTCAACCTGCGCGGAGCACTGACCGCACCACCGGCGCGAGGGTTGCCACGGACTCGCATCGTGGTCGACGACGTACTCACGACCGGAGCAACCGCCGCCGAGGCGGTGCGGGCGTTGCTGGCGGCGAGCTGGCCGGTGGACGCGGTGGCCGCGGTCGCCGTGACCCGTCGCCGCGTTCCCCGGCGACCGGCCTCTGCTGACCCGGATGCGATGCGCGCCCTTCCGCTCACCCTGACCGAGCGTTAGCGTCGGACCACCGACGGGAGGAGGCCTGGTCCGTGGAGATCGTCGTCTCGAGCCGGCACTGCGAGATCAGCCAGAGGTTCCGCGACCATGTCGCGGACAAATTGTCTCGGTTGGAGAAGTACGACCACCGCGTCGCCAGGATCGACGTCGAGGTGACCCGGGAACGCAACCCCCGCCAGCACGACCGGGCGGTGCGCCTGCAGCTCACCGTCTTCTCTCGCGGGCCGGTGATCCGCGCCGAGGCGGCTGCCGAGGACAAGATGGCCGCCCTGGACGGCGCCCTGCTCCGGCTGCAGGCCCGATTGCGCAAGGCTGCCGACCGACGACGCGTGCACCACGGTTCGCGCTCTCCGCAGTCGTTGTCCCGGGCCGCTGCCGTGACCGCGCCGGCGCCGCCCGAGGCAACGCAGGGTCCGGCCAGCGGCGGCGAGCCGCACCAGGTCGGCCCGCTTACCGTCATCGGCGACGGGCCGGTCGTCGTCCGCGAGAAGCACCACCGCGCCGCTCCGATGACGCTCGACCAGGCGCTGTACGAGATGGAGCTGGTGGGCCACGACTTCTTCTTGTTCGTGGACAAGAGCAGCGAGCTGCCGAGCGTGGTCTACCGGCGTCGTGGCTACGACTACGGCGTGATCCGGCTCGAGGTATGAAGCGAATCTGGTCCGACCCGCACCGGTTGCTGCGATAGTCAAGGCGTGTCCCCGCGTCCCGAGCACGACTCCGGCTCGCCGTTCGGCGCCCCGTCGGACCGGCCCGGGGACGTCTCGGTGCAGGCCTCCGAAACCCCCGCGGCGGACCCGGTGCGGGTGCTCGTCGTCGACGACCAGGAGCTGTTCCGGCGCGGGCTTACGGTGCTGGTCGGAGCGCGCGACGGCATCGAGCTGGTAGGCGAGGCCGGTGACGGCGAGTCCGCGGTCGAGGTCGCCCTGCGTACTGACCCCGACGTTGTCCTGCTGGACGTACGGATGCCCGGCAAGGGCGGGATCGCAACCTGCGCCGCGCTCAAGGCGGTGATGCCGTCGGTGCGCATCGTGATGCTGACGGCCAGCGACGAAGGGTCCGACCTGTACGACGCGATAAGGTCCGGAGCCTCCGGCTATCTGCTCAAGGATGCCTCCCTCGACGAGGTCGCCCAGGCGGTGCGGCTGGTGGCCGACGGGCAGTCGCTGATAAGCCCGGCGATGGCGGTCAAGCTGCTGGACGAGTTCAAGCAGCTGGGCAACGCGGGGTCGGACACGGTCACCCCGCCGCGGCTCACGGACCGCGAGCTAGAGGTGCTGCGCCTGGTGGCCCGTGGCCGCAGCAACCGCGAGATCGCTCGTGAGCTGTTCATCAGCGAGAACACGGTCAAGAACCACGTCCGCAACATCTTGGAGAAGCTGCAGTTGCACTCCCGGATGGAGGCCGTGATGTACGCCGTGCGGGAGAAGCTCCTCGACCTGCCGTAGTGCTGCGACTGGCGCACGGACGTCGAGACATCCGGGGGTCGCCGGAGCAGCCCCGATGTGGCGCGATCGCCTCACCGGCCCAGACCGCTCCGCACCCGTCAGTCGCGGGGGGTGGGCGCCCCTACAGTGACGCCGGTGAGCAGCCACGGGAGGCCGCGACCAGAGCGGCTGAGTCTCCTGCACGCCCGCCGGGTGGCGCTGGCTGCGCAAGGCTTCGCCGACCGGCGGCCGTTCGGTGCAGGCGGCGTCGGTGCCCGGCACCTGGCCAGGGTGGTAGACCGGCTGGCTCTGTTCCAGATCGACTCGGTCAACGTGGTGGTGCGGGCGCACTATATGCCCCTGTTCAGCCGGCTCGGCCCCTACCCGCGCGAGCTGCTGGACCGCGCGTACGGCAGGGCGCCGCGACGGTTGTTCGAGTACTGGGCGCACGAGGCGTCGCTGGTGCGGGTCGACTTGCAGCCCGCGTTGCGGCACCGGATGGCGCGCGCCCACGACCATGCGTGGGGCGGGATGCGCCGACTCGCCCTCGAGCAGCCGAAGCTCGTCCGTCGGGTCCTCGACGACGTCGCCTCGGACGGTCCGCTGACCGCGCGGCAGATAGGGCAGGACGTGAGCATCGACCGCACCGGGTGGGGGTGGAACTGGTCGGCGGTCAAGACCGCCCTGGAGTGGCTGTTCTGGACCGGGCAGGTCACCTCCCGCGGCCGTACGGCTGCCTTCGAGCGGATCTACGACCTGCCCGAGCGGGTGCTGCCCACGGCCGTGCTGGCAGCAGCCACACCGACCGACGACGAGGCGCACCGCACCCTGCTGGAGGCGGCCGCGCGGGCACACGGGATCGGGAGCGAGCAGTGCCTGCGGGACTACTTCCGGCTCCGTCCCGAGCCCACCAGGCAAGCGGTGCGCGAGCTGGTCGAGATGGGCCGGCTGCTGCCGGTCACCGTCACCGGCTGGCGGCGCCCGGCATACCTGCACCGGGACGCTCGCATCCCCAGGCGGGTCCACGCCCGGGCCCTGCTGAGCCCCTTCGACCCACTGGTGTTCGAGCGTGCCCGGGCTGAGGCACTATTCGGCTTCCGCTACCGCATCGAGATCTACGTACCGGCCGCGCAGCGCGTCCACGGCTACTACGTGCTCCCGTTCCTGCTCGGCGACCGGCTGGTCGCGCGGGTCGACCTCAAGGCCGATCGCGCCGCCGGGGTGCTGCGGGTGGCCGCGGCCCACGTCGAGCCGGATGCCCCCCGGCAGACCGCGACGGAGCTGGCCACCGAGCTCGACACCTTGGCCCGCTGGCTGGGCCTCGACGACGTGGCGGTGGCTCCGGCGGGCGACCTGGCCGCTGACCTGGCAGCCGAGGTGGGCAGGAGGCGCTGAGCCTCAACAGCGCGCACTACCATGACAGGGCACGACCGCTCACGGGGTGCGTCACCTCGTGCGCCGGCGTACCGAAGCACCGACCCCAGGAGCCAGCCCCGTGCCTGCACTGCTCGACAAGATCCTCCGGATGGGCGAGGGCAAGATTCTGCGCCAGCTCGAATCGGTCGCCAAGCAGGCCAACGTCATCGAAGACGAGTTCATCGCGATGAGCGACGAGGAGCTGCGTGGCCAGACCGACGAGTTCCGTCAGCGACTGACCGACGGTGAGTCGCTCGACCGGCTCATGCCCGAGACCTTCGCGACCGTGCGGGAGGCAGCTCGGCGGGTGCTCGGGCAGCGGCACTTCGACGTCCAGATCATGGGCGGCGCCGCCCTGCACCTCGGCAACATCGCCGAGATGAAGACCGGCGAGGGCAAGACGCTGGTCGCGACGCTGCCGGTCTACCTCAACGGGCTCACCGGCCGCGGCGTGCACATCGTCACCGTCAACGACTACCTCGCCAAGTACCACGCGGAGTGGATGGGCCGCGTCTACCACTTCCTGGGCATGAGCGTCGGCACCATCCTGCCCGGCATGAGCTCGGCGCAACGGCGCGCCGCGTACGGCTGTGACATCACGTACGGGACGAACAACGAGCTCGGTTTCGACTACCTGCGCGACAACATGGCAACCGCTATCGAGCAGTGCGTTCAGCGCGGGCACTACTACGCGATCGTCGACGAGGTCGACTCGATCCTCATCGACGAGGCCCGAACGCCTTTGATCATCTCCGGTCCCACGCAGGAAGAGGTGCGCTGGTACGCCGAGTTCGCGGTGCTCGCGCAGCAGATGCGCGGCGACGAGGACTACGAGGTGGACGAGAAGAAGCGCACGGTGTCCGTGCTGGAGCCCGGTATCGAAAAGGTGGAGGACCACCTCGGCATCGACAACCTGTACGACTCGGTCAACACGCCGCTGATCAGCTTCCTCAACAACTCCATCAAGGCCAAGGAGCTGTTCCGCCGCGACAAGGAGTATGTCGTGCTCGAGGGTGAGGTGCTCATCGTCGACGAGCACACCGGGCGGATCCTCGAGGGCCGTCGTTACAACGAGGGGCTGCACCAGGCGATCGAGGCCAAGGAGAAGGTCCGCGTCCGAGAGGAGTACCAGACGCTGGCGACCATCACCTTGCAGAACTACTTCCGGCTGTACGAGAAGCTCGCCGGGATGACCGGCACGGCCATGACCGAGGCCAGCGAGTTCGACAAGACCTACAGCCTCGGCGTGGTGCCGATCCCCACCAACGAGCCGGTGGCGCGGACCGACGAGCCGGACCTCGTCTACCGCACCGAGGACGCCAAGTTCAACGCGGTGGTCGACGACATCGCCGTGCGGCACGAGCAGGGACAGCCGATCCTGGTCGGCACCACCAGCGTGGAGAAGTCCGAGCGGCTGGCACGGCTACTGACCCGGCGCGGCGTCCCGCACGAGGTGCTGAACGCCAAGCAGCACGAACGGGAGGCCGCGATCGTCGCGCTGGCCGGGCACCGGGGCGCGGTCACCGTCGCCACCAACATGGCCGGTCGCGGCACCGACATCATGCTGGGTGGCAACGTCGAGTTCCTCGCCGACCGCTCGCTGCGAGAGCGTGGTCTCGACCCCACCGACACCCCTGAGGCGTACGAGGCGGCCTGGGCCGAGGCGGTCGAGCAGACCAAGGCGCAGGTCAGTGACGAGCACGACGAGGTGACGGCCGCCGGCGGTCTCGCCGTGATCGGCACCGAGCGGCACGAGTCCCGCCGCATCGACAACCAGCTGCGCGGCCGGTCCGGACGCCAGGGTGACCCCGGAGACTCGCGGTTCTACCTGTCGCTCGAGGACGACCTGATGCGGCTGTTCAAGTCCGACTGGGTCGACTGGGTGCTGCAGACCCTCAAGGTGCCCGACGATGTCCCGATCGAGAACAAGCGGGTCACCGGGGCGATCGCCTCGGCCCAGTCCCAGGTGGAGTCACAGAACTTCGAGTCTCGCAAGAACATCCTCAAGTACGACGACGTCATGAACCGGCAGCGGAGAGTCGTCTACAGCGAGCGGCGCAGGGTGCTCGAGGGTGAGGACTTGCACGAGCTGGCCCGCACCATGATCGACGAGGTGGTCGAGGCCTATGTCGCGGGGGCGACCGACGGGTTCCCGGAGGAGTGGGATCTCGACGCGCTGTGGATCGCGCTGAAGACGCTGTACCCGATCTCCTTCACGCTGGCCGACTTCGAGGACGAGCACGGCGGGCGGGCCGCGCTCAGCCCCGAGCTGCTGACCGAGCGCCTGCGGACCGACGCGCAGGCGGCGTACGACCAGCGCGAGGCCGAACTGAGCCCCGAGGTGATGCGTGAGCTCGAGCGCCGGGTGATGCTCAGCGTCCTCGACCGCAAGTGGCGTGAGCACCTGTACGAGATGGACTACCTGCGGGAGGGCATCGGCCTGCGCGCCTACTCGCAGCGCGACCCACTGGTCGAGTACCAGCGGGAGGGGTTCGACCTGTTCGGCGCCATGATGGACGGCATCAAGGAGGAGTCGGTCGGCTTCTTGTTCAACCTCGAGGTTCAGGTCGACGCGGCGGACGGGATGGACGGAGAGGCCGCTGCGGACGACGTCCCGGTGGCCGCCGAGGAGCCGGAGGCAGACCAGCGGCCGCTGCTGGACTCGTCGCCGGCACCGGCCTCCCGCGACGAGAGCCCGGACGGGCACCCGCACATCGTGGCCAAGGGTCTAGGCGGAGCACGGGCGCCCCAGCGGTTGAGCTACTCCGCACCCAGCGTCGACGGTGACGCCACCGAGGGGGGCGGAGCCGAGGCGCCCGGCGCCGAGTACGCCGATGCGCGTCCCGACGACCAGTACGCGAACGTGCCGCGCAACGCCCCGTGCCCGTGCGGATCGGGACGAAAGTTCAAGCGCTGCCACGGCGACCCCGCCACCCGTGCCGCCGCCCTGGGCTGACGGCTGGGCTGACGGCTGGGCTGACGGCTGGGCTGACGGCTGGGCTCGGCTCACCCCAGCTGCAGTGCGGCACAGATCCACAGGCCCAGGTGCCACTCGAGGCGTACCGCGAGTGCCCGGCTGCGGCCCCCGCGCCGCACGTGCCCGGACACCTCGGCCACCGCGTCGACCGGGTGCGAGACGTGCACGCTCACCAGCCGGGGTCGCTCGGTCCTCGCCCGCACCTGCGCTCCCGCGGTCCGCGCCGCGGTGGCGACGCGCTCGGCGATGCAGTCGTAGACCTCCGCCGTGGTCCACCGTTCCAGCTGGCTGACCGGACGATCACCGTCGACCACCTCTACCAGCGCCAGGGTGAACCGCGCGGCGCGGGCCCGCATGGCCTGCTCGGCATCCGCGCCCACTCCGCAGTCGAAGGGGGGTCTGTCCGCGACCGCGACCAGGTGTGGCGGGGGATCCGGAAGCACGGGCTCGTCCAGGTCAAGGGCCAGCGTCCCCTGCAGGGCCGGGACCATGGCTGTGGTCGGCCAGCTGATCGTGTGGCCCGGCAGCGGCGGCAGCCGTCGCAGGCCCGTCATTGC
>Ga0136622_10000541_pt1 | contig 15541 bp, 17 predicted proteins | sample AntDrymUQ4482106_2_FD_104803 | JGI IMG/M metagenome (GOLD analysis project Ga0136622, IMG submission 104803) | Polar desert sand microbial communities from Dry Valleys, Antarctica - metaG UQ448 (21.06) | ecosystem: Environmental > Terrestrial > Soil > Desert | place: Antarctica: Dry Valley...
CGACGCCGTGAAGATCGGGATGCTCGGCACCGCTGAGACGATCGATGCCGTCTCCCGGGCGCTCGACTGGACCGGAGAGGCACCTGTCGTCCTCGACCCGGTGATGGTGGCCGAGAGCGGTGCGGTGCTGCTCGACGAGGAAGCCCGCCGAGCGCTCGCCCGGGCGTTGCTTCCGCGCGTGCAGGTGGTCACGCCGAACCTCGCTGAGGCCCGAGTGCTCGCCGGGGCGGGGCCGGAGGTCGAGCCCGAGGAGCTGGCCCGGCGCGTGTACGCGCTCGGTCCCGGCGCGGTCGTCGTGACCGGCGGCCACCGTGAGCGGGCCACCGATGTCTTCTTCGCCGGAGGGGAGGTCGTCTCGATCGCGAGCGAGCGGTATCCGGACGGCGCCGCCCACGGCTCGGGCTGCACGCACTCCTCGGCGCTTGCCGCTCATCTGGCGCTCGGCTTCGACGCGCTCGAGGCAGCGCGGCGGGCGAAGGCCGTGGCCTCCGCAGCTGTTCGCGACGGCTTGAGGGGGATCGGCGCGGGCGCCGGTCCGGTCAACGCGCTCGGATCGAGATGACCGGCTCCCGCTCGCCCGCGCGCCTCTGGCATAATCGCTGTCCCGCTCGCCGGGTTCGTCTCGCGTCCGCAAGGGAGTAAGCCATGAAGTTCCTCCGCATGAAGCCGGGCCACGGCGACGTCCTTCTCGCCGAGGGGGACCCCGCATCGACGATCGACCAGGACCGCCTTGTAGACGAGTTCCGACGGCAGCTCGACGCGGGAATGTGGGCAGCCGTTCCGCAGCTCGATCCCTCGACGGGCAGGCGTGCGGCGCGCATGGTGCGCGACTATGCCGAGGTTCCCGTCGATGCAGATCGAGTGATCTTCTTCCCTCGCGCCGCCGGCGGGTAGCTTGCGGCGCCGCCAGCGGATCGTCACGTCCGGCGTAGTGGACCGTGGAGTGCTCCCCGCCTCAACTACGGCCGCGCTCGGTGGTGCCTGAGTGTCGCCCTCGGTGCTCGGCTTCCTTGCGCTCGCGCTGGTCGCCGCCTCGCTCGCGATCCCGCTGGTCGCCCACGCCTTGCGCCGCCGTCGCGGCGGCAGGGCCACTCGCGGGCGCACGCGTGGCAGGCTCGGACTCTCGGTGCAGGATCCGGGCCGCGAGCGGCGCGCAGAGCAACGCGCGCGGGAGCTGCTCGAGTCATGTGTCAACCGAGAGGAGTGGGCGATGTACCGGGACCTCGGGTTCATCCGGGTGATCGGTCGCCTGCCGGTCGGGGTGGGCCGGGCCGATGGGTCCGCGGCGCCGGGCCCCGAGCCCACGCCGGGATCACCCGCAGGGCCGCGTAGGACCACCGGCGGTCGCAACGCGCCCTACGCCTACCTGATCTATCCGCACAAGCCGATCGTCGCCTACGTTCCGCGCACGCGTCAGCTGCTGAGCGAGTACTGCGTCGAGTTTCCCGACCTGACCGAGGCGATATCGGGGTCGCGGCTGCCCGACTCAGACGACGTGCTCGCCAAGTGGATGGCGCTCACCGGCGACGAGCTGCGCCTGATGCGCAACGCGAACATGCACCTCCCTGGGCGCCAGGTCGACCCGGCTCACGTGCGCCGTGACCTCTGGCGGCTCGCCGAATGGGAGCGCCAGCGCCGCGGCCCCGGCTCGGTCGAGGCGCAGTACCAGTGAGCGAGACCCGCCTCCGGCGTCCGAGCCGCACCATCCTCGAGGGCCCTGACCGCGCGCCGGCGCGCGCGTACCTGAAGGGGATCGGCTTCGACGACGAGGCGCTATCGCGTCCAATCATCGGCGTCGCCAACACCTGGACCGAGACGATGCCGTGCAACTTCCACCTGCGCCGGCTGGCAGAGCGCGTCAAGGACGGCATCCGCGCCGCCGGTGGCACGCCGATGGAGTACAACACGGTCGCGGTGTCGGACGGCATCACGATGGGCACCGAGGGCATGAAGGCATCGCTCGTCTCGCGCGAGGTGATCGCGGACTCGATCGAGCTCGTCGCCCGCGGCCACATGTTCGATGCCGTGATCGCGCTCTCGGGCTGCGACAAGACGATTCCGGGCTGCGTGATGGCGCTCGCGCGGCTCGACGTCCCCGCGATCATGCTCTACGGCGGCTCGATCGCGCCGGGTCGCTACCGCGGCCAGGACGTGACGATCCAGGACGTGTTCGAGATGGTCGGCGCCCACGGCGCCGGTGACGCGACCGACGAGGACCTCGCCGAGCTCGAATCCGTCGCGTCGCCGGGCGCCGGAGCCTGCGGCGGCCAATTCACCGCGAACACGATGGCGACGGCCTTCGAGATGCTCGGAATCTCGCCGATGGGCTCCTCGATGGTCCCCGCCGTCGATGGCCTCAAGGGACAGGTCGCCGAGGACTGTGGCCGTCTGCTGATGGACGTGCTCGAGCGCGACCTGCGCCCGAGCGCGCTGATCACGCGCGAGTCGCTCGACAACGCGATCGCATGCGTCGCCCTCAGCGGGGGCTCGACGAACGCCGTGCTGCACCTGCTCGCGCTCGCGAGCGAGGCCGAGGTGCCGCTCGCGATCGACGACTTCGACCGCGTGATGTCGAGGACGCCGCTGCTCGCGGACCTGAAGCCCGGCGGGCGCTTCGTCGCCACCGATCTCTACCGTGCGGGCGGCGTGCGCCTGCTCGCGAAGCGACTCCTGGACGCGGGCCTGCTGAACGCCGACGCCCCCACCGTGACCGGGCGCAGCATCGGCGAGGAGGCGGCCGAGGCCGAGGAGACCGATGGCCAGCAGGTCGTCCGCCCACTCGAGGACCCGATCAAGCCCACCGGCGGCCTCGCGATCCTGCGCGGAAACCTCGCCCCGGACGGCTGCGTCGTCAAGCTCTCGGGTCACGGGCGCACCGAGCACCGCGGTCCCGCGCGGGTCTTCGAGTCCGAGGAGGAGGCGTTCGCGGCGGTCAAGCAGCGCTCGATCGAGCCGGGCGACGTGGTTGTCATCCGCAACGAGGGCCCCGCGGGCGGGCCCGGGATGCGCGAGATGCTGGGCGTCACCTCGGCGATCATCGGTGCTGGGCTCGGCGATTCCGTCGCGCTGCTCACCGACGGTCGCTTCTCCGGCGCAACGCATGGCTTCATGGCGGGGCACGTGGCGCCCGAGGCGCCGCGGGGCGGGCCGATCGCGGCCGTCGCGGACGGTGACGTCGTCGTCTTCGACGTCGCCGCCCGTGAGCTGAACGTCGAGCTCTCGGACGCCGAGATTCGGCAGCGTGTCGACGCCTATGAGCCGCCGCCGGCGCTCTACAGCTCGGGCGTCCTCGCGAAGTACGCTCGACACGTGTCCTCCGCGGCCGAGGGCGCGATCACCCGCTAGCCCGGGGCCGGTCGGCTCACGCCACCTCGGACTCGCTCTGAGAGGCCTCGCCGGACTCGACGAGGAAGTCGAGAATGTGGCGGTTGAAGGTCTGCGGGCGCTCGAACATCGGGCCGTGGCCCGTGTCGGCCATCAGGAGCTTACGCGCGTCTGGTATCAGTCGCTCGAACTCATCGGCGTCGCGGACCGGCACCATCATGTCCTCTGAGCCCCACACGACGAGCGTCGGACAGCCGATCTCGGGCAGGCGGTCGCGGAAGTCGTACATCATCAGCGCCTCGAGCGCGCCCACGTAGCCCTGCTTGCCGGCTCCCCGCACGAGCTCGTAGGCGAGCGCCGGCTGAATCAGGTTGGGGTGGCGCACGACCGCAGAGAGCGCGACGTAGCGCAGGCGCGAGCGCCTTACGACATCGCGTGCGCGGGCGGCGCTGATCTCACCGACGCCGATCAGCGTCGAGATGCGCGCCGCGGTCAGCGTCGGGCGACGGTGGAGGGTCGTGATCGAGATGCCGGCCGCCCCCACCAGCGCCAGGCGGTCCGCGCGCTCGGGGAAGGAGATCGCGATCTCGGCGCCGATGAAGCCGCCCATCGAGGAGCCCACGATCGCGACCGGGCCGAGGTCGAGGCGCTCGCAGAACGCGTCGACGAAGCGCGCGTACCCTGAGATCGTGATCGGCTCGGGCGGCAGCTCCGAGTTGCCGAACCCGGGCAGGTCGACCGCCAGCGCGCGGCGCTCACGCGCGATCCGGGGCAGGTTCTCGAGGAAGTTCTGCCAGTTGCCGCCGAGGCCGTGCACGAACACGACGGGCGGCCCGGGGCCTTCGCCGATGTCCACGTAGCTGACGCGCGCCCCATCGATCTCCATCCAGCGCAGGTGCTCCCGCCAGTCGACCTCGCGCCAGGCGGGATCGGCCGGCAGTCCGTAGTCGTCGCCCGCGAAGCGCGCCGTCCACGGCATCGCGGGCAGCACCTTGGCCGGATAGATGCCGTCGAGCGCGCGGCTGATCGTCTCGAGCGCCATAGCGACCAACGGTACTTGTCGCCGTCGTGGCCGCCCGAGTGCTGCGGTGGGGCGCCTGCAACGCCCGTTGCACCGGCAGGGGAGACCGCCGCGAGCGCGACGGCACTCCCTACACTCGCCAATCCCGGCCCGCGCGAGCGGGCCGCTCGATGTCGCATGCGCAAGCTTCCCCTGATCGCCGCCGCTCTGTCGCTCACCCTTGTGGGAGGCGCTGCCGCGGGCGCATACGCCTGGGACGCCTCACGCGACGACCTGATCGCGCGCGGGGTGAGCGCCGGGGAGGTGGATATCGGCGGCACGCGCGCGGCCGACGCACGCGCGCTGCTGCAGGCCCGCCTCGCCGCGCCGCTCGAGCGCCCGCTGCGCGTGCGGACCGCCGGCGGGGGCCCGCGCTTCAGCCTGTCCGCCGAACGCGCCCGCCTCGAGATCGATGTCGAGGCGATGGTGCAGGAGGCCCTGGCGCGCAGCCGCCAGGGCAACGCCTTCACCCGCACCCTGCGTGACCTGAGGGAAGAGCGCGTCGACGCCGAGATCCCCGCGCGCGTCTCCTACTCGAGACGAGCCGTGGCGCGCCTCGTTCGCCGCGCAGGGCGAGCGATCGACCGGCCCGCGCGCGACGCGCGCGTCTCCTACACCGCCACCGGGCTCGACAGCGTGCCCTCGGCCGACGGCGTGGCGCTGCGCGTCCGGGCGCTGCAGCGCGCTGTCGAGCGCGAGCTGGTGCGTCCGGACTCAGACCGGGTCGTGCGCGCGCGCACGAAGAAGGTCCGGCCCGAGCTCGCGACGGCCGACCTGGCCGAGCGCTACCCGTCGTTCATCACGGTCGACCGTCGCGGCTATCGGCTGCGCTACTTCCGCAACCTCGAGCACGTGAAGACCTACCGCATCGCCGTCGGCCAGGTCGGGCTCGAGACTCCGAAGGGCCTCTACCAGATCCAGAACAAGGCGATCGACCCCGCCTGGAGCGTGCCCGACTCCGACTGGGCCGGCGACCTCGCCGGCAAGGTCATTCCCGGCGGGCGCAGCGACAACCCGCTGAAAGCCCGCTGGATGGGCATCTACGACGGCGCCGGCATCCACGGCACCGCTGACGAGGGATCGCTCGGGTCCTCGGCCTCGCACGGCTGCATCCGCATGGCCGTGCCGGAGGTCAAGGAGCTCTATCGCAGGGTCGAGGTCCGTACGCCCGTCTTCATCGCCTGACCTCGGCGGGGACCGGGCGCCCTCGCCTCAGGACCGATCTCGGCGAGCGGGACCTCCTGCCAGCCGGCCGCCACCATGGAGGCCAGGCGGCTCCCGTGTCGAATGCAGAGCGTGCCGATGAAGATCCCACGCTCCTGCTTGCGCATCAGCGCGTACCACATCGTCGAGGCGTCGCTCGGGCCCTGGATCGGGTGCCAGGGCGCGACCGCGTCACCTCGCTCGTCGATCAGGCCCGCGGCAACTAGCTGCCGACGGGCGGCCACGCGGCCGTCGCGATAGTTGACGAAGAAGACCGACACCGGCGCCGAGAATAGGTGGGCCGAGCGCCTCCATCGCTTCGATGCGTCGCTGCGCGCGCACGGCATGTCCGAGAAGACCCGACGCGCCTACGGCATGGACCTCGGCCAGCTCGCGTCGTGGGCGGCGAAGCAGCGCCTCGACGCCTCGGCGCTCGGCCCGCGCGAGCTGCGTCGCTTCGCGGGGTATCTCTCGGAGGGTGGCGCCGGCAAGAGCACCGTTGCACGCAAGCTCGCCGCCATCCGGACCTTCTATCGCTACGAGGTCGAGCGCGGGGAGCTCGCGGCGAGTCCTGCGGACCTCGTCTCGAGCCCGAAGCGCGACGCCCACCTGCCGCGCGTCCTGAAGCCGGCCGAGGTCGCCACGATCCTCGACTCGATGCCAGCATCGACGCCGCTCGAGCTGCGCGACAGGGCCATGCTCGAGCTCTCCTACGGCGCCGGGCTGCGCGCCGAGGAGCTCGTCAACGCCGACATCGGCGACCTCGACGCAGACGCCGAGGAGCTGCGCGTGTCGGGCAAGGGCGGGCGCGTGCGCGTCGTGCCCGCCGGCGAGCCGGCGTGGCGCGCGCTCGACGCCTACGTGCGCCGCGGACGTGCCACGCTCGCGCGGGAGTGGCTGGCGCGCGAGCCCGCGCTGTTCGTCTCGAAGAGCGGCCGGCGCCTGTCGACCTCGGACGTGCGCCGGCGCCTCGCGCTGTGGCGCAGGCGCTCCGGGCTCGCGCTCGGCGGCGTCTCGCCGCACACGCTGCGGCACTCGTTCGCGACCCACCTGCTCGAGGGGGGCGCCGACCTGCGCGCGATCCAGGAGATGCTCGGGCATGCATCCATCAGCACAACCCAGACGTACACTCGAGTAGAGTCGAGGCGTCTCAAAAGCGCGTACGCCCGGGCCCATCCGCGGGCCTGATCGGCAGGACACCCAGAGGCGGAAGCGGAGAGCGGCTTGGAAACAAACGTCAAGGGCATAGAGCTACGCGACCTGTGGCGCCGCTACAAGGAAGACGACGATGACCTCGCGCGTGAGCGCCTGGTGCTCGCCTACTCGCCGCTCGTCAAGTACGTCGCCGGCCGGATGGCGAGCGGGCTTCCGGCGCACGTCGAAGAGGGCGACCTGATCTCCTACGGGCTGCTCGGACTGATCTCCGCGGTCAAGCGCTACGACCCAGGTCGCCAGATCAAGTTCGAGACCTTCGCGATCACCCGCATCAAGGGCTCGATCATCGACGAGCTGCGCTCGCTCGACTGGGTGCCGCGCTCGGTGCGCGCCAAGGCACGCGAGATCGAGAAGGTCAACTCGTCGCTCGAGCACAAGCTCCAGCGGGCCCCGACCGACACCGAGATGGCGAAGGCGCTTGAGACGACGGTGGACCAATTCCAGGCCTCGCTGACACAGATCTCGAACTCTTCGGTGGTCGCCCTCGACGAGCTGTGGTCGCTCTCGGACGCCTCCGGCGACCAGGTGTCCCTGCTCGACACGATCCAGGATCCGAACGCGATCGATCCGGCGCACGCGATGGATGCATCGGAGCGCAAGGACCGTCTGGCCGACGCGATCGAGCGCCTGCCCGACCGCGAGAAGCTTGTCGTCGCGCTCTACTACTACGAGAACCTGACGCTGCGCGAGATCGGGGACGTTCTCGGCGTCACCGAGTCGCGCGTCTCGCAGTTGCACACGAAGGCGATCCTGCGCCTCAACTCCCGTCTCGCCGACGACGTTCGCGAGGACCCGACTTAGGGAGTATTTTCCGTCCTCCCGAGCAGAGGAGAGGCGGATGCACGAGACCGCGAAGCGGATTCGCAACGTCGCCCTGGTGGGCCATCGAGGCAGCGGCAAGACGACGCTGAACGAGGCGCTGCTGTTCCAGGCGGGGGCCGTCAGCCGCCTCGGATCGGTGACCGAGGGCACCACGGTGTCTGACTCCGCGCTCGACGAGAAGGCGCGCGGCATGTCGATCGCCTCTAGCCTCGCCACTTTCCGCTGGGACGAGCGCAAGATCAACCTGATCGACACGCCCGGCGAGCCGAGCTTCGTCGCCGACGCGCTGGCCGCCCTGCGCGTATGCGAGGGCGCGGTCTTCGTCGTCAACGGCGTGATGGGAGTCGAGGTCAACACCGTGCGCCTGTGGGAGCGCGCCGAGGAGCTCAACCTGTCGCGGCTCCTGTTCGTGAACATGCTCGACCGCGAGCGCGCCGACTTCTTTCGCGTCCTCGACGGGCTGAAGGCCTCCTTCGGGCCGCACGTCGTCGCCACCGAGATCCCGATCGGCTCCGAGCAGGAGCTGCGCGGCGTCGTCGACCTCGTCGACATGAAGGCCTACGAGTATTCGGGCGACGGGCGCGACAACTGCGCCGAGATCCCCATCCCGGGCGCCCTGCGCGAGCTTGCCGAGGAGTACCGCGACAAGCTGATGGACGAGGTGGCCGAGGTCTCGGACGAGCTGATGGAGCGCTACCTCGAGGGCGAGGAGATCTCTCACGAGGAGACCGTCGCCGCGCTCAAGAGCGGGGTGACCGAGGGGCGGCTCTTCCCGGTCACCTGCGGGGTCGCCGCGAGGAATCTCGCCACTAACCGCCTGCTCGACGCGCTCGTCGAGGATCTGCCCTCGCCCGCTCGCAAGGGTCCGGTACGCGCCGGCGAGACGACGCTCGAGCCGGTCGAGGACGCGGACACGATCGCCTTCGTGTTCAAGACGCTCGCCGATCCCTTCGCCGGGCGCATCAACCTCTTCCGCGTCTACCAGGGCGTGCTCGAGGGCGACTCGGTGATGGTCAACTGCCGCGCCCACGCCAAGGAGCGGATCGGGCAGCTGCTCGTGCCCCGGGGCAAGGAGATGAGCCAGGCCGACGAGTTCGGCCCAGGCGACATCGGCGCGGTGGCGAAGCTGAAGGAGACCCGCGCCGGCGACGTGCTCGCGAGCGCCGACCGCGAGCTGACGCTGTCCCTGCCGACGCCGCCCGCGCCGGTGATGGCCTTCGCGATCGAGGCAAAGGCCAAGGGCGACGAGGACAAGGTGTTCACGGCCCTGCGCCGGCTGCAGGAGGAGGACCCGACGATCGACCTGCACCGCGACGCCCAGACCGGTGAGCAGATCGTCGCTGGGCTGTCGCAGGTCCACGTCGAGGTGATCGTCGGGCGGCTGCGAGAGCGCTTCGGCGTCGAGGTCGAGCTGCGGCCGCCACGGGTTCCCTACCAGGAGACGATCAAGGCGAGCGCCAAGGCGCACGGGCGCTACAAGAAGCAGACGGGGGGGCGCGGCCAGTTCGGCGACTGCCACATCGAGGTCGAGCCGCTGCCGCACGGGGCGGGGTTCGAGTTCGTCAACGCGATCAAGGGCGGCGTGATCCCAACCGGGTTCATACCGGCCGTCGAGAAGGGGATCCTCGAGGCGATGGCGCACGGGACCGTCGCCGGCTGCCCCGTCAAGGACGTCAAGGTGCGCCTCTACGACGGCTCGTACCACTCCGTCGACTCGTCCGAGATGGCGTTCAAGGTAGCCGGCTCGATGGCGTTCAAGGAGGCGATGGAGAACGCCTCGCCCGTCCTGCTCGAGCCGATCATGACGGTCGTCGTCGCCGTGCCGGAGGACACCGTCGGCGACGTGATCGGCGACCTCAACGGCCGTCGCGGGCGGCCGCTCGGGATGGAGCAGAAGGGCTCCATGCAGGCTGTCCGCGCCGAGGTGCCGATGGCCGAGATGCTCGCCTACGCGCCCGACCTGCGCTCGATAACCGGCGGGCGCGGGGAGTACACGCTCGAGTTCGCGCGCTACGAGGAGGTCCCGTCGCACCTGGCCCAGAAGGTCGTCGCGGCCGCCGCGGAGGAGGAGGCCGTGAAGGCCTAGCGCCGCCGTGGCGCCGTTCTTGCAGCTCCCGTTCCGCGCGAGTGGCGCGATAGCATCGAGGCGATGGTGACGAAGGAGGTGAGGCCGAGCATCCACGACGTCAACTGCGACGTCTGCGGGCGCACGATCCTGAAGGGCGAGCGGATCGAGCCCTACCTGGTGCTCGGAGGGCAGCGCCGCCTCGTCTGCGAGCTGTGCGTCGGCCGCGCCGAGACCGAGGGCTGGCTGCGCGAATCCGCGCATGGAGATCTTCCCGCCGGCGAGCGGCGCCCGGAGCCGCGACGGTCACTGCTGGCGCGGATGTTCGGGCGCCCACACGTGGGAGGCGACGCCAACGGCGGCGGCGAGGCGGGCGCGACAGCGGAGACCGAGCTCGACGCCGATCATGGCCGCCAGCCCGAGGAGCGCGTGCCGTCGCCTCAGTTTCCGCCCGCGCGCCGCACCGATGCCCGCCACGTGCGCGCGGTCCCCACGAACGCGCAGGTGAAGGTCGAGCGTGCGCTCGACCTCTTCAACGCGTCCTCTCACGCGCGCACGATCGCGGGGATAGCGCGCACCCTCGGCGAGCCCTGGGCGAGCGCCCACCCGGCCCCGGCGGCGCCCAGCGAGGTCGTGATCGTGGTCGCCTGGGAGCTCTCCTGGTACCGCTACCGTGTCGACCTCGGCGACGCCGACGACCCGGTCGGCCTGCTCGGCAAGGGCGAAGAGCTCGACGAGATCGGGGCAGATGACCGCGACTGGAACGTCTCCGCCGAAGCCGACGGTCGCCTGGCGATGCGCGGGGAGGAGGCCCAGTGATCTATTGCGTTGTGCCCGAGTCGATGGCCGAGGAGCTCTATCCGCGCCTCGCCGAGTACTACGCCGAGGACCCAAACGTCGAGGTCATCATCGATCGCCGCAGTGGTCCCGACCGCCGCGATCGCACGGTGCGCCCGCCTGCGCCCCCGGAGGCGACGCGCGACCGCCGCAGGCAGCGCGCGCGGGGGTCGTTTCCCGCGACCCCCGTCGCAGACGTCGATTAGCGCGCATTGACCGCTCGAGGGGCGAGCGTGACCGTCCACGTCGACGGGGGCGCGCGCGGCAACCCGGGCCCGGCTGCCGCCGCGGCCGTGGCCACCGGTCCCGACGGGGACGTCCTCGGCGAGCGCAGCGCCTATATCGGCGAGGCCACCAACAACGTCGCCGAGTACCGCGCCGTGCTGCTCGGGCTGGAGCTCGCGGGGGCGCTCGGGGCGCGCGAGGTCGACGTGGTGAACGACTCCGAGCTGGTCGCTCGCCAGATCGGCGGGCAGTACAAGGTCAAGCACGCCGGCCTCAAGCCACTGCACGCCGAGACCCTGAGCGCGCTGCGGCGCTTCGACCGCTGGTCGGTCCGAAATGTCCGCCGCGAGAGCAACGAGCGGGCGGACAGGCTCGTCAACAGGGAGCTCGACGAAGCCGTGCGCGGCTGAGCGTGTTTCGGCTCGCCTCCGCCCTGGGTAGTCACTCAGGGACGGCAACAGATTGGAGCGCATCATGGCGGTCTCGACCGAGCAGGTAAAAGACGGCGTCCATCGCGTCGCCGACGGCCTCGTCAACTGGTATCTGGTCGAAGACGGTGGCCGCCTCGCGATCGTCGATGCCGGCTGGCCGCGCAGCTGGCCGCGGATCGAACAGGCCATCCGAGCGCTCGGACGCTCGCCCGCCGACGTCGACTCGGTGCTGCTGACCCACGGCCACCCCGACCACATGGGCGCGGCCGAGCGAGCGCGCACGACGATCGGCGTCCCCGTCAGGGCCAGCCGGGCCGAGGTGGGGCGCGTGCGGGGCGAGGCGAAGGGCTCCTCGCCGCTCCTGCTCGTGCCCGGTCTCGTCCCGCAGCTGCGCCGGCCTGCGGCCGTGAAGTTCGTGCTCCAGGCCACGGCGCAGGGCTTCCTGTGGCCGACCTGGGTCAAGGAGGTGCACCCGTTCGACATCGGCGACGAGCTCGACGCACCCGGGCGCCCGCGCGTGATCGCGACGCCGGGCCACACGGAGGGCCACGTGTCGTTTCACTTCTCCTCGCGCGGCGTGCTGATCAGCGGCGACGCGATCGCGACGCTCGACCCGATCTCGGGAGCCCGCGGGCCGCGGCTCGTCCACGATGTCGTCAACGCGGAGCCCGCGCGCACGCGTGCGTCGCTTGCGGCAATCGAGGCGATCGAGGCCGACACGCTGCTGCCGGGCCACGGCGACCCGTGGCGCGGCAGCATGGCCGACGCGGTGGCCCAGGCGCGCGCCGCCGACGCCTCGGGCTCGTAGCCTCGCGGGCGCTCAGCGCGCCGGCAGGCGTCCGCGCCGGCGCGTCGTCGGGCAGGGTCTTCGGCCTCGTGACCATCGCGTCGCGCACCCGCTCGCGGCCGGCGTCATGCGCGCTCATCGCGGGCGGGAGATCTTGGCGAGCGGCCTCGACCTCAGGAGAGAGCGGATGATGGGACTCGAACCCACGACCTTCTGCATGGCAAGCAGACGCTCTAGCCAACTGAGCTACATCCGCGCGAACGATCGAGCTTAGCGCGAGCCGTCCTCGGGGCGGGAGGCAGGCGCCGCTCGCCGCAGCACCTCAGCGCCCACGCCGGGACTGTCGACCGTATGGGGCGATCGCGGACCGCGCTGCGTTCGAGCCGCGGCCGCGCAGGACTCCGGTTATCGCGCGAGCGCTGCTGCGTCGAGTGGCCGCGTCCGCGAAGATCGACGCCGTCCGCCTGGAGGCGCTGGTACTCGAGCGGCTCCACATCGGCATGACGAAGTCACGGACGAGCACGACCTTGCCGCGGACCGTTCTCGATTCGGCGAGCTCCATCGCCTTGCCGGCCTCGCGCAGCGGGAAGCGAGCTGCGAACATCGCGGACAAGCTCATCGAGGCCGCCCAGCGGGCTCGCCGGCGGGCGCCCGAGGGGCGACTGCGAGCCGCCGTCGATGCCTACCGCCGCTGGGCGCTCGCCCACCCGCACCGCTATCGCCTCGTGTTCGGCTCCACCTACGGCTCAGGCGCGCTGGAGCCCGAACGCGTCATCCCCGCCGCGCATCGCGGCATGAGCGTGACGCTGGCGGCCCTCGCCGAGCTCGGCCCCGCCGCCGAGGCGCCAGTCGTCACCGACGCCATCCTGAAGCGCCAGCTCGCCGACTGGGGGGACACACCGGGCGAAGCACCGCTCGCGCCCGGCGTCCTGCTGCTCGCACTCGTCTCCTGGACGCGGATGCACGGCATCGTCAGCCTGGAGATCGAAGGCGTCTTCGAACAGCTCGGCGTCGATCCCGCGCGCCTCTACAAGACCGAGATCGACCACCTCGTCGCCCAACGCGCGGGCGGCAAGTCATCGAGGCTGAGTTGAGCCCGATCGACTTCGGCGCCTTCGAGGCGCTCACCTTCGACTGCTACGGCACCCTGATCGACTGGGAGACGGGCCTGGTGGACGCATCGCGCCCGATCCTCGCCGCTCACGGCGCGCGCATCGACGACGACGAGCTCCTCGAGGCCTTCGCGAGGCACACGTCGACCTTGGAGGCCGGCCCGTACCTCTCCTACCGCGAGATCCTCGCGCGAGCGCTCGTCGAGCTCGCCGCCGGCTTGGAGTTCGAGCCGGCGGCCGACGAGGTCACCGCGTTCTCGGGCTCGGTCGGTGACTGGCCTGCGTTCGACGACTCCCCGCAGGCCCTGGCCGACCTGAGGGCTCGTTTTCGCCTCGGCGTGATCACTAACTGCGACGACGACCTGTTCGCGCTGTCGAACCGCCGCCTGGTCGTCGACTTCGAATGGGTCGTGACCGCACAACAGGCCGGCGCCTACAAGCCCGACACGCGCGGGTTCGAGCTGGCGTTCGAGCGCATCGCCGTCCCGCGCAAGCGCGTCCTGCACGTGGCCCAGAGCCTCTACCACGACCACGTCCCGGCCAAGGCGCTCGGCCTGACGACCGTGTGGGTCGACCGCCCCCACGCGCATGGCGGCCTGGGCGCGACACCGCCGGCCGAGGCGGCGCCCGATCTCACCGTGCCCGACATGAGGACGCTCGCCGAGCTGGCAATCCCTGCGTGAGGCGTCCGACCGCCCGGCTGTCCCGACGTACGAGGAGGCATGGCGGCGAGCGCGCTTGGCCGGAGGGCTTCGCCGAGCTCGTCTAGCCCGCGGGCTGACCGCCCTCGATCGGATTCCAGCCCTTGGCCCGGCGCCTCACGGCGCTGCGGCGCCTCGGGGAGCCGCCGCCTCGATCGGCCGCGTCACGGGCGCGGCGGCGACCGCGACGGCCGCCAGGCCTGCCGCCACCAGGCCGAGCGCCACGGGCAGCCCGAGGCCCTCGGCCACGAAGCCGATCAGCGGTGGCCCGACCAGGAAGCCGAGGTAGCCGAGCCCAGCGACCGCCGACACCGACGGTCCGGTGGCCTCGCTGCCGCGGCCGGCGAGGCTCACGAACAGGGGGAAGGCGTTGGCCACGCCGAGCCCGACCGCGGCGAAGCCGGCGACGGCGACCGCCGGATGCCCGGCGAGCAGCGCCGCCATGAGTGAGACGGCGGCAAGTGCGGTGCCCGAGCACAGCAGCGCCACGGCGCCGAAGCGCTCGGCGAGCCGGTCGCCGACCAGGCGCCCGACGGTCATGCCGAGCGCGAAGCCCGCATAGCCGATCGCGGCCGTCGAGGTCGCGGTTCCGAGCTCGTCGTCGAGGTAGAGCCCGGTCCACCCCTCCATCGCCCCCTCGGCCAGCAGCACGAGCAGGCTCAAGCCGCCGAGCGCGAGCGCTGCCCGCGACGGCCGCGCCAACAGCGCGATGCCGCGGCGAGCCGCCACCGGCTCGCCGGGCCCCAGCGAGCGCACGGCCACGAGCGCGAGCACGAGCGCGAGCACGGCCGTGACCGCGACGTGCGCGCGCGGCGGCGCGCCGGCGGTCGCCGACAGCGCCGTGGCCCCCGCGCCGACCAGGCCGCCGAGGCTGAACATCGCGTGCAGCGACGACAGGACCGGACGGCCGAGCGCTCGCTCGACCGCCACCGCGTGGGCGTTCATCGAGACGTCCATCAGTCCGGCTGCGACGCCGAACAGGGCCAGGCTCGCCATCAGCGCGCCCACCGAAGGGGCGAGCAGCGGCACCGGCAAGAGGAGGCAGAAGGCGATCGACGCGGCACGGGTCGGTCGCAAGCTGCCGATGCGCGAGACGAGCTGTCCGCCCGCGACGAGCGCTCCCAGCGACCCGGCCGTCAGCGACAGCAACACGATCCCGACCGTCGCCTGCGACATCTCCAGGTCGTTCTGCACGTACGGGATCTGAGCGAGCCAGGAGCCGACGATCGTTCCGTGCACGAGGAAGATCACGGCGGTCGCCGCCCGCGGGCTCACGAGCGCCCGGGCGGGGCGCCGATGACCGGCCGCCGGCTCGTCATCGGCTCGACTATCAAGGGGCCTACGGTACGTTGCAAGCGTGGCCGCGCGGAGCTCCGGCGATCAGACGCGGCGCCTGCTGCGGCGCGTCGCGGTCGTCGCGCTGGTTGACACCACGCTGCTGGCCGCGCTGCTGGCGGCCTCGCTGACCGACAGCGAGGCGCTCGCTACGGCGACGCGTCGAGTCGAGCTGGTCGCGGTCGGCTGCTTCGCGCTCGGGGCCCTCGCCGCGTTCCTGTTGGTGACCAAGCCCGGCCTATAGCCTTCGAGGCCACCCGCGGCGACGTGGCGGAGTGGTTACGCAGCGGCCTGCAAAGCCGTTTACACCGGTTCGATTCCGGTCGTCGCCTTCAGAAAGCCCTGCAAAACGCGGGTTTCCGCCGCCACTTACCAAAGCGGGACCGGAGCATGACCGCAAACGGCGGTCCCGAACGCACTAGCG
>Ga0136622_10000542_pt1 | contig 15536 bp, 12 predicted proteins | sample AntDrymUQ4482106_2_FD_104803 | JGI IMG/M metagenome (GOLD analysis project Ga0136622, IMG submission 104803) | Polar desert sand microbial communities from Dry Valleys, Antarctica - metaG UQ448 (21.06) | ecosystem: Environmental > Terrestrial > Soil > Desert | place: Antarctica: Dry Valley...
GAGCAGCACCTCCACGCGGGACACGCCCACGTTGTCGCCGGCCGCGATCGTGCAGCCGCCGTTCTCCCGCGTGAGCGTTCCGGACACCGTGCCTCCCGCTGCCGGGGTCGTCCAGGAAACCGTTGGAGCGCTGGTGTCGGGCGGTGGCGACGGCGGAGGTGGCGGAGGTGGTGGCGGCGGCGGCAAGGACGTGGTCTCACGATGGAAGACGGCGACGGTGTCGTCGAGCTCGGCTGCGACGTACACGCAGTCGCCGTCCGGGCTGATGCCGACGCCACGCGCGCCGTCGAGGCCCTGGGCGACCACGCAGCGGTTGGCCGAGGGCCGGTCGGCGTCTCGTACACAGCTGTCCCACGCCAGCGCGCCGGTCGCCGCGTCGCGGTCGAACACGACGATCGCGTCGTCCTCGGCTGCCGCGACGTACACCGACGACCCACCGGCGCTGATCTGCACCTGACGGGACCCGTTGAGGCCCTCCGCGCTCGCGCAACCGCTGCCCGCTGAGCCGATGTCGCGGATGCAGCCGGCGTAGGTCAGCGCCCCGGTGGCCGTGTCGCGGACGAACGTGGTGGTCGTGTCGTCGGTCTCGGTCGGGAAGTACACGGACCTGCCGTCGGGACTCTGGGCGATGCCATGCGGACCGTCGAGACCCTGCACCGCGACGCAACCGGGCCCAGTGTCCTCGACGTCGCGGAAGCACCCGTCCGAGGTGATCGCGCCGGTGGTCGTGTCGCGGTCGAAGACGGCACGGAGTCGCCCGTCGCGGGCAGCTACGTAACACCGACCTGCCGTCGGCGCTCACGTCGGCGCGCGCGGGCCGTCCAGGCCCGCGGCGTGCGCGCAACCAGGGTCTGTGTTGGCGACGTCGCGGATGCAGCCGTCCCACGTGAGCCCTCCGGTCGCGGTGTTGCGACGGAAGATCGTGACGGCGTCGTCGACTGCCGACGCCTCGTAGACCGACGTGCCGTCGGCGCTGATCGACACGTCGCGCGGGGCAGCCAGGCCCTGGACCCTTGGCACAGCCGCCGATCAGGTTCTCGCCATCGCGGAAGCAGCCCGCCAGGTGACGGCACCGGTCGTGGCGTCCCGATGAAAGACGGCGAGCGCATCGCCCTCGCCGGAAGCGACGTAGACGATGCTCCGCCGGCGCTGTCGGCGATGCCGCGGGCGCCGTTCAGTCCCGCGACGCGCGTGCAACCGTCAGCGGCGAGCCCCCGTCGCGCAGGCAGCCGACCCATGTCAGCGCCCCCGTCTGCGGATCGCGGGCGAAGGTCGTCAGCGTGTCGTCGTCGGCGGAGGCGACATAGGTCTGCCTGCCGTCGCCGCTGACCGCCACCCCGTAGCCCCGGTCGAGCCCTTGGGCGCTCGGGCGGCCGGCAGCCGTGTTCTCGAGATCGCGCAGGCAGCCTGCGCCCGACAGATCACCTGGATCGGCGAACGCCGGGGCCGCGAGCGGCACCATCGCCAGCAGCGCGAGGGCGCAGACGCGTACAGATCGCCGCGTGGCGCACATCCATGTCCGCGACCGGCGAGATATCACTGGCACCAGTGGAGCAAAAACCGATCCGGAAGCCTTCGTCGATCAGGAATTCGCCCGATGGTCTGTATATGCCCGGCGGGTATCGGCCGCGCCGCGGGGACCGCACTACCATGGTCGCCACGTGCGGCTGGGGGTGTACACCGATTACATCTACCGGCAAGCCGACGGCGTTGTGTACGCGGAGCGCGCGTTCGCGCTGTTCCTCGCGGAGCTGCGTCACGAGGCGGACGAGCTCGTGCTCTTCGGACGGCTCGACCCCGAGCCCGGAACGTGGAACTACCGCGTCCCCGACGACGTCCGTTTCGTCGCCCTGCCTCACTACAGGTCGCTCACCGATCCGCGGCAAGCGCTGACGTGGCTGTCGGCGCTGGGGCGCTTCCGGCGCGAGCTGCGCCAGCTCGACGCGGTCTGGCTCATGGGTCCGCATCCGCTGGCGATCGCCTTCGCCGCGGTCGCGGCGAGCGCGGGCCGGCGCGCCGTCCTCGGCGTGCGCCAGGACCTGCCCGAGTACACGCGCAGCCGGCACCCCGGGCGCCGTGGCGTCGCCGCCGCCGCGTGGGCGCTCGAATCCGCGTTTCGGGTGCTCGCGCGCGTGTGCCCCGTCGTCGTCGTCGGACCGAAGCTCGCTCGCAACTACCGCCACGCCCGCGAGCTGCACGTCACGACCGTCTCGCTGATCCGCGACGCCGACATCGTCTCGCAACCCAGCGCCGGCGCGCGTGAATGGCAGGACACGATCGAGGTGCTGAGCGTCGGGCGCCTGGACGCGGAGAAGAACCCGCTGCTGCTGGCGGACATCCTCGCTGCGCTGCGCGAGCAGGACCGCCGCTGGCGGCTGACGATCTGCGGCGACGGGCCGATGCGCGGCGAGCTCGAGGCGCGCCTGCACGAGCTCGGCGTCGAGGACGCCGCCCGGCTGCTGGGGTACGTGCCGATCGACGACGGGCTGATGCAGGTGTATCGCGACAGCATGGTGTTCCTGCACGTCTCCTGGACGGAGGGCTTCCCGCAAGTGCTCGTCGAGGCGTTCGCCGCCGGGCTGCCCGTCGTCGCGACCGCGGTCGGCGGGGTCCCGGCCGTCGCGCGCGGCCGCGCCCGGCTGATCGAGCCCGGAGATGCGGATGCCGCCGCCTCAGCGCTGCGCGGTCTGGCCGAGGACGTCGTCGAGCGCGAGCAGCTCATTCGCACGGGCCTGCAGTTCGCATCGACGATCACGCTCGAGGCCGAGGCGGCGCGACTGGCGAAGTTCCTCGCCGCGCAGACCGGCGCCGGCGACATCGCGCCCCGCCGGCGGCGGGACCGCACCCTGGTTCAGCTGGCCTGCGCGATCAGCGTCGTGTTGGTCTTCGTGATCACGGCATCGAGGCGCCCGAGCGTCTGCGGCAGGACGTCGCGAACGACGACCTGAGCACCCTCCTGCTCGAGCATCGAGAGGAGCTCGTGGTTGCCGTAGTAGGAGACGACCGGGACGCCGAAGTTCGTCCAGTAGTTGTCGCCGAAGAAGATCCGTCGCTCGGTCACGCTGCTCAGCGCCTGCTTGACGTAGAAGACCGCGTCCATCGCCAGCCGCGGCCCGAGGCTGGGCTCGACGATGACGACGTAGCCGCCGGGGTTCAGCACCCGCAGCGCGTTGCGGATCGCCGCTCGCGCGTGGGCGTGTGAGCGCTTTCTCGTCGGGCCGATCAGGTGATGCAGAACGGCGGCCACGACGGCGACGTCGAACTTGCGGCCGACGATCTCGGGCAGGTTGGGGTCGAGGATCGAAGCCAGGTGGACGGGACAGCCGACGAGCTCGCCCGTCTGCGTCAGCAGCTCCTCGCTGACGTCGATGCCGACGACATCGCGGATCGGCGTGGCCCCGACGAGATAGGCGAGCGTGTTGCCCGCCCCGCACCCAAGATCGACGAGCGAGCTCTTCTCGTCGGTGAGCTTCGAGAGGGCCTCGGCGGCGAACTCCAGCCGGCCGACGCTGTACTCGGGCGCGTGCGTGTCGAAGTAGCGGACCGTCTTCTCGTCGTGCGAAACCGTCGTCCCGGCCATCGAGGCACCCTACCCGGTCAAGCTCTCGCGCCGGCGCACGTGGCGCCGGCGCGAGTCGTTCCTTTAGCCGACGGGCGTGAACGCGTTGGCCTCGGCCGTCGCGCGGGTCGTGGCGACCGTGACGCCGTCGACGAACACCCTCCCCGTCGCCACGATCGCCGGGTCGCGATAGATCCCGACGCGCAGGTGCACGGGGTCCATCACGCCGTTGATGTACTTCATCGTCGGGCGCGTGCGCAGCGGCGCGAGCGTGCGCATCCCCTGGCCGTCTCCCAGATCGCCAAAGATCTCGACGAAGCCGACAGCCGGATCGGCCGAGAACTTGACATGGAAGGACAGCTTGACCCACTTGCTCTTGGGCAGGCTGTAGGAGCCACCGGCGAGCGGCCCGATGCCGTCCTGGTATACGCCGGAGGTCGAGCCCCAGACGTTGGAGTTGCCGTAGAAGAACAGCTTGCCGCCGTAGCCGGCGTCGATGCCGATGTTCGGGCCGCCACCGCCGGGCTGCGAGGGCTTGATCTGAAAGACGTTCATCCACGTGTTGTCGCTCGGCCAGTCGGCGGGGAAGTAGTACTGCAGCGAGATCCAGCGCTCCTCGCCGGCACCGAACTGGCGGTTCAGATGGCTGGAGATCGCCGGCATCCCCTGCGCGAGCTCCGCGCGCTCACCGTAGGAGTCGTCACCGTCACGCATCTCGAACTTGTACGAGCGCAGGCCCTGTGACCTCGTGGTGGTCTGTGCGGAGATGCGCGTCGGATCGGGGTTCGGCGGCGATGCCGCTCCCGGGATCGACGAGCTCGAAGCCCACTCCTCAGCCATCGTCGCCTCGGCATCGGCCTTCCACATCAGCGTCCCAAGCGTCGGATCGCTCGCCGGCGGGGGCGGCGGGGGCGGGGGCGGCGGGGGCGGCGGGGGCGTCGGCTTCCTGGCGCGCAGGCTCGTCTGCGCGCTCAACTTGACCGCGCCGCGGCTCTTGACCTGCCATTTGCGCGACACCGACACGCGCAGCAGGCGGCTGCGCTTGCTGCGGGCCTTGGTGGCGCGGCGGACGCTGGCGATGGCAACGTTGCGACTCTTGCCGCTCCTGGATATCAAGCGCGCCGAGACGATCGGGCCAGAAAGATCATCGAGCGCGAACGTCGCGCTGCCGTTCTTGACCTGGACCGGCTGGTAGCGATGTTCGGCGGCGTGCGCTGCGGGCGCTGCGAAGGCGAGCGCGGCCAGCACCGCGGCGCCGCGGAGTCCGGCGCCTGTCGCCCTCTCAGCGCGATGTCGAAGAGGTGAAGAGGCGCTTCTGGTGGAGGGCATGCCCCCTGTGTCGGGCGACGGCCCTGCCCGGCAGTCGCGCGGTGCTCATTCCGTGGACCACTGTTGGAGCGCACCACACGAGCCCTTTGCAACAACGGTGGAGGACTGTTGCAAATCGGTGAAGCGGCGGCCGTTCCCCCGGCCGCCGCCGCCCCGTCCAGGCCCAGGCGCTACGTCGGGCCGCGGTACGCGTTGAGCTCGGCTGCGGCGCGCGTCGCCGCGACGGTGACGCCGTCGACGTACAGGCTCTGCGGCCGCGTCATGCGGGGGTCGCGGTAGATCCCGACGCGCAGGTGCACCGGGTCCGTGATGGCGCCGTCGTACTTCATCGTCGCCCGCGTGCGGCGTGGAACGAGGGTCCGCATGCCCCTGCCGTCTCTCAGGTTGCCGAAGACCTCGACGAAGCCGAACGTCGGGTTCGCCGAGAACCTGATGTGGTACGTCAGCTTGATCCATTTCCCCTGGGGCACGGGATAGCTGCCGGCTGCCAGCGGGCCCGCGCCGTCGAAGACCTTGCCCGCGCTGGAGCCCCACTCGTTCGTGTTGCCATAGAACTTCAGATGGTTGTCGTAGCCGGCGTCGAGGCCGATGATCGGACCGCCGCCGCCGGGCGAGGTCGGCTGGATCTGCAGGATCGTCTGCCACGTGTAGTCGTCGGGCCACTCGAGGGGCAGGTAGTACTGCAACGCGATCCAGTGCTCCTCGTCGGCGTAGAACCAGCGGTCCTCGTAGCGTTCGAGCGCCGGCAGCCCCAATGCGAGCTCGCTGCGCTCACCCTCGGCGTCGTCGCCGTCACGGACCTCGAAGCGGTAGGACCGCAGCCCCTGCGCCCTGAAGCTGCTCTGCGCTATGCGGCTGGGATCAGGGTTCGGCGGTGACGCGAAGAGCCCCAAAGCGGCACTCGACGCCCACTCCTCCCCCATCGCCAGCTCGGCATCCGCCCTCCACAGCTCTCCCGGACTGTCGTCGGGGTCGGGAGGAGGCGGAGGCGGAGGCGGAGGCGGAGGCGGAGGCGGAGAAGGCGGAGGAGGCGGGGCCACCGACGCCGTGCCGTACGCGTTGGCCTCGGCCTCGGCGCGCGTCGTGGCGACGGTGAGACCGTCGACGTGCAGCGTCTGCGTCGCCGTCATCCAGGGATCGCGGTAGATCCCAACGCGCATGTGCACCGGATCCATGGCGCCGTTGAGGTACTTCATCGTCGCCCGCACGCGGCGCGGCACGAGCGTCCGCATCCCCAGACCGTCCCCCAGGTCGCCGAACACCTCGACGAAACCGACCAGCGGGTTGGCCGAGAACTTCACGTGGTACGTGAGCTTCATCCACTTGCCCCGGGGCACCGGGTAACCGCGACCCGGCAGCAGCCCATCACCGTCGAAGAACCCTCCGGAGGACGACCCCCAGAGGTTGCTGTTGCCGTAGAACTTCAGCGATCCGCCGAAGCCTGCGTCGAGACCGATCGTCGGACCGCCGCCGCCCGGCGTCGTCGGCTTCATCTGCAGGATCGTCATCCACGTGTCGTCGTTGGGCCAGGTCGAGGGGATGTAGTACTGCAACGCGATCCAGCGCTCCTCGTTGGCGAGGAACAGCCGGTTCGCGTAGCTCGACAAGGCCGGCATGCCCTGCGCAAGCTCCGCGCGCTCACCGAAGGAGTCGTCGCCGTTGCGCATCTCGAAGCGGTAGGAGCGAAGACCCTGGGCCTTGAAGGTGCTCTGGGCGATGCGCTTCAGGTCGGGTTTGGGCGGCGACGCCGCCACCGGCTCAGACGAGTTCGACGCCCACTCCGACGCCATCGTCGACTCAGCATCGGCCTTCCAGACGATCGAGGCGGACGCCGTGGGAAGCGACCAGACGGCGAGGAACGCCAGCGCCGCGAGCAGCGTGCTGCCGCCGATCGCTCGAGTTCGATGACGCGGACTTACACCATGGGGTGAACGGTGGGCGGGTGGCATGTGACCTTTCAGGGAGAGCGCATGATGGGTGGCATGCGCTCAGACGACGACAACGGGCATGCGGGCGTTCGTGACATTCCGAGCATGCTCGCAACAGACGTGAATCCCCGCCACACACTGGATTCTCACCCTTCGATCGCCCAGATCGGGCGCGTTTGGACTGATTTCCCGGTGCGGGGCGCAGTCTACCCCATGACAGCTAATGCGGGCCTGGACCGGATGGCGGATCCGACGTCCGAGGCACCGCCTCGATGCGTCCGAGAAGGTCAGCGACCCGCTTGCAGGCGCGGGCGGATCGCACCCGCGATACGAGTTATTGTGGGCCGCGACCAGAGCCACAGCAGCCCGATGTAGATGACCGCGCCGACGGCCGCACCGCACACGATCTGCGCCCCGCCGGCGGCTACGACGCGCGTCACGCACCACAACGCGAACGCCAGCACCGCGGCCGCCAGGACCGGCGGCCAGACGACGCCGAACACCTGGCGGCGCGTCACGTTGAGCCGCCGTCCCTGGATCGTCAGCGACAGGATCGCCATCAACCCCGAGACGACGGCCTGCGCTGCGGCCACGGCGACGATGCCACGCGGCGCCAGCAGCAGCACCGGCGGTATCCACAAGGCGATCTGCAGCAGCCCGAGCTTGAAGAGGATGTCGGCCCGGCCGAGCGCCTTGTAGACCGTGCCGCACACCTGCGCGAGCGGCGAGGCCATCGCCCACAGCGCCAGCACCTGCATCGCGCCCACCGCCGGCTGCCACTGCGGGCCGAACGCGATCCTGACCAGCGGCGAGGCAAGCACGGCCACGAACGCGGCCGCCGGCAGCGCGACGACGAGCGAGTAGTGCAGCGCCGTCAGAAACGGCCTGCCCAGCTCGGCCTCCTTAAACCTCGCGAAGACGGGGAACAGGACCTGCCCCGCGACCACCGACAGGCTGATGATCAGTACCTCGGGCAGGCGCGTCGCGAGGACGTAGAAGCCCAGCTCGGCGGTCCCGAGCACGCGGCCGACGACGATCCTGTCGACCTGCGACAGGCTCGCGGCGATCAGGCTCACCCCGGCGAGCGCGCCGCCGAACTTCCACAGCCGCGGCAGGTGCTCGCGACGCGGCTTGAAGTGCGGCCGCCATGAGACGAGGGTCCACAGCGTGATCGTCTTGGCCGACGTCCCCACGAGGTACCCGAGGACGAGGCTCCAGACGCCGGCGCCCGACAGCGCCAGGCTGATGCCGACGACTCCGCGGGCGGCGACCTGCATCAGCTCGGCCGCGGTGCGGGCCTTGAAGTTCATCCGCCGCTGCGCCAGCGCGTCGTGCGTGTAGGCCAGCGATCCGAGCAGGAAGTTCAAGCCGAGGACAGGCATGATCGTCACGAGCTCGGGTTCGTCGAAGAAGCTCGCGGCGGCCGGGCCGAGCGCCGCCGTGATGGCGGACAGCGTCAGGCCGACGGCGACGTTGACCGTCCAGACCGTCTCGGCCCACTCGTGGACCTTGTCCTCTTCGACGATGACCAGCCACTCCGTCGGGCCGATGTAGCGGGCAACGTCGAGGAAGACCATGAAGCTCAGCGCGATCGCGACGAGCCCGAAGTCCTCCGGCGTCAGCAGCCGCGCCAGGATCGCCGTGATGAGCAGCACCATCGCCCTGCTTGCGACGTACGAACTGTACACCCAGGCCATGCCGGCGACGGTGCGTTGGGTCATGTCCCGGCGAGGCTGCTCCGGCTCGTCGCCCGCCGGAGCTTCCGGCGGGGTGTCTCCGGTCTCAAGCGACAACGTGCGGCCTGGCTTCGGCCCGTCCCTGTCTGGCGAGCGTCAACAGCACAGGCCCGAGGCCCAGCAGGATCCACATGCGGAAGTCGTTGATGTTCGAGAGGAAGAACCCCGCGACGAGGATGCCGACCGTCGCGACCATCACAGCGCGTGCGAGGTTCGCGCAGTCGCTGCGGCCAACCGCGTCGAAGCGCCGGGCCGCCAGCCAGCTCGCACGTAGGCAGGCGACGACGACGAAGACGAACAGCGCCAAGCCGACGATCCCGGTCTCTGCAAGCAACTCGAGGTAGATGTTGTGGACGAGGTGCGGGGACTCGGCGATCAGCCTGACGTTCGCGAGTGGCCCCGAGTCCAGGACGTAGCGCGGCGAGACGGTCTGGAAGCTCTGCAGGCCGCTGCCGAGCACCGGATGATCGAGGAAGATCTGCCACGCGACGGTCCAGATGTCCTCGCGCTCGTTGCCTGCACCCTCGGCATCGGTCAGGCGCTGCAGCGCGGCCTCGTTGCTCGACAGGAACACGGCCAGCCCGACGCCGACGACGGCGATCAGCACAAGGATGCGCGCGCGGTAGCGCGGCGTGACGATCAGCGCGAGGAGCGCAGCGGCCCCCAAGCCGACGAGGCCGCCGCGCGATTGGGTCGCGAAGAACCCGAACGTGACGAGCACCGCCGTCGCGATCAGCGCGATCCGCGCGCCCGGCCGGCGCACGACGCCCAAGAGGCCGGCGGCGAGACAGATCGCGACGAGGTATCCCGCGGCCTGGGTGTTGGGATCGCCGCCGCTGGCCGTGAAGCGCTCCAGCGACGCCGCGTCCCCGCCGGCGGGCCCCGAGCCATCCATCAGGCCGACGAGCACCGACACGGCCGCCCCCGCCAGCATCGCGATCACGATCAGCCGCACGCCGTGCAGCGAGTTGAAGGTCATCGCGATGATGACAAGCGTCAGCGGACCGGCCCAGTAGGTGAGCTCGACCTCGCTCAGGCCGGGATCCAGCGACCAGATCCGCGTCAGCCCGAGCCAGGTCACGAACAGGACGAGGCCCGACGTCAGCCCGCGATACTGCCTGAGCACCGGCAAGCGGTCGCTGACGCGGACGAGGACGATGCCCATCAGCCAGCCGACGACGAGCAGCATCGCGATCGCTCGCGGCGCCACGGTGAGCGCAGACAGGTGCGCGACGAACAGGATGCCGGCCCAGACGGCGAGCGCCGCCTGGAAGTCGAGGAAGACGAGCGGCAGGTACGCGGCGGCCACGACGATCGCCAGCGCGAGCGGAACGTGGCCCTCGGCAAACAGCCTTCCGGTCACGAGGGCCGCCAGCACCGCAATGGTGATGATGGCCGGCGCCGGGACAGCCGGAGCCGATCGCGCCTGGGCCGTCACCTCTTCAGACGTTCGCCCGGGAACAGACGGACCGTGCTCTCGTCGGCCCTCAGCGGGGGGTCCTGTCGCGGGTTGAAGCGCGTGTTGGCCTCGTAGTAGCCGTAGCGGCTGGACACGCCGGCGAGCCGCTGGCCGACGATCACGATCCCGATCGGGGTGACGCCTGCGCGCGACAGCATGTCGCGCGTGAGGATGAAGCGCGCGCGGTTCGTCTGGCGCGGGCGAACGACGAACACGGTGTGATCGCACGCCGTCGCGATCCGCAGGGCGTCACCGATCTCGCCGACGGGTGGCGCGTCGACGATGACGCAGCCCGCGAGGCCCTTGGCCTCGGCGAGCAGCTCCGGCAGCTGGCGCAGGAAGAGCCCGAGGTTCAGCCCGTCGCCGAGCGGAGCCGGCAGGACGCGCAGGTGCGGCAGGCCGAAAACCGGGTGGAGCATGCGGTCCAGCGGCGTCACGTCGGACTCCGGCGTGTGGTGCGGGCGATGGATCTCGAACATGCTCTTCGGATCCGCCTTGAACGGGTCGAGGTCCAGCAGGACGACGTCCTGATCGCTGAGCGCGATGACGGTCGCCAGCGCCGTCGCCGTCGTCGTCTTGCCGTCCCCGCTGTTGGCGCTGGTGATCATGAGCGACACCGGGGGGTCGCCGCTGGGCAGCTGCGCTCGCAGCAGTCGAACCTGCTCGATCACGCCCGGCGACAGCGCCCGCGCGTCGAAACCGTGTCCCTTGCGCAGCCCGCGGATCATCGGGATTCCCGCCAGCACAGGGATCGGGCACAGGTGCGTGAGCTCGGCCTCGTCGCGTATGCGGCGCGTGAAGTACTCGAGCGAGAGCGCCGCGATCGTGCCCAGGATCAGGCCCCCGATCAGCGCGAACGCCAGCAGGATCGGGCGCGAGATCCCCGTCGGCCCGGCGGGGCGCTGGGCCCGTTCGGAGAGCTGCAGCGACGGGTCGGTGCCGAGCGCCTCGAGTGCCCGCAGATCCTCGAGCCGTGCGGTAAGGATGTTGAGCTGGCTCGGATCGGACTGCAGACGCTGCAGCTTGATCAGGCGCGCACGCAACGACTTGATGTTCGCCTTGAGGTTGCGCCGCACGATCCTCGCGCGCTCATCCAGCGCAGCCTTCACATAGGCATTTGCCAGCCGCGCCGCGTTTGCGGCAGTCGGAGCCGTGGCGATGATGTCGACCACGTAGCTCTCTCCGCGTGGCTCGACGCGCACGGCGTTCTGCACCCGAGCTTGCCTCCAACCCGCTCCCATCTCGCGCGCCGCGGACGCGGCGGCCGCCGGCGTCCTGATCAGGACCGCAGCGGTCTGGATCGTGCGCGTCGCGTCGCCGCTGTCGACGAGGACGCCGACGCTGATGAAGCCGGCGTTGTCGTCGGGAAGCGGCTTGACGAGCACCGACGCCGTCGCCTCGTACATCGATCCCTTGCGCATCACGGTCGAGACCGCGATGCCGGTGGACACGGAGACGACGACGAGCACGAGCAGCCAGTGACGGCCGAGCGCCCGCAGGACCGGTCCCAGCGACTGATCCTTCAGTGGGGACGATGCAGCTCTTGGTCCCACATCGAAGCTCACGTGCGATGTTTCCTGGTCACGAGCCTGACCGCCCCGCGGCACGGGGATCGCGACGGCGGCCGAGCGTCGCCGTCCGCATGACCGATCTGGCACCGGCTTCGACGAGCACCTCGTCGTACAGACTGCGGATTCGCTGGATCCACGGCCCGGCCCGGAAGCCCTGTTCGTAGTCATGACGCCCCGCGGCGCCGAGTTCACGCCGCAGCGGCGCGTCACCGAGCAGCCGTCCGAGCGCCGCGGCGACGGCGTCGACGGTCGGCGGAGCAGCGACGAGCAGCCCGGTCCTGCCGTCGTCGACGAGCTCGGGAATGCCGCCGACGTCCGTCGCCACGACAGGGACCGAGGCGGCCATCGCCTCGATCAGCGTCGTCGGCAGGGCGTCGGCGCGCGACGGGTGCAGGCAGACGTCGAGCGCGTCGAAGAGGCGCATCACGTCGGTGCGCAACCCCGCCACGACGACTCGGTCGCCGTGCGGCGCCGCGAGCCGCACGATCTCGTCATGGCTCGCGCCCTGGCCGGCGATCAGCAGGCGCAGCTTCGGGAAGTCCGCGCGCAGCCGCGCGACCGCGGCGATCGCGACGTCGTGCGCCTTCTCCGAACGCAGCGCGGAGACCATCCCGACGACGAGGTCATCGGGCGCGAAGCCGAGCTCGCGCCGCACGATCGCGCCCTCGCCCGGGGCGACGACGAGGTCGAGGCCGTTGCGGATCGTCACGACGTGGTCGGCGGGCGCCCATCCCCGCGCGAGGTAGGCGTGCCTGGCGCTGTCGGAGACCGCGATGATGCACGCGGCCGCGTGACGTCTCGTGCGCGCCGCGAGCTCGGCCTTCGCTCGTGCACGCAGACCCCCGGCCCAGGCCATCGCGTGGACCGTCGAGATCGCGGGGATGCCCAGCGAGCGCGCCGCGACAGGGCCCAGCACGTCGGATCCTCCGAGGTGGGTGTGCACGATGTCGGGTCGAGCGTGTCCGATGTGGCGTCTGACGATGCGCAACTCGGGCAGCTGCAGCCGCTGGATCGACAGCGACACCGGCTCGATGCCGACGGCGCGCAGGCCCTCCGCCGACGGGTTTCCATCGCGCTCGCTGAGGCACGCGACGGACAACCGGATGCCGGCCTCCGGGGCCGCCGCGGCGAAGCGACCCAGCATGACCTCCGTTCCCCCGAGCGCGAGATGATCGATGATCGCCAGTACTTTGAGTGTCCGCTGCACGTGTCCCCGCCGGTCCGTCGTAGCCCGGTCGAATGAGCTTAGCGGCAATTCGGTGCCGCACGGCACGGCACCTGCCGCCTTTTCCTCCGCTCGAGGGCGTCCGCCGGCGCAATAAGCTCAGCCCGTGAACCCGGCCGCGCGCCGTGAGGGGGACACGCTCATCCTCTGCTACCACGCGATCAGCGACCGCTGGCCTGCCGCCCTGGCGATCACGCTCGCGCAGCTGCGCGAGCAGCTCGAGTGGCTGCTCGCGCGGGGGTACCGCGGCGTCACGTTCTCCGAGGCGGTCACGTCGCAGCGCTCCTGGCCGGCGGTGGCGATCACGTTCGACGACGCGTTTTCGTCGGTGCTCGACCAAGCGTTCCCGGTCATGGTATCGCTCGGGCTGCCCGGCACGGTCTTCGTCGTGACCGACTTCGGCGATTCCGGCCGGCCGCTCGAATGGCCTGGGATCGACCACTGGGCCGCCGGCGAGCACCGCGCCGAGCTGCGCGGGATGACCTGGCCGCAGCTGCGGTCGCTGGAGCAGGTGGGCTGGGAGGTCGGCTCGCACTCGCTCACGCATCCGCACCTGACGAAGCTCGGCGACGACGCGCTCGCGCACGAGCTGCGCGAGTCGCGGGCGGCGTGCGTGGGCGCCCTCGGGCACCCGGTCGGCGGAGGCGGAGGCAGCGGCGGGCGCTTGCGCTTGGTGATGACGCGCAAGGTCATCGGGGTGCTCCCCCTCCTGACCGAGGATTCCCACGAATGCGACAGCGACATCCGCAGCAGCCGGGCTGCCCTTGCGCGCGGCCCGGCGTACGTGTGACGGCGCAACCCGACGGCTCCTGCCGCTCGCCGTGAGGCGAGCGGAGACCACCATCGGACCCGCGAGATCGTCGACGACGAACAGCGCACTGCGCTCGGTGACCTGCACAGGCCGGTAGCGATGCTCGCGGCATGCGCCATGGGAGCGGCGAAGGCGAGCACGAGCAGCAACACGAATGCGTGAACGACCGCGGTGGGCGCGATCCGGTCGCGACCGCCGAGCAGTGATGAGGCCCGTCGAAGAGTGGTCATGCCCGCCCAATCGGGCGAGCGACGTTCGGCAGGACCTGACCGTCCGCGATCTGGACCACTATTGGACTTGGGCGGCGGTCTATCCCAGCGGTCGTCCACGTTCGGGCCGAGTCCTGTAGCTCACGGATCCGGACACCAGCCAGGGCACGAACTCCAGCCGGCGGCCCAACAGGTCAGCGCGGACGCAGCCGCGATCCGTGACCTTCAGCCCATCCGCCGTTTCAGAAAGCGGCAAGCGCGATGCGACCGCTACGGTCCTCTATAGGCATTGGCCTCGGCCTCGGCGCGTGTTGTCGCGACGGTGATCCCGTCGACGTGCAGGCTCTGGGCCACGGTCATCGCCGGGCCGCGGTAGATCCCGACTCTCGATATGGAATAGCTCCCCCGGGCAACGGGGCCGCGCCATCGAAGGGTCTGCCGGACGGCGTGCGTGCGCACACCCAAGCCCGGCGGCGGGCGCGAGGCGCATTTCCACGGAGTTCCCGACGACGGTCGCGGGGCTCTTGACGCTGCGCGACTGGCTGGCCGCGCACGGCATCACGCAGGTCACGATGGAGGCCACCGGCGTCTACTGGAAGCCGGTCTGGGCGATCCTCGAGGACGACTTCGAGCTGCTCTTGGTCAACGCCCGTCACGCCAAGCAGGTCCCCGGTCGCAAGACCGACATGTCCGATTCGGCGTGGCTGTGCCAGCTCGCCGAGGCCGGCCTGCTGCGGGCGAGCTTCGTGCTGCCCAAGCCGATCCGCACGCTCAGGAACCTCACGCGCTATCGCAAGACGCAGATCCAGGAACGCGCCCGTGAGGCCAACCGGCTGCACAAGGCCCTGGAGGACACAGGCATCAAGCTCGATTGCGTCGCCTCGGACATCCTTGGCGTGTCGGGCCGCGCGATGCTCTACGCGCTGGTATCGGGCACCACGGACCCCACGGTGCTGGCCGATCTCCCCCGCGGCCGGCTGCGCTCCAAGCTGCCGGCGCTGCGTGAGGCGCTGCATGGCCGTTTTGACCGCATGCACGCGCTGTGGATCGGATCGATCCGTAGGCCGTCGGGATCACAGTGATGTTCGAGGGCCGTACACGCTCTATCGCGATCATGCGATCGCGGTCGGCGCTCGAGACGGCGACGAAGGTATCGGCGTAGCGGGAGATCACGCCCCTGTCGAGCACTCGGCGCAAGGGATGGCCGACATACGACCAGCTGTGCCCATGCGCGACGACGATCGGAACGCGGCACAGCCGCCCGAAGAGCGTGCCCCAGAGATTGGAGCCGAACATGTGGGCGTGCAGGACGTCGATCCGCGCACGGCGCAGGATCCTGATCAGGCGCCGGAAGGCGAGCAGGTCGAAGCGCCCCGAGCGCGCGATGTCGACGTGAACGACCCTCGTGCGCCGCAGTGCGGTCGCGAGGTGTCGTCCGGCGGCGTGCGGGTCGTGCAGACGTCTACCTCATAGCATTCGGGAGGCAGATGCACCGCGATCGCAACCGCAAGGCGGCTCCGCACCCCCGCCACCACCGATGAACGTGTCGATGAGCACCAGGACCCTCACGCGCGCTTCCTCGGACCAGATCGGACCGTGCGGTTTCCGAGGCGAGCCCCCCAACGCAAGTTCAGCCTGCTCGGACTCATTGTGCACGCCTACGTCATACCAGTCGGCATCTCCGCGTGAGACGCAACACGGCATTCAGC
>Ga0136622_10000543_pt1 | contig 15501 bp, 13 predicted proteins | sample AntDrymUQ4482106_2_FD_104803 | JGI IMG/M metagenome (GOLD analysis project Ga0136622, IMG submission 104803) | Polar desert sand microbial communities from Dry Valleys, Antarctica - metaG UQ448 (21.06) | ecosystem: Environmental > Terrestrial > Soil > Desert | place: Antarctica: Dry Valley...
CGAGCACGAGCGCGAGCTCGGAGCGCAGACGCTGCTGCTCATCACCGGCATGACCGGCGCCGGGCGCAGCACCGCCGCCGGGGTGCTGGAGGACCTGGGCTGGTTCGTCGTCGACAACCTGCCGCCGCAGCTGATCGATGACGTACAGGCACTGGTCGCTCGGCTCGGCCGCGACGAGCCCCGACTGGCGGTGGTCGTCGACTCCCGGTCGCGGTGGTTCTTCGCCGCCCTGCGCGGTGTGCTCGCCGATCTCGCCCGGCGCGGCGCCGGGCCGTCCGTACTGTTCCTGGAGGCGTCGGACGACGTTCTGGTCCGCCGGCAGGAGGCCGCCCGGAGACCGCACCCGCTGCAGGGCGAGGGCCGGCTGCTCGACGGCGTGCACGCCGAGCGGGAGATGATGCGCGACCTGCGCGGCAACGCCGACCTCGTCATCGACACGTCCGGGCTGAACGTGCACCAGCTCAGCACCAAGGTGGCCTCCGCGTTCGGTGGCACCGAGCCCGACCGGCTGCGGGCCACCGTGGTGTCGTTCGGCTACAAGTACGGCATCCCGGTGGACGCCGACATGGTGGCCGACATGCGGTTCCTGCCGAACCCGTTCTGGGATCCCGACCTGCGCCCCATGTCCGGCCGTGACCAGCCCGTACGCGACTCGGTGCTCGACCGGCCCGACGCGGTGAGATTCCTGGACGGCTACGAGCAGCTGCTCAGCGCCCTCACCGGCGGTTTCGTCCGCGAGGGCAAACGCTTCCTGACCCTCGCGGTGGGCTGCACCGGGGGGCGGCACCGCAGTGTGGCGATGGCCGACGCCCTGGCCGAGCGGCTGCGCAGCCACGACATCTCCGTCCTGGTCGTCCACCGCGACCTCGGCCGGGAGTGAGCGGGCACCCAGTGAGCGGGCACCCAGTGAGCGGGCACCCAGTGAGCGGGCCGGAGCTTGCGCCGCAGCGGTCGATCGTGGCGCTCGGCGGTGGGCACGGGTTGGCCGCGTCGCTGTCGGCCCTGCGGCACATCACGTCCGCGCTGACGGCGGTGGTCACGGTGGCCGACAACGGGGGGTCGTCGGGGCGGCTGCGTCGCGAGCTCGGCGTGCTGCCCCCGGGTGACCTGCGGATGGCGCTGGCCGCACTGTGCGGTGACGACGCGTGGGGACGCACGTGGGCAAGCGTGCTGCAGCACCGCTTCCGCAGTGCCGGCGATCTGCACGAGCACGCGCTGGGCAACCTGCTGATCGTGGCGCTGTGGCAGCTGCTCGGCGAGCAGGCGGGCGGTGCTCCTGCCCAGGCGCACGTGGCCGGGCTGGACTGGGTGGCTCGCCTGCTCGGTGCCCGGGGCCGCGTGCTCCCGATGAGCGCGGTGCCGCTGGATGTGACCGCCCTGGTCCGTGGCGCCGACCCGGCCCGCCCGCAAGCGCTGGACCGGGTGCGCGGCCAGATCGAGGTGGCCTCCACTGCCGGCCGGGTGACCGAGATCGCCCTCGACCCGGTGGATCCGCCGGCGTGCCCCGAGGCGGTCAGTGCGATCGCTGACGCCGACTGCGTGGTCGTGGGGCCGGGGTCGTGGTTCACCAGCGTTATCCCGCACCTGCTGGTGCCGAGCCTGTCCGCCGCGCTGCACGAGACCGCCGCCCGGCGGGTGCTGACCCTCAACCTGGAACCGCAGCCCGGAGAGACCGAGGGGCTGTCGCCCGAGGCGCACGTCGAGGCGCTGGCCCGGCACGCTCCTGAGCTGCGCATCGACGTCGTGCTCGCCGACCGCCGTACCGCGGCCGACCCGGCCCCGTTGGCGGGTGCGGCGCGCCGGCTGGGTGGCGAGCTGGTGGTCGCCGATGTCGCCGCGCGGGACGGGTCCCCGCGGCACGACGTGCTCCGACTTGCCGCGGCCTATCGCGAAGTGTGCACGGGCGACCACTGAGGGTGCTTGCGCCGCGTGGCAGGATTCGCCTATGGCGATGACGACGCAGGTGAAGTCGGAGCTCGCGAGCACCTCGGTGACCAAGTCCTGCTGCCGGAAGGCGGAGGTGTCGTCGACGCTTCGCTTCGCCGGCGGTCTGCACATCGTCGCCGGCCGGATCGTGGTCGAGGCCGAGCTGGACACCGGCGCGGCCGCGCGCCGGCTGCGCCGAGACGTGGCCGAGGTGTACGGCCATCCCAGCGAGGTCGTCGTGGTCTCCAGCGGCGGGCTGCGACGCGGCACCCGGTACGTGCTGCGGGTGGTACGCGACGGGGAGGCGCTGGCGCGCCAGACCGGGCTGCTGGACCAGCGCGGTCGACCGGTCCGCGGGCTGCCGCCGCAGGTGGTGTCGGGCGCCGGCTGCGACGCGGTGTCTGCGTGGCGGGGCGCCTTCCTCGCGCACGGCTCGCTGACCGAGCCGGGCCGCTCCAGCGCGCTGGAGGTGACCTGCCCCGGCCCGGAGGCCGCGCTGGCCCTGGTCGGTGCCGCCCGGCGGCTGGGGATCCCCGACAAGGCGCGCGAGGTGCGCGGGGTCGACCGGGTGGTGCTCCGCGACGGTGATGCGATCGGTGCGCTGCTCACCAGGCTCGGCGCGCACGAGAGCCTGCTGGCGTGGGAGGAGCGGCGGATGCGCCGAGAGGTCCGGGCGACAGCGAACCGGCTGGCCAACTTCGACGACGCCAACCTGCGCCGCTCTGCCCGGGCCGCGGTGGCCGCCGGGGCCAGGGTCGGCAGGGCGCTGGAGATCCTCGGAGCCGACGTGCCGGACCACCTGGGCCAGGCGGGCCGGCTACGCCTCGAGCACAAGCAGGCCAGCCTCGAGGAGCTCGGCCAGCTGCACCAGCCGCCGCTGACCAAGGACGCGATGGCCGGCCGGATCCGACGGCTGCTCGCGATGGCCGACAAGCGGGCCGAGGAGAACGGGATACCGGACACCGAGTCCACGCTGACGCCGGAGATGCTGGACGCCGGGCCCTGACGGTCAGCCGGTAGGGTCATGGCGGTCCTGCCACCCGTGTCGAGGAGACCCACCGTGACCGTCCGCGTCGGCATCAACGGCTTCGGCCGCATCGGTCGCAACTTCTTCCGGGCCGTGCTGGCCTCCGGTGCAGACATCGAGCTCGTCGCCGCCAACGACCTCACCGACAACAAGACGCTCGCCCACCTGCTGCGCTACGACACCATCCTCGGCCGGCTGGACGACGTGTCGTTCACCGACGACGACATCTCGGTCGGCGACGCCACGTTCAGGGTGTTCGCCGAGCGGGACCCGAAGGCGCTGCCGTGGTCCGACCTCGGCGTCGACGTCGTGGTCGAGTCGACCGGCCTGTTCACTGACGCGCACCAGGCCCGGGCGCACCTCGACGGCGGCGCCAAGAAGGTGGTCATCTCCGCGCCGGCCAAGAACGAGGACGTCACCGTCGTCATGGGTGTCAACCACGAGACGTACGACCCGTCGGCGCACGCGGTCATCTCCAACGCCTCGTGCACGACGAACTGCCTGGCCACGATGGCGAAGGTGGTCCACGACGCGTTCGGCATCGAGCACGGCCTGATGACGACCGTGCACGCCTACACGGCCGACCAGAACCTCCAGGACGGCCCACACAAGGATCTGCGCCGGGCGCGGGCCGCCGCGGTCAACATCGTCCCGACCAGCACCGGCGCTGCCAAGGCGATCGGGCTGGTGCTGCCGGAGCTGAAGGGCAAGCTCGACGGCTACGCGTTGCGGGTCCCTATCCCCACCGGCTCGGCGACCGACCTGACCGTGACCGTCGGGCGGGAGACGTCGGTCGACGAGGTCAACGGCGCGGTGCGCGAGGCGGCCGAGGGGCAGCTGCGGGGCTACCTGCGCTACACCGAGGACCCGATCGTGTCGTCCGACATCGTCACCGACCCCGCGTCGTGCATCTTCGACTCCGGCCTGACCAAGGTGATCGGCGACCAGGTCAAGGTGGTCGGCTGGTACGACAACGAGTGGGGTTACTCCAACCGGCTGGTCGACATCGTGGCGTACGTCGGCAAGACCCTGTGACGCCGACCTGGAGTCGGTCGCGGTGAGGACGGTCGACGACCTCGGGGAGCTGTTCGGACGCACGGTGCTGTTGCGCAGCGACCTCAACGTCCCGCTGGACGGCACGACCATCACTGACGACGGCCGGATCCGGGCCAGCGTGCCAACCATCTCGCGCCTTCGCGACGCCGGTGCCCGCGTTGTCGTCGCCGCGCATCTCGGCCGGCCGAAGGGCACGCCGGACCCGCAGCTGTCGCTCGGCCCGGTCGGGCACCGGCTGGGGGACCTGCTCGGTGCCGACGTGGCCCTGGCGTCGGACGTGGCCGGCGAGGGCGCGCTGGAGACGGTGAAGCGCCTGGCCGATGGGGACGTGGCGCTGCTCGAGAACGTCCGGTTCGAGCCCGGTGAGACCAGCAGGGACGACACCGAGCGGGGCGAGCTCGCTGACCGGTTGGCGGCGCTGGCCGACGTGTTCGTGTCCGACGGCTTCGGCGTGGTGCACCGCAAGCAAGCAAGCGTGTACGACGTCGCGCAGCGGTTGCCGGCGGCTGCCGGCGGGCTGGTGCAGGCGGAGGTCGAGGTGCTGAGCCGCCTCGTGAACGGGCCGGAGCGTCCGTACGTGGTGGTGCTGGGCGGGTCGAAGGTGTCGGACAAGCTCGGCGTCATCGACAGCCTGCTCGGTCGCGCCGACGCGCTCCTGGTCGGCGGCGGCATGGTGTTCACGTTCCTCGCGGCCAGGGGACACCAGGTCGGGCGCAGCCTGCTCGAGGCCGACCAGCTCGACACCGTACGAGCCCAGCTCGACCGGGCAGAGCGTGAGGGGGTGCGGATCGTGCTCCCCACCGACGTGGTGGTGGCCGGCGCGGTCAGCGCCGAGGCGCCGCCGCGCCTGGTGGCCGCAGACGCGATCCCCGACGACCAGCTCGGTCTCGACATCGGTCCGGAGTCGGCGGCGGCGTTCGCGGCCGAGATCAGCGCGGCCGCCACCTGCTTCTGGAACGGTCCGATGGGCGTGTTCGAGATAGACGCGTTCGCCGACGGGACCCGTGCGGTAGCGCAGGCGATGGTCGACTGCTCGGGACTCACCGTCGTCGGCGGCGGCGACTCGGCCGCCGCGGTCCGCCGCCTCGGCCTCGACGAGGACGACTTCGACCACATCTCCACCGGCGGCGGCGCCAGCCTCGAGTTCATCGAGGACAAGCCCCTCCCCGGCCTGACCGTCCTCGAGCAGTCATGAGCGCCAAGCCATGAGCTCGCCGGGCCGGCTGCCGCTGATGGCAGGCAACTGGAAGTCCCACCTGAACCACCTCGAGGCGGTGGTGCTGGTACAGCGGCTGGCCTGGACGCTGCGCGACAAAGCGCACGACCCCGCCCGGTCCGAGGTCGTCGTGCTGCCCCCCTTCACCGACCTGCGGGGCGTCCAGAGCCTCGTCGACGGCGACCGGCTGCCGCTGGGGTACGGCGCCCAGGACGTGTCGGCCCACGACGGCGGCGCGCACACTGGTGAGGTGTCGGCCGCGATGCTGTCGGCGCTGGGCTGCCGCTACGTGGTGGTCGGGCACTCCGAGCGGCGCGAGCAGCACGGTGAGGACGATGCGCTGGTCAACGCCAAGGCTCGCCGCGCCCTCGCCGCTGGCGTCACGCCGATCGTGTGCGTCGGCGAGGATCTCGAGATCCGGCAGGCAGGTGGGCAGGTGGACCACTGCCGGGCCCAGGTCGAGGGGTCCCTGGCCGGCCTCGGCGCCGAGCAGGTGGCGGGGCTGGTGGTGGCGTACGAGCCGGTGTGGGCGATCGGCACCGGCGAGGTGGCCACCCCGGACGACGCGCAGAAAGTGTGCGGTGCGATCCGTGGGTGTGTCGAGGGCAAGTGGGGTGCCACCACGTCGGCTTCGGTGCGTATCCTGTACGGCGGATCGGTCAAGGCGGCCAACATCGCCGCCACAATGGTCGGGCCGGATGTGGACGGCGCGCTCGTCGGGGGAGCCAGCCTGCAGGCCGACGAGTTCGCCGGCATCTGCCGCTTCTACGACCTGCCCGTCCTGTGACGAGGGAGGAGACTGCCCGACGATGATCCTGACCCTGTCCATCGTCCTCATCATCTGCAGCCTGCTGCTCATCGTCCTGGTGCTGCTGCACAAGGGCCGCGGCGGCGGCATGTCGGAGATGTTCGGTGGCGGCATGGCCACCAGCTTCGGCGGGTCGTCGGTGGCCGAGCGCAACCTCGACCGGATCACCGTCGGCATCGGGGTGGTCTGGGCGCTGTGCGTGTTCGCGCTGGGGATACTGCTGAGAGCGCAGGCCTAGGCGCGGCAGCCGGAGACTGGCCGCTACCAGGCCGTATGACGGGGTGCAATCATGGGGATGCGCAGGGGGCATGGACGGCGCAAGATACACGGGACGACGCACGATGAGGACAAGGAGAAAGTGACGTGGCTGGAGGCTCTGCCATCCGCGGCAGCCGGGTCGGTGCCGGTCCCATGGGCGAGGCCGAGCGGGGGGACGCGGCGCCCCGCCAGACCGTGACGTACTTCTGCGCGCACGGACACCGCACCACCCCGAGCTTCGCCCTGGACGCCCTTGTCCCCGACACCTGGGACTGCCCCCGGTGCGGGCTGCCGGCCAGCCGGGACTCCGACAACCCGCCGCCGCCGCCGCGGATCGAGCCGTACAAGACCCACCTCGCCTACGTGAAGGAGCGCCGCAGCGATGTCGAGGCGCGCGAGATCCTGGACGAGGCGTTGAGCACCCTGCGCGACAGGCGCAAGCGCGGCGAGATCGTCTTCTGAGGCAAGGTCCCACCCCGGCGCTCGACCCGGGTCGACCGGCCTAGCCGACGTCGTCTTGTGCCGGGTGAGTCAGGGGGAGGCGGCGCGGGGGAGGTCGGACGGGACCGCCGCCGCAGCGTCGTGGTCGAGCAACCACAGCGTCCGGTCCAGTCCCCGGGGCCCGGCGGCCGGCACCTGCAGCTGACCCGCGCCTTCCAGCGCGTTGCGGACCGCAGCCGCCTTGGCGTCGCCGGACACGAGGAACCACACTTCGCGGGCGCGAGCCAGACTCGGGAAGGTGAGCGTGATCCGGGTCGGTGGCGGTTTCGGCGACCCACGGACGGCGGCTACGCTGCGGGTCTCGTGCGTGGCCGGATGCTCGGGGAACAGCGACGCCACGTGCCCGTCCGGCCCGACCCCTAGCATCAGCACGTCGAACGTCGGCCCATCGCCGTGGTCCTCGGGCGCGGCCCGGCCGGCCAGCTCGTCGGCATAAGCCGCCGCCGCCGCATCGGGATCGTCGCCGTACGCACCGTCGCTGGCCGCCATGGCGTGCACTCGGGCCGGATCCACTGGCACCGCGTCCAGCAGGTCGGCGCGGGCCTGGGACTCGTTGCGCTCCGGGTCGTCGGTCGGTACGAATCGCTCGTCGCCCCACCACACCTCGACCCGCCGCCAGTCGACCGCTGACCGGGCGGGGGAGTCCCGCACCGCCCGGTGCACGTCGCGCGACAGTCCGCCGCCCGTCAGCACCAGCTGGGCGATCCGGCCCGAGCTCTGCACGTCGACCAGGCGGGTCACGAGCCGAGCCGCGGCCGCCTGCGCCAGCAGCACGCCGGTGCGGTGGACGACCACCGTCGGCGCACCGCTCACCCCGGGGCCTTGGCGGTCGGCTTCTTGACGGTTGATCTCTTGGCAGTGGACCTCTTCTTGGTCGCGGACTTCTTGGCGGCGGGCTTCTTGGTCACGGACTTCCTGGTGGCGGCCTGCTTGTTCGCGGACTTCTTGGTGGCGGGCTTCTTGCGGGTCTCGGTCTTTCGCGCGGCCTCCGCGGCCGGTGCGGCCGAGCTTTCGGTCGGTCGACCAGCGCCAGTCGGGCCGCCGCGCAGCGAGCGAGCCAGCAGCTGCACGGCGTCCTCGTAGACATCGTCATTGTCGAGTCGGCGCAGCTCCTCGGCGAGCAGCTCGTCGACGTCGCGTCGCTTGAGTGCAACCGGCCGGTCCGCCTCACCCGGGATGGTGAACATCGCCAGCCGCCCGTCCGGCCGGTGCAGGCCGATGTCGCCGTGCGCCGAGTGCATCGCCACCGACGTGATGCCCGGTCCCTTGCTGGGGCGCACGTCGACGTCCACGTGCAACCGGCAGCGCAGCCAGGCCGCCATCAGGTCGGCGCTCGGGTTGTCCTTGACGGCCTCGACGGTCCCGCCGGTGATCCGTACGGGGTGCTGGTCCAGCCCAGCGGCGAGCAGCGCCCGCCACGGGGTCAGCCGGGTCCAGGCCAGGTCGGTGTCGCCAGGAGTGTGGTGCAGGGCACGGCGCGCCAGCACCGTCGTCCGTGCCCGGGGCGCCGTTCCCGCGTCGGTGATCCGGCGTTGCGCCAGCCTACCCAGCGGGTCGGCCGCGAGGTCGTCCGGCGCGTCACCGGGCCACCAGGCCACCACCGGCGAGTCCGGCAGCAGCAGTGGCGTCACCACCGAGACCGGGTGGTCGATCAGCTCGCCGGACAGTCGCAGCAGCACGGTCTCGCCCGACCCGCCCTGGCCGATGGTGACCTCGGCGTCGAGCCGGGGCCTGCCCCGGCGCGCCCCGCGAATCACCCCGAGCACCCGCGACGGGTGCTCGGTCGACACCTCGCGTGCGGCCCGCATGGCGCTGTCGTGCTGCGCCTCGTGGGTGATCACGACAAAGGTCAGCACCATGCCCATCGCCGGGCTGCCGGCCTTGCGCCGCGCCTGCAGCAGCGCGGCGACCACCTTGTTGGCCGTCGTCTCGGTCAGGTCGATGCGCATCGGGTGCCTCGTTCCTGCTGGGATGGCTCGGTCATGCGCGGCTCATGGACGGCGCCAGGTTCGGCCGTCGCGGGCGAGCATCTCCTCCGCCGACTCTGGTCCCCACGAACCGGAGGCGTACTGGTCCGGGCGGCCGTGTTCAGCCCACCACCTGATGATCGGGTCGAGGATCCGCCAGGACAGCTCGACCTCCTCGTGCTGCGGGAACAGCGGCGGGTCGCCGAGCAGAACGTCGAGGATCAGCCGCTCGTACGCCTCGGGGCTGGATTCGACGAACGCGCCGCCGTACGCGAAGTCCATGTTGACGTCGCGCAGCTCCATCGCCGTGCCGGGCACCTTGCCGCCGAAGCGCAGCGTCACGCCCTCGTCCGGCTGGATCCGCATCACCAGGGCGTTCTGCCCCAGCTCCTCGGTGGCGGTGTGCGAGAACGGCAGGTGCGGTGCCCGTTTGAAGATGACCGCCACCTCGGTGACCCGCCGGCCCAGGCGCTTGCCGGTGCGCAGGAAGAACGGCACTCCCGCCCAGCGCCGGTTCTCGACGTCGAGCCGGATCGCGGCGTACGTCTCGGTGGTCGACCGGCCGGAGATGTCGTCCTCGTCGAGGTAGCCGATGACCTTCTGCCCGCCCTGCCATCCGGCGGCGTACTGCCCCCGGGACGTGTGCAGGTCGAGGTCGTCCGGGATGCGAACCGACGACAGCACCTTCTGCTTCTCCAGCCGTAGGTTGCGCGCGTCGAAGGACGCCGGGTCCTCCATCGCCACCAGGGCCATCAGCTGCAGCAGGTGGTTCTGGATCACGTCGCGGGCCGCACCGATGCCGTCGTAGTAGCCGGCCCGGCCCCCGATTCCCACGTCCTCGGCCATCGTGATCTGGATGTGGTCGACGTAGTTGGAGTTCCAGACGGGCTCGAACATGGCGTTGGCGAAGCGGAACGCCAGGATGTTCTGCACTGTCTCCTTGCCGAGATAGTGATCGATCCGGAAGACCGCCTCGCGCGGAAAGACATCGGACACGACCGCGTTGAGTGACCGCGCCGAGGACAGGTCGTGCCCGAACGGCTTCTCGATCACGACCCGGCGCCACGACCCACCCTCGCCGTCGGCGAGGCCGTGCTCCTTCAGCTGCCCCACCACATCGGGGAAGAATCCGGGAGGGATGGACAGGTAGAACGCGTGGTTGCCGGCCGTGCCGCGGGCCTCGTCCAGCTCGGCCACGGTGTCGGCGAGGTGGGCGAAGGCCTTGTCGTCGGCAAACTGGCCGGGAACGAAACGGAAGCCTTCGGCCAGCTGCTTCCAGGTCTCCTCCCTGAACGGGGTGCGCGAGTACGCCTTGACCGCGTCGTGGACTACCTGCGTGAAGTCCTGGTGGGCCCAGTCCCGGCGGGCGAAACCGACCAGCGCGAAACCTGGCGGCAGCAATCCCCGGTTGGCCAGGTCGTACACCGCCGGCATCAGCTTCTTGCGGGACAGGTCCCCGGTCACCCCGAAGATCACCAGGCTGCACGGACCCGCTATCCGCGGCAGTCGTCGGTCCTGCGGGTCCCGCAGCGGGTTGTCCGGCACGCTCACCGCAGCACCTCCAACAGCTGGTCGACGCCCCGCTCCCGGTCGGACAGGTGCAGGCGGAGCACCGGTCGGCCATGCTCTGCGAGTACCTGCGCGTCGCCGGCCGCCTGGGCGGCGACGAACTGGCTGAAGCTGAACGACTGGCCCGGCACGTCCAGGTCGTCGGCCGGGTCACCGGTGACCTGCAGGTACACCCCGGTCGCCGGTCCGCCCTTGTGGTACTGCCCGGTGGAGTGCAGGAACCGCGGGCCCCAGCCGAACGTCGTCGGCCGCCCGGTGCGTGCCGCCAGCGCCGACCGCACCCCTTCGAGCCTGGCATCGGAGCCGCGGTCGAGATACGCGGTCACCGCGAGGTAGCCGTGCGTGGGGTCCAGCTCGGCGAGAAGTGCGGCGACCGCCCCGGCCAGGTCGTGCGGTTCGCCGAGCTCGAGGCCACCGGTCGCTCGGACCTGCACCACGCCGTCGACAAGCTCGGGCTCGGGCGCGGCGGTGGGGTTCTCCAGCAGACCGCGGGCCGCCTGCTTGGCGCTCTCCACGTCCGGCTGGTCGAACGGGTTGATGCCGAGCACCCGTCCCGCGACCGCGGTCGCGTACTCCCACAGCAGCAGCTGCGCGCCGAGCGGGGCGTCGAGGTTGGCGCCCCAACCGGAGGCGGGGGCCGACCCGTCGCCATCCGGGTGTCCGCCAGCCGGTCCGATAGCGACGACGACCGCGTCGGGTGTGCTCGGATCAGCGTTGGGTGCGTGCGCGCTCTCCACCACCACCGGCAGGATCCCGGTGCCCTGCTTGCCGGTGGACTCGGCCACCAGCTGCTCGGCCCAGTCGCCGAAGCCGGCGATGCCCGAGCCGGTGTCGACCAGCACCAGCTTGTCCACGCCGCGGGCGGCCGCGATACCGAGCAGCGCACCCAGGCGCAGCCCTGGGTTCTGGGGGGAGTCCTCGACCAGGTCACCAGCTATCGAGGCCGCCTCGTCGAGAAGCGCACCGACGTCGGCCCCGGCCAGTCCGCTCGGTACCAGGCCGAACGCGGTCAGGGCGGAGTACCGACCGCCGACCTGCGGGTCGGCGGCGAAGACCCGGTAGCCGGCCGACCGGGCGTCCTTGTCCAGCGGCGATCCTGGGTCGGTCACCACCACGACCCGCTCGGCCGGGTCGATGCCCGCCTCGCGGAAGGCGTGCTCGTAGGCTCGACGCTGGCTGTCGGTCTCCAGCGTGCTGCCGGACTTGCTCGACACCACCACCACGGTGCGGTCGAGCCGGTCGGCCAGCGCGGCGCGTACGGTCGTCGGGTCCGACGAGTCGAGCACCCCCAGCTCGACCCCTGCGGTGGCGCAGACCACCTCGGGTGCCAGCGACGAGCCCCCCATGCCGCACAGGACCACGCGGTCCAACCCGGCCGCGCGGTACTCGTCGCGCAGCGTCTCGATCGGCTGCAGGAGCTCGCGCGAGCTGTTGTGCAGGTCCACCCAGGACAGCCGCTTAGCGGCCTCCTCCTCCGCGTCGGCGCCCCACAGGGTGGGGTCTCGACGGGCGATCCCGGACGCCACCCGATCGGCGACCAGCTGCTCGACGGCGCCGGCGCCGGCGTCCGCCTCAGCCGAGCGGACGGACAGCGCGTACGTCACGCCGGCCCGCCGCTCGCGCTGCCGCTGTCCTCGTCCAGCGCGGTGCGCACGGTGTCGAGCAGCTCGGCCCAGGACTTCTCGAACTTCTCGACGCCTTCGCGCTCCAGCACGGCGATCACGTCGTCGTAGTCGATGCCGAGCCGCGCCAGCCGGTCCAGGACGTCGCGGGCGGAGTCGTACTGGGTGGTGACCATGTCGCCGGAGACCGCACCGTGGTCGGCTACCGCGGTCAACGTGGCCTCGGGCATCGTGTTGACGGTGTCCCGGACGACCAGGTTGTCGACGTACAAGGTGTCCGGCAGCGACTCGTCCTTGACCGACGTCGACGCCCACAGCGGGCGCTGCCGGTTGGCGCCGGCGGCCTCGAGCTCCTGCCACCGGGGCGAGCCGATCACCCGCTCGTAGCGCTCGTACGCCAGCCGGGCGTTGGCGATGGCGGCCTTGGCGTGCAGCGCCTCGGCCTCGTCGCCGCCGATGCCGGTCAGCCGCTTGTCCACCTCCGAGTCGACCCGGCTGACGAAGAACGACGCCACCGACTCGATCGTCGCCAGGTCGAGGCCGTTCTTCCTGGCATGCTCCAGGCCGGTCAGGTACGCGTCCATCACGGCGTCGTAGCGGTCGAGGCCGAAGATCAAGGTGACGTTGACGCTGATCCCCTCGGCGATAGCCGCGGTGATAGCCGGGAGGCCCTCGAGCATCGCCGGGATCTTGATGAACAGGTTGGGGCGGTCGACCATCCACCACAGCGCCCGAGCCTCGGCCACTGTCGGCTCGGTCTTGTGCGCCAGCCGCGGGTCGACCTCGAGGCTGACCCGGCCGTCGCGGCCGCCGGTCGCGTCGTACGCCGGGCGCATGACGTCGCAGGCCCAGCGCACGTCGTACGTGGTGATCGCGCGCACCGACTCCTCGAGCGAGACTTCCCGGTCGCGCAGGTCGCGGACCTGCTCCTCGTACTCGTCGGCGTCCTTGAGCGCCTTGGCGAAGATCGTCGGGTTGGACGTCACCCCGACCACTCCCCGCTCCCGCAGATCGGCGAGGCCGCCGCTGCTCAGCCGGTCACGCGACAGGTCGTCCAGCCATATGGCCACGCCCTGGTCGGTGAGTGCCTGGATCCTGGTGTCCGTCATCGGGTGCCTCCATTGTCGGCGCCGTGGGTGGTCTGCCCGGCGGCGGTCACGCTGTCGTGGGCGGCGGCCACGACGGCCTCCGCGGTGATGCCGAACTCCCGGTACAAGGTCTGGTAGTCGGCCGAGGCGCCGAAATGCTCCAGCGAGACGCACCGGCCGGCGTCGCCGACGATCTCGCGCCATCCCTGTGCGACGGCCGCCTCGACGCTGACCCGGGCGCGCACCGACGACGGCAGCACCTGCTCGCGGTAGGCGTCGTCCTGCTGCTCGAACCACTCCCGGCACGGCATCGACACCACCCGCGCCCGTACCCCCTCAGCGGCGAGCGTCTTGCGGGCCTGCACGGCGAGCTGCACCTCGGAGCCGGTGCCGACCAGCAGCACGTCCGGCTCGGCCGGGGCGCCGTCGCCGGCCTCCCCGGCCGCGGCATCGACCAGCACGTACGCACCGCGCGCGACGCCGTTGGCGCCGGCATAGCCGTCCTCGTCTCGGGGGAACGTGGGCAGGTTCTGCCGGCTCAGCACGATGCCCGCCGGGCGGTCGTTGTGCTCGAGGATGGTCCGCCAGGCCACGGCGGTCTCGTTCGCGTCCGCGGGGCGCACCACGTCGAGGCCCGGGATGGCCCGCAAGGCGGCCAGGTGCTCGACCGGCTGGTGTGTCGGACCGTCCTCACCGAGCCCGATCGAGTCGTGCGTCCACACGTACGTCACCGGCATCTGCGACAGCGCCGCCAACCGGACCGCGGGGCGCATGTAGTCGCTGAACACCAGGAAGGTCCCGCCGTACGGCCGGGTGCCGCCGTGCAGCGCGATGCCGTTGAGGATGGCTCCCATCGCGTGCTCGCGGATCCCGAAGTGCAGCGTGCGGCCGTACGGGCCGCCCGGGAACATCGAGGTCTGCTTGCTCTCCGGCACGAACGACGTGACGTCGGCCATGGTGGTGTTGTTGCTGCTGGCGAGGTCGGCCGATCCGCCCCACAGCTCGGGCAGCACCGGCGCGAGGGCGCCGAGCACGGCGCCGGACGCCTTGCGGGTGGCAACCGCCTCGCCGGCGGGGAAGGTCGGCAGCGCATCGGTCCAGCCGTCCGGCAGCCGGCGCTCGGTCAGCCGCTCCCACAGCACTGCCCGGTCGGGCTCGCGCTCGCGCCAGGCGGCGAACGTCTCGTTCCACGCCTTGTGCGCGTCGCGCCCGCGGTCGCCAACCGCGCGGGCGTGCGCGAGGACGTCATCGTCGACGGCGAAGCTGGCGTCGGGGTCCAAGCCGAGGACCCGCTTGGTGGCAGCTACCTCGTCGTCGCCGAGCGCGGCCCCGTGCGCCGAGCCTGTGTTCTGCGCGTCCGGCGCCGGCCAGGCGATGATCGTGCGCAGCACCACTAGCGACGGGCGCGCCCGCTCGGCCCGCGCCGCGACGAGCGCGTCGTGCAAGGCGGGCACATCCTCGTGATACGTGCCCTTCGGTCCGGCCGCTGACCCGTCACCGTTGGTCCAGTCGACGGTCTGCACGTGCCAGCCGTACGCCTCGTACCGCTTGCCGGTGTCCTCGCTCATGGCGACGTCGGTGTCGTCCTCGATCGAGATGTGGTTCGCGTCGTAGACCACCACCAGGTTGCCGAGCTCCTGGTGGCCGGCCCACGAGCTGGCCTCGCTGGTCAGGCCCTCCTGGATGTCCCCGTCGGAGGCGATCACCCAGATGGTGTGGTCGAACGGGCTGTCCCCGTCGGCGGTGTCGGGGTCGAGCAGGCCCCGCTCGCGGCGGGCTGCCGCGGCCATGCCCACGGCGCTGGCCAGGCCTTGCCCGAGCGGGCCGGTGGTGATCTCGATCCCGGGTGTGTGGTTGACCTCCGGGTGGCCCGGCGTCCGCGACCCGAATGTCCGCAGCGCCTTCAGGTCGTCGAGCTCGAGACCGTAGCCGGACAGGTAGAGCTGGATGTACTGCGTCAGGCTGGAATGGCCCGCCGACAGCACGAACCGGTCCCGGCCGGGCCACTGCGGCTCAGCCGGGTCGTGGCGCAGCATCCGCTGGTAGAGCAGATAGGCGAGCGGGGCGAGGCTCATCGCCGTGCCCGGGTGGCCGTTGCCGGTCTTCTGCACCGCGTCCATCGCCAGCGTCCGGACGGTGTCGACCGCGCGCTTGTCGAGGTCGGTCCACTCGAGGGGATTTTCGGTGGGCTGGGTCGAGGTCACGGGGAGTCGCTCCAGACGGCTGGTCGATCGGGGGCGGGCGGTCTCGGGGCCGGTCGGGGCTTGATCCGCCATCGGGTGCGAGCGTAGCCGCTGCCTGGGCACGTGCTCCCCGGCACCGCTCCCGCGACTAGACTCACCCGCGGTCCGATCCCGGGGCAGCCGTACCAGCGCGCAGGACGAGAGGGTGGACGTGTCGACCGTCGATTCCCGGCCCGTCGTACGGGACGGCCCGGGACGGGGGGCAACCGGTCGGCGGGCG
>Ga0136622_10000544_pt1 | contig 15501 bp, 16 predicted proteins | sample AntDrymUQ4482106_2_FD_104803 | JGI IMG/M metagenome (GOLD analysis project Ga0136622, IMG submission 104803) | Polar desert sand microbial communities from Dry Valleys, Antarctica - metaG UQ448 (21.06) | ecosystem: Environmental > Terrestrial > Soil > Desert | place: Antarctica: Dry Valley...
CCGGGCCGAGCACGAGCGCTGGGACGGCGCCGGGTACCCCGACGGCCTGAGCGGAGAGCAGATCCCGCTCCCCAGCAGGATCGTCTTCGCCTGCGACGCCTATCACGCGATGACCAGCGACCGTCCGTACCGGTCGGCGATGCCGATCTACGAGGCCATCGGCGAGCTCGAGCGCCATCGCGGCAGCCAGTTCGACCCCGAGGTTGTTGCCGCTTTGACCGCAGAGACAGGCCAGGCGTTGGAGCGTGAGCCGCAGGCCCCGCTTCCCAGCGCACTGCCACAGTTGGTGGGGCCGGCCGGATAGATTCCGGTCGTGGCCGAAGGACTGCTGAGACAGCCCGCGATCGAGCTCGCCCGCATGGTCCGCGACGGTGAGGTGACCTCGCGGGAGCTGACCGAGGCCTCGCTCGCCCGCATCGAGCAGGTCAACCCCGCGCTCAATCACTGGACGCTCGTCGACGCCGAGAACGCCCTAGCGGCGGCCGAGGCCATCGAGCCCGGTGACCCCCGGCCCTTCGCGGGCGTGCCGCTCGCGATCAAGGATCTCTTCGCGCCAGTCGCCGGGTTGCGGATGTCGCAGGGATCGGACCTGCTCGGCGAGTTCACGCCCGACTACGACTACGCGCTCGTGCGCCGCTTCCGCGAGGCGGGCTTCGTGCTCGTGGGCAAGACCCAGACGCCCGAGTTCGGGATCCTGCCGGTCACCGAGCCGCGCCGGTTCGGGCCCGCGCGCAATCCCTGGGATCCCGAGCGCACCACCGGCGGCTCCAGCGGCGGCTCGGCCGGCGCCGTGGCCAGCGGCGCGGTCCCGGTGGCGCACGCCAGCGACGGCGGCGGCTCGATCCGCATCCCGGCCGCCTGCTGCGGCCTCGTCGGGCTCAAGCCCCAGCGCGGCCGCATCTCCCGCGCGCCCGACCTCGGCGACCACTTCCTCTCCACCGACGGCGCCCTGGTCCGTACCACCGCTGACGCCGCCGCGCTCCTGGACGTGATGGCCGGCCCCGAGCCCGGCGACGCCACCTGGGCGCCGCCCCCGGAGGCGCCGTTCGCCGAGCTGGCCGCCCGCGACCCTGGCAGGCTGCGCGTGGCACTGACCTTCGACCTTCCCCTCGACGGCGAGCTCGACCCCGAGTGCGAGCGCGGCGCGCGCGAAACCGGCGCCGCCCTGGAGGCGCTCGGACACGAGGTCGAGGAGGTTCAGGCCCCGTGGAAGGACGCCGACCTGCTCCCCGTGTTCTCGGTGCTCTGGTCTACCAACGTCGCCGCCAGCGTGATGCACGGCCAGCTCGTGACCGCCACCGAGCCGAGCGCGGAGAACCTCGAGCCGCTGAGCATGTGGCTGTATGAGACCGGCATGGGCTTCAAGGCCCCCGAGTACCTGGCCGCGCTCGTGACCCTCCAGGCCTTTGCGCGTGGGGTGATCTCCTTCTGGGGCCGCTACGACCTCGTGCTGACCCCGGCGCTGGGCAAGCGCCCGGTGCGCCACGGCGAGATCGATCCCTGCGGCGAGAAGCCCGCCTTCGAGTTCAAGAAGTCGGGCGAGTTCACGCCCTACACCGCGGCGTTCAACGTCACCGGCCAGCCGGCGATCTCCATCCCACTGTCCCATGGCGACGACGGGCTGCCCACCGCGGCACAGCTCGTGGGCCCACCCGCGGGCGAGGGCCTGCTGCTGGCGGTGTGCCGGCAGCTCGAGGAGGCCCACCCTTGGGCGGACCGGGTGCCGCCGGAAGTCTGAGCCCGGTAGGACGAGTGGGTGCCGCTCAGGTCGAAGCGAGCTGCGGCTCAGGGCGAAGGGAGCTGCGGCTCAGGGCGAAGGGAGCTGCGCCAGCACGTCGTGGTCGCGTTCGTAGGTGAGCAGCTCTACCGCCTCGGCGAGCGGCAGCCAGCACACCTCGTCCACCTCTTCGTTGGGCTCGAACTCCCCGCCCTGGGGGGTTGCTCGCCCTTGATCCTTCTCCACGGTCATCTCCCAGTAGCGCACGACCTTCGGCCGGCCCTTGCTGTCGCGGTACTCGGTGGTGGCCAGCTCGCGGCCGAGCGTGCACCGCAGGCCCGTCTCCTCGCGCACCTCTCGCAGCGCCGCCTGCTCGAAGGTCTCGCCCGGGTCGAGCTTGCCCTTGGGCAACGTCCAGTCGTCATAGCGCGGCCTGTGCACCAGCAGCACCCGCCCGTCTTCGCTCACGAGGACCCCGCCCGCCGCCTCGACCCGCCGTTCGCTCACCCGATCTCGCTCACGTCGGCCCCGCCGGGGGCGAACGTCACCCGGCGCACGTCGCAGTCGGCGGCGCGCTCGAAGAGCGCTGCCAGCAGGGTGCCCGTCTGCTCCCAGTGACACCAGAACAGAACCGCGGGACCGGCGCCGGAGATGGTGGCCCCGACCGCGCCCAGCTCCCGCGCCAGGCCAACCAGCTCCATCGAACGGGGATAGAGTTGCGCGCGTCGCTCCTGGTGAACGCGGTCACTGAGACCCCGCCCGATCAGGGAGAGGTCTTCGCGGACCAGCCCCAGCACGAGCAGGGAGGCGTGCGCCACGTTGTGCACGGCGTCGGTGATCGGAATCTGCGCGGGAAGCGCCGCGCGCGCGTCCGCCGTGGCCACCGGGTCGGGCGGGATGGCGATCACGCCTTCGAGCGCCGCTGGCGGGTCGAGGCGTTCCGGCTCGTCTCCGGCGCAGACGACGAAGCCGCCGTACAGGGCCGCGGCGACGTTGTCGGGATGCCCCTCCAGCTTGCGGGCCATCTCGAAGATGGGCGCGTCGAGCTCGTACATGTGGTCGGCTGCGCTGAGGCCCGCCACGATCGCCGCGGCGCTGGAGCCGAGGCCCGCCGACACCGGTATCTCCGACCTGATCCGGAAGACGTGCCCCTCGATCGGCTGCAGCGCCTCGAAAGCGCGCACGCATAGGTTGGAGCGGTCGAGAGGCACGCCCCGCACGTTGCACTCGACGCCGAACCCGCCGGCTTCCTCGACCTCGAGCTCGAGCCGGAGAGAGAGGGCGGCGGCCAGCGCGTCGTATCCCGGCCCCAGGTTGGCCGAGGAGGCGGGCACGCGGACCAGGCGACGCCGGTTCATGCGGGGGTCCGGGGGCCCGCGGCCCCCGGCGAGGGTCCGGGGGGAGAGCCCGCGGAGCGTCCATCCCCCCTCACGGCGGGGGTCCAGGCCGAGAGCCCCCGGACCGTCCATCCCCCATCACGGCGTTCTCGACGTCGTCGATGGTCGCGTCGCATGGGATCACCGAGGAGGCGCGGTTCATCGCCGTCTGCGGATCCTTGAGCCCGTGACCTGTCAGCACGCACACCACCCGCCCCTCCGCCCCGTGAGCCAGCAGGCCCGCCACCGATGCCGCGGAGGCCGGCTCGCAGAACACGCCCTCCCTGGAGGCCAGCAGGTCGTAAGCCTCGAGGATCTGGTCGTCGGTCACGGCCCGGATCTCCCCCCGGGAGCCGGTGACGGCGTTCATCGCGTCCTCCCAGCGGGCCGGGTTTCCGATCCGGATCGCCGACGCGACGGTCTCCGGGTTCTCCACGGGGGCCCCGTGCACCAGCGGCGCCGCGCCCGCGGCCTGGTAGCCGTGCAGCTTGGGAGCGACTCCGTACTCCTGAAAGCCGCGCCACCACGAGGTCACGTTGCCCGCGTTGCCGACGGGAACGCACAGGACGTCGGGCGCCTCGCCCAGCTGGTCGCACACCTCGAACGCCCCGGTCTTCTGACCCTCGATGCGGAAGTCGTTGACGGAGTTGACCAGCGAGATCGGGTGGCGCTCCACCAGCTGGCGCACCAGAGTGAGCGCCTGGTCGAAGTTCCCTCGCAGCGCCACCACCCGCGCGCCGTGCATGAGCGCCTGGGCCAACTTGCCGGTGGCGATCTTGCCCTCGGGAACGATCACCGCGCCCCGCAGCCCCGCCCGGGCGGCGTACGCGGCGGCACTGGCCGCGGTGTTGCCGGTGGAGGCGCAGATCACCGCCTCGGCGCCCTCGCTCAGCGCAGCCGACACGGCAACGGTCATCCCCCGGTCCTTGAACGACCCGGTCGGGTTCGCCCCCTCCACCTTGAGCCACACGTCGCAGCCCGTTCGCGAGGAGAGGAAGGGAGCCTGGACGAGCGGAGTATCCCCCTCGTCCAAAGTGACGAGAGGCTCAACGGGAAGCCGATCGGCGTAACGCCAGAGGCTCACTGTGAAGGCCGGGGCCGAAGCCCTGTCGACTTCACTCGAAGGTGTCCGAGATCACGCGAATCACCCTGGGCGAGGACCGCACGAAGTCAAGCCGACCGATCAGCTCGACCGCCGCGCGGAAACGTGACTCCAGCACCGGGTGCATGACCATCGCCAGCCGCGCGTCCTGACCGATCCCCTTCTGCACGAGCGACTCGAGCGAGACCCCCTGCATGCCGAGGATCTCCGCCACCTGGGCCAGCACCCCCGGGCGGTCCGCCACCTCGACGTGGAGGTAGAACGCCGACTCGCGGTCGCTGACGAGGGGCATGGGCACGGCGGGAGGCGGGTTGAACGGCGGCGGGATCATCGCCGAGATCACATCGCCGAGCACGGCGGAGGCGGTCTGGCTGCCGCCCGCCCCCGGCCCCGACAGCGTGATCTCCGTGATGTCCGGCGACTCGATCGTGACCGCGTTGAACGAGCCGTTGACCGCCGCCAGGGGGTGGCCGGCGTAGAGGAAGGCCGGATACACCTGGACCGACAGACCGCCGTCGACGCGCTCCGCGCTGCCGATCAGCTTGAGCGAGAGCCCCAGCTCACGGGCGTAGGCGATGTCCTCGGCGGTGACGCTCTCTATGCCTTCGAAGGGGACGTCGTCGAGGCTGACCGGCGCGCCGAAGGCGAGTCGCGCGAGAATCGTCATCTTGGCCGCCGCGTCCTTGCCGGTCACGTCCTCGGTCGGGTCGGCCTCGGCGTAGCCGAGCTCTTGGGCTTCACGCAGGGCCTCCTCATAGGACGCGCCCGTACGTTCCATGGCGGTGAGGATGAAGTTGGTGGTGCCGTTCACGATCCCGTGCACCCGCTCGATGTGAGCCGCCGCGAGGGTCTCCGAGATCACCCGGATCGCGGGCACGACGCCGGCCACGGCGGCCTCGAAGCGCAGCTGCACGCCGGCTTCCCCGGCGGCCGCGAACAGCTCTTCGCCGTACTGGGAGAGCAGCTGCTTGTTGGCGGTCACGAGATGCCGCCCGGCCCGCAGCGTCCTCAGCGCGAAGTCGAGCGCCGGCTCGGTGCCCCCGATCAGCTCGACGATCAGGTCGCTGCGCTCGAGGATGTCCTCGAAGTCGCCGCCGCTGCGGGTGAGCACGCCGGAGATTTCGGGCCGCAGGCCCATCTCGGCGCCGATGGCGTCCGCACGCGACTCCACCAGCTCCCGGAAGGCGGCTCCGACGGTGCCGGCACCCAGGACGCCCACCCGAAAGATCGACACCCCCGGGGCGTCCTGCCCCCCGGAGCTAGACGACGTCACGGCGGGTGAGGTCGTCGTAGGTCTCGCGGCGCACCACCACGCGCGCCTGACCGCCGCGGCAGAAGATCACCGGCGGCCGGCACACGGCGTTGTAGTTGCTGGCCATGGCGTGACCGTATGCGCCCGTGGCGCCGATAGCCAGCACGTCCCCAGGCCGCGGGTCCTCCAGCGCGGCCTCGGGCACCAGTACATCGCCCGACTCGCAGTGCATCCCCACCAGGCGGCAGGGGTGCGAGTCGCCCATGCGCTCGACCAGGTCGGCCTCATAGGTCGCTCCATAGAGCATCGGACGAATGTTGTCGGACATCCCGCCGTCGACCGCGACGTAGGTGCGCACCCCGGGGATCTCCTTGACGGTGCCCACGGTGTAGAGGGTCACGCCGGCGTTGCCCACCAGCGAGCGCCCCGGCTCGCAGAGCACGGTCACCTCCTCGGGCGCCCCGCGCAGCATCGCCTCGGCGTACCGGGCCGCGGGCGGGGGCCGGTCCCCGCGGGTGTAGGCGATCGCGAACCCGCCCCCCAGGTTGAGCAGGGGGTAGTCGCCGATGTCGCGCAGGACGTCTGTGAGCGCCCCGTAGACGGCGAGGTCGTTGACCTGGGAGCCGATGTGGGCGTGCAGGCCGCGCAGCGCCAGGCCCGCGGAGGCGCAGCGCTCGACCGCGCGCTCGAGGTGCGCCAGGGGGATCCCGAACTTCGAGTCGAGCTGGCCCGTCTGGATCTTGCGGTGGGTGTCGGTGTCGATCCCCGGCGTGACCCGCAGCAGCACCCTCTGGGCGCCCCCTCCGGCCACCCGCTCGAGGCGGTCGATCTCGTCGAGGGAGTCCACCACGATGTGGCCGATGGCGCTGGCGAGGGCGTACTCGAGCTCGGCCTCGGTCTTGTTGTTGCCGTGCATGTAGATCCGCTCGGGAGCGAACCCGGCGCCGAGCGCCAGATGCAGCTCCCCGCCCGATGCGACGTCGCAGGACAGCCCCTCCTCGGCGAAGATGCCCAGCGCCGCCGTGCATGGGAAGGCCTTGCTCGCGTAGACGACCCCGAAGCGCTCCGTGCGGGCCGCGAAGGCCTCCATCGTGGCCCTGGCCCGCCCGCGCATGTCGTCCTCGGCGTACACGTAGGCGGGGGTGCCGAACTCGCGCGCCAGCTCAACCGTGTCGCAGCCGCCTATCTCCAGGCGCCCGGCGGAATTGATCCGGGTGCCCTGCGGGTAGACGCGCGCCAGCCCGCCGGGGAGGTCGGCCTCCCCGGCCTGGGCGAGGGCCTGCTCCGCGTCGCCGGTGGCCATAGGGTTGGCGATTATGAAGCACGATCCGCCCCAGCCGCCCGAGCTCGGGACCCGGGCGGGGCTCTCCTACGCGCTCTTTGCACCCCAGGGGCCGGCCACCGGCGGCGTCGTGATCCTCCACGGAGCGGATTCCACCAAGGAGAGCCACTACGACTTTGGCCGGATGTGCCGCTCCTACGGCCTGGCGGCCGTGGCCTACGACGCTCGCGGGCACGGCCGCTCGCGGGGCGCCTTCGGGCCGACGGCCTTCGGCGACGTGCTGGCCATGTGCGACCTCGCGCGCGAGCACGCGCCGGAGGTGGCGCTGCGCGGTTCGAGCATGGGCGGCTTCTGCGCGATTCACGCGGCCGCCCTCGATCCGGCGGTGGCCGCGGTCGTGGCGATCTGCCCCGCGCCCGAGGACGTCCTGATCCGCGGGCTGCGCTCGGGGCACATCCCGCCGGATGCCTTCGACATCGAGACGGTGGAGCCCTGGCTGTCGTCGCTCGACCTCTACCGATCGGCCGCCGCCCTCGGCCCCGCCACGGATCTGCTGCTACTGCACGCGCGCGGCGACGAGCTGGTGCCCTACACCGTCAGCGAGGAGCTGCACCGGGTGGCCTCCGAGCCCAAGCGCCTGTTGCTCCTGCCCGGTGGCCACCACCGCTCGCTGCAACACGATCTGGAGATTCAGAACCTGACGGCGCGCTTCATCGAGCGGGCGCTGGCGCGGCGCGCCGAGAGCCGGCCCGAGGGGGCTCACTGAGGAGCGCCGAGGTCCCCCACCAGGTCGCCCAGGAGTCCGCCCGTTTCGCCGAGAGTGTCGCCGAGCTGCGGATTCACCGGCTCGAACACTGCGCCCAGGTCGTTGGTGAGTTCCTGCGTGGCCTTGCCCAGGCCGCCGGTCACACCCTGCAGGCCGAGAGCGGGAGCGCGAGGCCCGCGGCCGGGCGCCGCGGCCGGCGGGGGCGCGGGCGGGGCTGCCGGGGGGCTGACGGCCCGAAAGCCCGCGCCCGGGGGCGTAGGCTGATCGTCATCCAGCCGGGGCGTGGTGCCCGGCGAGGGCGGGGTCGGAGCGGTGCTCTCGAAGCTGCGGTTGCCCGCCGTCTCAGCGGGTGCGGGTGCGGGCGCAGCGGCGGCGGACGCCGGGGCGCGTCGAGCCGCCCGCGCAGCGGGTGCAGCCCGGGCTGGCCGGTCAGTGGGCGGAGGGTCCTTGAGCACGAGGTCGCCCGCCTCGTCGCCCCGCTCCGTGGGGCTCCATTCGCTGAAGGCGACGAGTGAGGTGACGGCGATCACGAGCAGGCCGGCGGCCAGCGTGAGGATCGCTGTGGTCCCGAGGCCGGCCAGGTAGGCACCGGGGTCTCTGAGGAGCGCGGGCACCCTTTCCCTTTCGGCATCGCGATCCCGAGCCTTGAGGCCCTCTTGGCGAGAATGGTCCCGCTTGTGCGCGGCCGCCGCCGTTTGGACGCGGCGATGCCCGCGGGGCTCAGGCGGGGCGGGGCTGCCCGGACCCGCCGCGCAGGCGCGTGAACAGCGCGGCTCCGCCGGCGATCATGGCCACGCTGAAAAGCTGCGCAGGGGTCAGCCCGGCAAGCACCGCGTCGTTGCGCCGGATCAGCTCGATGAGCAGCCGCTCGATGCCGGCAAGCACCAGGTAGATCGCGAGCAGCACACCGGGTCTGTAGCGGTCGCGGAGGTTCCACAGCACGAGCGCGACCAGCCCCATCGCCACGGTCTCGAACACCGGCGTGGGGTGCACCTCCTCGGTCGTCTTGACGGTGCCCTCGGGATAGGCCATCCCCCAGGGCAGGTCGGTGGCCCGGCCGTAGTCCCCATCTCCGGAGAGCTGACAACCCACCCTTCCGATCGCGTAGCCCAGCGCCAGGGCGGGCACTGCCATGTCGGCCATCCGCAACTCGAGGAACCCGCGCCAGCGCGCCCACAGGGCCACGCCCAATGCCCCGCCGAGCACCCCGCCGAACCACACGAGGCCCGACCCCGAGAACAGGCTTCCCAGCAGGTCGTCGGACACCTCGTCGTAGTTCTGGATCAGGTAGTCGATCCGCGAGCCCACCAGGCCGCCGACCATGGCCGAGAAGACGGCCTCGTAGGCCCAGTCGGGCGGCTTGCCAAGCTCCTTCAGCCGCCTCGTGACCAGTGCGCCCGAGGCGAGGAAGCCAAGCGCGAAGCAGATGCCGAAGGTCTGCAGGGTGATGGGGCTCAGTTCCAGCTCCGGCAGCACCCGGCGCACCCTAGCGGCGGTCAGCGCTCCCGCAGCTCCGGCCGGGCTAGGGCGTGCCCGCGGGCTGGCTGCAGCACCAGCCGCCGAGTCCCGGGAATCCGGAACCGCCGCTCCCACCGGGGTCGAACTGGCGCCCCACGTTGGACACCGCCCGGATCTGGCCGACGCGGTCGGAACGGATGAACAGCCACTGATCAGCGTCGCGCCAGGCCAGTAGCAGCCAGGCCCCATCAGGCGACCACGCAAGATCGGAGAAGCGGCCCTGGCCCGCGAAGAGCACCCGCGTTTGAGTCGCCCTCGGCGCGAGGTCCAACGCCACCACTTCGCTGCGGCCCCGCAGTGGCTGGTGGCGTACGAGCGCCAGCCTCGCGCCGGACGGATCGGCCGCCACCCGTTCGGCGCGGGCGCCGGGCGGCATCGAGAGGGTGGCGGTGCGGCCACCCTGAGCTTCGAACACTTCCACCGCCGCGCGCGAGACGGCGATCAGCCGCCGGCCGTCCGAGCTCCAGAGCAACTGGTGCGGCGCCTCCGCGGTCCGCGCGCGCCAGAGCGTAGCTCCGGTGTCGGTCTGCGCGACCACGACCCGGCCCGCGCGGTCCGCGTAGGCGAGCACGTGGCTCGCGCCGGGCCGCCACGCGGGCGTCACCCGGGCCACCTCACCGGCCAGGAGCGCATCGGCGGTGGAGTCGCCCGCCACGACGCGCACCGAACCGCCGCTGAGGTAGGCGATGCGGTAGCCGTCGGGCGACCACGCGGGATCCGATACCGGTTGCGGGCGGGTGAGCGTCCAGCGCACCGCGCCCCCGGGTTCGAGAGCGACGAGCTGGCGCCCGCGCGTGGCCACGACGAACAGCCCGCCGGGGGACCAGCCAGCCTGCTCATAGCGCCCGAGCCGCCGCTTGGAGCCGTCGCGCTGCACGACCCATGGACCGTCCGCCGCCGTCACGAGCAGCCGCCCCTCGGCGGGCAGCGAGGTGAGCGCGGGCGCCGAGGGCGCCCGCGCGGGTCGCACGGCGTTGGAGATCCACTCCCCCACCGCCTCACCGGGCGGCGTGAACGCGGCGATCACGGCGCCCAGGGCCACCGCCCCGGCCAGAGCCGGACGCCCGGCGCGGCGCCGGAAAAAGCCGCGCGCGGGCGCGGCGGGGCGCCGCTCGAAGGCCGCGTCCACCACCTGCCACGCGCGCTCCTCGGCCGCCTCTTCCCCGGGCAGCGGCGCCCCGCGGAGCATCTCGCCCACGCGCTCGTCAGCCATCGCTCTCAAACCCCCCGGTGCGATGCTCGCCGGAACAACGTTCCGGCTGCGCTCCTCCCCGCTCGAGCAGCAGCCGCAGCGTGTCGAGGCCGCGGCGCAGGCGCGAGTTGACCGTGCCGCGCGGCATGTCGAGCGCGCGTGCGATCTCCCCCGGCGTGAAGTCGAGCAGGTGGCGCAGCACGACAACGGCGCGCTGCTCCGGCGAGAGCGCACCCAGGGCGCCCATCAGCTCCTCGGAGTAGGGAGAGCCGGGGGCCGTCGCGACGGCGGCCGCCTCCTCCGTCGGCTCGGCCAGCTCCCGGCGGAGCGCCCGCGAGCGCGCGAAGTCGATCGCCCGGTTGACGACGATCCGGTGCAGCCACGGGCCGAAGGGGCGGGAGCGGTCGAAGCGGTCGAGGGCCCGGACCGCAGCCAAAAAGCCCTCCTGGGCGATGTCCTCGGCGGCCGCGGAGTCGCGCACGATCAGGTACGCCGCCCGGTGCGCCTTGGGCCAGTGCACGCGGAAGAGGCCCTCGAGCGCCTCGCTCGATCCCTGCTGCGCGGTACGAACCAGCGCCCGCTCGCGGCGGCGCGAAGGCGCGCCTGCCCCTGCCTGCCGGGCGGCCCGCAAGAGGGGAGTCGGGACGCTTGTGGGGGCTCGGACCGCCATCGGTGCGGGCGCACCGCCATCGGGTAACCGGGGCGCCTGATGCATCCTCCCGCATACGGGCGAGGTCCCGCCAGAAGTCCCGGGCCTGGTCAGCGGCCCTCTCCGTCGGCGTACTGGCCCATCGAAGCAGCGGCTCGAAGGACCATGTTCTCGCTGAGGTCATCGGGCGTGCTCTCGTCGACGAAATGAAGCGTCAGGGCGTAGCCGGCGCCGCCCTGGTTCCACACAACCGCGATGTGACCCCCATGAACTCCGCCGGCCGGGAACGGCTCGGCCACCAGCAGCAGAGCGGCCCGGTCCGCCACCTTCGTCGTCCGCAGGACCCGGAGGCGCGCGGGCGCGAAATAGCTCCCCTGCTCGCCGGGTGCCTGCGGCTTCGATCCGATGAGCCCCAGGTCACTAACTCTTCGGGCCTTCACAGGCCACCGGCCGCTCCGGGTGCGCAGCGAGAAGTTGCCGCAGCGCCCGCCCACGAAAGCGTGATACGGGCCGCCCCGGCCAGCGGAGCGCCGGTGCAGTTCGAACAGGTAATCGCACCCGCCGCCGCCAAGCGCCCGGCCTCCCCAAGCGCCCCGCGGCAACCACGACGGGCAACGCACGGGCAGTGCGATCTCGGACGAGGCGGCGTTCGCGCACAGACGACTGAGCCCGTTCAACCTGCTCGGCAGCCTGTTCTTGACGCGCGTCTCCGGTCGCTCCCTCTCCGCCGCACCCGGAGGCGCGGTCGACGATTCTCCACGGCCGTCACAGCCCGCGAGCATCGCAAGCGCCAAGGCAGCGAGCAGAGAGAACCGCATCGCCCCAATACGGGCGTGAGCGGGCCAGAGGTCCCCGCACCTCCTCGAGGCGCGAGACCGTAGAGAAGTTGCAATGGCCCGTCTTGCCCTGTCCGCAGCTGTGCTCCTCTGCCTGGCCCTCGGCGGCTGCGGTGCCGGGGAGCCGAGCCGCCCGGCGTTGCCTCCACCGACCACCGGCTGGACGACCCACCACGACGAGCGCCGCGGTTTCACCATGAGCCTCCCCGAGGGCTGGGAGCGCGCCGAGAAAACCGTCAGCCCGCATCGGACGGACCAGACTTACGCTCGGGGGGCTGCGACCAGCCCTGATGGCACTCAGAGGTAGCCGAAGGGGTCCACCGGCGTTCCGTTGACGCGCGTCTCGAAATGCAGATGAGCGCCGAACGAAGCCCCGGTGTTGCCGACGTATCCGATCACCTCGCCCTGGCTCACGGAGGCCCCGGCCGATGTTGCATAGCCCGACTGGTGCGCGTAGCAGGTGCTCAGGGAGGAGTCGTGCTGGACGCAGGTGTAGTTGCCGTAACCGCCGGTGTACGCCGCGAGGACCACGCTGCCCGAATCGGCCGCCCGGATCGGAGTGCCCTCCGGGGCGGCGATGTCGATGCCGGCGTGCAGGCGCCCCCAGCGCTGACCAAAGGGAGACGTGACGGTCCCGTCGATCGGCCAGATCAGGCTGCCCGTGCCCTGCTTGATCGGACCGGCGGGGGCCGCGGTGGGATTCATGAGCTGCCGCGCCACCTTCGCCTGCGTGGCCTCCAGCTCGTCCAGATCGCCCTCGAGGCGCACGCGGCTGTCGCGGACCTCGCCGAGAGCGCTGCGGCGGTCGTTGCGCACGGTGACCAGCTCGCCCTGCGCGGCGGCCAAGCGGTCACGCGAGGCGGCGATCTCGTTGCGGCGGGTCAGCACCACCTCCGCGGCATCCTGCTTGATCTGCTCCAGCTCCGCGAGCCTCGCCTCCGCGCGCTCGGTGCGGATCTTGAGCGCGCGCACGCGCTCGACGATGGCGCGGTCCTGGTCGGAGATCAGCTCGAGGAACTCGGTGCGCTCCAGCAGGTCGTCGAAGCCGTCGGCCTCGAGCACCACCGTGAGCGCGTCGGGCTGGTCGGCCTTGTAGAGCTCGATCAGACGGCCGGCCAGGGCCCCGCGGGCCAGCTCGAGCTTCGCGCGGGCGCGCTCGAGGCGGTCGCGCGCCACCTCGAGCTCGTCGCGCACGCGGAGAAGCTCCGCCTGTTTCGCGTCGAGCTCTCGCTGCACTCCCACCAGCTGCCGCTCGGTGCCGTTGATCTCTCCCTGAAGGCTGTCGATGCGGTTGTCGTAACCCTCGATGGTGGTCGAGAGCACACCCTCCACCTGCTTCTTCTTGTCGACCTGCTCACGCTTTTTCTCGATGCGCTCGGACAAGGGAGCGGACTGCCCGGGGAGGGGCAGCAGGAGGTAGGCCACAAGGGCCAGCGCGATGGGTACCCAGAAGGTCTTCTTCAACATGACGAGTGGAGGGCTGGTCACCCTCGACGGATGGCGCTGTTTACCGGCGTTATGCAGGTACTTTCAGCGCTTGGGACTCGGGGCAACCTAGCATGGGCTCGTCGAGTTTCCGCCCCGAATCCTGCCCCTGCAAAGGATCGTGCACCCCCTCACTACAATCCCTTGCATGGCGACCCAGAAGGCGATCTTCCCCCGGGACACCGGACTTCAGATACGGATGCTGCTCACGATGTTCCTGCTCGGGCTGCTGTACGTCGGCTTCGTCGTCGTGCTGCTGTCGGCCGGTGCCGGAATGACCGTGATGGTCGTCGTGATCGGCGCGCTCACCCTTGGGCAGCTGTTCCTCTCGGACAAGCTCGCGCTGGCGGCAATGGGTGCGAAGGAGGTCTCACCGGAGGAGGCGCCGGGGCTGCACGCGCTGATCGAGCGCCTGTGCATCCAGGCCGACCTTCCCAAGCCCAAGATCGCCGTGGCGGACACCGACGTTCCCAACGCGTTCGCCATGGGCCGCTCGCAGAAGAACGCCACCGTGTGCGCCACCACCGGGATCATGCGCACCCTCTCCCCCGCCGAGCTGGAGGGTGTGATGGCCCATGAGCTGGCTCACGTGAAGAACCGTGACGTGCTGGTGCTCACGGTCGCCAGCTTCTTCGCCAGCGTCGCCGCGATGATCCTGCAGTTCGGGTTCTTCTTCGGCGGCGGGCACGGGGATGACGACGACGGCGCGCCGGCCTTCCTCGTGATCCTGCTCGCCTCCTTCCTCGTCTACATCCTTTCGTTCTTCCTGATGCTCGCCCTCTCGCGCTACCGCGAGTTCGCCGCCGACCGTGGTGCCGCACTCGTAACGGGTCGGCCCAGCGCCCTTTCCTCCGCGCTCATGAACATCTCCGGCGCGATGGAGCGGGTTCCCACGCAGGACCTGCGCCAGGCGGAGCGCATGAACGCATTCTTCATCGTGCCCACCAGCGTCAAGGGCGCGATCCAGACGATCTTCTCCACCCACCCGCCGATGGAGAAGCGCATCGAGCGCCTGCAGCAGCTCGAGGGGTCCCTCCAGCGGGGCGCCGCCGCGTAGGTGGGCTTCCTCGACGCGATACTCGGCGGGGGCAAGAAGCTCAAGGGCGTGGCGCCCGACCGCCTGTTCGCGATGACCACCGCCCACGTGACGTTGCAGACCGAGCTGAACATGAACAGCGCGGGCTCGGCGGGGATCGTCTTCCAGCCGCTCAACACGTCGGACTTCGAGCAGATCCTGCGCGACGCCCACGAGTTGCTGGCCGGCGTGGGTGAGGAGAACGACTCCGAGCTCGAGTCCGCCGACGACGAGTTCGGCTACCGCTGGATCATCCTCCGCGATCCGGACTTCGAGGATCTCGTGGTGTCGCTGAACACGATCTCCACCGAGCTGCAGGGAGGCGGGTATGGCGAGCGCCTGCTAGCCGTGGTGTTTCCCTTCGAAGACACCGGTGGGGAGAGCGGCGGGAAGGATTCCGCGTCCATGCAGAAGCCTTCGAGCGGCGGGAATGATTCCGCGTCCATGCAGAAGCCTTCGAGGGGCAGGCGCGTCTACTTCATCTACAACTTCAAGCGTGGCTCGTTCTACCCGTTCGTGCCCTCAGGAGGCACCCAGCAGCGCGACACCGAGCGTGAGCTGAGGCTCAAGGCCCAGCTGGAGCGAGAGCTTCCCTTCGAGGCGGAGACCACCCGCTGGTTCCCGCTCTGGGAGATCCCGCTGTAGATAAAGGTGCACTGGGGGCCCCCGAGTCACACGCAGGAGATTCGAGCGCTACCGTCATTGCATGAGCCGCCGGGTCGCGATCCTCGCGTTGGCTGGGCTTGGGCTCGCCGGCGCTGTGCCGACCGCGGTTGCGAGCCCGGCGTTCCGGCTGCTCGGTGGGAGTGGCGTGATCAGCGACGGCGTTCGCTATGCCGCGCTGAGGTCGTCCGAGGGTGAACCTCCGCTTCTGATTGACACAGCTACGCAGGGCGCGGTGCGCCTTCCCCCGCCGTTGGCGCCATCCGAGGCTCGGTGTGAGCTGACGGGACTTGGCGCGAGACAGGCGCTCTGGACGTGCTCACGCCAGCAGCCCGGCGGGTATTCGTCGGAAGCTCCGGTTCCGATCCTGACCGACTTGACGACTCGCGCATCGCGACCGGTTGCCGGCTACGAGCGCCTCTTCGACTGTCCTCAGATCACGTGCGGCCCGCTCTTCTATCGCTACGACGGCGTCGGGCGCACCTGGGTGCGGGTCAATACTGGTCCCAGCTTCATCGGCGTGCGCTACCTCAGCCGCACGACCGGTGAGGTGCGCCCCGGCATTGATGCGCCCCGCAGCCAAGCCGA
>Ga0136622_10000545_pt1 | contig 15498 bp, 13 predicted proteins | sample AntDrymUQ4482106_2_FD_104803 | JGI IMG/M metagenome (GOLD analysis project Ga0136622, IMG submission 104803) | Polar desert sand microbial communities from Dry Valleys, Antarctica - metaG UQ448 (21.06) | ecosystem: Environmental > Terrestrial > Soil > Desert | place: Antarctica: Dry Valley...
GGGTCGTCTTGCTGTACTTCTCGAAGCCCGTACCCAGTGTCATCTGTCTGCTCATTATCATCCTCGGCTGTATTCGGTGCGCCTACCGATCAGATCGCGGACTTTTGCAGAGGTTCCTTAGGCGGCGAGTGCGCAGCCCGCTGACAGAGATCTGCCTTTAACAGGGCTGAGCTTCAGCATTTTATCCAAGCACGTTCACAAGACAAGCGACCGTAAGAAATCTTGTTTTTTGCGAATCATGATTCGATGCCGGAGGATGGTCGTTCACGTGAGGCTTTCACCGCTCACGTTGTGGCTGAAAACGATATGACGTTAGATGCCGGCCGGCCGCGGGAGCAAAGCGGAGAGTTTGTCCTTAATTCCGTTGGCAATGCATCCGGCATAAAGAGTATTCTTGTACTCGTTGGGATGACCAACACCCCGGGATGATGAATTCAGCCGCCCATGGCGATTTGTTGGAGATGGTTTCTCTGGTAACAACCATTCAAAGCTTTCAGCCAACTGTAATGTATGACCTGGCTGGGTTAGTCTCGTACCTGCGCACCTTGGGGTTTTGTTATCGAAGGAGGCTAGCCTCAATCGCAAACCCCAGTACGTGATTCTGGAAACGACCGCGCCAGGCGATTCGGGGACCGAAGGAGTTCGCGGGTGCCTGACTTCTCGAAATACGCGAAGAGCTATGATACGCACGTCGAAGCGAGCCTCTCCCGCCGCGGTGAGGACCTCGGATTTTTCGCGCAGTATAAAGTGGAGCTGGCCGCACGCCGGCTCGCCAATCCAAGAGTCCAATCGGTGCTGGATTTCGGATGCGGCCCTGGGAGCGGCAACCTGTTCGTGTTCGAACGCAACCCGTTCAATCCAGTGACGCGCTTGGTCTTCGAGCGGTGCCCGTTCGATCAGGATGCCGAAATGTTGCGTCTTTCGGCGACGCGTTCGGCCGGCGCGGAGGCAGGGCTGAGTGGCCCCGTCGGCCAAACGTATAGCGAGCGTTGGCACAAGGGTCATGGAAAAGGCGCAGGTACTTTTCAGGTTCGGATGGCCGTGCTCAGGTTCGTCAGCGCACGACTGCACCAGCTCGCTGCGCACTCGCTGAACGACCGCGGTCTGCTGCTCGGCACTCTTGACTGGTACGAAGCGTATGTTGGCTGCACTACTGTCAATAGGAATCCAATACTCGCTCCTTGTGGAAATCGAAATTTTTCCACTCATCGTTGATCAGGGGCAGGTTGAACGATGAATCTCGATAAGAAGCCCGGCCTGCGTACTCTTCCAGCAGGCACCAAGGATCGAGATGCCTTTTTCCAGGCCGCAAACGTTCTAATAGTTGTTGTTTTTTCTGCCTTCATAGGGAGCTATGTGACTCAAGAGCTCGTTACTCCCACGTTTCCGAACGGGAAGGCGATCGCGCTAAGCGGAACAAGTATCGTGCTCTTAGCCGCTGTAGGGCTGGCTGTGACGATGAGTCGCGGTAAAGCCGGAAGGAGATTTCTCTTGGTAGCGGCGATCATTCTTTGCGCCGCAAGCATATCAGTGATCGCAACGGGCGCCGGCTGGGGCAAAGGGGGTAGTAACATGGGACGTTGGCTGTTGCGGACCCTCGCCGTGTTCGGGACCATTACCGCCCCCGCATGGCTATGGGCGCGGCGAAAACACCTCACACTATCTGTCAATGATTACCCCAGTTTTCTGGCTGTACTTATGAGCCGTCCGGGTCTTGAGTTTATTGCAGCGTTCTTGGGCGGCATTACAATCTACTTACTGCTGACTCACGATGTACTCTACTGGGATTACCTCAATTACTGGAATAAGACTAGCTCGTTACACGAAATTGTTCGAGTGAAGGGCATTGATAACGGATTCAAGCGTGTGGTCAATAGCCTTGCTTCCGACTACACGCTGGTTCCGGCGATTCTTCCGGCAACCTTGACGATGGGAGTCGAGCCGGTATCAAAGCTGGAATTCATGCTCGCTGTTACGATCTGCTATGCAATTCCGGCGTACCTCGCGGTAGGGATGTTGTCATTTCAGCTCGCAAATGGCGTTACTATGCGCCACCGCAGCCCTGTTTCGCCACAAGAAGCTACCGACCTGGTCATTTTGGCCGCTCTGGCAAGCATCTCCTTAGCGCCAGCATTTCTCTGGAGCTATCTGAAGAACATGCCAGACATTGGCGGCGTCGCTATCGCTATTGCTGCGCTTTTTGCAGCAAACCGGCTGATTGCGCTTGTTGTGGATGACGCGAAATGCGAGGAAGACCAACATCGGAACATCGATCTGCTGGCGACAGCAGCCATACTCACTTACCTGCTAGCGCTGCTCTATTTGTTTCGGCGTTGGTACGTATTCTTTTCAATCGGTTTGGCCGCTCTCACGGTCATTCTGCTTGCTTACGAATTAGGTCGCAGTCGATTGCCGCTTGGAATCAAACTACGGCATGTTGTCATCGCGGCTGCGACATCGATACTCGTTGCTGTTTCTGTAGGCGGAGAGATTGTCATTCACTGGCTCTTGACGCTCGACCGTCGAGCTTATGGCGACCTCTATGCGAGTTATTCGTTTGGCTGGCAGCATAATCTTCGGTCCGCCTTGGCCACGATGGGTACGCTGACACCGGCACTATGCTGCGGTATTGCTGCATATCTTGTCGGGCACACAAGCGCTCGACGGCTGTTGTTGCTGCTGATCGGCACATCGCTGGTTGCGGTGGTCGGCTTTTACCAAATTCAATCGATGGCATTTCAACACTATTACTTGCTAATGCCTCTCGTCGGAGGATTGGCAGGTGCAGGGATTATATTGAGCTGGCGGTTGTTTCCCCGCTCGCTGATTGTGGCCGTCATGCTGGCTTTGGGTCTTTGGAACATCTTCTTGCCCGCCCTGGGAGGGTGGTCCGGCTATTTTCGGCCCGAGGGAGTTTCCCTCAGGCCAATCGTGCGAACCGACGCCCCGGAGTTGAAGCGCCTGGGCACGTGGCTGGCTCATCAAGTGGCACCGGGTGACCGCTACTGCGTGCTCGCATCCAGCGCCATCCTCAACATCGATCTGAGCGCTGGCATTTGGCAGCTTGATCCAAGCGACCCACAGCTTCTCTCGCTCAAAACGAAGGCCCTTCCGCTGAGCGAAGTGGACACAATGAACGGGCCGCCTCCGCGCGAGATTGCACAGTGCTCGATTGTACTGATTGGGGAGCCTCTTCAGCTACACATGGCCGCGGAAAATCAGCAGACTGTAATCATACCTGCCAAAGACATTCTGACCGGGTCGGGCATTGGAGCCGCGTTCCAAAAGCTACCCGACGAATTTACGCTCAGCCACGGCGTTCGTGTACTAGCCTATGCCCGTATTCGCCCAATTACGGAAGCTGAACTGCTCGACCTTCGTCGTCGGTTTTATGTAACCCAAGGCAGCCGCCGCAGCGAGCTAATGACGCTGTTTGGCCCCTAACACGCACTTTCACCGACCGAACGCGAGACGCATGAGAGCCTGTGAAAAACCCCCTCATTCTCCCATCTTTTCGTGAGCGGTTCGGCGTATAATGCTTAGGTGATTCGATGGTAGCGAGGCGGACATGGCGCGCGAAGCCGGAGCTGTTGGACGAACTTCCCGAGTGCGGAACGCGAGTGCAAAGCGCGCGGCCCGCGAAAGGCCCGGCGCGGGTATTGATGCCGAACCGCTTACCGATTGAATTGCGGCCCAGCGATCTGGAATCGTTGGACCGCGTTGCCTTCGGCGCTTATTCGGAGGACCTGACGCTGTGCTATGGCATGACCGACGTCACGGTGTCTTTTTCGGTGCGCCCGTCGTTCCCGACCTGGGGTAAATTTCATCATCCCTGCGACTGGGAAATACTCAATGCAGGACATTAAGGCGGCGCTCGGCGGTCTTGCCCGAGTGCAGGCGATGGATGTCGCCGACGATAATCATCATTACATTGTGCTGAGCCAGCTCTACGCCTGGATGCATGCGCACGCGCTGCCCGCGGCGCACGGCGTGCTGCTCGATTGCGGTTGCGGCGGCCAGCCTTATCGGCAATTCTTTGCGCCGCGGATCACGCGCTACATCGGCGCCGATGTAGCGGCGGCGCAAGGTGTTGCGCTCGATATCGAGTTCACGCCGGAATGCTCGCTGCCGCTGACCGACGGCAGCGTCGACACGGTATTGTCGACGCAAGTGCTCGAGCACGTGCCGAACGCCGACTTCTATATCAGCGAATGCGCCCGGTTGCTGAAGACGGACGGGGTGCTGATTCTGACCGCGCCGATGCAATGGCGGCACCACGAAGTGCCGTTCGACTATCTGCGCTTCACCCGTTACGGACTGACGGCACTATTGCAGCGACACGGCTTCGCAATCGACAAGTTTGCGCAGACAGGCGGCGTATATTCGCTGCTCGGGCAGATCTTCCTGAATCATCTTGCGGAGCGCGGCGTACAGCGCAAAAGGCTTTTCCGATTGATCAATCGCGCCGCTTTATGGCTGGATAGGAAATACCCGGATAGTGAAGACACGCTCAACTGGATGGGCATCGCGGTGAAGAAAGAAATCGAGTCTTGATCGTCCTTGTCGTCACGCACTGACCGAGAGTCCACCATATGTTCATGAGTTACGCGGCTAAAAATCATTCATGACCGACGTAAACGTATCCGTCAGCAATGTTGCCGCCCCAAGCGCGGACGGACAAGCGCCAAGCTGCCCGGTCTGCGCTTCGCCGCAAACGCAACTGCTCTGCGAAGTGGATGGCTATCGCGTTTGGCGCTGCCCCGAATCGGCGACCGATTTTGTCTCGCCGATGCCGGATGACAGGACGCTCGCCGAACTCTATGACCGCGAAGAGTGGTTTGAAGGCGGGGAGCGCGGCGGCTATGCCAATTACGACGAGCAAACGCAACACAGCGTGCAACTCGTCGACGACGTTCTGGACGAATTCGGCACAGACGGCGAAGGACGTTCCATTCTCGATGTCGGCTGCGGCTATGGCAAGCACTTGGCGCGCGCGGCGGAGCATGGCTGGAAATGCTTCGGCGTCGAGCCGTCGGCCCATGCCCGCAAGGTTTGCGGCGAAAGGCACGGCGACAAGATGTACATCGTCGCGCAGGTCGAGGATCTAATTCCGCACGAGTTCGGTGTCATCCTGCTGCTCGATACCATCGAGCACTTGAAGGATCCTTACGCGCTTTTTTATGAGCTGTTTAGCAAAGGAACGATCACGCCGGCAACGCGTGTCGTCATTACCACGCCGAACGCGCGCAGCAACGCCGCCGTGGCCGTTCCGGCGGACTGGGCTTACCGGCATCCGCCTTCGCATCTGGTTTATTACTCCGCCGAATCGCTACGCCGGTTGTTGGGCAGGCTGCACTTCAGCGACATCCAGACATCAGGCATGCATGCAAGCGCAAACGAGCCGGCCGCCTATCCGGATGAGCATCGCGAGATCAACGATGCGTTGCAGAGTTTGAAGGCCTCATTTGTCAGGCGCAAGGCACCGACTTCCAGGCGTTTATGCAGGAACGCTACGTGCCAGGCACGTGGTCGAAACTGGCCGAATACGAGCACCTGCCACGCTATATTTTCGCGCGACAAATGGCACAAGGCAAGCGAGTCCTGGATTTTGGTTGTGGCACCGGTTATGGATCGGCCCTACTCGCCGAAGGCGCGCTATCGGTGGTCGGTCTCGACATCGATGTCGCAGCGCTAGCCTGGGCGCGCGAGACTCATCGGCACGCCCGGCTGCAATTCATCCAGCGCGACGACCTGGGCGCCGGCTTGCCCGACGCCGCGTTCGATTTGATCACCTGTTTCGAGGTGATCGAGCATGTGGCTGAACCGATGCAGAAAGCGGCCGTGCAGCAGTTCGCCCGCCTGCTGGCGCAGGGCGGCGTGCTGGTGATCTCCACGCCTAACCCGGAAATCACTGCCAAATATGGCGAGAATCCGTATCACCTGCGGGAGATGACGGAAGCAGAGTTCGATGAGCTGCTTTGTGCGGACTTCAGCAACATCGCCATGCTGAAGCAATGGGTGAGCCCCGGCGTGTTAATTGACGGCCAAGCTCTCCCGCGCGGTGTACGAGTTTTCAGGCGCTTGCTGTTGACAGGGACGATGGCGCGGCCCCGAAGGCACTGGCCTACATTGCTGTCTGCTCAAGTCAACCGTTACCCGTGCTCTCCGCACTGTACACGCCGGATTACTCGCGAGACTATATCGAGCAGATGCTAACGACGGCGCGACAATTGAGCGGAGCGCGGATGACGAGTTTTCAACAGACGGAGCGTACGGCCAATTTGTCACTGCATATCGCTGATCTCAATACCCATGCCGACAACCTTGCCCTTGCCAACGAGCAACAGCAGCGCTCTTTCGCGCAGGAGCGGCACAGTTTTGAAGAGCGAGACACCGAGAGTATTCGACTTCTCGATGCGTTGCAGCAGTCGCTTGCAGTCGCTCAGGCTTCGTTGGTGGAGAATGAAGCGGCAATTCTGCCGCTCCGCCAGAATCTCGCCGCGAAAGAGCGTGAGAATACTCATCTGGGCAAGCAACTCGCTGCGCGAGACCAGGAGTTGAAAGTTTTCAGACGCTCGAAGCTTTTCCGTTTGCGGAACGCACTGTTGGCCGATCCGTGGTCGCTGCGAAAAGTCGGCAAGATCGTCTATCTGACCGCCGGACTCATCGCACCCGCAACGGCGAGGCGCATGGCGGCTCCACTGGTCACCAGGCTGCGCGAAATCGCGCTGCGAGACACGCGGGCAACGCCCGTTCCCTCTCTTACGGTTACGCCACTTCAGTCGCCAAACGACAAGCGGCCGCGCGTGGTCCATGCCATCGCCAATTTCATGCTTGGCGGATCTTCGCGACTGGTGGTCGATCTGATCGAGCACCTAGGCAACGCATACGAACAGCGGGTCATCACCAGCTTTATTCCCAGTCCGCCGGCCTACGACGGAATAGCCATTGAGCAGCTTCGCCACCACAATTCACAACTGCCGATCATCGATTATCTGCAACGTTACAGGCCGTCGTTGATGCACGTGCACTATTGGGGCGAATCCGACAAGCCCTGGTACGATCGCGTTTTCAAAGCGGCTGAACAGTACGGTTGCAAAATCATCGAAAACGTCAATACGCCAGTCGAACCTTGGCTATCGGACAAAATAAATCACTATGTTTTCGTCAGCGATTACGTGCGCACAACGTTTGGCGTCGAGAGTAATAAACAGTCGACAATCTATCCGGGCAGTGACTTCAGCCTGTTTGCCGCAGAGAATGCCCCTCCTGACGACTGCATCGGAATGGTCTATCGGTTGGAGCGGGACAAGCTGAACGAGAACGCGATCGCTCCATTTATCAAAGTGGCCCAGGCGAGGCCGCAGACAAAGATCGTGATTGTTGGCGGGGGCACTTATCTACGGCCGTACAAAGAGGCTGCTTCGGCGGCTGGAGTTCTCGACTGCTTTGATTTTACCGGCTATGTCGCCTACGCCGATCTTCCGGCTCATTACCTCCGGATGAGCGTGTTCGTCGCACCGGTATGGAAGGAAAGCTTTGGCCAGGTTTCGCCATTCGCAATGAACATGGGTATTCCGGTGGTGGGTTACGACGTCGGAGCGCTGCACGAAATCATCGGCGACGCGGAGCTGCTGGCACCACCCGGCGACAGCGCGCGTTTGGCGCAAATCATTATCGAGCTCCTCGACGATCGCGAGAGACGCCTACGGATAGGTAGAGAAAACCGGCAACGCGCAGAGAAGCTGTCGGTCGACGCGATGGTCAGAGAATATCGGACTCTGTACGATCAGCTGTTGACGGTGGGTTAATGCGCATCGCGCTGTTCGTACACTGCTTTTTCCCCGATCACTTCTACGGCACGGAAACCTACACCTTCGATCTCGCCCGCAATTTGCTCGAAATGGGCCATGAGGCTGTTGTTGTTTCGGCTATCTTCCCCGGCGAACGCGGCACGGAACAGGTCACAAGCTATTACGAGTTTCAGGGTATTCCGGTTCACTGCATCGATAAGAACCATAACCCCAATATTCGCATTAAGGACACGTATTACCAACCTGCCAACCGCGATGTTCTGCGTGCGCTTCTTATAAGGATCAAGCCGGACGTCGTTCACGTCACTCATTTGATCAATCACACAGCGGTGCTGTTGGAAGTAGCGCGCGAACTGGCCATTCCGACGGTGGCGACGCTGACCGATTTCTTCGGTTTTTGCTACAACAACAAACTTGAGGCGGCCGACGGATCGTTGTGCCGCGGTCCGAATCGGCGACGAACCAATTGTCTTTCCTGCCATGTAAAGGCGAGCGGAAACAGCTACGGTGCTGGAAGGCTCAGCAGGTTATTGGCGAAGCCAGCGTGGTGTTCGTTTACTGCTCACGTTATGTACGCTTTGCAGCGTGTCCCTGGATATCGCACCGGTGCGCTGGCCGGCACTGTGCAAGACATTGCGCGTCGGCCGGATATTTTGGCCGAGTGCTACGCGTCCTACCGAGCGGTTATTGCACCGACGCATTTTCTCCGAGATGCCTACATTGCCAACGGTTTGCAAGTGCCTATCAGGAACATTCGTTTTGGAATTGATTTTCCCCGCGGACCTAAAGCAATACCGCCCGCCGACGCGCCGCTCAGATTCGGTTTTATCGGGCAGATTGCGCCGCATAAAGGCACTGACATTCTGATCGACGCCTTTCGCCAGCTACCCTCAGGCAGCTGCGAGTTGCACATTTTCGGACCGGACGATCAGGATCCTAGCTTCATGGCAGAGTTGCGCCTCAAGGCGGCCGGATGTGCAGTGCAATTTCGCGGCACCTTTCCCAAGGACTACTTGCCAGTCGTCTTTGACGAAATCGACGTTCTGGTAATTCCCTCGCGCTGGTACGAGAATAGTCCGCTGGTCTTGTTGAACGCGTTGGCCAGTCATACGCCCGTCATCGTCTCGGACGTCGCGGGCATGACCGAGTTCGTCGGTGAAGGTGTTAATGGTTATGTGTTCGACCGCGGCAACGCGCAAGACTTGATCAAAGTGATGCAGAGCGTCGTCGATCGTCCCGATAAAGCACGCGCATTATTTGCGTCGACTCACTATCAAAAAACGACGGCCGCCATGACGCGGGAGGTGTTGGAAATATATGCAGCATCGATGACGGCTGAGGGGTGAGGAATGATAACAGGGCGAGAAAGCGGGATGGACCTTGAGATGGGGTGCCGTCTGGCGGTCGATGATTGGGTTTGGCTCAATCGCGTTGGCGCGTTTCAGGAGCCTGGCTTGCGCGCATATGTCAGTCCGTTTCCACCGCCCGCGCTGATGCAAAACGTATCCGGCCTCGTCGGTGAAGAGGACTTTGCCAGCCGTGGCGCGGACTTTTACCTTGCGCTGTCGCAGGCATCGTCGGCACCGTTGTCTGCGTATAAAAGCCTGCTTGATTTCGGCTGCGGCTGCGGTCGTCTGGCCCGCTTGTTCAAGGGCCATCCGGGGTCGGTTCACGGCCGCGATATCGATCGCCGGCACGTCGAATGGGTGGCGCGAAATCTCAGCTTCATGGAATCAAAGCTTTCGTCAGTACGTCCGCCGACGCCCTATGAAGACGGACAGTTCGACGCGATCATCTCGATTTCCATATTTACCCATTTGAATGAAGCCAGTCAGGATCGGTTTTTAGCCGAACTAGCGCGGTTGAGTAGTCCGCAAGCGCATCTTTTTTTGACAGTGCATGGTCAAAAGGCGCTGTCTCGCGCGGTCAACGAGCCAACGATTCGCGGCATGCTGGCAATGGACGAAAGTGCGTTTCGGCGTGCACGCGATGAGTTTGCTGATGGCAAACACGCGTTTATTCTTCAGCAAGGCCATTTGACTACGACTGTCGACGCCGCCTCAACGGGGGCCAGAAGAATCGTCAACGACCCGTTTGAGTATGGCATCACGTTCATGCCGGAGGGATACGTGAGGGATCATTGGGGCCGTTGGTTTGATATCGTCGATTACCGCCACGGTGCGCTACATTCCTTTCAAGATACTGTCGTGCTCCGTCCAAAGAAAGGCGGCGTAAGGTGAAATGTCTAGTCGTCGGCGGGGCCGGATTTCTTGGGGCATTTGTGCCGCAGCCTACTCGCTGAAGGCAATGAGGTGCACGTGTTTGACCGTCCTGAAGTAAAGCCTTCGTTCGCAGTGAAAAAACGGCGATGATCCATGCGCTCCGCACCACGACCCCTAGTGCGGCTGGGGTCGGCCGGCCTCCACGCCATGCAAGCTCCAGTTGATCTTCGTCGCTGGCTGCCCGCATCGGCGGTCATGCTCTGGCTCGCGTTCGTGGGCTGGGCAATATGGCAGCACGTCCAGGCGAGCGGGCAGCCCTTAATATACGACGCGATCACCTACTGGCTCAAAGCCCGAAACCTGTGGGCAGAGATTGCGCAGGGCCACTTTGTGAATCCATTAAACATCGAGCCCACGGTTCGTCCACCCGGCACGGTGCTGATGTCGTATCCGTTCGGGTTTGTAGAATCACCCAAGGGTTTCCTATTTCGTTCGGTTTTTCTCGGCATCCTTTTTCTGGCCGCCGCCGTGTTCGTGGTCGCGGGGACGTTGCGGCGCTCCGCTGCGTTCCGCTGGGATGTCGCATGTGTCGCGCTCTTCCTCTGCGCGCTGCCGATGTTCTACCACTTCGAGTGGTCGAGCGGTTCCGGCGCGCCTAGATATTGGGGCCTTACCGACACCTTCCTCACGGGAGTGGCGGCGCTCGCTTGCTCGGCCGCAATCCTCGGTGCGGCCCGAGTGTCGTGGGGGTGGACGGCGGTGGCCGCGCTTCTGGCGAGCCTCTGCTTTCTTACCAAGCCGGCCGGCGCGTTGATCGTTGTAACGGTCATGTGCACGTGGTTCGTGATCGTGCTTGCGCGTCTCTGGGCCGGGCGTTCCGAAGGGGAATTCCGACTGCGCGGTTTGCGGACACTCGGCACTGGCGCATTCGTCTTCGGTGTCCTGTGCGGCCCGGTACTCCTCGCCGGGTTCCGCTCGAGCTATTTCTCGGCGGAGAACGTGGCATTCGGAAATCGGGCGCTCAAGGTGCTGATTGACAGTTGGCCGTCCATCACGCCGTCTTTGCTGCATTCAATGATCCACACCAGCTTCGGCTACGCCTCTGTCATCGCACTGGTCGCTGCGGTGCTAGCCGGGCTCGGCCGCCTCCGCTCGCGCAAAGGAGCGCTGGCCGGAGAAGACCGGGCGCTGGCTGTTGGCGGCCTGATTACGGCGATCGTCGGCCTTGGCGTAGGTTTCTGGTTCTGGTGGATCAAGACCGGCGGTTCCGAGATGAGGTATTTCTACCCCTTTGCGTTGATGGCGGTGATGAGCATCCTGCCGCTGACGTTTCTCGCGCTTGAGGCAGCGTCGCAGCGGGCGCGATATGTCGTGCGAGCCCTCCTACTCTTGCTGCCCTTGAATGGCGCGTTTCTGCTGGCGCAGTCCAATCCTCCCGCGGTCTGGCAGCGGATTTCCGGAGTCAATTTGACTGCTAATCCCGCGGGCCCGGATGTTGAACTCGGGCGCGCGGTGCTCGATGCGGTGAGGCAGGAGGGTCGGGGAACGACCCTCTACGCGGCCTGGTCCGGCGATACCGCCGTCATCGAAAGCCTCTGGGGATTCGAGGAACTGGCCCATCCCAATCGCTCGAACATCCGGGTCAAGCGTCCAATCGACTGGGAACACCAGACAACCTTCAGACTGGCCGAGATAGGCGAGGCAGGCTTCATTCTCTCCCGGTTCGTCCGCGATCCGCATAAGCGCGAGCGCCGTCTTGCGATCGCTTCGGTGAGCAGCTACGAGGCCGAGCAGCACTTATTCGAGGCATGGTTTTCCGGCATCGGTGCGAAGGAAGGGGTGCAGGTCTTCGGGGAGACCGACCGTTTGCGCTTACTCCGCGTCGTCGATCATGGGCGATTGGAAGCCGCCCTGGAGGTGTTGAAGCGCAGCCGGCAGTGGCGGCCATTATTTTTGGCCGCGAACCCGCAGACCTGGTGGAACGGGAACGAAATATCGGCGCGGCTTGCCGGGCGGCGCCCTGATGCTTCGAAGGTCGGATTCGGCGGCCTTTTTCATATCGAGGCGCTCTATCTGGAGCGGGAAGGCGCGGATTTCCGGACCTATCTATGGTGGAAAAGAGAAAAGGAGTCGCCTCCCGGTGAATGGTTCTTTTTCGCGCATCTGGTCGACGCAGGCGGGGAGATCCTGGCGAATGTGGGTGTTCGACTGGCGGATTTCGGCGGCTACGCGGCCGAGCGCCCATACCGGTTCGATTCGCTGACCGTCCGGTTGCCTCCAGGCGGCGCGCCGAAAGCGATCGCGTTCGGCGTCTACCGCGCCGAAGCCGGTCGGGCGGATACCCTGGTGGCCGACAGCGGCAACCGGGACTGGGACAATCGCCGTGTCCTGGTGCCGCTACCATGAACGAGAGGCTGTGACAATGAACAGGTAGAACGTGCTCGTGTCCTCGTGCAAGCCGCGCGCGGCGATGTGCTGATGATCCTCGACGCCGACCAGACGATGCCACCCGAGGCGTTGCCGCGTTTCCACGAGGCGCTGGTAGGCGGCGTGGCGCTTTCGGCACCGTTTCTTATGCAGGATGGCGGTATCCACATATTCGCCGCAAGCGTCCCGCTACTGTGTCGCGTCCCTGCAGTAGGAACACTAGTCTTGACCCGGGTTGCAGCCGCCAGGATTGGGACACGGCCGCTGGCACTGCCATTCTCCGAACCACTATTAGAAGGCTCACGTGTACGCGGATTCTTTGCTTCTCGGGGCCGCTGGAGAAAGGCGGTGAAGACCCGCTACAAGATTCTTCTTGCCCGCGCCGCGTACGCACTCGTGGGTGGTCCGCGCCGGTTGATCGGCAAAAGAGACATTGTGCAGGTGCGCCGAAGGGGGCTGTTCTGGGAACTCGACCTGCGCGAAGGCATCGACCTATCTATCTATTTGCGTGGACAGTTTGAGCCGGCTACCGCCGCCGCCCATACCCGCTGGGTGAGAGCGGGTGATGTTGGGCTCGATGTCGGCGCCAACATCGGTGCCCATACGCTGCATTTGGCAAGGTTGGTAGGCGGCAACGGACGCGTTATTGCCTTCGAGCCGACGGCGTATGCGTTCCGCAAGCTTTGCCGCAACGTGAGCCTCAATCAGGACCTAACATCGATCGTTGAGTGTCACCAGGTTCTGCTTGGGCGGACGACGGGTCCCATGACGCACCGCTCCATCTATGCAAGCTGGCCTCTTGGCGAAGAACGGGAGGCGCACCCTAAGCATTTTGGCGTCCCGAAAAGCACCGAGGGCGCCGTCCAGTGGCGCCTTGACGACTTTCTCGCACGCCATGCAATCAGCGGGGTGAGGTTCATGAAACTGGACGTCGATGGCCACGAGTGCGAGGTGCTCGCCGGGGCACAGGCCACGCTATCGCGCAGCCGACCTTTGATCAGCATGGAGCTCGCACCCTACGTCCTAGCAGAGTGCGGCTCATCGGTTGCCGATCTGGTGGCGCTCCTCGCGCCCCACGGCTACCAGTTCCTGCGTGAGACCGACGAACGCGCGCTGCCGTCCGAGGCTGAAGCGCTTGCCGACGTGGTCGCAGACGGGGCGAGCCTCAACGTGATCGCCTCGCCAAGGATGTGACCTGAAGGTATGCACAAAGACACCCCGAGGTCCTCCGAGGGCAAGGCGCGCATTCGTGACCTCTCCGACCGGCTCGCTCCTGACCGGAGCCGGTGGTGGAGGCGCGCGGCCTTCTTTCACGAGGAGGATATACGCTACCTGCGGTTTCTCGTCCCCGAGGGAGCGAAGGTGCTGGAACTAGGTTGCGCGACAGGAGCGCTGCTTGCGGCTTTGCGCCCCGGCATCGGGACCGGGATTGATTTTAGTTTGCGGATGATTAGCGAGGCGCGCGCACTGTATCCCAACCTGGAGTTCTCCGTTGCGGACATTGAGGACCCCGAGTGGCTTAGCAAAGTGTCCGGAACATTCGACTACGTAATCATCTCTGACACCGTGGGATCCCTCGATGACTGCCAAGCTACCTTCGAGCTGCTGCACACCGTGTGTGACCGCCACACGCGGCTGATCATTGCCTACTATTCGTATTTTTGGGACCCCTTGCTGCGGCTGGCTGAGCGCCTGGGCCTCAAGATGCCTACGGAGGAGCAGAACGTGCTTTCCCCTGACGATATCAGCGGGCTTTTGACGCTTGCCGACTTCGAGGTAGTGAAACGCGACTGGCGCCAACTCGTGCCGGTGAGGCTCTTCGGCATTGGGTCCCTGACAAACCGATTCATCGCCACACTCCCCGTCGTGCGTCGGTTCTGCCTGCGGCACTACGTCGTGGCTCGATCCCGCCGTCGAGCGGACGACAATCTCCGCTCTGCCTCTGTGGTCATTCCCTGCCGTAACGAGCGTGGGAACGTCCAGGCGGCTATACAGCGCCTTCCCCGCTTCTGCGAGGACATTGAGGTGATCTTCGTCGAAGGCCACAGCCAGGATGGAACACTCGAAGAGGTGTACCGGGTTCGGGACGCCTTCCCCGAGTGGAACATCAAGGTCATACAGCAGGATGGTGTGGGCAAGGCGAACGCCGTATTCAAAGCCTTCGATCTGGCGCGGGGCGATGTGCTCATGATCCTCGATGCGGACCTTACCGTGCCACCCGAGCAGCTCGATAAGTTTTGGCGCGCCATGGCCTCTGGAAAGGCCGAGTACTTGCAAGGCACGCGCCTTGTCTATCCGATGGCAAACAAGGCGATGCGATTCCTGAACCTGCTCGCCAATTGGGTATTCTCGGTGCTTTTTACGTGGCTATTGAATCAACGCCTTACGGACACCCTGTGCGGAACCAAGGTGCTTCGAAGGTCGGACTACCTGCGGCTAAAAGAAAACCGGGGCGACTTCGGTCACTTCGATCCCTTCGGTGATTTCGATCTCATTTTCGGCGCGGCCAAACTCAACCTCAAAATCATCGAGATCCCGATCCGCTATGCCAGCCGCACCTACGGTGAGACACAGATCTCGCGCTTCCGGCATGGCTGGCACCTGCTGCGAATGGTAGTTTTTGCGTTCCGCAAGCTAAAGGCATTCTGATGACCGAAGAAATCCTGCGGAACCATCGCGAGTTGTGGCGGCAGAAACCAGTCCTTCGTGCCATTTATTCCGACTTCTACGAGAGAATCACGGCTGCCTGTCGTCCCGGCCTATGCTTGGAAATCGGCGGTGGATCAGGCAACCTAAAAGACTTCGCCAGCGAGGTTTTATCTACCGACATCGTTCAGGTGCCTTGGCTGGATGCGGCGGCGGATGCTCAAGCGCTTCCGTTCGCCGCGGGAAGTTTCGCAAACGTGGTCTCCGAGGCTGTGAAAAAATTGTTTGCAGGGGATCGCCAATTGATCATGAATATGCGATCCTGGCACCATGAGTAAAGAACCTTCGCTGTTCCCTGATCTCCCACAACCCGATACCACTGTGCCACC
>Ga0136622_10000547_pt1 | contig 15455 bp, 17 predicted proteins | sample AntDrymUQ4482106_2_FD_104803 | JGI IMG/M metagenome (GOLD analysis project Ga0136622, IMG submission 104803) | Polar desert sand microbial communities from Dry Valleys, Antarctica - metaG UQ448 (21.06) | ecosystem: Environmental > Terrestrial > Soil > Desert | place: Antarctica: Dry Valley...
CAAGATCATGCGCTACATCGACCGTCACAACGACACCGCAAAACCATTCGCCTGGACCTACACCGGCCAGCCACTCAAGATCGCCTCATGACCACGCGCCGAACTTACGCGCGGCAGCACTAGTGGCCTATCGGCCGCCGATCCGGACTCCCGGTCAGCCGGCGGCGTCGATGGCGGTGCGGAGCGAGCGCACCAACCCGGCGAGCGCCCCCGGGCCCTCTGCGGCGACGGTGACGGCGGCGGATCCGACCACCACCCCGTCGGTGAGCGAGGCGGCGGCGGCCGCCTGGTCGGGAGTGGAGATCCCGAAGCCGGCGTAGAGCGACTTCGAGGTGAGCGATCGGACCCGCCGAGCCAGACCGGCGAGGGCCGGCGACGGCGAGTCCCTGGCCCCGGTGGTGCCGGCGACCGTGACCAGGTACAGCCAGCCGTCGGTGTCGGCGGCGGCGAGGGCGATCCGCTCGTCGGTGGAGGTGGGGGCGACGAGCTGGATGCGGCGGAACTCGGGGCGGATCCCGGCGGGGACGTCGGCGAGGATGAACCCGGTGGCTCCGGCGGCGCGGGCGTCGGCGTCGAACCGGTCCCACCCGTACGCCTCGAGCAGCGAGGCGTAGGTCATGGGTATGAGCGGGACATCTCCCACCCTCGCCCTGGTGGCGGCCAGCACCTCCAGACACGCCACGGTCCGCATCCCCTCGGCCAGCGCCCGCTCCCCCGCCGCCCGGATCACAGGGCCGTCGGCGAGCGGGTCGGAGAAGGGGAAGCCGATCTCGATGATGTCGGCGCCCGCCCCGACCGCCGCCTCGGCCAGCACCGGCGTTGCCGCCCCCGCCATCAGGTAGATCACCAACGTCTTGGTCATGGGCGGAGCCGAGCCAGCACCTCGGCCAGATCCTTGTCCCCCCGCCCGGACAGGCACACCAGCACCAGGTCGGCGTCGATCCGGTCGACCACGGCCAGGGCGTGGGCCGACTCGAGGGCGGGGATGATGCCCTCGGTCCTGGTCAGCCGCTGGAACGCCGCCAGCGCCTCGTCATCGGTGCACGCCACGTATTCGGCCCGGCCGGTGTCGCGCAGCATGGCATGCTCCGGCCCGACCCCGGGGTAGTCGAGCCCGGCCGAGATGGAGTGGGCGTCGACGATCTGCCCGTCGCTGTCGGCGAGGACCGACGACCGGGCACCATGGAGCACACCGGTGCGGCCCTGTCCGAGCGATGCGGCGCCCGCCGCCTCCACCCCGATCAGTCGCACGTCCCGGTCGTCGATGAACCCGGCGAACATCCCGATGGCGTTCGATCCGCCGCCGACGCAGGCCACCACCGCGTCGGGCAGCGTTCCCTCCACCTCGAGTATCTGCCGACGGGATTCCCGGCCGATCACCGCCTGCAGCTCGCCGACCATCTCCGGATATGGTGAGGGACCGACGCATGACCCGATCACGTAGTGGGTGGTCTCGACGTTGGTGATCCAGTCGCGGATCGCCTCGCTGGTGGCCTCCTTCAGGGTGCGGGTCCCCATCTCCACCGGCACCACGGTTGCCCCGAGCAGCTCCATCCGCTCCACGTTGGGGCGCTGGCGTCGCATGTCCTCGGACCCCATGTACACCACGCAGTCGAGCCCGAACCGTGCGCAGGCGGTCGCCGTTGCCACCCCATGCTGCCCGGCCCCGGTCTCGGCGATGATCCGCCGCTTGCCCAGCCGCCCCGCCAGGACCACCTGGCCGAGGGCGTTGTTGATCTTGTGGGCGCCGGTGTGGTTCAGGTCCTCCCGCTTCAGATAGAGACGCCGGTCGGGGGCGAACCGATCCGCCGCGGTCAGCGGGGAGGGCCTCCCCACGTAGGTGGCGCCCAGGTGGTCGAGCTGGGCCAGGTACGCCGGGTCGGTTCGGGCGGACGCCCAGGCATCGGCCAGCTCGTCGAGCGCCGGGATCAGCGTCTCGGGGACGTAGCGCCCCCCGTAGGGACCGAAGGTCTCGGCGAGGCTCATCGCCGCACCGCCTCGACGAATGCCCGGATCCGGTCGTGGTCCTTCACCCCGGGGCTGGTCTCCAGAGACGACGAGGCGTCCACCGCCCATGGGTTGACGGCGGCGATGGCGTCGGCGACGTTGTCGGGCCCGAGTCCACCGGCGAGCACCACTCTGCCCTCGGTGGCTGCGGCCTCCGCCCAATGGTCGTTCCCACCGGCACCCCAGGCCCGGTCGACGAAGGTGGCCACGGTGCGACCGGCACGGAGCAGGTCGGCCCGTGGTCCCCGCACCGCGCCCGCCCGCCGGTCGTGGACCTGGTCGAGATCGGCCGGGCTCGTGCCCGGCTCCCCCACCCACACCGCCACCGACAGCATCCCCTCGGGCACCGGGAGCACGAGGGCGGCGGCCCGGGGGCTGTCGGGGACGAGGATGAAGCCGGCCAGATCGGCCCCGGCCTCAGCGGCGGCGGCGACATCCTCGGGTCGGGTCAACCCGCACACCTTGACCAGGGGCCGGGCCAGCAGCTCGACCAGGGCGGCGGCGGGATCGGTGGCGCGCATCAGGGTCGATCCGACCAGGATGGCGTCCGCCCCGGCCAGCTCGGCGGCGGCGCCGTCGGCCCTGGTGCGGATGCCGGACTCGGCCACGACCACCCGCCCCGGGGGCACGGCGGCGACCAGGTCGAGCTGGCGGCCGCGATCGACGGCGAACGTGGCCAGATCGCGGGCGTTGATCCCGAGCACCGGAGCGTCGAGGGCGACGGCTCGGGCCACCTCGGCGGCGTCGTGGGCCTCGACCAGCGTCTCCAGCCCGAGCCGGTCGGCCACCGCCAGCAACCGGGAGGCGGTCGTGTCGTCGAGGTCGCCCAGCAGCAGGAGCACGGCGTCCGCCCCCGCTGCCTGTGCCGTCTCCAGGTGCCGGTCGGTGGTGAAGAAGCCCTTGGCCAGCAGCGGGATGTCCGTGGCGGTGCGGGCTTGGGCCAGGTCGTCCCACGAGCCGCCGAAGCGATCGTCGACCAGGACCGAGACGGCGGCGGCCCCGGCCGCCCCGTATGCGGCGGCGATGGCGGCAGGGTCGGCATCCGGTTTGAGATCGCCGGCGGATGGCGAGCGCCGCTTGATCTCGGCGATGGCGGACAGCCCCGGTGCGGCCAGGGCGGCGGCGAAGCGGCCCATCATCCGCTCCCGGGGGTGAAGGCGACCAGCTCGTCGAGGCGGCGGGCGGCGTGACCACGGTCGATGGTCTCGGTCGCCAGGGCGACACCGGCGGCGAGGTCATCGGCCACACCGGCGCATACCAGGGCGGCGCTGGCGTTGAGGACCACGGCATCGCGGCGGGGACCCCGTCTCCCGGCGACGACCCCGCGCAGCAGGGCGGCGTTCTCCCTGGGCGATGCGCCGCCGAGCGACCCGGGGGCAGCTCTGGCGAACCCCAGATCACGCGGGTCGAGGGTCCATTGGGTGACGACTCCGTCGGCCACCTCCACCACCAGGTTGGGCCCGGTGGGCGACAGCTCGTCGATCCCGCCGTGGCCGTGGACCACGAAGGCCCTGGTCGCCCCCAGCCCGGCCAACGCCGCCCCGTACACCGGCGCCAGCTCGGGGCTGTGCACCCCGAACACCCCGTTGCATGCGCCTGCGGGGTTGGACAGCGGTCCGAGCACGTTGAACACGGTGCGGGTGCCCAACTCCACCCGGACCGGGGCGGCGTGACCCATCGCCGGATGGTGCCGCCTGGCGAACATGAACCCGAACCCGAGCCGGTCGATCGACTCGGCGATGTGCTCGGCGGGGAGCTCGATGTCGATCCCGAGCACCTCGAGCACGTCGGCGGAACCGCACGCCGAGCTGGCCGCCCGGTTGCCGTGCTTGGCCACCGCGGCCCCGGCGGCGGCGGCCACGATGGCGGCGGTGGTGGAGATGTTGAAGGTGCCGGCGCCGTCGCCACCGGTGCCGACCACGTCGATCAGCGGTGCCCGGGTGGGGGTGACCGCAACCACCCGATCCCGCATCGCCTCGGCGAACCCGGCGATCTCGTCCGCCGTCTCCCCCTTCGCCCGCAGCGCCACCAGGAACCCGGCGATCTGGGCGGGGGTGGCGGCGCCTTCCATCACCTCGTCCATGGCGTTGCGGGACTCCTCAGGCGACAGGTCGGCACCCTCGAGTAGGGTGTCGATGGCCGAGCGGACGATGGCCGAACCGCTCACCGTGCCTCCACGCCGATCATCTCGATGAAGCTGCAGATCATCGAGCCACCGTGCGGGGTGAGCACGCTCTCGGGGTGGAACTGGACCCCCTCGACGGGGAGGGTGCGGTGACGCACCCCCATCACCTCGCCGTCGGCGGTGCGGGAGGTGACGGCGAGGGCATCCGGTAACTCGGTCACCGCCAGCGAGTGGTAGCGGCCCACCTCGATCTCGGCGGGTAGCCCGCGGTAGACGCCCTCGCCGTCGTGGGTGATCGTGCTCGCCTTGCCGTGGACCAGCGATCGGGCCGGTCCGATCTTCCCGCCGAAGGCGGCGACGATGGCCTGATGCCCTAGGCAGACCCCGAGGATGGGCGTTGTGCCCGCCAACGCCCGGACCAGATCGACCGACACCCCGGCGTCGTCGGGTGTCCCCGGGCCCGGGGAGATCACCAGCGCCGCCGGGGCCGACGCCGCCGCCTGATCGACGGTGACGGCATCGTTGCGGACCACATCCACCCGGGCCCCCAGCATCTCGAACTGGTGCACCAGGTTGTAGGTGAACGAGTCGTAGTTGTCGATCATCAGCACCCGCATCAGCGACCCGCCCCCGCCAGGGCAAACTCGACCTCGGCCCGGTCGATCGCCGTCTCCAAGGCGGCCAGCTTGCGCAGGCACTCCCCGTGCTCGGCGGCGGGATCGGAATCGGCCACCACCCCGGCCCCCGCCTGCAGGTAGGCCACCCCGTCGGCGACGACGATCGTCCGCAGGGCGATGCAGGCGTCCAGGGTCCCGTCGGGGAGCAGGTAGAGCACCGCCCCGGCGTACGGGCCCCGGCGGAAACCCTCCAGCTCCGAGATGAGCTGCATGGCCCGCACCTTGGGGGCGCCGGTGACGGTACCGGCCGGGAAGCAGGCGCCCAGCACGTCGAGCGACGACAGCCCGGGGCGGATGGAGCCCACCACCTCGGAGACGAGGTGGGAGACGTGGCTGAACCGCTCCACCTCGAGCGAGCGGGTGACGGTGACGGTGCCGGGGAGGCAGACCCGGGACAGGTCGTTGCGTCCCAGGTCGACCAGCATGATGTGCTCGGCCCGCTCCTTGTCCGAGCCGAGCAGCCGCGCCGCGTCGCCGTCCGAGGCGTCGGTGGTCCCGGCGATGGGGCACAGCGAGGCGACCCCGTCCTCGGCGGCGACCAGCCGCTCCGGAGACGAGCCGATCAGGGCGATCCCGTCGAGCTCGAGCAGGAAGAGGTAGGGCGAAGGGTTCACCCGGCGCAGCGTCCGGTAGATGTCGAGTGGGGTGGCCGAGGTGGGGCGCTCCGCCCGCTGCGACGGCACGCATTGGAACACGTCGCCGGCGGCGATGTGACGCTTCACCTGGCGCACCATGTCCTGGTAGCGCTCCCGGCCCGGGTGGCGGCGCAGCGGCCCGGCGACACCCCGGCTCTCCCGGCGCCACGGGACACCCCCGTCGAGCCTGCCGACGATCTCGTCGGAGTCGCCGGCGAGCACCTCGGCGATCCCGGCGCCGTGGTCGAACCGCACCAGGGTATCGGCGACCACCACCCGGCTCTCCGGGAAGCCGTGCCCGTCCGCGGGGAGCGTCACGGTCGGCTCCAGCCCGGCGACGGCGTCGTAGCCCAGGTAGCCGACCACGGGGAGCCCGGTGGCGGCGGCCTCGTCGAGGGTGGCGATGCGATCCCCGGCCCCGATCCACGAGCTGCGGCCCAGCCGGCCCCGTTCAACGGACTCGAGCAGGAAGCTGGCCCTGCCGGCGTCGCGCAGCCGGAGGTAGGCCCCCAGCGGGGTGAGCAGATCGGTGGAGATGGTGGCGGTCATGGGTCCTCGGGTGGTCCTGGGAACGACAAAGACCCCCGGGAAGCGGAGGTCTGGCGGCGAGGTGGGGGTGGTCGGAGCGGATCAGGGCGTGCGCTCACCTCGCTGCGGGCGCCACCACCACACCAAGGTGCTCGATCCGTTCATCGGTCGGAGCCTACCGCATGGTGATGCCGCCGGCGAGCACGATCTCCGTCTGCCGGGGTTCCGCCGCCTGCTCGTTCTCCTCGGTCCGGCCGGCTCGGTCGGACGCCCCGAGACGGTACCTACGATTCCGCTATGGAGGACCGCCGGTTCGGGTTCGACACCCGGGCCATCCATGCCGGGCAGCGGCCCGACCCCGAAACCGGGGCTCGGGCGATGCCGATCTACGCCACCACGTCGTACGTGTTCGAGGATGCCCAGCACGCCGCCGACCTGTTCGCCCTGCAGACGTTCGGCAGCATCTACACCCGCATCGGCAACCCCACCACCGCCGCCTTCGAGGAGCGGATGGCGTCGCTCGAGGGCGGGTTGGGGGCGGTGGCCACCGCGTCGGGGCAGGCGGCGCAGCTCATCGCCGTGCTCACCCTGGCCCAGCAGGGCGATGAGATGGTGGCGTCGAAGTCGCTGTACGGCGGAACGTTCACCCAGTTCGACGTCACCCTGCGGCGGATGGGGGTCGACGTCACCTTCGTCGACTTCGGCGACCCTGGGGCGGTGGAGAAGGCGATCACCGAACGCACCAAGGTGCTCTACGGCGAGACCATCGGCAACCCGGCCGCCGACGTGCTCGACATCGCCGCCTACGCCGAGCTGGCCCACGACCACGGCATCCCGCTGATGGTCGACAACACCTTCGCCACCCCCTACCTGTGCCGGCCGATCGAGCACGGCGCCGACATCGTGGTCCACTCCGCCACCAAGTTCATCGGCGGCCACGGGGTGGTCATCGGGGGGGTGATCGTCGAGTCGGGCCGCTTCCCGTTCGACAACGGCCGGTTCCCCCTGCTAACCGAGCCGTCGCCGGCATACCACGACCTGATGTTCTGGGAGAACTTCCGCGAGTACGGCTACCTGATGCGGGCCAGGGTCGAGCTGCTGCGCGACATCGGAGCCGCCCCCTCGCCGTTCAACTCGTTCCTGCTGCTGCTCGGGTTGGAGACGCTGCCGCTGCGGATGCAGCGCCACGCCGACAACGCCGCCGTGGTGGCCCGCTTCTTGCGGGAGCGCCCCGAGGTGCGCTGGGTCAGCTTCCCGGTGTTCGACGACAACCCGTGGACCCCGCTGGCACGCCGCTACCTACCCGACGGGCCGGGAGCGGTTTTCACCTTCGGGCTCGATGGGGGCTTCGAGGCCGGGGTGCGGTTCATCGAGTCGGTGGAGCTGGCCTCGCACCTGGCCAACGTCGGCGACGCCAAGACCCTGGTGATCCACCCGGCGTCGACCACCCACCAGCAGGTGCCTGCCGACGAGCGGGAGGCGGCCGGGATCGGCGATGACATGATCCGCATCTCGGTAGGGCTGGAGACGGTGGACGACATCGTCGCCGACCTGACCCAGGCGCTGGAGACGGCGGCGTGGTGACCGGTGCCGTCGCCGTCCCCGAGGCCACCGCCGGCGACCGGCTCCGCATCATCCAGAACGCCAGGACCGTCGCCCTGGTGGGGGTGTCGGCCAGCCCGCTGCGCTCGTCGAACTTCGTCGCCAGCTACCTGGTGCGGACGGAGCTCACCGCCTATCCGGTGAACCCGGCGTACCACGAGGTTCTGGGCCGCCGTTGCTACCCGAGCCTGCACGATCTGCCCGAGGTGCCCGACATCGTCGACGTGTTCCGCCGCCACGACGCCATCCCCGAGGTGGTGGACGAGGCGATCGCGGTCGGTGCCAAGGTGGTGTGGCTGCAGCTCGGGCTCCGCCACGACGAGGCTGCCCGCAGGGCGATCGCCGCCGGGCTCCAGGTGGTACAGGACCGCTGCCTCAAGATCGAGCACGCCCGCTTCTCCGGGGCCCTCCACCTGGGCGGGTTCGACACCGGGGTGATCAGCTCGAAGCGCCGTCGTCCGATCTGACCCGATCCGCCGCGCTGACCCTGGCGAGCAGCTCGTCGTAGTCGGCGGGGGTGTCGACGTCGACCGGGGCCGGAGTGGCGATGCGAACCGCCAGCACCGGCTGCGGCGGGTCGGTCATCAGCAGCCGCCACAGCGGCTTGGGGCCGGGGGTGGCCCTGACCACCCCGACCGCATCCGCCGAGAGAACGAACGGGTGGTTGGGCACGCCGTTGTCGTAGACGGCGTAGGCCGCCCACGGACGGTGCTCTCGCCACGCCTCCGCCATGGCGTCGATCACGGCGGTGTCGACCTCGGGCATGTCGCCGAGCAGCACCATCACCGCATCGAAGCCGCCGGCGGCGTCGACCCCGGCCACCAGCGACGACACGTTGCCGCTGGGGTAGTCCGGGTTGTGGACGATGGTGGCCGAGGTGTCACCCAGCGAGGCGGCTACCTGCTGGGCGGCGCGTCCCGTGACCGCCAGCACCCGGTCGAGCGTCGACGCCACCGCCGCCTCGACGGTGATCCGGGCCATCGACCGGCCGCCCAGATCGAGGAGCTGTTTGGGAACCCCCCGATCGAGCCGCGACGACTCCCCCGCCACCAGCACCAGACCCACCACAACCCCCGAGCCGGTCACCCGGTCCACCCGGTCACCAGTCGGCCCATCCGGCCCGAAGGGAGACCAGGGCGCCCCCCAGGTCACGGTCGCGCCCGTAGCCGCGCTGCTCGATGAGGGCGACGGCGCTGCCCGCCATCTCCCAGTCCGCATCGGTGGCAATCGACGCCAAGGACCGCAGGTCGTCGTGGTCGGCCGGGCGGCGACGGTCGTCGCGAGCAAGCAGCTTCATGGCGATGAGGTGCCCGGTCCGGGCCAGGGGCACCACGAGCCCGGGAAGGATCTCGACCATCTCGGCTTCGGTGACGATCTCCTGCTCGATACCGCACGAGGCGAACAGGAGATCGACGATCGCCCCCTCCGGGTCGGGACCGCCCAGACGGACCGCGGCGAGGCGACCGGTCGCCCGTTGCTCGACCACCGCACCGGCCCGGTAGCCGCGCCCCGCCAGCTGCGCCACCACCTGTTCGGCCATGGGGTCGCCATCGACCCAGACGGCGAAGTCGCAGTCCCGGGTGAGTCGGGGCTCGGCGCGGGCCGACACCGCAAGCCCCCCGACGAGGGCGAACCGGAGACCCTCATCCACCAGATCGGAGAGGACCTGGCGAAGGGAAACCTCCAGTTCGGTCATCTGGAGCGCGGCCAGGTACCGGGGATGCCCACCGCGTCGCCGTACGGTGCCTGGGGCCGACTGGCATACCAGGCGGCGACCACGCCGCGGATCTCCTCGTCGCTCGCCTCGGGATGTTCCCGGCGGTGCCGCTGGGCCACCAGATTGGCGGCAAGCTGGGCCAGGTCGAGCGCGATCTGGACGTTGCTCCTCGCCATCACCGGATGCTACCGGCCGGGGGTGACAGCCGTTGGAGGGCTGGTGAATGGATAACCCCCTGTCATCCGTTCACCAGCTCGGCGGCGAGGCGGTTGTGACGCTCGATGACCGGCTCGAGTTCGATCCCGACCAGACGGCCCTGGTCGACCACCACCCGACCGCCCACGACCGAGACGTCCACCCCGGAGGGGGCGCACAGCACGGCGGCGGCCACCGGGTCGTGCATCGCCCCGGCGAAACCGATCTGGTCGAGCGAGATAGCGACCAGGTCGGCGCACCGGCCCGGTTCGAGCACCCCGATGTCGCCCCGTCCCAGGACGGCGGCGCCGCCCCTGGTGGCCAGCTCGAGGGCGGTGCGGGCGGTGAGCAGCGGTCCACCCTCCTGGCTGGGAGCGGCGGCGAGCCGGCTCAGCAGCATGGCCTGGCGGGCCTCGGCCAGCAGATGTGAGCCGTCGTTGCTGGCCGACCCGTCGACCCCGAGTCCCACCGGCACCCCGGCGGCCAGATAGCGGCGGATCGGGGCGATCCCGGAGGCGAGCCGCATGTTCGAGGTGGGGCAGTGGGCCACCCCGGTCCCGGATGCCGCCATGGCGGAGATGTCGGCGTCGTCGGCGAACACGGCGTGGGCGTACCAGACGTCGTCGCCGAGCCAGCCGACGTCCGCCATCAGCTCCACCGGGCGCCGCCCGAACCGCTCCACACAGAAGTCCTCCTCGCCCATGGCCTCGGCCAGGTGGGTGTGCAGCCGTACGCCCCGGTCTCGGGCCAGGTCAGCGGCGGACCGCATCAGGTCGACGGTCACCGAGAATGGCGAGCACGGGGCCACCACCACCTGGGTCATCGCCCCCGGCGCCGGATCGTGGAAGGCGTCGATCACCCGCAGGCAGTCCTCGAGGATGGCGTCCTCGTCCTCGACCAGGTGGTCGGGGGGCAGCCCGCCCCTGCTCTCCCCCAGGCTCATCGACCCCCGCGACGCCACCAGCCGGATCCCCACCGCTTCGGCACCCTCGAACTCGTCGTCGAGCCGGCTCCCGTTGGGGAACAGGTACAGGTGGTCGAAGGCGGTGGTGCAGCCGGACAGAGCCAGCTCGGCCAGACCCACGATGGCGGACACCGTGATGTGCTCGGGTCGCATCCGTCCCCACATCGGGTACAGGGTGCGGAGCCAGTCGAACAGCGCGGCGTCCTGGGCTCCGGGTACCGCCCTGGTCAGCGTCTGGTAGAGGTGGTGGTGGGTGTTGATCAGCCCGGGGAGCACGATGCGGCCGGTGAGATCGACCACCTCGTCTGCGGTCACCGGCAGCCGGTCGGTGGGCCCGACGGCGACGATGCGCCCCTCCTCGGCGTAGAGCCCACCCCCGGGGATCTCGCTCCGGTCGTCGTCCATCGTCACCAGCACGGTGGCGTTGCGGACGAGCAGGCTGGGCACGGCGGGTCGCTAGCGGGGCGCCATGCGGATGCCGCCATCCATCCGCACCGTCTCCGCGTTCATGTATCCGTGGGTGAGCAGGAAGTGGACGAGGGCGGCGAACTCGTCGGGGGTGCCCAGCCGCGGCGGGTTGAGCACCTGGTGTCCGAGCGACTCCCGGGCCGCTTCGGGAAGACCGGCCAACATCGGGGTGTCCATGATCCCGGGGGCGATGGTGTTGACCCTGATGCCGCTCTGCGCCAGGTCGCGGGCGATGGGGAGCGTCATCCCCACCACCCCACCCTTGGACGCCGAGTAGGCGGCCTGGCCCACCTGCCCGTCGAAGGCGGCCACCGAGGCGGTGTTGACGATGGCGCCCCGCTCCCCGGCGGGGTCGGGTTCGTTGCGGGTCATCGCCGCCGCCGCCAGCCTGATGCAGTTGAAGCTGCCGATCAGGTTGATCGACACCACCCTGGTGAACTGGGCGAGGTCGTGGGGGTTGCCCTCCCGGTCGACCGTCTTGGCGGCGGTGCCGATGCCGGCGCAGTTGACCAGCGCCCGCAGCGGTCCCATCTCCACCGCGGCGTCGACCGCCGCCCGCACCTGGTCGGGGTCGGTGACGTCGGCGTGGACGTAGACGCCGCCGATCTCGGCGGCGGTGGCCTCACCGGCCTCCACCTGCAGATCGACCAGGACCACCTTGGCGCCGTCGGCGGCGAGACGGCGGGCGGTGGCGGCCCCAAGCCCGGAGGCGCCGCCGGTGACGATGGCCGCCATCCCGTTGAGCAACATGGCGGGCAGCCTAACGGCGGCCCTTTGAGCCAGGCCGAGCCTTGATCAGCGGGGAGGCTGTGGCGAGTCTCGGTCAGAAGAGGCGTTCGTCCCAGGGGACCGGGAAGGGATCGGAGAGCTGGATGGCCCCGGCCTGGGGATGGAGCGGGTTGACGATAAGCATCCGACCGATGGGGCGGGCTGGGACCGAAGGGACCGACAGCACCGCCGAACGCCCTTCATCGAGCCAGCGGTCACCAAATGTCCGTGCCTCCGGTGATTCCCTGGTGTCCCACCCAACCAGTCGGTCGGGATCGAGGGTCTCCACGAGGTCGTCGGGGATGTCGATGCGGACCGCATGCGGTGCGCCGGGAAGCGTTCTGGGTCGCAATGCGTGGGCGAGGATCTCCAGGATGGCGCCCGCATAGGTGTCGGCGGCGTAGACGACCTCCCGGCCCGGCGAGTTCCAGCGGGCGCCGCGCAGCCGGGCGCCGGTGCCATCGAAGGGGTGGTGGCGGGTCTTGGTGATCCGCCATCCGGTCGCCATCAGACGGGAAGGGAGTACTCGAGCGACCAGAGGAGGTCTTCGACCCGGCGGGTGCCGAGATCGGTGCGGATGAGGTCGGCCGGCCGTTCACCGCCAAGCTGCGGCTGCGGGCTGACCAGGAACTCGTGAGCCGGCTCGGGGTCGTCCCAGACGCGCTCGGCGAGCGCGGTGAGACGAGCGAGTCGTTCGAGACGTTGGCTCTCGTCGGGCGAGAGGCGGTCGTGGCGCCGCTGCAGCGTCGACTTGGGCACGATCCGGTGTGTGAGCTCGGTCGCCTGCCGACCCTCCCCGGCCACCCGGCGGACGACGATGCCCAGCGAGGCGACCCGGTCTCCACCGCCTCGGCCAGGTCGGCGGTGGTCCGGATCTCCCTCTTCAGCGCTCGAGCCCGCCGAGCACCTCGACGACCGCACCGGTGCCGGTTCTGGTCCTGGTCGACACGCTTCCTCCGATCCAACTGGGCCAATGGCAGTACCAGATGGAACACCTCCGTGCCACGCTTTCCACGCTCACCCGGGACGGCGTAACCTGGAATCCCTAGGTTCTCTTCGGAGGTCGTGGTTGGAAGCGGTGTGGATCCAGCTCGTGCTGGTGGCGGTGCTGGTGATCTTCAACGGCGTGTTCGCCGGGAGCGAACTCGCCATGATCTCGCTGCGTCAGGCACAGATCGAGTCGCTGGAGGAGCGGGGCGCCACCGGTCGCGCCGTCGGCCGGCTCACCGGTGAGCCCAACCGGCTGCTGGCAACCATCCAGATAGGGATCACCCTGGCGGGGATGCTGGCCAGCGCCACCGCCGCCGTAACCCTGGCGACCCCGGTCGCCGAGGCGCTCGACCCCTTGGGTGATTTCGCCCGCCCTGCCGCCATCGTGCTGGTGACGATTGGCCTCGCCTTCCTCAGCCTGGTGTTCGGCGAGCTGGTACCAAAGCGGCTGGCGCTGCAACGGCCCGAGGCATGGAGCCTGGTGGCGGCCCGCCCCCTCGAGCTGCTCGCCAAGCTGACCGGCCCGGTCATCTGGCTGCTCGGCATCGCCACCAACATCGTGGTCCGGCTCTTCGGGGGCGATCCCGACCACGTCAGGGACGACGTCTCGGAAGAGGAGGTCAAGTACCTCGTGTCGACCCACCGCGCCCTCACCGTCCACCAGCGCACCATCGTTGTCGGCGCCTTCGAGTCGGCAACGCTGACCGTGCGCGACGTGATGGTGCCCCGCACCAGGGTGACCGGGCTCCCCGCCGACCTTCCCGCCGCCGATGGGGTGACCCGGCTGCTCGACTCGACCCATTCCCGGGCCCCGGTGTACACCGGTTCGCTCGACGAGACCCATGCCGTCGTCCACCTCAAGGACCTGGTGGGATCGACGGGGTTGGTGAGCGACCACACCTCCAAGATCCTGGCTCTGCCCGACACCGTGCTGGTGCTCGACGCCCTGCGTCGGATGCAGCGGGAACGCCAGCACCTCGCCGTGGTGGTCGACGAATACGGCGGGGTCGACGGCATCGTCACCCTCGAGGACCTGCTCGAGGAACTGGTCGGAGAGATCTACGACGAGTTCGACCGCGACATGCTCGACCTCGACTGGCAGCCGGACGGCTCGCTGATCGTCCGTGGCACCTTCGGGATCCACGACCTCATCGAAGCCGACGTCGAGCTGCCGGACGGCGACTACTCCACCATCGCCGGGCTGGTGCTCGACGCGCTGGGCCGGATGGCCGTCACCGGCGACGCGGTCGACGCCGGGGACTGGACCATCGAGGTGCTCGGTGTCACCGGTACCACCATCGAGAAGGTGCGGTTGACCCGCAACCTCCCGGATTCAAGCGAACTTTGAGCGCCTCACCCCGCCTGACGGTGTGAGACGCTCAAAGTTCGCTCGATCGGCCGCCCCTGACGGAGCTCGGCGCCGCCCGCCGTCTTCCGCCGGGCTCTAGCCTCCCAAGCGTGGACCACGCCGACGATCGGACCCGCCGAGACCGTGCCTCGGATGTAACGCCTCCCGGCGCCGAACACCAGGTCACGCCGACGTGGGCGACCTGGCGGGAAGCGCGCCATGTGGTCGGTTTCCGCCCCCACCTGTGGGCCACCACCAGGGTCGCCCTCCTGGTCGGCACGGTGCTGTTCGCCATCAACCACCTCGACATCGTCCTCCGCGGCGACGCCTCGACGGCGACCTGGGTGAAGACCGCGGTGACCTATCTGGTGCCGTTCACGGTGGCCAACGTCGGCATCCTCATCGCCTCGCGGCGGCGAGGAGCGTGAGCACGGGCCACCGTCCCAAGATCGATCGTCATCCTCACGCAAACTTTGAGCGCCTCACCTCGCCTGACGGTGTGAGACGCTCAAAGTTCGCTACGGAGGCCTTGCCGATCAACCGAACTCGATGCCCTGAGCCAGGGGGAGGTCGTCGCTCCAGTTGATGGTGACCGTCTGGCGGCGCATGTAGATCTTCCACGAGTCCGACCCGGCCTCTCGGCCACCGCCGGTCTCCTTCTCACCGCCGAACGCCCCGCCGATCTCGGCACCCGAGGTCCCGATGTTGACGTTGGCGATGCCGCAGTCCGAGCCCTCCGCCGACAGGAACCGCTCGGCGCTCTTCATCGAGTCGGTGAAGATCGCCGAGGACAACCCCTGGCGCACCCCGTTCTGGACGGCGATCGCCTCATCCAACCCGCCAACCTCGATGAAGTAGAGGATGGGGGCGAAGGTCTCCTCCTGGACGATGGCGGCGTCGCCGGGGATCCTGATGATGGTGGGCTCGACGAAGTTGCCGGGACGGTGGAGCATGTTGCCGCCGACCAGCACCTCACCCCCCTGCTGCTTGGCCTGGTCGATCGCCTTCATCATGTCATCGACGGCGCCGGGGGTGATCAGCGGGCCCATCAGGGTGCCGTCCTCGAGCGGATCGCCGATCGGAACCTGGCCGTAGGCGTCCACCAGCCGCTTGGCCATGACGTCGGCGACACCTCGGTGGACGATCAGCCGGCGCAACGAGGTGCAGCGCTGCCCGGCGGTGCCGACGGCGGCGAACAGGGCGCCCCTGGTGACCAGGTCGAGGTCGGCGTCGTCCATGACGATGATGGCGTTGTTCCCGCCCAGCTCGAGGAGGGAGCGGCCCACCCGCTTGGCCACCGCCACCCCAACCTTCTCGCCCATTGCGGTCGACCCGGTGGCCGAGATCAGCGGGATGCGGCGGTCGTTGATCATGGTGTCGCCCACGGTGGAGCCGCGGCCGATCACCAGGTTGAACACCGCCTCGAACCCG
>Ga0136622_10000548_pt1 | contig 15446 bp, 11 predicted proteins | sample AntDrymUQ4482106_2_FD_104803 | JGI IMG/M metagenome (GOLD analysis project Ga0136622, IMG submission 104803) | Polar desert sand microbial communities from Dry Valleys, Antarctica - metaG UQ448 (21.06) | ecosystem: Environmental > Terrestrial > Soil > Desert | place: Antarctica: Dry Valley...
CGAGATCCTGCGGATGCGCGAGCTCCTGGAGAAGATGATCGCCACCCACACCGGCAAGGAGCCCGAGCAGGTCAGCCGCGACATCGAACGAGACAAGATCCTCACGGCGGAGGCCGCGGTGGAGTACGGTCTCATCGACCAGATCATGGACTCGCGCAAGGGAGCGGTCGCGTTAGCGTGAGCGGGGGTAAAACCTGCGACGCCGGCATGCGGGCGGGCGGGCGAGTCGTCGTGTTGGCATCCCATTTGGGGGCGTGACGGGGTACCTTCGGGACAGAGGTTGAAGTCGTGGTCCGTCGGCCGGCCACAGCGTGCGGAGCGTGCGCGCTGGGCGTGTCGGCCCGAGTGGTGAGGAGTCGTCGCCTGTGGCACGCATCGGTGACGGAGGAGACCTGCTGAAGTGCTCTTTCTGCGGAAAGAGCCAGAAGCAGGTCAAGAAGCTGATTGCCGGGCCCGGCGTCTACATCTGCGACGAGTGCATCGACCTCTGCAACGAGATCATCGAGGAGGAGCTCAGCGAGGGCAGCGAGGTCGGGCTCGACGAGCTTCCAAAACCACGCGAGATCTTCGAGTTCCTCAACGCCTACGTGATCGGCCAGGAGCTGGCCAAGAAGTCCTTGGCGGTGGCCGTCTACAACCACTACAAACGCGTGCAGGCCGGTGTCGGCGCCGGGGCGGCTCCGGGTCGTCACGTCAAGGAAGAGTCTGTCGAGCTCGCCAAGTCCAACATCTTGGTCATCGGTCCGACCGGATGTGGCAAGACCTATCTTGCGCAGACCCTGGCGCGGATGCTGAACGTCCCCTTTGCGATCGCCGACGCCACCGCTCTCACCGAGGCCGGCTACGTCGGTGAGGATGTCGAGAACATCCTGCTCAAGCTGATCCAGGCAGCCGACTACGACGTGAAGAAGGCCGAGACCGGGATTATCTACATCGATGAGATCGACAAGGTCGCTCGCAAGGCGGAGAACCCGTCGATCACCCGTGACGTGTCCGGTGAGGGCGTGCAACAGGCGCTGCTCAAGATCCTCGAGGGCACCACGGCGTCGGTGCCTCCGCAGGGCGGCCGGAAGCATCCCCACCAGGAGTTCATCCAGATCGACACGACGAACATCCTCTTCATCGTGGGGGGCGCGTTCGCCGGCCTCGAAGGCATCGTCGAGCAACGCATCGGCAAGAAGACGCTCGGGTTCGGCGCCCAGCTGCCCACCAAGTCCGAGCGCGACATGGAGCAGATCTTCTCCGAGGTGATGCCCGAGGACCTGCTCAAGTTCGGCCTGATCCCCGAGTTCATCGGTCGGCTGCCGGTGATCGCGACGGTCGACAAGCTCAACCGCGACGCACTCGTGCAGATCCTGACCGAGCCGCGCAACGCGCTGGTCAAGCAGTACCAGAAGCTCTTCGACATCGACGCGGTCGAGCTGGAGTTCACCGAGGATGCGATTGACGCGGTGGCCGACCTGGCCATGGTGCGCGGCACCGGCGCCCGTGGGCTGCGAGCGATCATCGAGGAGGTCCTCCTGCACGTCATGTACGACGTCCCCTCGCGCGAGGATGTCGCCAAGGTGGTCGTGAACGGCGAGGTTGTGCGCGACAACGTGAACCCGACGCTGGTCCCGCGCGAGCCCGAGGCGAAGAAGAAGAAGTCGGCCTAGAGCCGCCTCCTGGTGGTTGAAGAAGCACCCAGATCACCTGGTCTTTTTGGGTAGTTTTCAAGACGCCGCGACCCTCGGCGACGACAATGGGCCTCGACCCCCTGTTCTGCGCACGCCTCGGGAGCAGCAGTGAGTAACTCGCACCGGAAGTCGTTCATCGCCTTCGCTGTGCTCGCCGTGCTCGCAGCGCTGATCGTGGGCAACCAGCTGCGGTCGAACGCGTCCTTCCTGACGGGGGGCTCGGCGGCGCCCGACAAGCCCGCGACCAGCACGCCCGAGTCCGGGTCCGGGACTGAGTCTGGGTCTGGCACCGGCACGTCTGCCCCCGACACACGCGACCCCCAGCAGCCTCGCGACCCGCAGGTCGACGAGACCGAGCGCAAGTCCGAGCGCGAGACCAAGCGCGAGACCAAGCAAGGCGCCGACAGGGGTTCCTCACGCAGTGACTCTCCTGGTTCGCGAGCGCCGAGCGACCGCGCAGACAGGTCAGGCGGCCCGAGCGTCGGCTCGACCGCGCCGCGAGCCCGGCGGACGGCGCGGGCAGCTCAGCAGGACACCGCCCCGCAACGGGATCTGGCCGGCCAGAACGAGCGCCGGCGGCCGGACCTCGGCAGGCAGGCGGGCAAGGAGGTCTCCAATGCTCGCAGCCACCAGCAGCGTGTCGAGCGCGAGGTGCGGTCGGTCGACCCGCCGCCTCTGCCGACGCCTGAGTGACCTCGTCCCTAGCCCGCCTGGTCGGGTGCGATCTGCGTCTCGACGCTGGTCGACCCAGAATCCGACCCGGCATCCGACCCGGCGTCCGAAGCAGCGAAGACGAGGTCGCCGGTGACCACACCGGCGGCGCGCAGGTCGTCGGCGGCCTGCTCGGCCCGGGCAAGTACCTCGCCCGGACCCGCGACACGCACGGAGCTCAGCGGGGTGCGCATCTTCACCTTCGCCGCTGACTTGGACCCGCGGATCCCGGCAAGCACCCCGGCGACTGCACTGAGCATCTCGGGGTCCCCCGACAAGGACCCGAGCGAGTCGGTGGTCGGCCAGGGCTCTCGGTGGATCGAACCCTCTCGCCACCACGACCAGACCTCTTCGGTGACGAAGGGGAGGAAGGGCGCGAGCAGCCGCAGCTGGACATGCAGCGCAGTCGCCAGAGCCGCCTTCGCTGACTCGGCCGGGGCCGTGCCGCGGCCGCCATAGGCCCGCTCCTTGACCAGCTCGAGGTAGACGTCGCAGAACTCCCAGAAAAACTTCTCGCTGACCTCGAGCGCGCTCGTGTAGTCGAAGGCGTCGAAGGCCTCTGTCGCGCGGGCGACGGTGCTGGCGAGTCCCGCGAGCAGAGCCCGGTCGACCGGCTCAAGGACGGCGCTCGGATCGGGGTCGGCTGCTCCCACGCTGCCCAGCACGAACTTGGAGGCGTTGAGCACCTTCATCGCGAGCCGGCGGCCGATCTTGAGCGGGTGCTCGTCGAAGGCCGAGTCGAGACCCGGGCGCAGCGAGGCGGCTCGCCAGCGCACGGCGTCGGAGCCGTACTGCTCGAGGAGCTCGGTCGGCACCTTCGCGTTGCCCTTGGACTTGCTCATCTTCTTGCGGTCGGGGTCGAGGACGAAGCCCGAGATCATCGCGGTCCGCCACGGCACGCTCTGGTGCTCGAAGTGGGAGCGGACGACCCGCGAGAACAGCCAGGTGCGGATGATGTCGTGCGCCTGGCTGCACAGGTCCATCGGGAAGACCCGCTCGAAGAGGTCGCGGTCGGACTCCCAGCCGCCGGCGATCTGGGGGGTCAGCGAGGAGGTCGCCCAGGTGTCCATCACGTCCGGGTCGCCGGTGAAGCCACCCGGCGCGCCGCGTTGGGTCTCGTCATAGCCGTCCGGGACCTCCGAGGACGGGTCGACCGGGAGCCGGTCCTCGGCGGCCAGGAGCGGCTTCGCGTGCACCGGCTCGCCGTCGGTGTCGAGCGGGTACCAGACCGGGAACGGCACCCCGAAGTAGCGCTGTCTGCTGACCAGCCAGTCACCGTTGAGGCCCTCGACCCAGTTCGAGTAGCGATGGCGCATGTAGTCCGGCGTCCAGGACAGCTCGCCTCCACGACGGAGCAGGTCGGCGCGCAGCGCGGCGTCCCGGCCACCGTTGCGGACGTACCACTGAAGTGTCGAGACGATCTCGAGCGGCTTGTCGCCCTTCTCGTAGAAGTTCGTCATCCGCTGAGTCGGCTTCGGCTCACCGTCGAGGTCCCCGGTCTCGCGGAGCAAGCCCGCGATCGCCTCGCGCGCGCTGAACGTGGTCTTCCCCGCCAGGTCGGCGTACGCCGCGCACGCGGTCTCGTGTGCGAGCCAGTGCGGTGTCTCGCGCAGCAGCCGCCCGTCATGCCCGACGACCGTGCGGACCGGCAGCGCGAGCTCGCGCCACCACATCACGTCGGTGAGGTCACCGAAGGTGCAGCACATCGCGATGCCGGCACCCTTGTCCGGCTCGGCGGCGGGATGCGCAAGCACGGGAATCTCGACGCCGAACACCGGTGAGGAGACGCTCTGCCCGAAGAGCGGCTGGTAGCGAGCGTCGCCGGGGTGGGCGATCAACGCGACGACGGCGGGAATCAGCTCGGGCCGGGTGGTCTCGACGTGGACCGGACCTGCGCTCCCGTGGAAGGCGACCCGGTAGTAGTGGCCGGCGTACTCGCGGGCTTCGAGCTCGGCCTGCGCGACCGCGGTCTGGAAGGTGACGTCCCACAGCGTCGGCGACTCCTGCAGGTAAGCCTCGTCGCGCTCGAGGTTGCGCAGGAAGGCCCGCTGCGAAGCGGCCCGGCTGTCCGCGCCGATCGTCGTGTAGAGGTAGTCCCAGTCGACCGAGAGGCCGAGCTGGCGGAAGAGCTCCTCGAACGCGACCTCGTCCTGCGCGGTGAGCTTCTGGCAGAGCTCGATGAAGTTGCCCCTGCTGACGGGGACCTGCCGTTTAGCATCCGGCTTCTCGGGCGGTCGGAACGCGGGGTCGTACGGAACCGCGGGGTCACACCTCACGCCGTAGAAGTTCTGCACCCGACGCTCGGTCGGCAGGCCGTTGTCGTCCCACCCCATCGGGTAGAAGACCTCCTTGCCCCGCATCCGCTGGTAGCGCGCGATCAGGTCGCACTGGGTGTAGGAGCAGACGCTGCCGAAGTGCAGCGTTCCGGAGACGGTCGGTGGAGGGGTGTCGATTGAGTAGACCTGGTCACGCGGTTTCGAGCGGTCGAAGCGATAGGTCTGCTGCTCCTGCCACACCTGCGACCACTTCGACTCCAGGCCCTCCAGCGCCGGCCTGTCCGGTACGACGACCGCGCGTGTCGCTGCGGTCCTCGTACCTTGGTCGGCAGCCGTTCGTGTGGTCATAGGCGTGAATCCTACGGCCCGTAGACTCGCAGACGATGTCCGAGACCTCCTTCTCGCAGCATGCGGGAGCCCGCCTCGCGGAGACCTACGCCGAGGCGGAGCAGGCACTGCTGTCTCGCTGGCCGGAGACCAGGCTGGACCCCACCCTCGAGCGGATCGAGGCGTTCGCCCGGCTGCTCGGTGACCCGCAGCACGCCTACCCGGTGATCCACCTGACCGGCACGAACGGCAAGACCAGCACGGCACGGATGGTCGACACCCTAATCCGCGGCCTGAACCTGCGCACCGGACGCTTCACCAGCCCCCACGTCGAGTCGATGACCGAGCGGATCTCCATCGACGGGGAGCCGCTGACCGAGGAGCAGTTCCTCGCCGCCTTCAACGAGGTGGCCCGCTACCTCGAGGTCGTGGACCGAGACCCGCAGAACCGCTCCGGACACCCGCTGTCGTTCTTCGAGTCGGTGGTGGCGATGGCTTTCTCGGCCTTCGCGGACGCCCCGGTCGACGTGGCCGTCGTCGAGGTGGGGATGGGCGGTGCCTGGGACGCGACCAACGTCGCGGACGGCTCGGTCGCGGTCGTCCTGCCGGTGGCGGTCGACCACGCGAGATACCTCGGGGACCGCCCCGAGGACATCGCGGTCGAGAAGGCGGGCATCATCAAGGCCGGGGCGTCGGTCGTCCTCGCCGAGCAGTCGCCCGAGGTGGCCGCGGTGGTGCTCGAGCGAGCTGCCGAGGTAGGCGCGAGAGTGGCCCGCGAGGGCATCGACTACGGCGTCGCGGATAGGGTCCCGGCGATCGGCGGTCAGCTTCTCGCGCTGCAAGGCCTGCGAGGTACCTACGACGAGGTGTTCCTCCCGCTCCACGGAGCGCACCAGGCGCAGAACGCGGCAACGGCCCTCGCCGCCGTCGAGGCCTTCGTGGGTGAGGACCCGCTCGACGCGGGCGTGGTGCGTGAGGCTTTCGCGCAGGTGACCTCGCCGGCGCGGTTGGAGATCATCCGGCGCAGCCCCACGATCCTGCTGGACGCCGCGCACAACCCGCATGGGGCAGCAGCGACCGCCAACGCGCTCGAGGACTCGTTCACGCTCGACCCGTTGGTCGGCGTCATGGGTCTGATGACGGACAAGGACCACGAGGGGGTGCTGGCGGCCTTCGAACCGGTGCTCGCCGCGGTCGTGTGCACCCAGAACTCGACACACCGGGCGTTGCCCGCCGAGGAGCTGGCGGAGGTTGCCCGCGGGGTCTTCGGCCCGGACCGGGTCTACGTCGAGCGCAGGCTGGCTGACGCGATCGACCGGGCGGCGACGATCGCCGAGGAGGGCGGGGTGTTCGGTGAGGCGATCGGGTCCGGGGGTGTCCTTGTCACCGGGTCGGTCGTCACCGCAGGAGAGGCGCGGGCGATGCTGCGGCCACGGGAGCGGCGCGGATGAGCCCGGCCGAACAGTCGATGCAGCGCTCGCTGTGTGCCGCGATGCTGGTGCTCCAGGCGGTCGTGCTCGGTCTGACGACACCGGTGATGACCAGCGTCGCGGACGTCGAGCTCGCGGTCGCGTTGTCGGTCGGGCTAGGGCTGGCTGCTGCCTGCGTTCTGACCGCCGGTCTGCTTCGGGCTCGGTGGGCCTACGCGCTCGGGTGGGCGATCCAGGTCGCCTCCATCGCGGTCGGGTTCCTGGTCACGATGATGTTCCTGCTCGGAGTCGTCTTCGCCGCATTGTGGGCGGCGGCGTACCTCCTCGGCGCGCAGATCGACACCGAACGTCTCGAACGCGCCCGATAGGGTCGCTCCATGTCCCAACCGGTGTCCCAGCCGATGTCCCAGCCGATGTCACAGCCGATGTCCCGCACGCTGCTCCTGATCAAGCCCGACGCGGTCCGCCGCGGACTGGTCGGTCGCATCGTGGCGCGGTTCGAGGAGAAGGGGCTGTCGATCGTGGCGGCGCAGATGCGCACGATCGACACGGCGATGGCCGACGAGCACTACGCCGAGCACGTGGATCGCGACTTCTACCCGCCGTTGCGTGAGTTCGTCACCAGCGGCCCGTTGTTCGCGTTCGTGCTCGCCGGCGACGAGGCGGTCGAGGTCGTGCGCGCGCTCAACGGCGCCACCGACGGACGGAAGGCGGCGCCGGGGACGATCCGCGGTGACCTGTCGCTGTCCAACCGGGAGAACCTGGTGCACGGCTCGGACTCCGCAGAGTCGGCAGAACGCGAGATCAAGCTCTGGTTCCCCAACCTCGCTGACTGACGCTCTTCCGCCTCAACCACCTGCCGCCGCGTGTCCTCCCGGCCAAACCGTCCGCCCGCTCCTAGGCTTTCCTCACGGGATGTTGCGCGTCCCGTCGTTCGGCACGTCATGGGAGACCACAAAGGGCGGCAGGGCATATGGCGAACAGCTTCATCGGCCGAGACATGGCCGTTGACCTCGGCACCGCCAACACGTTGGTCTACGTCCGCGGCAAGGGCGTGCTGCTCGACGAGCCCTCAGTCGTCGCGCTGAACTCCGCCACCGGTGAGATCCTCGCGATCGGACACGAGGCCAAGCGGATGATCGGCCGCACCCCGGACAACATCACCGCGATCCGACCACTGCAGGACGGCGTCATCGCGGACTTCGACGCGACCGAGCAGATGCTGCGCTACTTCATCCAGCAGGTGCACCGCCGTCGCTACTTCGCCAAGCCACGGCTGGTGATCTGCGTTCCTTCGGGGATCACCGCGGTGGAGCAGCGGGCGGTCAAGGAGGCCGGTTACCAGGCCGGAGCGCGACGCGTCTACATCGTCGAGGAACCAATGGCCGCGGCGATCGGAGCCAACCTGCCGGTGCATCAGGCGACCGGGAACATGGTGGTCGACATCGGCGGTGGCACGACGGAGGTGGCCGTCATCTCCTTGGGCGGCATCGTCACGTCGCTGTCCATCCGCACCGCCGGCGACGACCTCGACCAGGCCATCATCGCGTGGATGAAGAAGGAGTACTCCCTCATGCTGGGGGAGCGCACCTCCGAGGAGATCAAGATGACCCTCGGGTCGGCGTTCCCGCTCTCCCAGGAGCCCGAGGCCGAGATCCGCGGCCGCGACATGGTCTCGGGCCTGCCCAAGACGGTGGTGGTCTCCAGCGCCGAGATCCGACAGGCGCTCGAGGAGCCGCTACACGCGATCATCGACGCCGTGCGCGCCACGCTCGACCAGACCCCGCCCGAGCTGGCCGGAGACATCATGGACCGCGGTCTGGTCCTCACCGGGGGCGGAGCGCTGCTGCGCGGGCTGGACGAACGCCTGCGCCACGAGACGGGGATGCCGGTCCACGTCGCGGAGGACCCGCTGCACTCGGTGGCCATGGGCGCTGGCAAGTGCGTCGAGGAGTTCGAGGCACTGCAACAGGTCCTCGTGTCCGAGCCCCGGCGATGAACGGGTAGGACGACGATGGCCTCTCGTTCCCGTCGGAGCTCGCAGAGCGGTCAGGACGCACGCCCGTCCAAGGCGGTGCTGGTCCTGCTCTTGCTCGCGTCGTTCACCGTGATCACCCTGGACGTGCGGGGTGGCGACGACTCACCGGTCGAGCCGCTGCGCTCTGCGGCCGGTGAGGTGTTCGGCCCGGTCGAGGTGCTCACCGCGTCCGTCGTACGCCCCTTCCGCGCGGTGCCGGACTTCCTGACCACCACGTCGTCGTTGCGCAGTGACGTGGAGCGGCTGGAGGCCGAGAACTCCGCCCTGCGCGGGGAGCTGACCACCACCGTCGTCGACCGCAACCGCGCCGACGAGCTGGACGGCCTGCTGGAGACCTCCCGCAGCACCGGGTATGCGCTCCTACCGGCGCGGGTGATCGGGATGGGACCGGCGCAGTCGTTCTCATCGACAGTGACGATCGACGCGGGGACCTCTGCCGGCGTGAGACCGGACATGACGGTGGTCAACAACGACGGGCTGGTCGGACGTGTCCTGCGCGCGGACCGGCGCAGCGCAACCGTGCTGCTCATCGTCGACGCGGAGTCGGTCGTCGGGGGACGGCTGGGCGCGAGCATGGAGGTGGGCTTCCTGCGCGGCCGTGGCAGAGTCGGCGACCGGGGTCGTCTCGACCTCGACCTGGTCGACAACGCGGTCACGCCCGCGCAGGACGACATCGTGGTCACCTGGGGCTCCAGGAACGACGTGCCCTACGTCTCCGGTGTCCCGATCGGACGCGTCCAGTCGGTGTACAGCAGCCCACGGGAGCTCTCGAAGCAGGCGGTGATCGAGCCGCTTGTCGACTTCTCGTCCCTCGACCTGGTCGGCATTGTGGTCGACGGCGACCGCGTCAGCGACGAGGGTCGTGGCCTGATCACCGCCCAGGGTGAGGGGACCGGTCCATGATCGTCCTGCGAGTCCTGGTGGTCACCGTCGTGATCACGTTGGCCGTCACGCTGCAGGTCGCGTTGTTCCCCTACCTGGCCTACGACGGCGTGGTGCCGAACCTCGCCCTGCTCGTGGTGGTGGCCGCGGCACTGATTCGCGGACCGGAGTTCGCCGCGGGGCTGGGTTTCCTCGCTGGCCTGGCCGTCGACCTCGCTCCACCGGCGGACCAGGTGGCCGGCCGCTGGGCATTGGCGCTGGTGGTCGTGGGCTATCTCGCCGGGCGGGTGCGCCACGACGCGCGGACCTCGGCGGTCGCCGCGATCGTCACCGTCGCCGCGTCGTCGTTCGTCGGCACCTCGATCTTCGCGCTCAGCGGCCTGCTGTTGCGTGATCCCGCGGTGCCGGTGGCCGAGGCACTGTCGGTGATCCCGGTGGCCGTGTCGTACGACGTACTGCTGACGCCGTTCGTGCTGCCACTCATGATGCGGCTCTTCCAGCGGCTCGAGCCCCGCCGACAGGTCGTCTACTGATGGCTGCTCGCCCCGAGAAGGTGCGCGCGAACAGCGACGCCAAGGGCCGCCTGCGCCTGGTCGTGGTGCAGGCGCTCGCGCTTTCGCTGTTCGTCACGCTGTTCGCGCGGCTGTGGTACCTCCAGGTGCTTTCGGGCGAGGCCTACCAGGCTCAGGCAGCCGAGCAGTCGATCCGCGACCTCGTCGTACAACCCGCGCGTGGCCTCATCGTCGACGACATGGGCCGGCCGCTGGTGGCCAACCGCACATCCTGGGTGATCACGCTGGACCGCACCCTGCTCGGGAAGATGGCCGAGGACACACAAGAGGCGCTCCTGCGCCGCGTCGGCCGGACGGTGGACACGCCCTACCGCGACATCCGCACACGCATGCTGTTGTGCGGCGAGCCCGGGTCGGTGCAGGGGGAGTGCTGGAACGGGTCGCCCTTCCAGCCGGTCCCGGTCGCCGAGGACGTCGGGCAGGCGACCGCCGTGTCGATCCTCGAGCAGAGTGAGGACTTCCCGGGTGTGCTGGTAGAGGCGCAGAGTGTGCGTGCCTACCCCTCGCCGTACGGCATCAACGCCGCGCACCTGCTCGGCTACCTCAGCCCGATCACCGAGAGCGAGCTGGACGAGGCGCAGGCGCAGGAGGACACGTCGGTGCACGGTGCCTCGGTCGTCGGCCGCGCGGGCGTGGAGAAGGAGTACGACGAGTTCCTGCGCGGGATCCCCGGCTACCGGCAGGTGGCGGTCGACTCGATGGGCCGGGTGCTGGGCGACTCGGGTCGGGTCAAGGGCCGGGTCGGCGACACCCTGGTCACCTCGATCGACGCGCGGGTCCAGGCGATGGTGGAGCGACAGCTCGAGGCGACCATCCAGCTCGCGCGCAAGACGGTCGACCCGGTGACCCGGCGGCCTTACGCCGCCGACTCCGGCGCGGCGGTGGTGATGGACGTGACGAACGGCCGGATCGTGGCGATGGCCGGCAAGCCGACCTACGACCCCAGCCTCTGGGTCAGTGGGATCAGCAGCGGCGCGCTGTCTCGGCTGTACTCCGAGAAGGCCGGGACCCCGCTGTTGTTCCGCGCCACCCAGGGACAGTTCGCGCCGGGTTCGACATGGAAGCCGTTCATGACCGCCGGTGCGCTGTCGAACGGCTTCAGTCAGGACACGCAGCTGAACTGCTCGTCGTCGTACCAGGTGGGCAACCGGGCCTTTAAGAACTACGAGTCCGGGGCCTACGGCTACATCGGCTTCGACAAGGCGCTGCAGGTCTCGTGCAACACGTTCTTCTACCAGGTCGGGCACCACTTCTGGCAGAAGTACGGCACCGACATCGCCGATGTGACGGCGAGGGACCCACTGGTGAGCATGGCGAAGATCTTCGGCTTCGGCAGCGAGACCGGGATCGACCTGCCCGGAGAGGCAAGTGGGCGCATCGCCGACAGACGGTGGAAGCGTGACTACTTCGAGGCCAATAAGGACTACTACTGCGAGATCGCTGAGGAGGGTGGCAACGACTTCCTGCACCTGTTCGCGCGCGAGTTCTGCATCGAGGGGTATGCCTACCGCGCCGGCGACTCGGTGAACTTCGCCATCGGACAGGGCGACACGATCGTCACGCCGTTGCAGCTGGCGCGGGGCTACGCCGCGATCGCCAACGGCGGCACCCTGTGGGAGCCACGGGTCGGCAAAGCCATCGTCGACCCGAAGGGCGAGGTGGTGCAGCGGATCGCACCGAAAGCGCAGGCCAGGGTGAAGGTGTCGCCTGACAACCTGGACTACATCGACACGGCACTCCTGGGCACGACGCGGACCGGCACCTCGTCCTGGCGCTTCATCGACTTCCCGCTCGACCAGGTCAGGATCCGCTCGAAGACGGGTTCGGCCGAGGTCTATGGCAAGCAGAGCACCTCATGGCTGGCGTCGTACGACAAGAGGTACGTCGTGGTGATGATGGTCTCGCAGGGCGGCACGGGTTCCGGGACCTCGGGTCCGGCCGTGCGCAAGATCTGGGAGACGTTGTACGGCGTGCGCGGAAGCAAGGTCGTGACGGACAAGGCCGTGCTGCCGGACGCGAAACCACCGGCCAACCTGCCGGTCTTCGCGCGCGACGGCTCGATCCTGCCGCCGCTGGCCAAGGGACAGGCGCCATCGAGGGAGCAGCGGTGACGATCACCGCGACGCGCGCCCCGTCGCGATCCCGCTCGGCGCGGTTCGACATGCCCAGCCGTGCAAAGGCACCGCGCGTGGACTGGCTGCTGATGCTCGCGGTCGGCGGTCTGCTCGCGCTGGGGACGGTGCTGGTCTGGTCGGCCACGATCGCAAGGGAGGACCTGACCGGCGGCGACCCGAACTCCTACCTGAAGCGACAGCTGGTCAACATCGCGATCGGGGTCGTGCTCGCGGTGATGATCACCGCCACCGACCACCGTTGGGTGCGAATGCTCGCCCCGCTCGTCTATGTCGCCTCGGTGGTCGGCCTCGCGCTGGTCCTGGTGATGGGCACGACGATCAACGGGTCCCGCTCCTGGCTGATGATCGGTGGCCTGTCCATCCAGCCTGCGGAGTTCGCGAAGCTCGCAGTGATCATCGGGATGGCACTGCTGGTGGCCGAGCGCTCCGAGGGAGCACTCCGCAGTCGCGGGGTCAGGCATCTGGAAGTGCTCGGCATGCTCATGATCGCTGCCGTACCTGCGGCGCTCATCACGCTGCAGCCCGACCTCGGCACGATGCTCGTGCTCTGCGCCATCGTCTTCGGCGTGATCGCGCTGTCCGGCGCGCCAAGGCGCTGGTTGGTCACGCTCGCCGTCGTCGCGGTCGGGTCTGCTTTGGTCGCCGTGCAGCTCGGAGTCCTCGCGGACTACCAGCTGGACCGATTCATGGCCTTCACCGACCCCGAGCTCGACCCGCGCGGGGCCGGCTACAACACGACCCAGGCGCGGATCGCGATCGGCAACGGCGGGGTGTTCGGGCAGGGGCTCTTCAACGGCTCCCAGACCAACTCCGGATTCGTGCCCGAGCAGCACAACGACTTCATCTTCACCGTGGCGGGGGAGGAGCTCGGCCTGGTCGGCTCCGCGGTACTGATCGCGCTGCTCGGTGTGGTGCTCTGGCGGGCTCTGCTGATCGCGGCGCGGGCTGACGACCTCTTCGGCCGGCTCGCCGCTGGCGGGATCGCCTGCTGGTTCGGCTTCCAGGCCTTCCAGAACATCGGGATGTGCCTGGGCATCATGCCGGTCACCGGCGTACCGCTGCCGCTGGTTTCCTACGGCGGCACCTCGATGTTCGCCACGCTGATGGCGGTCGGGCTGCTGCAGAACATCCACCTGCGCAGCAGCACCGGCATCGGTGTGGCACGCACCCTGCTGGCGCGCTCACGTTCCTGATCCCACCCGTACCGGCGCCGGACGAGACGCCGCGACGGGGTCGTGCGCCTTGAGCCCGGAATCCCCGTCCAGGTCGACGGCAGGGAGCAACCGGTCCAGCCAGCCCGGCAGCCACCAGTTGGCGTCGCCCAGCAGCTTCATCAGCGCCGGCACCAGCACCAGTCGCACGAGCGTCGCGTCCACGGCGATGGCCGTGGCCAGGCCGAGCCCGAACATCTTGGTCGTCGGGTCGTCAGAGGCGACGAACCCGAGGAAGACGCAGATCATGATCAGCGCAGCGGAGGTGATCACCCGCCCGGTGCGCGCGATTCCTCGGACGACCGCGGTCTCGTTGTCTCCAGAGGCCAGGTACTCCTCGCGGATCCGCGACAGCAGGAACACCTCGTAGTCCATCGAGAGACCGAAGACGATCGCGAACATGAACATGGGAACGAACGGGATGATCGGCACGGTCGACTCCAGACCGATGACGTCGGCACCCCACCCCCATTGGAAGACCATCACCATGACGCCGAAGGAGGCGCCGATGCTCAGCAGGTTCACGATGGCCGCCTTGAGCGGCACCAGCACCGACCGGAACACCAGGGTCAGGAGGACGACGGAGACGAGGACGACTGCGCCGATGAACCAGGGAAGGCGCTGGTTGACCTTGTCGCCGACGTCGGCGAAGTTCGCCGTCTGGCCGCCGATGTGAGCCCGCGCGGGGCTGCCGTCGAGAACCGCTGGGAAGACGTCAGCCCGGAGACGCTCGACAGTGTCCATCGTCGCATCGTCCTGGGGGCCGGTGGTCGGGACGGCGAGCACCGTGGCGACTCCGGCGTTCGCGTCGACCTCGGGGGGCGCGACGGACGCGATGCCGTCGTCGGCCTGCACGGCGCCGACCAGGGCAGGCAGGACGCTCGCGTCCTGCGAGATGTCGACCGCGATCACCAGTGGCCCGTTGACGCCGGGCCCGAAGCCTTCGGCGACCATGTCGTAGGCACGACGTTCGGTGCGCCTCTCCGGAAGGGATCCTTCGTCGGGGGTGCCCATCCGCAGGTCAAGCACCGGTGCCGCCATGGCCACGAGCACCAGGGCTGCACCCACTGCGTAGGCGGGCGCGTGACCCGAGACATGCTCACCCCAACGCCGCCACCCCCGGCCCGCGTTGACGTCATGTCCCGCGCGGCGACGTCGTGGCCCGAGGCGGTTGACCCAGGGCCCCACCAAGCCGAGGCACGCGGGCAGCAGGGTGACTGCCGCCAGCACCATGACCAGCACGACGAAGGAGATGGCGACTCCACCAGCTGTCATGACGGGTACACCGGCCACGACCAGCCCCAGGATCGCGATGACGACCGTGCCCCCCGCGAAAACCACGGACTGGCCGGCTGTCGACAGCGCCCGGCCGACAGCCTCCTCGACGGGCAGCCCGAGGGCCAGGAACTCGCGGTGTCGGCTGACGATGAGCAGCGCGTAGTCGATTCCCACGCCCAGCCCCACCATGCTGCCGATCACCGTCGCCCAGCTGGGAATGTCGATCACGAGGCTGATCAGCGACATCGAGGTGATGCCCAGGGCCAGGCCGAAGAGGGCCATCGCAATGGGCAGCCCCATCGCCACCACGGAACCGAAGGCCACGAGCAAGATGATGACCGCGAGGACCAGTCCGAGCATCTCTCCGACACCCGCCCCCGGATCCTCGAACGCGAAGAACAGGTCGCCACCCAGCTCGATCCGCAGCGGTGAACCGTCGCCGGCGCGCACGCCGAACTTCTTGAGGTTCTCCAGGTCAACCGGGTCGAGATCCTCGAGCACCGGGTACTGGAGGCGCACGACCGCGGTGCGGCCGTCGGGAGAGACGGTTCCACTCGAGATGGCCCACTCGCGCCCGGCGGCGAGCGCGCCGGCAGGGTCGCTCGTGCCGAGCACCCGGGGCAGCTCCGCGGCAGCGGCCTGGACGCGCGTCAGACCTTCTCGAGCCTCATCCGAGTTGAAGAACGTCATCGCTTCCTCGCGCGGCGACACGACCACCTGGGCGGTGAGTCCGACGCGGTCCGAACCAGTCGAGCTCAGCAGGTCGGTCGCCTTCTGCGAGTCGACGCCGGGCGCCCCGAAATAGTCCTCGAGATCCTGACCGAAGGCGCTCGATGCACCCACCACGACCACGGACACGACCAGCCACGACGCGATGACCGTCCACGGACGACGGGCTGCGAAGCGACCC
>Ga0136622_10000549_pt1 | contig 15443 bp, 12 predicted proteins | sample AntDrymUQ4482106_2_FD_104803 | JGI IMG/M metagenome (GOLD analysis project Ga0136622, IMG submission 104803) | Polar desert sand microbial communities from Dry Valleys, Antarctica - metaG UQ448 (21.06) | ecosystem: Environmental > Terrestrial > Soil > Desert | place: Antarctica: Dry Valley...
CATCCAGACCTACGAAGCGTGTTTTCAGCGTCATGGCTTGCACACGGCACAAGTGCTCCTGACCCATGCGGACTTGGCGCACCGGCAGCGCTATCTGAACGCCCGTAGCACGCTGCGCACGCTTTTGGCGCTTCGGGTCGTACCGGTGGTTAACGAGAACGATACCGTGGCCACCGAAGAGATCCGGCTAGGGGACAACGATACGCTCGCGGGGCTTGTGTCTAATCTCATCGAGGCCACGCTACTCGTGGTCCTGACCGATCAGGAGGGCTTACACGAACGCGATCCGCGCGCCGATCCGCAAGCCCGGCTCATCCCGCGGGCATGCGCCGCCGATCCCGCGCTGGCCGCCATGGCGGGAGAGGGCGACCGGCTCGGACGCGGCGGTATGCGCACGAAACTCAGGGCGGCGGCGCTCGCGGCACGCTCCGGTACGGCGACTATTATCGCTTCGGGCCATACGCCCGAGGTCCTGCTCGGGATCGCCGCCGGTGCGGAGACGGGCACCTTGCTCGTCCCCGGTCAGGGTCCGCTGGCAGCCCGCAAACAGTGGCTCGCCGGGGGCCTGAAACCACGCGGCCGCTTGGTCTTGGATGCGGGTGCCGCGCGCGTGCTGCTTGAGGCCGGGCGCAGCTTGCTGGCCGTGGGCGTGACCGCGGTCGAAGGCGACTTTGGGCGCGGTGAACTGGTCAGTTGCGCGGACCCAGAGGGGCGGGAGATCGCGCGCGGACTTATCAATTACTCAGCGCAGGAGACGGCGCGGATTAGAGGCCAAGCGAGCGACCGCATCGAGACCGTTTTAGGCTACGTGGATGAGCCGGAGCTCATCCACCGTGATAATCTGGTAATTCTCTAGTAGATCTCTGCTAGCGGGAACCTGAGGCTGGCGCGCTACCCCAAGGCGCGGATCGCGAGATGCAGGCGCGTTTTATGCCGCGCCGCCTTGTTCTTATGAATGATTCGCTTGGTCGCCATGCGATCGATAATGGGCACCGCCGCCTTATAGCTCGCGGTGGCGCCGTCCTTGTCGTTTTGCCGAATCGCGCGCACGACCTTCTTGATCATCGAACGCAGCAGGGAACGCCGGCTGACGTTGCTTGCCCGGTGTTTCTCCGCTTGCCGGGCGCGTTTGCGAGCAGAGGGACAATTAGCCAACCTGATCTCCAATACCAATGTGGTAAGCGGGCCGGAACTATGCGTATTCCACGCACCGATGTCAATAACTGCGATATCTGCCCGCCGGTTCCTGTGCTATCGTTGTGAGCGGCCATTAATTCTGAATACCCCGCCATTTTACGGCGGGCACTTTAGCATTGGGGTTTCCAAAGGGGAGTAGTGCAACTCTCCCCTTTGGTCAAGGGCGGGGTTCATACCCGCCCGCGAAGTAAAATTGATTTCAGGGGCGACACGCTGAGCATACGCTTATTTCGTTCCACCGCGACCGTGGGGGGTATGACCGTGATCTCGCGCGTGTTGGGGTTCATGCGCGACATGGTCGTCGCGACGCTCTTCGGCGCGGGTTCTGTGGCAGACGCGTTTTTTGTGGCGTTTCGCATCCCCAATCTTTTCCGGCGCCTGTTCGCGGAAGGGGCCTTCTCACAAGCGTTCGTGCCGGTCTTGTCGGAGTACAGAAACCAGCGAACGCAAGCGGAGACCAAACATCTCGTCGATCACACCGCGGGCGCCCTCGCCGGGTGGCTGGGATTAGCGACCGTGGTCGGTATCGTGACGGCGCCCGTTCTGGTGCTGGTGTTTGCTCCCGGATTTACGGCCAATCCGGACAAATACGCGTTGACCGTCGAGATGCTCAAGATCACCTTTCCGTATCTGCTGTTTATCTCGCTCGCGGGGTTCGCCTCCGGTATCCTGCAGACCTACGGACGTTTTGCCGTGCCGGCCTTTACCCCGGCGTTTTTGAACCTCAGCATCATCGGCGCGGCGATCTGGCTCGCGCCCCATATGCAGCAGCCGGTCGTGGCCTTGGCCTGGGGGGTTTTCTTGGGCGGCGCGGTGCAATTGTTATTTCAACTGCCGTTCTTGCTACCGCTGAAACTGCTCCCCCGGCCGCGCATCAAGCGCGGCGATGAAGGCGTCCAGCGTATACTGACGCTGATGGGACCCGCGATTTTCGGGGTCTCGGTGACCCAGATCAATCTCCTTATCGACACGTTGCTCGCGTCGTTTTTAATCACCGGGAGCGTCTCGTGGCTGTACTATTCGGACCGGCTGGTGGAATTTCCCCTGGGGGTGTTTGGGATCGCGTTGGCGACGGTTATCTTGCCGAGCCTCGCCGACAAGCACACCCGCGGCTCAGCCGAGTCGTTCGCCGGCACCCTCGATTGGGCGCTGCGGTGCGTGCTCGTCATTGCTGTGCCGGCGGCGCTCGGCATCGCGCTCCTCGCGGGTCCAATGCTGTGCACGCTGTTCCAATACGGTGAATTCAGCGCACACGATGTCGAGATGTCCGCGCGCAGTCTGATCGCCTTTGCTTTCGGACTTCTCGCTTTCGTATTCATCAAGGTGCTCGCGCCGGGATATTATGCCCGCCAAGATACCCGCACCCCGGTCCGCGTGGGTGTGATCGCCATGCTGACGAATATATTGCTCAACGCAGTGCTCATTTGGCCGCTGGCGCATGCGGGATTGGCCCTGGCGACTTCGCTGAGCGCCTATATTAACGCGGCCTTGTTGTACCGTGGTTTGCATCAAGCGAACATTTACCGGCCGCTCCCCGGATGGGGCATGTTTCTCGCGCGTGTGATCGCGGCCGCGGCGCTCATGATCCTTTTGTTACTGCTCGGCCGTGGAGAGATCGGCGAGTGGCACCATTGGACCGCCACCGAGCGGGCGCTACGGCTGGTCGCATTGATCGCCTCGGCGGGGTTCGTGTATGTAGGCGCGTTGTGGGTGGGTGGATTGCGGTGGGAACATATGCGCGCGTTTCACCCCTCGGTATAATCGCAGTACGTGCAGCGATGGAATTGATCCGGCGAATCGCGGGCCTGCCGCCAAGTCAGCGCGGGTGCGTGGCCAGCGTTGGAAATTTCGATGGCGTGCACTTGGGCCATCAAGCCGTTTGCTCCGAGATCAAACGTGTTGGGGAGCGCCTCGGTTCGGCGACCGCGGTGATCGTCTTCGAACCGCAACCCCAGGAGTACTTCCAGCCTGACGCCGCCCCGCCGCGCTTGACGCGGCTGCGGGAAAAGTACGAGCTATTTAAAGCTCAGGATATTGATCGATTCGTTTGCCTGCGTTTCGACCAAGCGTTCGCGGAGCTACCGGCACAGGCATTCGTGAAACAGATTTTGGTGTCCGGGCTCGGGGTGCGGAGCGTGGTGGTCGGCGATGATTTTCGCTTCGGCAAGGGACGCCAAGGCGATTATGGGATGCTGGTTGCCTTGGGATCGCGCTACGGGTTTAATGTGGTGCAACCGCCGGTGTTTAAGATCGCCGGGGAGCGCGTTAGCAGTACCCAGGTGCGCCGGGCGCTGGCCGAGGGGGACATGCCGCGCGCGCGGCAACTGCTCGGCCGCGGTTACGCGATCCGTGGCCGGATAGCCCACGGACAGAAGCGAGGTCATGGGTTCGGGTTCGCGACGGCCAATATCGAGCTGCGCCGAAACCGATCGCCGCTGCGGGGGATCTTCGCCGCAAGGGTGAGCGGGCTCGGGGGGACGCCCTTGCCGGGGGTGGCGTATCTCGGTTCCAAGCCCGCGTTCGGCGGAACCCGCGATCTATTGGAGGTACATATTTTTGATTTTTCTCAAGACTGCTATGGAAAGTACGTGGCCGTGGAGTTTGTCGCTAAGCTGAGGGATGATCGGCGCTTCGACTCGGTGGAAGCCCTGACACACCAAATAGCGCTCGACGCCGTGCAAGCCAGAAGACTATTGAAACAAGTGCGCGCCTGCGACGATCTCCTCGTATGAGCGACTATAAGAAGACGCTGAACCTGCCGCGCACGAACTTTCCCATGCGGGCCAATCTTGCCGAGCGCGAGCCGGCGATGCTAAAACGCTGGCAGGATCTCGGCCTGTACCCGCGCATTCGCGCATGCCGCAAAGGCGCCCAGGACTATGTTCTCCATGACGGGCCGCCGTATGCGAACGGAGATATCCATATCGGACATGCGGTCAACAAAGTGCTCAAGGACATCATCGTCAAGGCAAGAACGCTAAGCGGTTTCAACGCGGAGTATGTTCCCGGGTGGGATTGCCACGGTCTGCCCATCGAATTGATGGTGGAACAGCACTCAGGTAAAGCGGGTGAGCAGATTTCGGCCAAAGCCTTTCGTGAGGCTTGCCGCGCCTACGCTCGCGCGCACGTCGATAAGCAGCGCGCGGATTTCATCCGGTTGGGCGTTTTCGGCGACTGGGACCAGCCCTATCTGACGATGGATTACCGTTACGAGGCCGATATCATCCGCGCCCTCGGCCGCATTATTCAGGGAGGCCATCTGCAGCGCGGCGTTAAACCCGTGCACTGGTGTACGGATTGCGGATCGGCCTTGGCTGAAGCAGAGGTCGAGTATCAAGACCGCGACTCGCCCGCCATCGATGTGCGTTTTGCGGTGTTGGACGAGGCCAGCCTTTTGGAACGCTGCCATCATCTCCCCGAGCACGAGGGGAGCGGGCCTCTGTCGGTGGTCATTTGGACTACCACGCCGTGGACCCTACCGGCCAATCACGGGGTGGCCGTCAATCCGGAGCTCGACTACGCGGTGGTACAATGCCAGGGGCCGCGCGGTGTCGAGCGCCTGGTGCTGGCCGATGCCTTGATGAAGGACACCCTGTATCGCTATGGCATCGAAGAGTATCGAGTCATTGCCTACAGCGGTGGCCAGGCGCTCGAGGGTTTGGTCTTGCAACACCCGTTTTACCGCCGCGAAGTGCCTGTCATTCTCGCGACCCATGTCACAACCGAGGCCGGCACCGGCGCTGTACACACCGCGCCCGGCCACGGCCAAGACGACTATGTTTTGGGTAAGCGCTATGGCTTAGCGGTGGACAACCCCGTCGGCGGTGACGGGCGCTTTATTCCGGGCACGGAGCTCTTCGCGGGCGAGCATGTGTGGGCCGCCAATGAACATATCATTCAGGTACTGAAAGCGCGTGGCGCGCTCGTGCACCATGAGGTTTTCAGGCATAGCTATCCGCACTGTTGGCGGCATCGCACGCCGATCATTTTCCGGGCGACACCGCAATGGTTCATCAGCTTGGACGCGCAGGGGCTGCGATCCCAGGCCTTGGCCGAGATCGCGAGGGTGAGTTGGATCCCGGAGTGGGGCCGGGTGCGTATCCACGGCATGGTCGAGAAGCGTCCGGACTGGTGTATTTCCCGTCAGCGCACCTGGGGCGTGCCGATGGCCTTGTTCGTTCACAGAACCACCGGTGAGTTACATCCCGACACCGGTCAATTGATCGAGGAAGTCGCCCGGCGCATCGAGCAGGACGGCATCGATGCGTGGCACGATCTTGATACCACCGATCTGCTCGGCGAGGATGTGGCCTACTATGACAAGGTGACCGATACGCTCGACGTATGGTTCGATTCGGGGGTTACCCATACCTGCGTGTTGCAAAACGATGACCGCTTGCACTATCCGGCCGATCTGTATCTCGAGGGCTCCGATCAACATCGCGGCTGGTTCCAGTCCTCCCTGCTCACGGCGGTCGCGATGCACGGTGTCGCGCCGTATAAGGCTGTATTGACGCATGGATTCACGGTTGATGCCGAGGGCATGAAAATGTCCAAGTCGCGGGGCAACGTCGTCGTTCCTCAGGAGGTCGTGAATACGCTCGGCGCCGATGTCTTGCGGCTTTGGGTCGCGGCGACCGACTACAAGGCCGAGATGGCGGTGTCGGACGAAATCCTGAAACGCATCGCCGATGCCTACCGGCGTATTCGCAATACGGCCCGTTTTCTGTTAGCCAATCTGGAGGGCTTCGACCCTGCTCACCCCGCGGCGCCCGACGAGATGCTCATGCTCGACCGCTGGGTGCTGGCCCGCGCCGCGCGCTTGCAGCAAGACGTGATTAACGCCTACGAGCAGTTTCAATTCCACCTCATCTACCAGAAAGTGCACAGGTTTTGCGCGCTGGAATTGGGGAGCTTCTATCTCGATATTATCAAGGACCGTCAGTACACGATGCCGCGCGAGAGCCTGGGACGGCGCTCGGCGCAGACCGCCATGTATCATATCGTCGAGGCGTTCACGCGCTGGCTGGCCCCGATTCTGAGCTTCACCGCGGATGAGATCTGGACCTACATTCCAGGTCACCGGGGCGAGTCGGTATTCCTAGAACAATGGTATCAAGCGCCGCGCACCCCGGAAGACCGTTTTGATCCCCCTCTTTGGGAGCGGGTGATCACGGTGCGCGAGGTCGTCGCGAAGGAGCTCGAGGGTTTGCGGGTCGCGGGCCGGATCGGATCATCGCTGGATGCCGAGGTGCACCTTTATTGCAACGGTGCGCTATTCGATTCCTTAACCGCCTTCGAAGATGAGCTGCGGTTTGTCATGATCACAAGCGCCGCGCAGGTCCATGCGCTCACTCAGGCCGGGCCACAAACAAAGGATACGGCGATCCCGGAGCTTAAGCTCGCGGTGTTACCCTCGGCGCAACCGAAGTGCGGCCGTTGTTGGCACCATCGGCACGATGTCGGCGCCAACGCGGCCTTCCCGACCTTATGTGGCCGTTGTGTGAAAAACGTAAACGGTCCGGGCGAAATCCGGCGTTATGCGTAGGCGAGTTGGATGAAGGTGAACGGCAAGAACAGAGACTGTGCTAAAGCCGGGGTGGAGACGAACCTGGCGAGCGCCCCAGGCAGCGCCGGCAGGTGGCTCTTGCTCGCGACCGGAATTGTCATACTGGATCGGGTGACCAAAGTCCTCGCGAGTCAGTATTTGACGCTGCACGAACCGCAGGCGCTGTTTCCGTCGCTCAATCTAACGCTGGTCCACAATACCGGCGCCGCCTTCAGCATCCTCGGGCAAGCGGGTGGCTGGCAACGGTGGCTGTTTATTTTTTTGGCGACCGCCGTCAGTCTAGGCATCGTGGTATGGTTACTCAAAACGCCGGCCGAGCGGCCGTGGTTCGCGTACGCGCTGGCACTTATCCTTGGGGGCGCGGTAGGCAATCTTTGGGATCGAGTAGTTTCCGGTTACGTCGTGGATTTTATCGATGTCTATTACGGAGCTTGGCACTGGCCTGCTTTCAATATCGCGGATGCCGCCATCACGGTGGGGGCGGCGATGATCTTATATGACGGTTTGAAACGCGATGTATCGACATAAGGGTTTAGAAATCGTAGTGTGGCTAAATATAATGAGCGGCAGGATAGTGCTGTGATGAAAATTGTGCTAGCGAACCCGCGCGGTTTTTGCGCCGGAGTCGACCGCGCCATCGGTATCGTCGAGCGGGCCTTGGAATTGTACGGCGCGCCGGTTTATGTACGCCACGAGGTAGTGCATAACAAATATGTCGTGGACGGATTGCGCGAGAAAGGAGCGATATTCGTGGACGAGCTTCAGGATGTTCCGGATGATTCGGTGGTCATTTTCAGCGCCCATGGCGTCGCCAAAGCGGTGCGGGATGAGGCCGCGGGCCGCCGACTGCGCGTCTTCGACGCGATTTGTCCGTTGGTGACCAAGGTGCACATGGAGGTGGGCCACTACCAAGACGAGGGAAGGGAGTGCATTCTGATTGGCCATGCCGGCCACCCGGAGGTCGAAGGCACCCTGGGGCAGTACCGGCGCGGCGATGGGGCAGGCGGCATGTACCTGGTGGAATCCGTCCAAGATGTCTGGGACCTGCAAGTGAGAACCCCGGACTGCATCGCCTTCGTGACGCAAACCACGCTGTCGATGGACGATACGGCGGAGGTTATCGATGCCCTAAGAGAGCGTTTCCCGAAAATCATCGGACCGAAGAAAGAGGACATCTGTTACGCCACGCAAAACCGCCAGGACGCGGTGAAGCGAATGGTCAAGGAATGTGACGTGATTCTCGTGGTCGGATCGCAAACCAGCTCGAACTCCACCCGCCTCAAAGAGATCGCGGAAAAGCAAGGGATCCCCGCGTACTTGATCGATAGCGCGACCGAAATCGAACATGCATGGATAAACAACAAACAGACCGTAGGGGTGACGGCGGGAGCATCGGCACCCGAGGTGCTGGTCGAGCAGGTGGTGCAAAAGCTAAAGGAATGGGGTGGCAGGACGGTTTTGGAAGCGCCCGGCATACGCGAACAAGTCGTGTTCAGTCTCCCGAGGGAGCTCGCCAAGAGTTCCACTGCGGACGTAACGCTGACGTAACTCGGACCATCGCGGCGCCCCGCCGGGATTAGTGATCACGTTATTGCGATAAGCCTATCGGTTGGGAGACTGAACCTCCCGAACGCCGATACATTACGGTCGTCGAATGCTTGCTGACTGCATCGTAGTGGGCGGGGGTGTGATCGGAATGCTCACCGCGTGGGAACTGGCCAAGGCAGGGTGTAAGGTCGTCCTTCTCGAACGCCATCGCCTGGGACAGGAGGCATCCTGGGCCGGAGCAGGCATACTCGGGGCGCTGCCGCCTTGGAGCATCCCGAACGCGCTCGATCCTCTCCTGTGCTGGAGCCAGGTCCATTATCCGGAGTTGGCTCGCGAGCTCCGCGATCTCACCGGCATCGATTGCGAATGGGTGCAATCGGGGCTCCTGCTGCTCGACGCGGCGCTCAACAGCGAAACCTCGTCCTGGGCTACACAACATAGCCGTGATCGCTGCGAGATCCTCGGCCCTGCGGAACTACAGGCTCTGGAACCGCGGGTGCGTGCATCCGACCAGACCCTGCGGTGGCCTAGCGTGGCCCAGATCCGTAACCCGCGGTTGCTGCGTGCCCTCGCGGCCGTGACGCGTCAAGCCGGGGTTGGTATCTACGAGAACGCGCAGGTGTCTTCAGTTACCGTGTCCCGTCATCGGGTCGTCGGTGCGAATAGCAGCGCGGGTCGCTTTTCGAGCGAAACGGTCATTGTCGCTGCCGGCGCATGGAGCGGCCAACTACTCGCCGGACTGCCCTTTCCCCCGGCGCTGGCGCCGGTACGTGGTCAAATGCTTCTCTTCGAAACCCCCACCCCGCTTTTCCACCATATCCTGCTGCGCGAGGAAATCTACGCCGTGCCCCGCGCCGACGGGCGTGTCCTGATCGGTAGCACGCTTGAGCGTGTGGGATTCGACAAGTCGGTCACGTCGGGGGCTCGATCCGTTTTGGAAGCGGCCGCGTTCGGACTGGTTTCGGAACTAGAGCAAACGAAATTCGCGGGGCATTGGTCGGGTTTGAGGCCCTATGCACAACGCGACACACCGATCATCGCGGCTCATCCCGCGATTCGCGGGCTGTATGCGAATACGGGGCATTATCGATTGGGAGTGACCTTGGCGCCGGGATCGGCGCGCTTAGTCGCGGACTTGATTTTGGTACGCTCGCCGGTCGTCGATCGGGAAGTGTTTGCTTGGCCGGGTTTTGAGCGCGCGCGCCGGGAGGGTGCAAGCAGCCGGCGCTAGGCGTACACTAACGATCACACTCGAGCGGAGCACCTTAAGCGCAGTCGATGCTCGTTCACGATGAATCCGCCGCCGTTCACCTATTGCAACGGCAAGCAATCAAGCCTACGGCTCAGCGCGTGGAGATCGCGCTGCTGTTGCTGCAAGAGCATCAACACTTATCGGCCGAACAGGTGCTCGAGCGGCTTCGGCGCCGCGGCAAAGCGGTATCCAAGGCTACCGTGTACAACACCCTGCGGCTTTTCGCGGCGCGCGGGATCGTCCAGCAGGTCATCGTCGATCCGGAACGGGTGTTTTATGATTCGAATACTAGCGATCACTTTCATTTCTACAACGTAGACCAGGGCGCTTTGATCGACCTCGTTCCCGATGAACTGCACATTCCGGAGCTTCCAGCTTTGCCTTCTGGAACCGTGCAAGAAGCCGTGGATGTTATCGTAAGGATTCGTGATAAGTAATGTTATTTTATAAGATCACCCCATTGAGTATACTTGCATTGACGCCGGTGTAGCTCAGTCGGTAGAGCAACTGATTCGTAATCAGTAGGTCGGGGGTTCGATTCCTCTCGCCGGCACCATAGGAAACAATAGGTTGCGACTCTTCACCCTCTTCGGCCTCAAGCGCTGCTACCGTTTTGCTACCACCCGCACCGAAAACCAGCGCTCCGAGTCGATCCGCAACCTGATCGCCGCCTTGCGGCATCAAGTGCCCGTACACGTCCATCGTCACGTTAATGCTCGCATGCCCCATGAGTGCTTGGATCCGCTTGGGGTGTTCATTGTTGGCGATCAGCAAGCTCGCGTAGGTGTGCCGCAGATCGTGAAACCGGATCTTGCGAAGACCCGCGCGGCGCAGTGCCGGGTAGAATCCCCGCTGTAACAGGTTTGCGGCGCTCTCCGGATTTCCTGCCCCGCTCGGGAACACGAGATCGTGCGGCCCCGGCGGGCAGGCGAGCTTCCATTCCTTGAGGGTCGCGATGAGCCCCGGCGGGATGTCCACCTTACGGCGCGAGCTCGGTGTCTTCGGCTCGTAGAACCGCCCGTGCGTATACGAGCGCCGCACCTGGATCTGCCGGCTCGTCCAGTCGATATCACCCCATTGAAGCCCGAGCAGCTCACCCTCTCGTAGCCCGCTCATGACGGCAGTCATGACGATCGCCCGCCAGCGCGCATCACAGGCGGCAACGCACGCGCGGACCTCGAGCGGGGTCAGTATATTGCTCTCGATGAGATCGTGGCTACGGCGCGATCCTGCGCGCAGCTTAGTCCCTTCAGCGGGGTTTGCCTCAAGCCAGCCGTGCCGGATTGCATAACGGCACATCTGCCCGAGTAGCGTAAGGCACTTGTTGACAGTCCGCGGTACGCCCTTATCGAGCAGCCGTGCCCTAAACGTTTCAACATCCGTCCGGCGGATCGCGCGGATCTTCCAGCCCCGGAAGTTGGGTAATAGGTGCCGGGTAAGGTTGCCACGGTAGTCTTTAAGGGTAGTGTCGCGAACTTGGCCCTCGCAGTGCCTCAGAAAGGACTCGGCCAGCTCGTCAAAGCTCACATGCTCACGCGGCGCTTGAAAAGTGCCCCGTCCGATTTCCTGTACACGCTGCGCAAGCAAGCGCTCGGCGGCCTTGCGGTTGCCGGATGTGGTTTCCCAACGGCGGCGGCCGGTGTGGTCACGGTAGTCCAGGCACCACTTGCCGCGGCGGCGCCTAACGCACGCCATGGTCGCGATCCCAGTGGTGAGATAAAATGAAGTTAGCCATAAGCACCCCTATCGGTGGTTGTGGTTAGCGGCGTGGGGCAGTAACCCGCTGCCCCGCGTCGCGGGTTTAGATCTTACCATTTCGCTGCTAGTCCGTACAGGTATCAACGTGGTAGCAACACAGTCAAAACGCTCCCCTAATCAGAAGGTTAAAGCATGACTCACCGTTATCCCTTGGTCAAACCGCAAAAGCCCGCCGCCCGCCTGTGCCGCCTCACAGCGAGCCGTTGCTCTACTGCGACGGCGCCAATGCCCTCTGGAGCGCGGACTTCAAAGGCGATTTCGTGCTGGGCGATGGCCGGCGCTGTTACCCGCTCACGATGACGGACAACTTCAGCCGTTACCTGTTGCAGTGCCGAGCTCTGGAGCGACCGACGTGGGCTGAGGTTCGGCCTTGGTTCGAATGGGTCTTTCGGGAGCACGGATTGCCGGAAGCTATTCGGACCGACAACGGCGCCCCCTTTGCATCGCTGGCGGTGGGTGGGTTGAGTCGATCGTCTGGGCATCCGTCCCGAGCGCATTGAACCCGGCCGGCCGGATCAGAATGGCCGACATGAGCGCATGCATCGGACGTTGAAAGAAGCCGTGCTGAGGCCTCCTGCAGCGACGCTGGAAGCCCAGCAGCAACGCTTTAACGCGTTTGTCAGCGGGTACAACGCAGAGCGTAGCCATGAAGCGTTGCAACGGCGAACACCTCATGAACTGTACACGACCTCGCCCAGGTGCTATCCCGCGAAGCTGCCGCCAGTGGAGTATGGGACTGAGGTGACGGCCCGAAGGGTGCGACATAATGGCGAAATCAAGTGGAAAGGTCATCCACGGAACCGACGCCGGACCACTGCGTTGTCATCACGCCGAACCTCACCGAGGCGGAGCGGTTTCTGCTGCTGCTCGCCGAAGACGCCGAACAGTTTACCTTTCAAAGTTTCGACGATTGCAAAACGCGCAAAGATCCCAAGCTTACACGCGTTCTCCACGGGACTCTAAAGCAGTATGCGGCCGAGCTGACCAGGCTTAATGAGCATGGCGCTGGCATTTTCGTGATGGTTCAGCGTGGTGACGGCCAGGCCGTCGTTTGGAGAGGGCGGCTATGAGCGCCGACACCCTGGCAGCCGCGCTGCGGCTCGCCGAGGACGGTCTTCCGATCTTCCCGTGCCGCCCTAATAAGCGACCATTCGCCGACCACGGGTTCAAAGACGCGAGCACGGATCCCAAAGTCATTAAGGACTGGTGGCAACGCTGGCCGGACTCCCTGATCGGCGTGCCGACGGGCAACGCGCCCGGCCTTCTTGTGGTGGATGTCGACCCGACCGGCGCCGAATGGTACCGCGAACACCAGCTCGATCTCCGTTGCGGCCGAGTCCATCGAACGCGGCGAGGCCATCATCTCCTCTACCGCATGCCCGAGGTCGAGATCCGCAATAGCGCGGGGCGCGTTGCGCCCGGCATCGACGTGCGCGGGGAGGGTGGTTTTGTGATCTGGTGGCCCGCGTGTGGGCTTGAAACCGTCGGAGACCTCGCGGATGTCACCGAGCCTCCGGGCTGGTTGCTGAAACTTGCATCGCAGAACGGCGCGGCGCACACCGGGGCACGGTACATCTATGAAGGCGGGAGAAACGACCTCCTGTCGCGCGAAGCGTTCCGGCTAAAAAAGCACAACTGTGATGTGAGCCAAATTGATCATATCCTCAGCACTATGAACGCCGAGCTCTGCCGACCCCCGCTGGAGGACGAGGAGATCGCGACCATCGCGCGAGGCAAGAGCAACGTCGAGGCGGACCCCGAGCCGAGTGCCGACGACGGCGTGATCATCACTCGGGGCGATAACCTGGAGGTTGAGTCAATCGATTGGTTATGGAGTGGATGGCTCGCGCGGGGGAAGCTCCATATCCTTGCGGGCGCGCCCGGCGCCGGAAAGAGTACCATCGCGATTGGCCTAGCGGCGACGGTCACATCCGGGGGGCGGTGGCCGGACGGCACAGCGTGCGGCCTCGCGGGCGTCCTGGTCTGGTCGGGTGAAGATGATCCGGCCGATACCATTCTTCCGCGTTTCCTTGCCGCGGGCGGTGACCCCAAGTCACTGCACATAATCACCGGCATCGCGGACGCGAATGGGCCGCGGCCGTTCGATCCCGGCACCGACATCGCAGCGCTTAGCGCTGCGGCGCGCAAAAACCCACATCTCGCGCTGCTGATCGTTGACCCGGTTGTGGCCGCGGTAATCGAAGACTCCCACAAGAACGTCGAAGTGCGGCGCGCGCTGCAACCATTAGTAACGCTCGGCGCCGATCTCGGGCTTGCCGTTCTTGGAATTTCGCATTTTACGAAAGGCACGGCCGGGCGCGATCCGGTCGAGCGGGTCACGGGGTCACTGGCATTCGGCGCCCTACCGCGAGTCGTCATGGCAGCGGCCAAGGCAAACGGCGACGGCGAGCGGCGGATCTTTTGCCGCGCGAAATCGAATATTGGACTCGATACGGGCGGGTGGGAATACCGGCTAGTCCTGACCGACGTGCCGGGGGCGCCGAACGTCACCGTAGTGCGAACGGAGTGGGGCGACGCACTGGAGGGAAACGCTCGCGAATTACTGGCGGACGCGGAGGCCGTCGAAAACTCTGACGACGCTAGTGAATGGAAGCGTGATCGGACGCGCCTCAAGGCCGCCGCGCAGTGGTTACGTGAATTGCTGAGCAAAGGGGGACTTATGGTGAAGGACATCGAGACCGAAGCCAACGCCGCCGGCTATGCGTGGCGTTTGATTCGCGACGCCAAAGATGAGTTGAGGATTAACCCCCAAAAAGCTGGTTACGCAAAAGGCTGGCAATGGAATCTCCCCGAAGATGACGTACATGCCCCCAAAGAAGATGACGTAACGGCCCCTTCGGAGGAACCCGCGCCGGATAAGGCTTTCACCGAAGATGCCGTTACGTCACCTTGGTGTGGGGAGTCTACGTCACCTTCGGCGTCTTCTTCGTCCAACGAGGGGGCCGATCTGCCATGGCGCTGGCTTCTAACGTATGCCGACGGGCACACGCGCCTCGTCAATTACGTGGGGGTGGGCGGCGTGACCCGCGAGCAGGTCCTTGCGCAGTTTTCCGATGCTGTCGGACCGCCGGGTCTCCGTCGTTGCGCCAGATGACGATCCGGTCAGCAGGATGGATGAAGCGTTTGTAAACTGTCTTTTGCGAACGAAGTATAAGTATTGGAAATACGAAGACCGGGTTCGCGTCTTTATCGACCCAGACGAGCGCACCGTGGAGAATGGTCTGTATTTCTATCCATTTCCCCCCGATATCTGTTTGCGCCAGGTAATACTCGGACCGCTCTGCGAGCTTCCGAAGGAGCAGTGCGTTCGATGGCGGCGAGCATCTATGAAGGAGTACGTGATAATAGCGGACCTGGCGCGCAAACGGTTCGCCGTCGTACGTAGCAAGGAGGAGAGAAAGCGCCCGTCACCCTGCACCATCTACATGCGCTTCGAGGGCGATGGCCCACCTGCCGGTCCGCGCCTCAAGCGCTCCGTAAACCCGCGGAAGCGCCCGGCGTGGGCCACCACGTGACTACGCGGCTTTGCGCCCAGGCCGCTTGAGTAATGAGATCCGCTGGAAGCGCTCTGTCCCGACCCGGGTGTAGCGCTCTGTGTGCTTCACGTCCACGTGGCCCATCCACTCCTGAATAAGCCGCAGGTGCACGCCATCGCGGAGCATTTGCTGCCCGCAGGTGTGGCGCAGCATGTGGGGGTGGATGGTGAAAGGCATGCCCGCGACCGCACCCGCGCGCACGACGATCTGCCAGAAGCCTTGCACGGAAAGCGGCCCACCGGTCTCCGTCACGAAGACGTACTGTGAGTCGCGGCAGAGCACATCGACCTTGCGCAACCTGCGAACTTCCTCGCCCTCGAGCGGGTGATCGCTGTCCTTACTCCCCTTGACTCAGAGGCTGTGAAAAAATTGTTTGCAGGGGATCGCCAATTGATCATGAATATGCGATCCTGGCACCATGAGTAAAGAACCTTCGCTGTTGAGCTTCCGTCAAGAGGTGTGTAAATAAGTTCAGGCGGCCTTTCTGATGGTGTCGTTATTTGTTCGTATGCCATCGGCGAACGTGATGCCGTGATAGACTTCTTTAAGTAACTCCGCGGCG
>Ga0136622_10000551_pt1 | contig 15403 bp, 15 predicted proteins | sample AntDrymUQ4482106_2_FD_104803 | JGI IMG/M metagenome (GOLD analysis project Ga0136622, IMG submission 104803) | Polar desert sand microbial communities from Dry Valleys, Antarctica - metaG UQ448 (21.06) | ecosystem: Environmental > Terrestrial > Soil > Desert | place: Antarctica: Dry Valley...
CGCCGCCGTTCGGGCCGAGCACCGCCACGGTGTGACCGGCCTCGGCGGCGAACGTGACGCCGTGGACGGCGGGACGCCCGCCGTAGCCCGCCGCCAGCCCGCCGGCCTCGACGAGCGCGCTCACGGGGCGACGCCGCGGGCGTCGAGGACGGGGGTCACCGGCGCCTGCGCTGCGGCGCCGCGCGACCGGCCGGCGAGGGCGGCGCAGGCGTAGAGGCTCGCGCCGACGACAGCGATCGCCGGGCCGGGGGAGATGTCGACTGCGTACGCGACGTACAGGCCCACGAGGCTCTGGAGCGCGGCGAGGCCCACGCTCGCCGCGAACAGCGCCCCGACGCTCCCGGTGATCAGCCGCGCCGCGGCGGCGGGGACGATGAACAGCGACGTGACGAGCAGCGCGCCCACGGCGGGAACCGCGGCCACGGCGGCGGCGGCCACGAGGGCGAGCAGGGCGGCGTCGAGGCGCTGGACCGGCAACCGAAGGGCGCGGGCGCCGGCCGCGTCGAAAGCGACGGCGAGCCACGCGCGCCCGACCAGCAGCGTCGCTGCGAGCGCGAGCGCCGCCGCCACGGCGGACGAGGCGATGTCCGCGCCGTCGAGCCCGAGCAGAGTGCCGAACAGCAGCAGGTCCACCGCCGCCGGCGCGCGCACGACGTCGCTCGCCAGGACGACCCCCAGGGCGAGGCTCGCGACCAGCAGGAGTCCGGTGGCGGCGCTCGCATCGCGTCCCGTGCGGCCTGCACTCCCAACGCCCGCCGCGTACCCGAGCCCGGCGGCGAGCCCCGCGAGCTGCGAGCTCACGCCGATCGGGCCGGAGACCACGAGCGCCGGGAACGCGACGGAGCCCACGGCATGGGTGAAGAACGCGAGCCGCCGAAGGACGATCCAGACCCCCAGCACACCGCCGGCCACGGCGAGCAGCGCGAGCTCCACGAGCGCGGTGCGCATGAACGGCAGCGTCAGGAGGTCGAGCGGAGACGGCACCGCCCTCCATCGTAAATGAGAGTGATTATCGTTACCTTTGGCGCGTTCGCGGCGGGCCGACCGCGAGCGCGTGACTCCGCAGCGTTAGCGTCGCGTCCCGCCGGGTATCCTGCAGAGGCCGAGATACGGTCGCGCCGGCGCGACCGCCGCTCGGCGGGTGACGCTTGAATCACAAGGGGTTCATCGGAAGCTTTGCGATCAGCGCTCTGCTCGTGAGCGCGGCGGTCGTGCTGTTGATCGTGACCGGAGCCATGCTGGCGTTCGACGGCTTCCCCGGCCCGAGCGTCGACGATTCGACGACGGGCGTGCGCGCCGTGAGCCTGACGACAGCCGCCGGTTCGCAGCCCGAGCTCGTCCTGGACCCGCCGTCGGCGAGCGCGCTCGACCGGGGCGGCGGCGGCGAGAGCGCCGACGCGAGCGCCGCGGCGGAGGCGGCGTCCGGCGCCTTGGTGGCGACGCCGGGGGCACCCGGCGCGCCCGCGACCCCGGTTGCGGCGCCGACCGAGACGGCGGTGCCGGCTGCGCCCCCGACCGACGCCACGGCGCCCGCGCTCCCCGGCGGCGGCGCCGCGGACGACCCGACCGACGCCATCGAGCCGAGCATCGAGGGGCTGCAGCCCGTGACCGACGGCGTCGGTGATTTGGTGGGCGGCGCCGTGGACGGCGGCCGCGGCCTCCGCTAGATGTAGCGCACTCCCGGCGCCGTCTCCGGCCCCGACTCCGGCCCGCGGCTCCGAGGGCTAACCCGCCCGCCGCCGCACCGCGTCGGCGATGAAGCGCACGGTCACGGACTGCAGCTCCAGGTCGTGCTGGAGCGAGCGATGGTGGCCCCCGGGGAGCACGAGCAGGCGCTTCGGCTCTCCGGCGGCGGCGAGGAGCTCCTCTGAGACCGCGTAGGGGACCTGCTCATCGCCCTGCGCATGCATCAGCAGGAGCGCGGTGTGGGGCGACAGCCTGGCTGCCGCCTGACGCAGGCTGAGCGATTCGAGCCACCGCTCGGTGGCCGCCCGATCGACCCGGAATCCTTCGAGGCGTCCCGCGCGCAGCCCCCGCAGCAGGAAGTCCTCTGGCGACGGGCAGATCGCCGCCACGGCGGCTACTCCTGAGTCGAGTGCGGCGGCGTGGATCGCGCAGAAGCCGCCCATGCTCGATCCGCGCAGCGCCACCACCGGCACGCTGCGGCGTAGGACGTCGCTCATCGCCAACGCGTCGCCGATGGCGGTCGGGCCCCACTCGCCGCGCGAGCGTCCGTGCCCGCGCTGGTCGAAGCAGAGCGCCGCCAGGCCGTTGGCGCGCGCGATCCGCGCGAAGTCGAAGTGGTTCTCCTTGGCCGAGCCGGCCCCGTGGAGGGTCACGACCCCGGCGCTCGGCTCGCCATCCGGCATGAAGAGGGCATAGGCGAGCCCGTCGTGCTCGCCCAGCTGCGGCGGATCGGGTACCTCGTGGCGCATGGGTCTACTTCATACTTGCGCGACCGATGGCCAGAAGGCCCTCCGAGAGCTACCCGACCGATCTGCCCGCGCCCGATCCCGGGCTCGGCTCGCTCGCGCGCGTGTACCCGATCGGCACGCGCCGCGACGACGACGGCCGGCTCGAGGTCGGCGGCTGCGACCTGATCGAGGTCGCGCGCGAGTTCGGGACGCCGGCCTACGTCTACGCCGAGGACGACATCCGCGCCCGCGCGCGGATGTTCCTCGACGCCTTCGCCAGACGAACGGAGCGCTTCGAGGTCGTGTGGGCCAGCAAGGCCCTGCCCTGCACGGCGGTCAACCGCCTCCTTGCCGAGGAGGGCCTCTCGTGCGACGTCGCATCCGGCGGCGAGCTGCACCTGGCGCTCCTGGGCGGCTTCTCACCCGAGCGGATCTACCTGCACGGAAACAACAAGAGCGAGGACGAGCTCGCCTACGCGATCGACCGGCGCATCGGGCACGTCGTGATCGACTCCTTCGACGAGATCGACCGCCTCGAGCGGCTGGTGGGCGCGCGCAAGCTGCGCCAGGCTGTGATGCTGCGGGTCACCCCGGGGATCACGCCCTCGACCCACTCGTCGGTCCAGACCGGCCAGGTGGACTCGAAGTTCGGTTTCGCGTTGGACGACGTCCCGCGGGCGATCGGGCGCTGCGCGGCGGCCGGCTGCCTCGAGCTCACCGGCCTCCACGCCCACATCGGCTCGCAGATCTTCGACCTCGAGCCCTACGAGCGGCTCGGCGAGCTGCTGGGGGCGATGGGCGACTACCCGCTGCTCAACCTCGGCGGCGGCCTGGGCGTCGCCTACACGGCGGCGGACGAGCCGCCGGCGATCGAGGACTACGTCGAGACCCTGCTGTCCGGCGCGCCCGAGCACGTGAAGGTCCTCTGCGAGCCCGGCCGCTCGCTGGTCGCGAACGCCGGGGTGACCGTTTACACGGTGGGCACCGCGAAGCGCGTGCCGGGAGTGCGCACGTTTGTCGCGGTGGACGGTGGGATGTCCGACAACCTGCGGCCGATGCTGTACGGCGCCCGCTACGAGGCCGAGCTCGCCGACCGCCTTGGAGGAGAGACGCTCTGCACGATCGCCGGGATGCACTGCGAATCCGGCGACGTCCTGATCCGCGACATCGAGCTCGACGATCCCCGCCCCGGCGACGTCCTCGTCGTTCCGGCGACCGGCGCTTACGGCCACGCGATGGCGAACAACTACAACGCCGTCCCGCGCCCGCCGGTCGTCTTCTGCCGGGACGGAAGCGCGCGAGCGGTCGTCCGGCGGGAGACGTATGAGGACCTTGCGCTCCGCGACGTCTAGACGGCTCGACCACCGGCCCCGGCGATGACCGCGTTCAGGGTCGGGCTGCTCGGCCACGGCACGGTCGGATCTGCTTTCCGAAGCCTCCTCCAGGAGCGCGCGGACGAGGTCGAGGCCACGACCGGGCTGCGCCCGGAGATCGCCGGCGTGCTGACGCGCTCGAGCGGAGACCTCGAGGAGATCGTTGCCGCCAGCGATCTGGTGGTGGAACTGATCGGAGGCGTGGAGCCGGCCCGCGACTACGTCCTGCGCGCGCTGGGCTCGCAGAAGCACGTCGTGACCGCGAACAAGGCGCTGCTCTCCAAGCACGGCGAGGAGATCTACGACGCGGCGCGCGCGGCAGGGGTGCAGCTTCGCTTCGAGGCGGCGGTCGGCGGCGTCGTCCCGGTGATCCGCGTCATCCACGAGACGCTGGCCGCCGCGCACATCGACCGCGTGCACGGCATCGTCAACGGGACCACCAACTTCATCCTCACCGAGATGGAGCGCACCGGGGTTTCCTACGACGAGGCGCTGCACGAGGCGCAGGGGCTCGGCTACGCGGAGGCCGACCCCACGGACGACGTAACCGGACGCGACGCCGCGGCGAAGATGGCCATCCTTGCCCGGCTGGCGTTCGGAGCGAGGGTCAGCGTCGAGGATGTGTCGTACGAGGGGATCGAGAACCTGACCGGCCAGGACATAGCGCACGCGCGCGAGCTCGGCCTGTCGCTGAAGCTGGTCGGGACCGCCGAGCGGGTCGACGGTGGCCTGTCGGTCCGCGTCCACCCGACGTTCCTGTTCGGCGCGCATCCGCTGGCGTCGGTGAACGGGTCGTTCAACGCCGTGACGATCGAGTCACCGGCGATCACCGAGGTGACGCTGTCCGGCCCCGGGGCAGGCGGCTCGCAGACGGCCTCGGCGGTCCTCGGCGACGTGGTCTCGGCGATGATCCCGCCCGCAACGCTGCCACCGCCGCCGGTGGACCTGCCGCTCGTCACCGACGTCGAGTCCGCGTTCTACCTCCATCTGGAGGTGGCCGATACGCCGGGCGTGCTCGCACAGGTCGCCGAGATCCTCGGGCTCCAGGGCGTGTCCGTGAAGTCCGTCGTGCAGCACGGCCTCGGCGCCGACGCCCGCCTCGAGATGGTGGTGCACCGCGTGCTCGAGTCGAAGTTCCTCGCGGCCGTCGAGCTGATCGGCCGGTTGGAGTTCCTGCGTTCGCGGCCGCGCGTGATCCGAGTCATCGAGGAAACGTTCTGAGCCTCTGGCGCTACCGCGACCGGCTTCCCGTCGAGCCGCTCGTGACGCTCGAGGAGGGCGACACTCCGCTGATCCCGGCGCCGGCGCTCTCCGAGCGCTCCGGATGCGACGTCTGGCTCAAGTTCGAGGGGGCCAACCCGACCGGCTCGTTCAAGGACCGCGGCATGACCGTCGCTGTCTCGGCGGCGCTGAGCGACGGCGCCCGCGCGGTCGTCTGCGCCTCCACCGGAAACACGGCGGCAAGCGCGGCGGCGTACGCGGCGCGCGCCGGCCTGCGCGGGGCGGTGATCGTGCCGGAGGGCAAGATCGCCACCGGCAAGCTCGCCCAGGCGCTCATGCACGGCGCGCGGGTCGTGGCCTTGCGCGGCAACTTCGACCAGGCGCTGCGGATCGTGCGCGAGCTGGCCGAACGGCACCCCGTCGCGCTCGTGAACTCCATCAACGAGCTCCGCATCGAGGGGCAGAAGACCGCCGCGTTCGAGGTCTGCGACGCGCTCGGCGAGGCGCCCGACGTTCTCTGCATCCCGGTCGGGAACGCGGGCAATGTGACCTCGTGGTGGCGGGGCTTCTCGGAGTATGGGGTGGCGCCCCGCCTGCACGGCTACCAGGCCGAGGGCGCCGCGCCGCTCGTGCGCGGCGCCCCGGTCGAGCGCCCCGAGACGGTGGCCTCGGCGATCCGGATCGGCAACCCGGCCCGCTGGGAGGATGCGATGGCGGCCGTCACCTCGTCGCGCGGCGAGATCCGGGCGGTGTCCGACGATGAGATCCTCGCCGCGTACGCGTTGCTGGGCGAATCCGAGGGGCTCTTCTGCGAGCCGGCCTCGGCGGCGTCAGTGGCCGGCCTGATCAGGTACGGCGCCGAGGGGCGCGTGGTGTGCGTCCTCACCGGTCACGGCCTCAAGGATCCCACCACCGCGATGAGCCGGGCGACCCCGGTCGTGCCCTGCGAACCCGAGCTTGCCGCTGTCGAGGAGGCGGTGCTCGCGTGAGGCGCCACCGCGTGGTCCGCGTGCCCGCCTCGAGCGCGAACCTCGGCCCTGGCTACGACGTGCTCGCGGCCGCGCTCGGCATCCACCTCGAGCTCGAGGTGCAGGAGACCGGCGACTTCGGCGTCGAGACGAACGTCGCCGGCCTGCCCCTCGATCGGACCAACCTCTGCGTCCGCGCGTTCGAGTCGCTGCACCCCGCCGAGGGGATCGCGTTTCGGATCAACTCGGAGATCCCGCCCGCCGCCGGTCTCGGGTCGAGCGCGGCGGCGATCGTGGCGGGCCTGATGGCCGCCGACCACATGTTCGAGCTGGACGTGCCGCTGCTCGAGGTGGCGGCGCGGCTCGAGGGCCATCCTGACAACGTCGCGGCCGCGCTCCACGGCGGCTTCGTGATCTGCGCCGACGGAGCCGCCGAGCGGTTCGACCCGGTGCCGGGCCTGGAAGGGGTACTCGCGACGCCGCCCGACCCGGTGCCGACGGCCGAGGCCCGCGCCGCGATTCCGGAGGAGGTCCCGCTGGCAGATGCGCTCCACAACTCGGCGCACGTCGCGCTGCTGGTGCTGGGGCTCGGGCGGGGGGACCTCGACCTGGTCGGTCGCGGCCTCTCCGATCGGCTGCACCAACCGCGCCGAGAGCACCTCTACCCGCGCTCGGTCGAGCTCTTGCGGCGGGCGGGCGAGCTGGGGGCGGTCGGCGCAACCATCTCCGGGGCGGGCCCCTCTGTGCTGTTCTGGTCCCAGTGGGAGCAGACCGGCATGCTGCTCGAGCGCGTCCGTGACATCGCCGCGGACTGCCACGTCCGCCGCGTCACCTTCACGCCCGAGGGGGCGGACGTGCGGGCGCTCTAGCTGAGCTCCTGACCACGTGAACAGAGCCAGGGTCGGCCGCGAGACCTCGCCGAAGCGTCGGTCAGGCTGCCAGGAGCTCCGAGCGCAGCCGCGCGACGCGATCGCGCTCGGCGTCGAGTCCGACCCGATCGAGGACCTCCTCGGCGAGCGCCACGTAGTCGGCACCGAGCTCGGGGCGATAGTCGATGATCGAGACGCCGCGCTCGGCTGACTCCGCGTAGCGAATCGATTGGCGGATCACGGTCTCGAAGACCTTCTCATCGAAGCGCTCGCGCAGCTGGTCGAGCGCCTCGCGCGAGTGGATCGTGCGCAGGTCGGCGATGTTTAACACCACGCCGAGCCACTCGATGTCCGGGTGGAGGCTGTCGCGAGCCAGGTCCAGCAGCTCGAGCGCCTGCTCCACGCCCTGGAGCGAGAAGTACTGCGCCTCGGTCGAGAGCAGCGCGTAGTCGGCGGCGACGAGCGCGTTGACGGTCAGAAGGCCGAGCGACGGCGGGCAGTCGATCAGAATCACGTCATGCCGGCGCTTCGGCTCTCGAAGCGCCCGCTTGAGCGTCATCTCGCGACCCATCTTCCCGCTCAGCACGAGCTCGGACTCGGCGAGGCCGAGGTTGGCGGGGAGCACCCCGTTCGTGATCGCGTCCACCGCCCGCGCCCGGCCGTCCAAGACATCGGCCACGGTCGGCGCGGCGTCGGCCGGCACGTCGAAGTAGTCGGAGAGGTTCGCCTGTGGGTCGAGGTCGACGGCGAGCACGTCCAGGCCGACGCGCCCGAACACGTCCGCGAGCGTGCGGACCGTGGTCGTCTTGCCGGTACCGCCCTTCTGCGAGAGGACCGCGATCGTCGTCGCCATGCCGCGCGACTATAGAGGCCGGTCGCCGACCCCGAGGCGAGCCCCGCCGGGGCCGTCGTGCCCTCGCCGGAGGCGGCCTTTCTGCGCGAGCACCGAGCGCCAGCGGGGGCCTCGACCTGCGAGGCCCCCACCTTCCTCCTCCCTCAACCGACCTTCCAGGAGCGCTAGCGGACGGCGCTCTCCGCGCGGGCGCCGGCCTGCGTCCCGTGGGCGCGCTTCTGGGTGCCGCCGACCGTCATGAAGTAGAGCCGAAAGCGTCCGACCAGGATCTCGTCTCCGTCCTCGAGCGAGTGCCACTCGATCCGCTCGCCGTTGACGAAGACGCCGTTCAGGCTGCGGTCGTCGAGCACCCGGGAGCCGCCCTCCTCGCAGTGGACCAGGGCGTGGCGGCGCGAGATCGTCGGGTCGTCGAAGTGCACGTGCGCCGCCATGCTGCGGCCGATGCGCGTCCAGCCCTCCTGGAGCGGCACGACGTGGACGCGATCGTCGGCGCGGTAGGCGAGGTAGTCACCGTCGGTCGCGAGCGCGTCGCGGACCTCGTCGAGCCAGTCGGGACGCTCCGTCCGTCCGCCGCCCCACGGCTCCGCGTCGGCGTGGTCGCCGAAGATCGACGAGCGTTTGAAGCGACCGTTCCCGCAGTGCGGGCATGCCGGGATCTCGTCGAGCTCGTGGAGGGCGACCGCGAATCCGCAGACGTCGCAGCGAAAGGACCCAGCCCCCGCAAGCGTCCCGGGCCTGAAGGCTTGGCTCTTGGTGGCCCAGCGGTCCACGTTGTGCTGATGTTAACGAGTGCTCGACGTTCTGTACAAGGAAAGCGCGGAAATTGCGAGTGAATGGAGCACTGTCACGAAGCGACCTCCGCCGGCGAGGCGCTCGCGTCGCATGACCGGGCATACGGCCGCTGAGCACGCGCCGAACGCCGCTCGTCTCCAGCGAGGCGTCCGAGGGTGCAGGTATACCGCTACCGAGGCCGAATCACCGCGCCATGGATCCAAGCCTGGAATCAGTCATGCTGCGCAACAGCGTCGGCTCGATGGAGAGCCACCGACCGACGTGCTCCGGCTGCGGGCGAACTCCGCTGGTCGGCGAGTACCTTCACCGACTCGAGGCCGAACATCTCCTGTGCGGGCTCTGCCTGGCGCAGGTGCCCGAGGCCGACCGGGTTTCGGTCGCCTCGGAGCGACTCCACGCCGGTGAGCGCAGCATTTCCGTGGCACCGCGCGCCGCCTGAGACACGTTCCGCCGTCCCCGGCGCGGGTCCGCGTGGCGGCCCTGAAGTTGAGCCTGTCCGGGTATTGAGACAGGCTCGTAGAATCGGCCGCCCCGTGCGCGCCTTCACCGTCCACGCGTCGATCTCAGCCCCTCGCGAGGAGGTGTTCGACTTCGTCGGCGACCTCGCGGCTCGCGTCGCCTACAGCGACCACTACATGAGGGACTTCCGCCTCACCCGGCCGAAGTCGCACGGCGTGGGCGCAGCGGCGCGCTTCATGCTCGACGCGCCGCTGTCCTCGACCTGGTGCGAGATCGCGATCGCTGAGTCCGACCGACCGCGGCGGATCGTCGAGCGCGGCCGCCTGTGGCGGCTCGGCCGGACTCCGGCGGTGGCCGTTTACGAGTTCCTCCAGGACGTGCGCGGGCTGACGCGCGTAGAGCTGACCGTGTGGACCGAGCCCGCGACGCTCGTGGACACGCTCAAGGAGGCGGTGGGGGCCCGTCGGTGGCTGCAGCGGCAGACGAAGACGGCGCTCGAGCGCCTCAGGCTCGTGTTCGAGGAGCAGCGCGAGGCGCCGCTCGCTCGGACCGACATCGCCGGCTACGAGCCGCTCAAGGCGCCTCGCTTCGGCGCGTAAGGTGTCCAATCGCGCGCGCGCACGGCCGCGGCGGGTGATCGTCTGCCGCCGAGCCGCGTTGCATACACTGCCACCTCGATGCTGACCCGCCGCCTGGCACGCGTCGTCGCGACCTGCGTCGTCGCGGCCGTCTCGCCGCTCGGGCTGGCGGCGTGCGGAGCGGAGGAGGACCTCGCCCACCGCGAGGGACTCGCCCTCCCGCTCGAGGGCATCACCTACAACGTCTTCATCACGCGTCAGCTCAACCTCGAGGACGTCGAGGACAGGGGCTATACGGAGAACGTGCAGCAGGCCCCGCCCGGCTCCACCTACTACGGCGTCTTCCTCGAGGCCTGCAACGTCAGCGAGGAGCCGGTCCGGACCGCCGGCACGTTCCGGATCGTGGACACGGCGGGCAACGAGTTCGAGCCGCTCTCGCTGGACTCCGAGAACCCGTTCTCGTACACGCCCACCGAGCTCGAGCCAGGCGACTGCATCCCCGCCGAGGGCAGCTTGGCATCGTCTGGGCCGACGGCCGGCGCCCTCCTGATCTTCGAGCTCCCGCTCGAGAACACCGAAAACCGGCCGCTGGAGCTCGAGGTCCTCGACGGCTACGACGTCGCAGAGGGCCACCCCAAGGAGCTCATCTTCGAGCTCGACATCTAGGCGCGGTGACCCGGCGGCCGTGGCGCAGACCCGGGTTAGGGTGACGAGGGCCGCAGCCGCGCCCGAAGCGTTCATCTCCCACCGAACGTGACCTTCGTCGACTTCGCGATCATCGGCTTCGCGCTGCTGATGGCGGTCGGCGGTTACTCACGCGGGCTGATCGTCGGGGCGCTGTCGCTCCTCGGCTTCGCGGGCGGCGCGCTGCTCGGGTCGCGGGTCGGGCCGCTCGTCCTGTCGGAGGGATCGCGCTCGCCCTACGCGCCGCTCGTGACGCTCGTCGCGGCGCTCGCGGTCGGAGGCCTCCTTGCGGCGATCGCCGAGACCGTCGGCTACCGGCTACGCGGCCGACTCGGGGAGCGCCTCGGGGCGCTCGACGGGGTGGCCGGCGCGGCGCTACTGGGCGCCGTGGCGTTCCTCGTCGCATGGATCGCCGGCGCTGCCGCCCTCCTGACGCCGGGCGCGGGGGAGGTGCGGCGCGAAATTCAGCGGTCGGAGATCCTCCAGGCGCTCAACAGCGAGCTGCCACCCTCCGGCGCGCTCCTGAACGCGCTGGCGCGCTTCGACCCCTTCCCCAGGCTCGACGCGCCCCGGCCGGACCTCGCGCCGCCACCGCCCGGCATCGCGCGCGACGCCGACGTCGAGGCCGCCGGCGCGAGCGTCGTCCGCGTGCTCGGCACCGCTTGCGGGCTGTCGGTGCAGGGGTCGGGCTGGATCGCCGGCGACGGGATCGTCGTGACGAACGCCCACGTCGTGGCCGGACAGGACGACACCACGGTGCAGATCGGCGGCGAGGGGCCGACCCACGACGCCGAGGCGATCCACTACGACCCCCGCAACGACCTGGCGATCCTGAGCTCCTCCGGCGCCTCCGGCGCCCCGGCGCTCGAGCTCAACGACGCTGCCGATCCGGGCTCTCCCGCGGCGATCCTCGGCTTTCCGCTCGACGGCGGCTACGACGTCCAGCCGGGCCGGGTGGGGGAGACGATCAGCGCGCGCACCCAGGACGCCTACGGCCGCGGGCCGATCGAGCGGCGGATCACGCAGTTGCGCGGCACCGTTCGCTCGGGCAACTCGGGCGGCCCGATGGTCGACGGGTCGGGGCGCGTGGTGACGACGATCTTCGCGGCCACCGTCGGCGACGGCGGCGGGGCGGGCTACGGCGTCCCGGACTCGATCGTGGCCGAGGCGCTGGAGGGCCCGAGCGAACCGGTGGACACCGGGCCGTGCGCGGCGTGAGCCGGCTCGGCGATAGTCACGCAACTGCTCCAGAGCGAGGCCATACGGCCTTCCGCGCGACCTAGACCAGCTTCGCGCAGGCCTCCTCGAGCCGCTCGCGGTTGTCGCGCACGAGCCCCTCGGCCTCCTGCTTGAGTCGCTGGAGGTTCCCCTCACTGGCGTCGTCCATGTCGTCGCTCGCCGTGTCGAGCTCGGTCTGGAAGCGGTAGTAGGCGTCGTCGCGCCCGAGCAGCTGCGCGAGGTGATGATCGGTCGCGTCGCCCACGCCATCGAATACGACGTCCAGGATCGGCTTGGCCCACTCGAGCAGGCCCCAGTCCTTGGCCTGCGGCCAGGACAGCCGCCGGGTCAGCTCACCGGTGCCGAGCGAGATCATCAGGACCTCGGCGTCCGCCTCGTCCGCTCGCGCCCCGAGCTCTCGCTTGAGCGCCTCGGCATAGGCGCACATCGCCGGGTTGTTCGCGAACACGCCGCCGTCGACGAGCGCCAGGTACGGCCGCCCCGACCCGCGGTCCACCTTCACGGGTTGGAAGTAGGTCGGCGCGGCGGACGTGGCGAGCGCCGCGTCGCGCATCGCGTAGTCGTCGCCCTCGTCGGATCGCGCGCTCGCGCTCTTGAAGAAGAACGTGGTGCGCTCCTCGATGTCGTACGCGGTCACGAGCACGTCGCAGAGCGCGTCCTTGAGGCGTGCGTCGTCGAAGTACTCATCGAACGCGCTCTCAAGTCCCGCGGAGGGATAGCGCTCATCGAGCAGGCCGCCGGCCGAGCGGATCCGGTGACCCAGCGAACGCGAGAAGATCGAGGGCCCCTCGCGCTCGTATAGCGAGACCAGGTCGCGGGCGGACCACGCGGGTCCCGACGAGTCGGAGGGCATCGCCAGCGCGAGCGCGAGGATCCCGCCCGTCGACGTTCCGGCGACGATGTCGAAGGTCTCGGCGACCGGCCTGCCGGTGAGCCGCTCGACCTCGACGAGGACGGTCGCCGGGATGATGCCGCGGATCCCGCCGCCGTCGATCGACAGAATCTTCAGTGGCTTCGACATCGTGGCCTCCATTCGATCGGTTGCGCTACTGACCGTGCAGGTTGACGCTCGGTGAGGCGGTGCGCTACAACCCCGCGCGGTCGGTTCCGCCAGACCTGCTTAGCTAGTCGACGCCATGCCAAAGACGCTCGTAGTCGCGGAGAAGCCGTCGGTCGGCCGTGATCTGGCGGCCGCGCTGCCGGGTTCCTTCACGTCGTCCAAGGACAAGACGTACCTCGACGGGGACGACTACGTGATCACCTGGGCCGTGGGCCATCTCGTCGGCCTTGCGGCCCCGGAGGCCTACGACCCGAAGCTCAAGAAGTGGCGCTTCGCCGACCTCCCGATCGTGCCCGACGAGTTCAAGCTCGTCCCCAACGACGAGCGCGCCGCCAAGCAGTTGCGCGCGATCCACCGCCTGATGCGCTCCGACGAGGTCGAGCGGGTGGTCAACGCGTGCGACGCCGGGCGCGAGGGCGAGCTGATCTTCGCCTACACGTACGAGACGGCGAAGGTGAAGAAGCCGGTCGAGCGGCTCTGGCTCAGCTCGATGACGCGCCGGGCGATCGAGGACGCGTTCGGCCGGCTGCGCCCGGGCGAGGAGATGGAGACGCTCGAGGCCGCCGCGCGGTCGCGCTCGGAGGCCGACTGGGTCGTCGGGATGAACGCCACCCGCGCGGCGTCGATCCGACTGCGCGCGGCCTTCGACGGCGCGGTCTCGCTGGGACGGGTGCAGACGCCGACGCTCGCGCTCGTCGCGCGCAGGGAGCAGGAGATCCGCGCGCACGTCCCGGAGCCCTACTGGCTCGTGGAGGCGGCGTTCGAGGCCGGCGGCGAGCGTCGCTACCACGGCCGCTACATGGGCGGCAAGCGCATCGCCGAGGACCAGGCGGCGAAGATCGTCGAGGATTGTCGCGACCGCGGCGGCGAGATCACGAAGCTCGAGAAGAAGGAGGAGCGCGAGCGCCCGCAGCTCCTCTACGACCTGACCTCGCTCCAGCGCCACGCGAACTCCCTCCACGGCTTCTCGGCTCGCCGCACCCTGGGTGCCGCGCAGAAGCTCTACGAGGACCGCAAGGCGATCACCTACCCGCGTACAAGCTCGCGCTTTCTGCCGAGCGACATGATCGCGGAGATCAAGCCGACCGCGGGGCTCGTGGGCCGCAACGCCGAGTACGCGCGCGGCGCCGCGTACGTGACCGGGCTCGACAAGCTGCCGCTCGGCCGGGTCGTGTCCGACGCGAAGGTGACCGACCACCACGCGTTGATCCCGACGAAGTCCCAACACGACCTGGCCCGCATGAGCCCTGACGAGCGCAAGGTCTATGACCTGGTGGCGAAGCGCTTCCTGGCGGTGTTCCATCCCGATGCGGTGTGGGAGCGCACGCGCGTCGAGACGACCGTCGCCGAGCACGTCTTTCGGACGAGCGGCCGCGTCCTGCTCGAAGCGGGTTGGAAGGCCGTCTACGGCGCGGAGCCCGAGCGCCAGGGGGCGGACGACGACTCGGGCGGCGACCAGTCGCTGCCGCCCCTCGAGCGCGGCGAGGACGTCGAGACCCGCTCGGTAGCGTCGATTCGCAAGGAGACCCAGCCGCCGCGGCGCTACACCGAGGCGTCGCTTCTGGCGGCGATGGAGACCGCCGGCAAGGACATCGAGGACGCCGAGCTACGTGAGGCGATGAAGGACTCCGGAATCGGGACCCCGGCCACGCGGGCCGCGATCATCGAGCGGCTGATCCAGGTCGCCTACGTCGAGCGCGACGGCCGCGCGCTACTCGCCACCGAGAAGGGGATCCAGGTGATCAAGCTGCTCGGCGAGCACCAGCTGACATCGCCCGAGCTCACCGGCGACTGGGAGCGGCGCCTCGGCCTGATCGAGCAGGGGGAGGACAGCCGGCCCGCCTTCATGCGCGACATCGCCCGCTTCACCACCGATACCGTCGCCGAGCTCGACAAGCTCAAGGGGGTGAAGATCGAGCGCGCGCGCCTCGGCCCGTGCCCGGTCTGCGGGCGCGAGATCATCGAGAATCGCAAGGGCTACTCGTGCTGGACCAAGGAGGACCCGGGCTGCGGCTTCGTGATCTGGAAGCGCAAGGCCGGGAAGACGCTCGCCGTCTCGGTCGCCAAGGAGCTGATCGAGAAGGGCCGCACCGCGAAGCAGGTGACGGGCTTCCGGGGCCGCTCCGGGCGAACGTTCCGGGCCAAGCTCAAGCTCGAGCAGGGCGAGGAGGGCAAGTGGCGCGTGGACTTCGACGAGGAGTGGGCGAATAGGGACCGCGACGCGGGCGCCCAAGCGGGCGGAGACGGCTCGGCGAACGGCGGCGATGCTTCATCGGCGGACGGTGGCGACCGGGGCGCCGACGGCGATGGCACCGCTACGGCCGCCGGCAACCGACGGGGCTCAGGCGAGGGGGCATGATCTCGGCTGCGAGCCTCGCCCCAGCCTGAGGGACGGCGTCACGCCTCCGAGCGGGCGGTCGGGACGGCGGAGCCGCGAAGCACCAGCACGCCCAGGACCAGCAAGAGCACGACGCTGAGGCCGACCGCGTACTCGCCGATCGCGTACGCCGCAAGCGGCGTGATCAGAGAAACGCCGACCGCCAGACCGATGATGGCGAGCCAGCGGGGCAGCAGTGCCCTTGCTCGCAGCGCCGCCGCGCTCGTCGCGAGTGTGAGCAAGCCGAACCCGATTCCGGCCGCATAGGACCCGAGTACGTAGGAGATGTCGAACAGCGCGAGCGCGAGCGGGTCAGTCAGGTCGCCGTCCCCGGCCCTTAGCGCGGCCGCCATGTTGATCGTCTCCGCGCCGACCCCGGCCGCCAGGCCGAGGAGAGTCCCGCCGAAGGCGATGTCGGCGAGAAGGCCGTCTCCCTCGAGCTCGATGAGCACGGCGCGAAGCGCGCTGGCGAGGACGACGAAGATCGCGATCGAGATCAGGCTCAGCAGCGCCCCG
>Ga0136622_10000555_pt1 | contig 15352 bp, 15 predicted proteins | sample AntDrymUQ4482106_2_FD_104803 | JGI IMG/M metagenome (GOLD analysis project Ga0136622, IMG submission 104803) | Polar desert sand microbial communities from Dry Valleys, Antarctica - metaG UQ448 (21.06) | ecosystem: Environmental > Terrestrial > Soil > Desert | place: Antarctica: Dry Valley...
CTCCACGCCGTCGCCGACTCCGGCGGGCTCGGCCGGAACCTCGCTGCCGGCGGGGTACTCCTCTTCCTCGTCTGCGGAAGGCTCGGGGTGCTCGCGCTCGATCGACATCCCTCGCGCGTACCCTTCGCCGGCGCACGGCAAACGGGGCTGCTATGAAGCTCACATGAGCGAAGAGCTTGCCTGCCTCGACGGCTCGACCGCCCTCGCGGCCGAGACCACCATCCCGGTCACTGACGAGGGCTTCCTGCGCGGCGACGGCGCCTTCGAGGTGATCCGCGTGTACGACGGCCAGCCGTTCGCGCTCGACGAGCACCTGGAGCGCATGGAGCGCTCCGCCGCCAACCTCCGCCTACCCGGCCCCTTCCCCCGCGAGGCCTACGAGCGCGAGATTCCCGCGCTCCTCGATGTGCGGGGAGGCGCCGGCTTCGACGGATGCCTGCGGCTGGTGCTCACCCGCGAGGGACGGCGGCTGGCCATCACCGAGCAGGCCAAGCTGATGGAGGAGCGCGTGCGGCTGGGGCTCGTTACCTACGCGCCGACCCGGGTGCTCGACGGCGTAAAGTCCCTCTCCTACGCGGCCAACGTGCTCTGCAGCCGGCTGGCGCGGGAGCGCGGATTCGACGAGGCGCTGCTGGTGACCCCCCACGGCAGGGTGCTCGAGGGGCCCACCTCTTCCCTGTTCTGGGTCGATGACTCGGGGGCGCTCTGCACACCGCCGCTGGAGGACCACATCCTCGCGTCCATCACCCGGGCGCACGTGATGGGCCTGGTCGAGGTCACCGAGCGCCCGGTCGCGGCGGACGAGCTGCTCGGTGCGCGCGAGGCATTCATGGCCTCGACGGTGCGTGAGGTGCAGTCCGTGGCGGCCATCGAGGACCGGCAGTTCCCGGAGACCGGCGAGGTTACGCACAAGGTGGGCGCGGCCTTTTCGGCGCACCTCGACGAAGTCCTCGGCAGGCGGGGAGGAGCACAGCCGCAACGGAGCGGGGAGCTTCCCGGCGAGCACCCCACCGAGACTCGCTAGGACTCGCCGGGGGGTTCGTCGCGCGCCGTGCCTTCAACCCGGTAGCGGATGTACCAGGCCAGATGGCTCGCGGCCGCACCGGCCGTCCCGAGCAGGCCGACAGTCCCGCCCACTAGCTTCTTGGCCACGCTGGTCGCAATCATCGAATCGCAGGCATCGTATCCGTGCGCATACTGACCGTAATCGGCAACAGGCCCCAGTTCGTGAAAGCGGCCGCGGTGTCGCGCCTGCTCCGCGAAGTCCACGAGGAGCTGATCGTGCACAGCGGGCAGCACTACGACGACGAGCTGTCGCGGATCTTCTTCGACGAGCTCGGGGTGCCCGCTCCGGACCGCCAGCTCGACGCTGGCGGGGGCTCGAACACTGCCCAGACGGCGCGCATCCTCGGCCTCCTCGAGGAAGTGCTGGCCGGCACGGCACCCGACCTGGTGCTGGTCTACGGCGACACGAACACCACGTTGGCCGGGGCGCTCGCTGGTGCTCAGGCCGGCGTGACAGTGGGGCATGTGGAGGCGGGGATGCGCTCGTTCGACCGCTCGATGCCCGAGGAGCTGAACCGGGTGCTCACCGACCACGCGAGCCGCCTGCTGCTGTGCTCGACCGAGACGGCGATGCACAACCTGCGCGCCGAGGCAGCTACGGGGGAGGCACATCTCGTCGGAGATGTGATGGCGGACGTGTCGCTGGCGTTTCGCCCCATCGCCGAAGAGCGCTCCACGGTCCTCGCCGACCAGGGGCTCGAAGCCGGCTCGTACGTGCTGGCCACGGCCCATCGCACGGGCAACGTCGACGACCCGGTCCGGCTGGAGCGGCTGGTGGGGCTGCTGGAGAGCGTGCCTGGCCCCACGATCCTCCCGCTGCACCCGCGTACGGCCGCCCGTCTCGAGGCCGCCGGGCTGCGCGAGCGCCTCGAGGCCGCGCCGGGCATGCGCCTGCTGCCCCCGCTCGGCTATCTCGACTTCACGAAGCTGGCCATGCACGCCCGAGCGATCCTCACCGACTCCGGCGGGGTGCAGAAGGAGGCCTATCTGCTCGGGGTGCGCTGTGTGACGCTGCGTGAGCAGACGGAGTGGGTGGAGACGGTGGAGACCGGTTGGAACACGCTCGTGGGTCTCGACGTCGAGGCCGCGCTGTCCGCCCTCGACCGACCCACACCCGCTGGAGAGCGGCGCGAGCTGTACGGCGGGGGCCGGGCCGCAGCGCGCGTTTGCGACGTGCTCGGCGCCTACACTCCCCGGCCATGATGGAGAGACATCAAAGGGGGGCGGCGCCCCCCTTCGCAACCCCCCGGGCAAGCCCGTGAAGATCGGCGTGGTGGGCCTCGGCTACGTGGGTCTCCCGCTGGCTCTGGCGTTCACCGAAGAGGGTCACGAGGTGGTCGGTGTGGATGCGGACTCGCGGCGCGTGGCGGCGATCGGCCGGGGCGAGAGCCACATCGAGGACGTGTCGGTCGATCGTCTCCACGCGGGCCGGGACCTGCTGCACGCCACCGGGCGCTACGAGGACCTGGCCGACACCGAGGCGGTGCTGATCGCGGTTCCCACGCCGCTCACCCGCAACCGCGAGCCGGACCTCGGCCCGCTCGTGTCGGCGGGGACCGCCCTGGCGCGGGTGCTGCGCGCCGGCCAGCTCGTGGTGCTCGAGTCCACCACCTATCCCGGCACAACCCGCGAGCGGCTCGTGCCGCTGCTGGAGGAGTCCGGATTGGCTGCAGGCCGCGACTTCAACGTGGCGTACTCGCCGGAGAGGGTCGACCCCGGCCGCACCGACCACACGCTGCGCAGCACCCCCAAGCTCGTCGCTGGGATCACCCCTGCGTGCCTCGAGCGGGCCGTCGGCCTCTACGAGCAGGTTTGCGACCACATCGTCGAGCTCTCGAACCCCGAGGGCGCCGAGCTGGCCAAGCTGCTGGAGAACGTCTTTCGCTCGGTCAACATCGCCCTGGTCAACGAGTTGGCGATGCTCTGCGACCGGATGGGCATCGACGTGTGGGAGGTGGTGGATGCGGCGGCCACCAAGCCCTACGGGTTCATGCGCTTCGACCCGGGGCCGGGCATGGGCGGCCACTGCCTCCCGGTCGACCCGTTCTACCTGTCCTGGAAGGCCCGTGAGTACGGTCAGCCCACCGAGTTCGTAGAGCTGGCCGGCGAGGTGAACCAGCGGATGCCCGAGTTCTGCGTGGAGCGGATCTCGCGCGCGCTCAACGACCATTCAAAGGCGGTGCGCGGCTCGCGCGTGGTGGTGCTGGGCGCGTCCTACAAGCCGGGGGTCGGCGACCTGCGCGAGTCGCCGGCGGTCAAGATCATGCGCCTCCTCTCCGAACTGGGCGCCGAGCTGGCCTACCACGACGAGCACGTGCCGGAGCTCCCCGAGCTCGGGCTGGCCAGCCAACCGCTCCATGCGGCCCTCGACGGCGCCGACGTGGCGGTGATCGTGACCGCCCACCCTGAGCTCGACGTAGAAGCAGTGGTGGAGCGAGCGCCGCTGGTTGTCGACTTCCGCGGTGTGACCCGGCACATCGCAGCGCCCAACCTGGTCCGGCTGTGAGCGCGGCGGCAGCCGTGCGGGTCGGAGTGGTCGGGCTCGGCTACTGGGGTCCCAACCTGGCGCGCAACTTCGACCGCCTGCCGGCCGCGCGGCTCGCGTGGATCTGCGACGGCTCGGACGAGGCCCGCACCCGTGTCGGAGCGGCGTTCCCCGGAGCGCGCGCCTGCGCCGAGCTGGACGAGATGCTCGCCGACCCCGAGCTCGACGCGGTGGCGGTGGCCACCCCTGTGGCCACCCATGCCGCGATGGCGGAGCGGGTGCTCGCCGCCGGTAAGCACTGCTTCGTGGAGAAGCCGCTCGCGCAGTCGGTCTCCGAGGCCGAGCGGGTGGTGGACGCGGCCGGGCGGGCCGGCCGGGTCCTGATGGTGGGACACCTGCTCGAGTATCACCCCGGCCTCGAGAAGCTCAAGGAGTACGCCTCGAGCGGTGAGCTCGGCGACATCCACTACATCTACGGGAACCGCCTCAACCTCGGCAAGCTGCGGGCTGAGGAGAACGCGCTTTGGAGCCTCGGCGCGCACGACGTGTCGGTGCTGCTGCGCCTCGCCGGCGAGGAGCCCCACCACTGCCAGGCGGTGGGAGAGTCATACATGCGCCCGGGGGTGGAGGACGTGGTCTTCTGCTACCTGCGCTTCCCTTCGGGGCTGGCCGCTCACCTGCACCTTTCGTGGCTCGATCCCCACAAGGAGCGACGCTTCACGGTCGTCGGCTCGAAGAAGATGGCCACCCTCGACGACATGGAGCTCGAGCGAAAGCTCACCATCTACGACAAGGGCTTCGACGAGGACTTCTCCTCCTACGGCGAGTACATCGCACGATCGGGTGACACCTACAGCCCGCGAGTGCCCAACGACGAGCCGCTGCGGATCGAGTGTGCGCACTTCGTGGAGTGCGTCGTAGGGGGCCGCACCCCCCGCTCGGACGGACAGAGCGGCCTGAGGGTGGTGCGGGTGCTCGAGCGGCTGCAGTCCTCGCTCGACGAAAGCCGCCGTGCTGCGGCCGTCTGACCGCGCGCCCGGGCTGCTGCTCGGGGACGGCGTCCTGCTGCCACCCACGGTCGAGCTGGGAGGCAACGTCGTGATCCACGCGGGCACGCAGGTCGGCGGCGAGGTCCAGGTCCAGGATGGCGCGGTGATCGGCAAGCCGCTCGTGCTCGGCCCGCGGTCGTCGGCCCCCCGTACGGCTCCGCCTCCCACCCAGATCGAAGCGGGCGCCAAGGTCGGCGCCGGCGCGGTGATCGTCGCGGGGGCGCGGGTCGGCGCCGGCGCGGTGATCGGCGACCAGTCCCATGTGCGCGAGCGCGCGGTGATCGGCGAGGACAGCGTGGTGGGCCGGGGCTCGGCGGTGGACAACGACGTCAAGATCGGCGCGCGCGTCCGAATCCAGACCGGGTGCTATATCACCGCCTACTCGACGATCGAGGACGACGTGTTCGTCGCTCCCGGGGTCACCCTCACCAACGACGACACCATGGGCCGTCACGGCTCAGACTACCAGCTGCGCGGTGCCACGCTGCGCCGGGCCTGCCGAGTCGGAGGGGGGGTCGTCCTCGTCCCCGGCGTGGAGGTGGGTGAGGAGGCGTTCGTGGCCGCGGGCGCCGTGGTGGTGCGCGACGTGCCGGCCCGCGCCGTGGTCATGGGGGTCCCCGCTCGCGAGGTGCGGCAGGTGCGCGACGAGGACCTGCTGGAGCGATTCGGGTGATCTACCGCCGGAGGGCACGATCTCCCAGCCTGCTGGCCGACCGGCGCACCCTTGGGCTGGGCATAGTCGCCGGGGTCGCGACGGCAGGCGCGGTTGCGGTCGAGGTGGGACGCGTGTGGCGGCGGGGCTCGGCTCCGTTGCCCGCCGACGCCGACGACCCCTTCGTCGCGGCGGCGGAGGCGGTCGTGGAGACCGCTGAGGTGGCGCGTACGGGCTACCGGGAGGTGTCGACCGGAGAGAACGCGATGTTCAACCTGCTCACCGCCTTCGTGACGACCTTCTTGCTGGCGCGTTCGATCACGACGGCGCTGCGCCGCCGCTCCACCTTCGGTCCCTTCCGCAACGTGAAGGTGGGCAGGCGCCACATCCATCACTTCGTGCCGGGGATCGTGATTGCGTTCGCGTCTGGGGCTGCAGCGATCGTCACGCGCGACGAGAACCTCGAGCGCTGGCTCGCCATCCCCTTCGGCGCCGGCATGGGCCTGACGATGGACGAGTCCGCCCTGCTGCTCGAGCTGGATGACGTCTACTGGTCGGAGGAGGGGGTGGTGAGCGTGCAGATCACCATGGCCGTCACCGCGCTGCTCGCCGCCGTCGCTCTCGCCAGCCGCTTCCTTCGCCGGGGCGAGCAGATGGTGCTCGACGCCGACGACACATGATCGTTGAGGGCCCGATTCTCCGGCGTGCCTCCCGGGCAAGCCTTAGAGTGGCGCCATGACCCCAGATTCAGAGCGCCCCGACTCCGGCCGCCCCGGCTTCGGCCCCGGATCGCCCGGCTACGGTCCGGGCGGGCAGCCTCAGTCTCCCGCCCCCGGTGGGCCGCAGTCGCCCGCACCGGGCGGCCCCCACTCGCCTGGGGGGCCGCAGTCGCCCGCGCCCGGAGCTCCTCCGGCGTTGCCGCAGGCCCCGGCTCCTCCACCCATGCCCTCGTCCGTGCCGGAGTCCCCGGCCTCACCGGCTCCCGGTGGCTACGGCGGCCCGGTGCCGCCCGGCGGCTGGCAGCAGCCGCTTCCGCGTTCACCCCAACACGGTGCTCCGGCCCAGGGTCAGCTCGCAGGCTGGGGCGCGCGCCTGGGGGCTTACGCCATCGACGGCTTGATCTTGCTCGTTCCATTCCTGATCGTCTTTTTCGGGCTGGTCGCCGGCGCAGTGGGGATCACCGGTGAAGACGGCGACGCCAACGGGGCCATAGGTGCGGTGATCGCCGCGCTCCTGGGCGCCGTGGTGGTGTTCGCGGTGCTGGCGCTGCTCTACGCCCCGCTGCTGATGAAGCGCGATGGCGAACGCAACGGCCAGACGTGGGGCAAGCAGGTGCTCGGTATCCGTGCCGTACGCGACAACGGAGAGGCGTGGAGCTTCGGCTCGGCCGCCCTGCGGGAGGTCGTGCTCAAGGGCCTTGCCGTGGGTATCGCGTCGTCGATCATCCCTCTGATCCCGTGGTTCCTGAACTTCTTCTGGCCGCTCTGGGACGATCAGAACCGCGCGCTGCACGACATGGCCGCATCGAGCCACGTAGTCAAGGCGTAGGGCCCGAGTCCCCAGGATTCAGATCGCTTCTACGCCGCTGCAGGGCGCATTTGCGCGGCGGCCTCGGTCCAGATCATCTCATCGCGGCCGGGGCCCACGCTGATCATCACCACTGGCACGCCCACCTGCTCCTCGACAAAGGCCAGGTAGGCGCGGGCCGTGTCCGGGAGATCCTCGATGTGGCGGGCTCCGGTGATGTCCTCGGTCCAGCCCGGCAGTTCGATGAGGTCGCCGCGGGCCCTGTGCAGCACCGACTGGTGGTAGGGGAAGTCATCGAAGAGGGCTCCCTCGGGGCCGGTGTAGCGCGTGGCCACCCGTAGGGTCTCGATCCCGGTGAGCACATCGAGCTTGGTGATCACGATGCCAGTGAGCCCGTTGACCTTGACCGCGTAGCGCAGGGCCACGAGGTCGAGCCAGCCGCAGCGCCGTGGGCGCCCGGTGGTGGTGCCGAACTCGCCGCCCATCTTCTGGATCCGAGCGCCCATCTCATCGTGCAATTCGGTGGGGAAGGGCCCCGCCCCGACGCGGGTGCAATAGGCCTTGGAGACGCCCCAGACCTCGTCGATCGCGTTCGGTCCCACGCCTGCGCCCACGCACGCCGATCCCGCCACCGGGTTGGAGGACGTGACGAACGGATACGTGCCGTGGTCGATGTCGAGAAGCGTGCCCTGCGCTCCCTCGAACACCACCAGCTTGCCCTCCGCGAGCGCCTTCCAGGCGATTGGCGGAGTGTCGGCAATGTAGGGCTCGAGCCTGTGGCCGAAGGCCAGGTAGTCCTCGGTCATCGTGTGCAGGTCGAGGGCGGGGTCCTTCTCGTACTCGCGCAGGATCTGGCGCTTGGGGGCCATCGCCGCCGTGATCTTCTGCTTCAGGATCTTCTCGTCGAGCACGTCCTGGAGGCGGATGCCCAGGCGCGAGGCCTTGTCCGCGTAACAGGGCCCGATTCCGCGCTTGGTCGTGCCGATCTCGCGCTTGCCGAGCCGGGCCTCCCCCGCCTGGTCGAGCAGCAGGTGGTAGGGCATGATCAGGTGCGCGTTGGCCGAGATCCGCAGCCCGCTGAGATCTACCCCGCGCCGCCTCAGCCCGTCGATCTCCTCTGTGAGCACCCGCGGGTCCACGACCACGCCGTTGCCCACGACGCACGGCTTGCCCGCGTAGAGGATGCCGGAGGGGATGAGGTGGAACTTGAACACCTCGTCGCCGCGCACGATCGTGTGACCGGCGTTGTTGCCGCCCTGGAACCGGATCACGGCGTCGCCGCGCTCGGCCAGGAGGTCGACGACCTTTCCCTTGCCCTCATCGCCCCACTGGGCGCCGACTATCACCAGCCCCGGCATCGAGTGCGAGTCTAGGACCCGCGGAGGGTGGGCACTAGTGGAGCGACCACTAGCCGGCGGAGCGCAGGCGCAGGTCGGAGCCCATGATCGGGAGCGGCTCGCCGCAGGTCTCGAGTAGCCGGGACACCGTTCTCGGACCCACCTGCTCGCGCAGCTGATCGAGATCTGTGATGTTCGTGGTGACCACTATCGAGCGCTGGTCCTGCCAGCGCTCGTTGACGATCGAGTACAGCTGCTCGAGCACCCAGTCCGTGCGCTTCTCGGTGCCCAAGTCGTCGAGATGGAGCAGGTCGACGGCGCAGAGTCGCCGGAAGAGGCGCATGTAATTGCCGCCGGTCTGGCTGTCGTAGGTGTCCTTGATCTCGGCGAGGAGGCGGGTGACCGGATAGATGGCCACCGAGTGACCGACGCGCTCGGCGGCCAGGGACACCAGCATGGCCAGGGATGTCTTGCCCGTGCCCACGTCGCCGGCGAACCAGAGCCCCCTCCCCTCCGCCACGTTCTGCTCGATCCGCTCGACGAAGGCGCGCACCGGGCGCAGCACGAACGGGTCGAGATCGCAGATCGGCTTGCGCTCGAAGGACACACCGCGGAAGCGCTTGGGCACACCGGTGCCCATTCCGGAGCTGGCGGCCCGGCCGACCCGCTGCTTGCGGCATTCGCAGGGCGCGGCCGTGTTGTCCTCGAGGGCGATCCACCCGGTGCCGTCGCAGACGCCGATCGGGCAGCTCCGGTCAACGTTGCCGGCCCCGGGGTCGGGCACGGGGCGCAGCAGGCTCACGCGGCACCCTCGGACCCGGCGTAGGCGCCGACGCGCTGCTCGCTGGCCTTGCTCATGAACTTGGGATAGCGGTCGAGGAATGTGAGCTCGACGCTGCCGATCGGTCCGTTGCGGTGCTTGCCGATCAGCACCTCGGCGATCCCCTGCTTCTCGGACTCCTTGTTGTAGTACTCGTCGCGGTAGACGAACATCACGAGGTCGGCGTCCTGCTCGATGTTGCCCGACTCCCTCAGGTCCGACATCAGCGGTCGCTTGTCGGGCCGTGCCTCGACCGCTCGTGAGAGCTGTGAGATGGCGATCACCGGGATGTGCAGCTCGCGTGCGAGGATCTTGAGCCCGCGGCTCATCTTGCCGACCTGCTCCACGCGGCCGTCGCGCGGATCCTCGGCCCGCATGAGCTGCAGGTAGTCGACGATCAGCAGGCCGAGGGGGTGGCGCTGATGCAGCCGACGCGCTTTCGCACGCAGCTCGAGCACGCCCAGGTCGCTCGAGTCGTCCACGAACAAGGGGGCCTTGGTGAGCTTCTCAGTCGCGGCCAGCACCTTGGGCCATTGCTCGGGCTTGACCCGCCCCTTGCGCAGCGACTCGCCGCTGATCTTGCCCCGGGACGCGATGAAGCGCTGGGCCAACTCGCCATCGGACATCTCGAGACTGAACAGCGCCACGGCTTTGCCCGCGTCCACTGCCGCGTTCTCGGCGATGTTGGTGGCCAACGCCGATTTGCCCATCGCCGGTCGTGCGGCCAGCACGATCAAATTCCCGGGCTGGAAGCCGCCGGTGATCTCGTCGAGGTCGCGAAATCCGGACGGGGTGCCGGTGAGGCTCTGACCCTCCTTTGACAGGCGCTCGAGCTTGTCGAGCTCCTCGTGGAGGATGTCCTCGATCGACCTGACCTGGCTCGTGTCATGGTCGTGCGCAGCGTGGAAGATCGCCTTCTCGGCCTGCTCGACGAGCAAGCGCGGGTCGCCGCCCTGAGTGGCGACGTTCTCCTGGATCTCACGGGCGGCCCCGAGCAGTCGCCGCAGCATCGAGTGGTCGCGGACGATCCGGGCGTAGTCGCGCACGGCGCCCGCGGCGGGGACCATCGTGGGTAGCGCGTGGATGTACGCGGCGCCTCCGGCCTCCTCGAGCTCGTTGTGGCGGTCGAGGTCGTCGCTGACCGTGAGGGCGTCGACTGCCTCCGGCTCAGCCTTCTCCTTCAGGCGAAGCATCGCCCGGAAGATCATCTGATGCCGTGGGCGGTAGAAGTCCTCGGCGCTGAGCTTGAGCTCGACGAAGATCTGGTCGAGCGCCTGCTCGGTGAGCAGGATCGTGCCGAGGACGGCGACCTCGGCCTCGTCGTTCTGGGGTGGAACGCTCCCGTTGGCCTGAGGCTGTACGGAGACAGCCATGTGACTACTCAGACGTAACGATGGTCTTGACGTCCGCGGTCACGCCGTCGGAGACCTCGATGGTGATCATGTGGGTGCCGGTGGTCTTGATCGGCTCGGGAAGCCGCACCCGCCGCTTGTCGATCTTGACCCCGCGTGCCTGCCGCACGGCATCCGCGATCTCCTGAGCGGTCACCGAGCCGAACAGCCTCCCGTCCTCGCCCGCCTGGTGTGAGATCGTGAGGACGGTCTTGCGCAGCAGCGCTGCGTTCTCCTGCGCCTTCTCGACCAGCTCCCGCGCCGCGCGCTCCGCAGCCTCTACGCGCCGCTGGGCCTCCGCGATCGACGCCGCCGTGGCGGGCTGGGCCAGCTTGCGCGGGACCAAGAAGTTGCGCAGGTATCCGTCGGAGACGTCGACGACGTCACCGCGCTCCCCGAGGGAGTCAACGGGTTGAAGCAGTATTGCCTGAGCCATTAGTTGGGAGCTCCTTGCCTAGCTGATTTGAGTTGCGAGAACCAAGCATGCCAAGGAAGCAGGGAGCGCCGCGTGCACTAGCACGCAAGCGACCGATGACGCAGGCAGGCGCCGGTTCGCAGCCCTCAAATCAAAAGGGGATGTCTTCGTCGGTGGAGCCTGCGCCTGCCGGAGCCGTCTGGAAGTCGGTGGTATCCGCCGGGACGTCGCTTTGGGACGTGAAGCGCGAGCCGTTGGCGCCTCCGTCGCCGCCGTCGCGCGAGCCGAGGAACTGGACGTTGTCAGCGATGATGTCCACGGCCTGGCGCTTGCCTGATCCGTCCTTGGCTTCCCACTCGCGCCACCTCAGCCGGCCGTCGATCGCGACGGGCCGGCCCTTGGACAGGTAGTTCGCGCAGTTCTCTCCCTGTGCTCCCCACACTGTGACGTCGAAGTAGTTGGGCTGCTCGACCCACTCGCCGGAGGAGTTGTCCTTGCGGCGGGTGTTGCACGCGACGCGGAGAGAGCAGACCTGGGTTCCGCTCGGCAGTGCGCTGAGCTCGGGGTCGCGCGTGAGGTTGCCCGTGAGGACGACCCTGTTGATGTTGGTGGCTGCCATGGAAAAGCTCCTTCTCTGGGCTGGAAATTCCTTGAGACTCGACGATCGAGAGTACTCAGGCGGTCGGCCCGCTTGGGCGAGGTCTGACAGGAAGATGCAGCAATGTCGGTGCGTTTTCGCACGGGCGTGACGAATGTGCGGCTCCTGTGCGCTTCCAGTGGCCCGGCGACAACTTGCTACCAGCCCGCGGACGCCTATCAGGCCGCCGCCCGGCGAGCGGCTACGCAGGCCCCGGGCGACGCACTCCGTCCCGGCGCGAGCCGGGCCCGCTCACTCCGTGGCTTCGGCCTGCTCCGGAGCGGCGTCGGCCGCGGCGCGGGCGGCTACGCGCCCGTCGGGCTCCTCAGAACGAGCGGCGCGAACCGGCTCCGGTCCGGGGGGCACGGGCGGGCTGCCTGGAGGCTGGCGGATGATCCGGAAACGGAGCACGCCGTCCATGATCCGCAGGCCGTGGTTGAGCCGCTCGAGCAGCGGGTTGTCGCCTTCGAACTGGTACAGGTGGTAGGCGGCCTCGGGGCGGTGATCAATCTCGAAGGTGATCTTGCGCGTGCCCCAGTCATGCTTGCTCGCGATCGTCCCGCCCGAGCTGACCATGCCCTCCACCTCATCGAGGATCGCCTGCTGGCGCTCCTCGGGGGCGTTGGAATCGACGAGCAGCATGAGGTCGTACAGACGGGCCACGGCCGCGGAACACTAGCAATCGGGAGGAGCGCGGCCGGGGGCGCGTCCCAAAAAGCAGCGCAGCCGGCAAGCTCAGGGGAGGAGCCCAGCCCCGGTCGTTTCATCGGGTTGAGCACCCACGCCTACCGCGTCTCGGGGGGGCGAACGGCTGGTCCCGAGGCCCTTCATCGGGCGTGACGCGACGCCAAGCACCCGGGGCACGCGGTCTCGTTGAACGCGTGCGCTGGCGCAACGTGGCCCGCCTGGGAGCGCTCACCGCCGCCGCCGTGCTGATCGCCGTCGGCCCTAGAGGCTGTGAAGACCCCCGCTCGCAGGAGCAGCCGGCTCCGCGTCAGGCGGGCCTGCCGCCCAAGGCGGTCCGGCCCGGCCGGCCGGAGCCAAAGTTCGCCCCGAAGCTCGCGCCGAGAAGGAAGCCGGAGCCGGCTCCGAAGCCGAAGCCCGCCGCGAAGCACCGGCCGGGTGGGAAACAGAGCAAGGCGAAGCGGAGCAGTAAGCCACGCCAAGAGACACGCGCGGACAACCACCGCCACGAGCGCCCGCCGGCGGCCCCGATGCCACGGCCGCCCATCCGGCCGGGGCCCCCGAGCCCGCAGCAGCCGCAGCCACAGAGCCCACCGCAACCTCAGCCGCAGCGCCCACCGCAGCCTCAGCCGCAGCGCCCGCCGGCGCCCGCGCCCTCCAAGGGCGAGTTCACGCCCAACCCGGACCCCTAGCGACCAGCGGCTTCTACGCCGGGCCCTCCCCCGCCAGCTTCGCCTCGATGTCCACCAGCTGATCATCGACCCAGTCCCCGGGATCCCGTGCTTCGACCACCCGCTTGAGCCCCTCGGCCCGCCAGGAGCGCTCGTCGGCCGACATCGTGAGCGCGCGGTAGATGGCGTCGGCCTGCTCCTGGACGTCGAAGGGATTGACCGACAGCGCGAACTCGGCCAGCTCCTCGTGGGCGCCGGTGTTCTCGGAGAGCAGGGAGACGCCGTGGCGCTCGTTGACCAGCGGCCCCTCCTTCGCGATCAGGTTCATGCCGTCGAACATCGCGTTGACCATCAGCAGGTCGTAGTGCTTGTAGGCGGCGATCGCCTCCTCGAGGTTCTCCCGCAGACGCAGGTCGATGGGCATCCAGTCCGTGGTGCCGTGACGGTGGTTGACCACGGCCACCAGCGCCTCGATCCGCTCCAGGTACTCCGCGTACTCGGGGACGTCCTGGCGGGAGGGAATCAGGTGGGCGATGAACGTGACCTCCTCGACGAACTCGGGATGCTGCTCGAGGAAGAGGTCGAAGGCGGCGAAGCCGCGCAGGATGTTCTTGGAGAGATCCGCGCGATCGACGCGCAGGATCAGGTGCTCGCGGCGGCGGCGCTGGATCTGGCGCTCGTACTGGTGGACCGACGCGCGCTGGGCGTTCTGGCGGAAGGCGGCCGCCGAGATCGGCAGCGGGTAGGCGCGCACCCAGATCTCGCGGTCCTCGAAGTGGACGATGCCGTTCTTCTCGTCGACCTCGAGGTCGAACAGCTCCCGGCAGCAGAGCAGGAAGTTGCGCCGGTAGGCGCGGGTGTGGAAGGCGACGATGTCGTTGGAGAGGATTCCCTCGTAGATGTCCTCGCGCATGTCGCGCGGCAGCACCCGCCAGGCGTCGGGCTGGGTCCACGGAATGTGCACGAAGTGGTGGAGAAAGACATCGGGCCGCGCGCGGCGGATCTCCCTCGGGGCCGTGTACAGGTGGTAGTCGTGCATCATCACGACGGCGTCGGAGACGTCCGCGATCTCCTCCAGCACCGCCTCCGCCAGGTCCCGGTTGACCGTGCGGTAACCCTGCTCGTAGGCGTCCACTTCCCAGCGCCGGATGTCCGGCGCGTTCGACAGGTCCCAGAGGTAGTGCTGGATGAACCAGAGCAGCGGGTTGGCCACCACGCTGTAGAACTGCTCGTAGGCGTCGGGATCGGACTTCACGAGCCGGATGCGGTAGGTCGTGCCGTCGAGGTCGCACTCGAAGCTCTTGCCGCCGTGCTCGCTCGCCGCCTCGGCGTCCTCATCGGACATGGCCGACGCCACCCACAGGGCGTCGCGGTGGTGCACGAGGCCGGTCAGGGCGGTCACCAGGCCGCCGCCGCCGCGCGTGGCCTCGAGCGAGCCGTCCTCGGTGCGCTCGAAGGTGGCGGGCCCCCGGTTGGAGACCAGGACCAGCTGTCGCTCGGAGCTCATGCTCCCTGGAAGATACGCAGCCAGTCGCGCAGCAGGCGCGGCGTGAGGAAGTGCGTGCGCACGTGCTCCTTGCCCGCTCGTCCCAGGCGCTTGCCCAGATCGGGATCGCGCAGGATCCCCACTGCGCGCTCCGCGCACTCCTCGGGGGAGGAGACCAGGTAGCCGCTCTCGCCGTCGACCACCTGCAGCGGGATCCCCCCCACGTCGCCGCCGATGAAGGGTCGCGCCTTCCACAGCGCCTCTGACACGGTGAGGCCGAAGCCCTCGCGGGTGCTCTTCTGGATCACCACGTCGGCCTGGGACTGGAAGGCGTTGACCTCGATCGCGCCGACGCTGTTGAGGTTGTTGAGGATGTGCACGTCGGGGTCGCCTTCGGCGTGGGCCACCGTTTGGTTGAAGAAGTCCCAGCCCTCGGGATCGTCGGTGGCCATGGAGCCGATCAGCGCGAGCTGCACGTCGGGGACCTCCTCCTTGACCGCCCGGTAGGCGTCGATCACGCCCATCGGGTCCTTCCACGGGTCGAAGCGCGAGACCTGGCACATCAGCGGCCGATCGTTGTCGAGTCCGAACTGGTCGCACACGTAGGCGGCGTCCTCGGGCGAGAACGCCATGTTCTTGGGCGAGAGCGGGTCGATCGCCGGCGGGCAGATGTGGATCGGCGTGCCGTCGAGGCCGTCCGGAACGTAGTCGGGCAGGTGGAACACCGCACCGTCGTAGGCGTGCACGAGCGGCACCATTCGCTCGATCACCGCCGGGTTGGGCGTGGAGAGGTCGATGTGGCAGCGCCAGATCCAGCGCTTGCCCTTCTCGGGCACGTGCTGGAGGATCGCCGCCGGCTGGGGGTCGTGGATGATGATCACGTCCCAGCCGTCCGAAAGCTCGCGGGCGTTCATCTCGTTGTACTTGTCGAACACCTGCCACTGTTCTGGAGTGGGCCCCTGCGGGTTGCCCTGCAGCGCGTTGTGCATCACCTTGGTCACGTTGTAGAACTCCTCGCGACCGAGCATCACCTGCCACTCCGTCTCGATTCCCACGTCACGCATCAGCGGGACGAGCGTGTAGAGGATCTCTGAGACCCCGCCTCCGAACGCCGTGGCGGAGAGGTGGAGCAC
>Ga0136622_10000557_pt1 | contig 15292 bp, 17 predicted proteins | sample AntDrymUQ4482106_2_FD_104803 | JGI IMG/M metagenome (GOLD analysis project Ga0136622, IMG submission 104803) | Polar desert sand microbial communities from Dry Valleys, Antarctica - metaG UQ448 (21.06) | ecosystem: Environmental > Terrestrial > Soil > Desert | place: Antarctica: Dry Valley...
ATGAAGCGGCCCAATGAAGCGGCCCAATGAAGCGGCTGAGTGGGGGCCCGCGAGAAGCGGGATGTTCTCTCTCCAGGCTCCCACTCGGGCGGCCCCGGGTCAATCCCGCAGGGACGCGCTCTCACAGGGGCGTGAGGTCAGCTGGTACGCCGTCGTGGCCGGCGCTGGCAGGTGGGGCAGAAGTAGGACGAGCGGTTCATGAAGGGGATGCGGCTGATCGGCGTCCCGCACCGGCGACAGGGCCGGTCCTCCCGCCCGTAGACCTCCAGCGAGCGCTCGAAGTAGCCGCTTTGCCCGTTGACGTTGACGTAGAGCGCGTCGAAGGAGGTGCCGCCCTGCGCCAGCGCGGCGGCGAGCACGGTGCGGACCCCGGCGAGCACGTCGGTCGCCTGCGCGCGACGGAGGCGGTGCCCGGGCCGGTCCCCGTGCAGCATCGCCAGCCACAGCGCCTCGTCGGCGTAGATGTTGCCGATCCCCGAGACCAGGCTCTGGTCGAGCAGCAGCCGCTTGACCGCGGACTTGCTCTTGCGCAGCCGGGAGAGAAAGAGGTCGTCGTCGAAGTCCGGGTCGATCGGGTCGCGCGCGATGTGCGCGATCTCCGGAGGCAGGACCGCCCCACCGGACGACACCGAGAGACCACCGAACATCCGCTGGTCGACAAAGCGCAACTGTGTCCCCGGCTCGTCCAGCGCGAAGCGGACCCGCAGGTGCCGCTCGTCGGGCGCGCTGGAGGACTGCACGAGCATCTGGCCGCTCATCCCGAGGTGTCCGAGCAGCGCGTCGCCGTCGTCGAGCGGCAGCCATAGGTACTTGCCGCGACGCCGGGCGCCGCAGATGCGCCGTCCGGCCAGCCGGTCCGCGAAGTCCGCAGGGCCGGCGGCGTGGCGACGTACCGGACGAGGATGGAGTACGTCGACCGCGGTGATCGTGCGGCCCACGACGTGCTCCGCCAGCCCCGCCCGGACGACCTCGACCTCCGGCAGCTCGGGCACTAGGCTTCGGTGACCGACAGGGAAGGCACGTTCACGCCGTGCTCGGCCGCGATCTCGCGGTAGGCGGTCTCGGCGGCCTGCTGCTCGGCCTCCTTCTTCGACCGGCCGGTCCCGTGGCCGTAGCGCTGCTCCCCCACCTGCACCTCTGCGGTGAAGGTCTTCTCGTGGTCGGGTCCCTCGTCCTCGATGACGTACTCGGGGACACCGAGCGAGTGCTCCGCGGACAGCTCCTGCAGGCTGGTCTTCCAGTCCAGGCCGGCCCCGAGCCCAGCCGCGGTCTCCATCAGCGGGTCGAAAAGCAGGTGGACCACGACGCACGCGGACTCGTAGCCGCCGCTGAGAAAGACCGCGCCGATCAGCGCCTCGACGGTGTCGGAGAGAATCGAGGACTTCGCGCGGCCGCCGGTCGCCTCCTCGCCGCGGCCGAGCATGACGTGCTCGCCCACCCCGATGGTGCGGGCGACGTCGGCCAGAGCGCGTGCGTTCACCACCGCGGCACGCAGCTTGGCCAGGCGACCCTCGGAGAGGTCCGGGTGTGCCCGGTAGAGGGTGTCGGTCACCACCACACCGAGCACCGCGTCGCCGAGGAACTCCAACCGCTCGTTGGTCGGCAGCCCACCGTGCTCGTAGGCGTAGGACCGGTGGGTGAGGGCGCGGTCGAGCAGCTCGGCAGCGAGCTCGGGCTCACCGAGCGCTGCACGCAAGTCGTCGTACGACGGCTCGCTCACGCCGTCGCCGTCAGAGAACCTGTCGACGGGCCGCGCGGGCGCCGTACTGACCGCACTCGGGACAGGCCCGGTGCGGCAGGTGCTTCGCGCCGCAGGCCGGGTTCGCGCACACGACCAGCGTGGGTGCGACGGCCTTCCACTGCGAACGACGATGACGGGTGTTGCTACGGGAGAGCCTCCGCTTCGGGACAGCCACCTGAGTTACTCCTCTGTCGGGCCGGTGTCCCGGCTGTGTGCTCGGTCGGTCTGGTCTGCCAGCCCGTGAAGCGCCGCCCACCTCGGGTCGAGCGCCTCGTCGTGCTGGTGGTCGGGTTCGTCTGCGAGCCTGGCACCACACTCGGCGCACAGCCCCGGACAGTCGTCTCGACACAGCGGCTGGAACGGCAGCGTGAGCACCACCGTGTCCCGCAGCACCGGCTCGAGGTCGAGCAGGTCGCCCTCCAGCCGTCCGGCATCGTCGTCGCCGTCGAGTGCGCCGGCGTCTCGCTCCTCGTAGAAGAAGAGCTCCTGGAAGTCCACGACCGTCTCGTCGCGCAGTACTTCCAGGCACCGGGCACACTCCCCGTCGAGGACCGCCTGGGCGGTCCCGGTGACGAGGACTCCCTCCATGACCGCCTCGAGCCTGAGGTCGAGCGCGACTGGCGATCCAGCAGGGACGCGGAGAACTTCGATGCCGAGGTCCGCCGGCGCCGGCGCCGTCAACGAGACCTTGCGCTGCGACCCCGGGCGGCGGCCGAGCTCGCGAGTGTCGAGCACGAGCGGCGCTCTCGGGTCGAGAGGCACGGTCTTGTCACTTTCGTCGGTCAGGAACGGACCGAAGTCCGCCCTACCCAGCCCCAGACGATGCTCGGACGTTGCACGGCGAACCTCGTCGTCCAGAGTAGCGTCCGGTGACCACCCGAGCCAAAATCAGCCGGTATCGTCCCCGGGTCGGTCGGTGAGCCGCTTCGAGAGCCGCTCCAGGACCAGAGGGGGCACCAGCCGAGACACGTCGCCGCCGTACGCCGCGACCTCCTTGACCAGGCTGGAGGCGAGGAAGGAGTACTCCGGGCTGGTCGGGACGAAGACGGTCTCTACACCGGCGAGGCTGGAGTTCATCTGGGCCATCTGCAGCTCGTAGTCGAAGTCGCTGACCGCGCGCAGCCCCTTGACGATGGCGCCGACCCCGTGGTCGCGGCAGAAGTTCGTCAGGAGACCGTCGAAGGACTCGATCCGGACGTTGTCGTAGTCGCCGCAGACCTCCTCCAGCATCGTGATCCGCTCCTCCGGGCTGAACAGGCGCTTCTTCGACTTGTTCACCCCGACCGCGACGATCACCTCGTCGAAGAGCGAGGAGGCCCGGGAGATGATGTCGATGTGACCGTTGGTCACCGGATCGAAGGATCCAGGGCACACGACTCGGTGCACGGCCGCTCCTGTCTGGTCGATCGGGCTCGCCCAAGAGAATGAGGCCGGAGAACTCAGGTCGGGCTCGCTGCGTGACCGTACCAAAGCGTGGTCTCGCCGTACCTCCGCGAACGGTCCGTCACGAGACCCTCCGGCCAGCCGGGCTCACCGATCCGGGTGGGCCGCTCGACCACGACCACGGCCCCCTCGGCGAGCCAGCCGTGGTCGCGCAGGGCGCTCAGCGCGACCACCACCTCGGCGGCTGGCTGGGCGTACGGCGGGTCGAGGAAGGCGATGTCGTACGGCGCTCGAGGCGATCGGGCCAGCGCCCGCGAGACGCTCGAGGTGGCCACATCGGCCTCGATCCCGAGCGCTCGCGCGTTGTCACGGATCACCGCGGCCGCACGGCGGTCGTGCTCGACGAAGGTGGCAGCGGCCGCTCCGCGCGAGAGCGCCTCCAGCCCCACCGCCCCCGAGCCGGCGTAGAGGTCCAGGAAACGAAGTCCGGTCACCGAGCCGAGCGCCGCCTCGAGCGAGGAGAACAACGCCTCACGCACCCGTTCGGAGGTCGGCCGGGTGTCGTCCCCGGTCGGCGTCCTCAGTCGGCGCCCGCCCGCGGATCCACCCACGATCCTCGTCATCGTGCGTCTCGGGTCGGCTCGGAGAGGCTCACGCTTTCTCCAGATAGTCAGCCTGCTCGGACTCGACGAGGCGACGCACGGCGTCGGCGAGTGCGGGCTCGGAGGACAGGTCGGGGTCGCCCTCGACCACCGCGGTAGCGGCCTCGCGGGCGGCGAGGATCACGTCTTCGTGGCGCAGCACCGACAGCAGCCGGAGCCCGGAGCGGGTGCCCGACTGCGCGGCTCCCAGCACGTCGCCTTCCCGCCGCTGCTCGAGGTCGACGCGGGAGAGCTCGAAGCCGTCCTGCGTGGCCGCGACCGCATCGAGCCTCGCGCGCGCCGGGCTGTCGGGCGGCGTACGCGTAACCAGCAGGCACAGCCCCGGCACACCGCCGCGTCCGACGCGCCCGCGGAGCTGGTGCAGCTGCGAGACGCCGAACCGGTCCGCGTCGAGCACCACCATCACCGTCGCGTTCGCCACGTCGACCCCGACCTCGATGACCGTGGTAGACACCAGCACGTCGATGTCGCCCGCGGCGAAGGCACGCATCACCGACTCCTTGCGATCCGAAGCGAGCTGGCCGTGCAGGACCTCCACACGGAGGTCGCTCATCACCGTTGTGCTCAACAGCTTCGCGACGTCCTCCACGGCGGCCGAGTCCCCACCCGCAGCGTCCGCGGGCTTGGCCGACCTGGTGATCCGCGGGCACACGACGTAGGCCTGCCGGCCCTGCGCGGCCTCCTCACGGACCCGAGCCCACGCGCGGTCGAGCCACTCCGGCCGCTCGAGCATGGGTACGACGCTGCTCTGGATCTGACCGCGACCGGTGGGGAGCTCGCGCAGGGTCGAGGTCTCGAGGTCCCCGAAGACGGTCATCGCGACCGTCCGTGGGATCGGCGTCGCGGTCATCACCAGGACATGTGGTGGGCGCTCACCCTTCGCGGCCAGGGCCGCCCTCTGCTCGACACCGAACCGGTGCTGCTCGTCGACGACCACGAGGCCGAGGTCGGTGAACTGCACGCCCTCCTCGAGCAGGGCATGGGTGCCGATGAGGACGCCGGCGGCGCCCGACTCCGCGTCCTGCAACGCACTCTTGCGCGCGCTCGCGCCCATCGAGCCGGTGAGCAGCGCGACCCGAGTGCCGTCGTCGGCCCCACCCAGCATCCCCCCGCCGGCGAGGTCGCCGAGCAGCATGGTGATGGAGCGGTGGTGCTGCTGGGCGAGGACCTCGGTCGGCGCGAGCAGCGCGGCCTGACCGCCGGAGTCGACGACCCGCAGCATCGCCCGGAGCGCGACGACCGTCTTGCCCGACCCGACCTCCCCCTGGAGCAGCCGGTGCATCGGATGCCCGGCTGCGAGGTCGTCGAGGATCTCGCGACTCACCTCCCGCTGCCCGTTGGTCAGCTCGAAGTCGAGCGTCGCGTCGAAACGGTCCAGCAGCCCGCCGGTGCGACCGGCGCGCGGCGCCGTGTCGAGCTCGGTCAGCATCGCCCGGCGCTGGGCGAGGACGGTCTGGGTGACGAAAGCCTCCTCGAACCGGAGCCGTTTCTCGGCGCTCCCCTTCTCCTGGTGGGACCCGGGCCGGTGGAACCAATCCAACGCCTGACGCGCCCCGACCAAGCCGTGCTGCAGCCGGACCCGCGCGGGCAGCGACTCGGGGACCTCGTCGACGAGGTCGAGCGCGACCACGATGACGTCGTGCAGCTGCCAGGACTGCACGGTCGAGGTCGCCGGGTAGATGGTGAGCAGGTCCGGCAGCATCTCCCAGGCCGCGTGGGCGAGGTCGAGGCCACCGACCTCGTCCTGCTTCGAGATGATCTGTGTCTGCGGGTTGGTCAGCTGCCAGCGGTCGCGGAAACGCCCCACCTTCCCCGAGAACCAGCCGTGGGCGCCTTCGGCGATGGTGCGCTGGCGCCAGTCGGCGATGTGCTTGGCCTTGTCGAAGAAGGTCAGGCTCAGCTCGTCCCCCTCGGTGGCGACCACGACCTCGAGCCGGTAAGCCATCCCGCCGCGACGCCGGTCGGGGTAGCGGAACTGCTTGGAGGAGACGACTCGCCCGATGACCGTGATGTGCTCATCGAGCCGAAGGTCCTCGACCTCGCTGAGCTCCCCTTTCGCGACCCACCGTCGCGGATAGTGCCGCAGCAGGTCGCCGACGGTGCGGAACCCGAAGGCCTTCTCGATCTTCGCAGCCTTCTTGCCGGCCACGGTGGCGAGCTTGGAGTCCCAGGTGATTGCGGGCACGGGTCGGTCAGTGTCCTCTACTACTCGACCCCGACGAGCAGGGGGTAGCGCGTCTGCCCGCCGTCGTACACGACGACGTCGACCATCGGGTGCAGGCCCGCGATATGCGCTGCGCACTGCTCGGCAAGGTCACCCGCCTCCGCACCCGCGACCAGCGTGACCAGCTCACCACCACCACCCAGCAACCGCTCGAGGACGCCGATGCAGACAGTGAACAGGTCGTCGCCGACCATCACGAAGTCACCCTCGATCGCCCCCAGGACGTCACCCGGCTCGCACGGCCCAGCCGTGGTCATCGCTCGAGCCACCGCCACCGTGACCTCCCCGGAACGCGCATGGCGTGCGGCCGCGGTCATCGCCAGGATGTCCTGCTCGAACTCACGCCCCGGCTCGTGCACGGCCAGGGCCGCCAGGCCCTGCACCTGGGCACTGGTCGGGATCACCGCGACGCGGAGAGACTCGTCCTCGCGGGCGCTGCGGGCCGCCGCCTCCGCCACGGCGATCGAGTCCAGGTCGTTCGGCAAGACGATCACCTCGGCCGCGCCCGTGCCCGTGACGGCGTCGAGGATGCCTCCGGTCGACGGACGACGGCCGGGGCCACCGGGGACGACGGTGGCGCCGGCCTCGTCGAACAGGCTCGTCAACCCCTCGCCCGACGCGACCACCACCACTGCGCGGCCGGTGCGTGCCGGGGCAGCCGTGGTGGTCCTAGCGGTCGCGGACGCGGTGGCGATCTGCTCGGCGAGGTGCGTGACGCGGATCCGATGCGGCCTTCCCGCCTTGATCCCGGCTTCCACCGCGGCACCGACGTCGTCGACGTGCACGTGCACGTTCCACAGCCCCTCACCGCCGACGACCACGAGCGAGTCACCGAGGGCCCCGAGCTCGTCACGCAGCGCAGGGATCGGTGCGTCGTCGGCGTCGAGCAGGTACATCACCTCGTACGACGGACCGCCCGGGGCTGTGACAGGACTGTCGCTGCGCTGCAACGGCACCGGAATGGCCGGAGTGCCGAAGGGACGCTGACCGCCTCCCCGGCGCCGTCCGGTCAGCACGGTCTCCGCCGCGTCCAGCACCACACAGAGTCCGCGGCCACCCGCGTCGACCACGCCCGCGTCTCGCAGGACCGAGAGCTGCTCCGGCGTCCTGGCCAGCGCCTCGCGTGCGGCACTCGCGGCAGCCGAGAAGATCTGCCCGAGTCGCTTGCTCTTGTCATCGGCTGCCTCGCTCGCCGCCTGGCTCGCGGCCTTGGCCACGGACAGGATCGTGCCCTCGACGGGGCTTCCGACGGCGGCGTAGCCGGCCTCGGTCGCCTGCACCATCGCCTCGGCGAAGATCGCGGCCGACCGGTCGCCCGGGCCGGCCTCGGAAAGCCGCTTGAGCATCGCGCCGACCAGCTGGGAGAAGATCACTCCCGAGTTGCCGCGTGCCCCCAGCAGCGCTCCCCGCGCAAACGCCGACAGCGCCAACGGGACCTTCGCGTTCGCGTCGGCGGCGAGGTGATCCGACCCGCCGTCGACGGCCTCGAGCATCGCATGGTGAGCAGCCTCGAAGGTGAGGAAGAGGTTGGTCCCTGTGTCCCCGTCGGGGACGGGGTACACGTTCAGCGCATCGATCTCCTCACGCGCGGCGCCTAGCTCTGCGAGCGCGGTCTCGGAGAACCGCAGGAAGCCAGCCAGGTGGATACCTGCCTCCGCATCGGCGGCCATGCGTGCGTGTCTCCCTCCGACCGGTCGTCTATGGCGGCCAGGTTAGTGCGAGTCCCCCGGTGGTTGAGGATTCGCGGGGGTGCGCGGGGATCGGCTACCCTGGCCCGGTTGCCTGTGGCCGGTTTCCGTCGGCCGGGCACCCGCACCAGAACCTACTTTCCCAGGAGCTCCCGGTGGCCGCCGTCTGCGACATCTGCGCCAAGAAGCCGGGCTTCGGTCACAACCGGCCGTGGTCCCGCAAGATCACCAAGCGTCGTTTCAACCCCAACATCCAGCGGGTGCGCGCGACCGTGAACGGCACACCGAAGCGTCTGAACGTGTGCACCGGCTGCCTGAAGGCCGGCAAGGTCACCCGGTAGCTTCAGCCGAAGTGCTGATGACCGGTGGGTCCGTCGTACGCCGACCCACCTACTGTCACGCGGTCGCTCACGTCCCCGTCGGCTGACGGCTCGAGCACCTCACCGATCCGCTGCCACTGCTCAGGGAGCGGCACGCCGTCCGGGAACGTCGCCACCAACGCGTAGTCGTCACCTCCGGTGAGCAGGAACCCCATGGGGTCGGCGCCGAGGGCCGCACCCACGGCCCGGAGCGGTTCGTCGACCTCGAAGCAGGCCGGGTCGATGTCGATCGCGACGCCACTGTCTCGCGCCACATGCCCCACGTCGGCCAGCAGCCCGTCGGAGACGTCGATCATGGCCGTCGCTCCCGCTGCTGCCGCGCGATGACCAGCGTCGTACGGCGGGTCCGGTCTGCGGTGCGCCTCGACGAGCACCCGCGGGGACCGGAAGCCGCGGGTGAGGACGGCCAGACCGGCTGCGGCCCACCCCTGTCGCCCGCAGATCGCCACCACGTCACCGGGGCGTGCGCCCGACCGGCGCACCGGCTCCTGCGCGCAGGAGCCGAGGACGGTGATCGCGACCATCAACTCCTCGGAGCCGGTGAGGTCGCCGCCGACCACCGAGGCGCCTACGGTCGCCGCTTCCGCGGCGATGCCGTCGGCGAGCTCGAGTGCCCAGGAGACCGGAAGGTCACCGGGGGCGGCCAGGCCGACGGTCAACGCGGTGGCCCGCCCGCCCATCGCGTTGATGTCCGACAGGTTCTGCGCCGCCGCCTTGTGGCCGATGTCGGTGGCCGAGGCCCAGTCCCTGCGGAAGTGCCGTCGGTCGACGAGCAGGTCGGTGGAGACCACGACCCGACCGTCGGGCACGGCGACCAGAGCCGCGTCGTCGCCAGGACCGATCAGCACCTGCTCACCGGGAGGGAACTGCTCCGCGAAGCGAGCGGTCAGCGCGGACACCATGGCGAACTCCCCGAGCTCGGCCAACGTCCTGCCGGTGGCGGAGGTCATGCGGGCAATCTAGTCGGATGCCGTGCCGAGACCACATAAGAGTGGAGGCGCCGAGCGCGCACATCCCTCGGACCAGGTTCTCGCCGCCGCCGACGACGCGGTAGGTTGACCCCGACCACCCGGGTTCAACCCGGGTTCACGATCCAGCGGTGTCGCGACGAGAGTGCGGGAGTTCAGCATGGTGGTGCAGGCCTACATCTTGATCCAGACCGACGTCGGCAAGGCCGCAGACGTCGCCCACGAGATCGCCACCGTCAAGGGCGTGACGATGGCCGAGGACGTCACCGGGCCCTACGACGTGATCGTCCGCGCCGAGGCACGCAACGTGGACGAGCTGGGCAAGCTGGTGGTCGCCAACGTGCAGAACATCAACGGCATCACCCGGACACTCACCTGTCCCGTCGTACACATCTGAGCGAGGACCGCGATCGTACGGACCCTTCGACGGCGCCCCGTTCCCGTGCGGAACGCGGGCGCCGTGGCTTGTCTGGTCGCGGTTGCGGCCTGCGTCTCGGACACGGTCGATGTCGACTCCCCTGCGCTCGAGGGTGCCGCCGCCACAGCCTGCACGCGTCTCGTCGAGGCGCTCCCCGGCTCGGTTGCGGACCTGCAGCGCCGGCCGGTCGACTCGTCGGACGAGTACGCCGCCGCGTGGGGTGATCCAGCGATCGTCCTGCGGTGTGGAGTCCCTTCACCGGAGGGCTTCGACCGCGCAGCTCCTTGCCAGGAGACCAACGGCGTGGGGTGGTTCGTCCCCGAGGAGCAGATCACCGACCAGGGTGCCGATGTCACGATGACCACGATCGGGTTCGAGCACAACGTCGAGGTGTTCGTGCCCGCGAGCTACCGCCCGCCGGCAGCCGCGATGGTCGACCTCGCAGAGGCCATCAAGAAGTCAATCCGCGAGGTGCAGCCATGTGTCTGACCAGCTGGAAAAACTGAAGCGCCAGCGGGCGACCCGACGATGCCGGGGCGGTAGTGGCTGGGTCTGGCGGGAGGCCGAGCGAAGCGAGGCCGGATGGTTCCTACCGCCCCGGTATTGGCGGGTCGCCCGCTGGCGCGGCGACAGTGCGGTCAGCGCAGGCCGGTGTCGCGTCGGAGGGCGAGCTGGAGCAGCCGGTCGACGAGCTCGGGGTAGTCCACCCCTGAGGCAGCCCACATCCGCGGGAACATCGAGGACGGCGTGAAGCCCGGCATCGTGTTGATCTCGTTGATCACCACTCGTTCGTCGGGGAGGACGAAGAAGTCGACGCGGGCCAGACCCTCGCACGACAACGCGCCGAAGGCGGCGACCGCGAGCTCCCGGATCCGCTGCGTGACGTCCTCCGGAAGGTCGGCCGGGACGGTGAGCTCGGTGTGCTCCTCGGGCAGGTACTTGGCTGCGAAGTCGTAGAACTCATGGGTGCTGTCCACCTGGATCTCGGCAGGCACGCTTGCCTCGGGGGCGCTGCCCGTCAAGCTCCCCAGCACACCGCACTCGACCTCACGCGCACCCTCGGCCGCGACCTCGATGATCACCTTCGGGTCGTGCAGCCGTGCCGCCTCGACGGCCTCTGCCAGCTCCGCAACCTCGTGCACCTTGCTGATGCCGATGCTGGACCCGCCGCGGCAGGGTTTGACGAACACGGGGAAGCCCAGCGACCGCACGGACGCCTCGCAGGCGACGGGGTCGCTCTCCCACGCCCCCGGTCCGAGCACGGCATAAGGCTGGACCGGAAGGCCGGCGGCCTGGAACACGATCTTCATGTACTGCTTGTCCATCCCGACCGCAGAGGCGAGGACACCGGCACCGACGTACCGCACGTCCGCCATCTCGAGGAGCCCCTGGATCGTCCCGTCCTCACCCCAGGGGCCGTGCAACAGCGGGAAGACGGCGTCCACCTCGCCCAGCGTGCGCGGGACCGACGACGGTTCGTGGACCACCAGCTCGCTGCTGCGCGCGTTGTTCGCCAAGGTCACCGACGCTCGGGTCGGGTCGACCTCGGGCAGCTTGTCCGACGAGGTGATTGCCAACCGCTGCGGGTCGTCGGACTCCAGCACCCAGCGCCCGTCTGCGGTGACCCCGACCGGGATGACCTCATAGCGCTCCGGGTCCACGGCCGCCAGGACGCTGCCGGCGGTCACGCAGGAGATCGCATGCTCGTTGGAGCGGCCACCGAACACGACGGCGATCCGCGGCCTGCCGGTGCGTGGTGGCTGCTCCATGGTGCGCCAGACCCTACCTGCCCGAACAGCCCTCCAGGCGATGCCGCCTATCGTGGACGGCATGTCGTCTGAACCCCTTCGCCCGGCCACCGTCGCGGTGACATCGGGACGCCCACCCCATGAGCCGGACAACGCGCTGAACACCCCGATCACCATGGCGTCGACGTACGTCGCCGGCGGTGAGATCGAGTATGGCCGCTACGGCAACCCGACCTGGGCCGCCTTCGAGACTGCGCTAGGTGACCTCGAGGGGGGTCGCGCCCTTGCGTTCGCCTCGGGTCTCGCGGCCGTCGACACCGTGCTTGACCTGGTGGGGCATCAGCAGAAGGTGGTGGCTCCCCGCCACGCCTACCTCGGCTCGGTCCTGCAGCTGGCCGACCTCGAGGCGCGAGGACGGATCCAGGCGGAGCTCGTCGACGTCGCCGACACCGCTGCGGTCGTCAAGGCCAGCAGGGACGCCTCGCTCGTGTGGCTCGAGTCGCCGACCAACCCGGCCCTCGAGGTCGCCGACATCCCGGCGATCGCGACAGCCGCTCACGAGGCAGGTGCGTACGTCGTCGTGGACAACACGTTCGCGACCCCGCTGTTGCAGCAGCCGCTGACGATGGGCGCCGACGTCGTGGTGCACTCGGTGACGAAGTTCATCGCCGGTCACAGCGACGTACTCCTCGGGGCGATCGTGACTAACAACGACGAGCTGTACGACGTGCTCAAGAAGCGCCGCGACATGGTCGGCGCCGTCCCCGGGACCTTCGAGACGTGGCTCGCGTTGCGCGGCCTGAGGACACTGCCGGTGCGGATGGACCGGGCACAGGAGAACGCACAGGAGCTCGTGCGCCGGCTGTCATCACATCCGGCTGTCGGCGAGGTCCGCTACCCGGGTTTCGGGGCGATCATCTCCATCGTGATGGATCAGGGTGCGCTGGCGGCCGACCTGCTGACCCACAAGACCCGGCTCTGGGTGCATGCGACCAGCCTCGGCGGCGTCGAGTCGACCTTCGAGCGTCGTCGCCGGTGGAAGGGGGAGCAGGCGAGCATCCCCGAAGGTCTGGTGCGGATGTCGGTGGGCATCGAGCACGTCGACGACCTGTGGGCCGACCTGCTCGCTGCACTGGACCAGCTGGACCCAGCAGCCGGCGAGTCCTAGCGGTCCTAGTCGCGCTCGTGCTTGGTGTCGCGGGAGATGAAGCGGGTCAACGTCTCCGAGGCGGTCATCTCGCCCTCGACGACCGCGTGCACACCCTCGACGATCGGCGCGTACACCTCTGCCCGACGGGCGAGCTCGAGCAGCGAGGAGCAGGACTTCACCCCCTCCGCGACCTGACGCGTCGAGGCTGTGATCTCCTCGGCCGTCATCCCCTTGCCCAGCTTCTCGCCGAAGCCCCGGTTGCGCGAGAGCGGGGAGGAACAGCTGGCGACCAGGTCCCCGAGCCCGGCCAGCCCCATGAGGGTCATCGGGTCGGCACCGCACTTGGTCGCGACACGTGCGATCTCCGCGAGTCCACGAGTGATCACGGACGCGGTGGTGTTGTCCCCGAAGCCGAGCCCGATCGCCATCCCGACGCTGATCGCGATCACATTCTTGTAGGCGCCGCCGAGCTCGCACCCGATCACGTCGGTGCTCGAGTAGGGCCGGAACGCGGGTGTGTGGCACAGGTCGCGCAGTCGCTTGGTGACCCGCTCGTCCGCGCAGGCGACCACGCTGGCTGCGGGCTCGCGTCGCGAGATCTCCTTTGCGAGGTTCGGTCCGCTGACCACGCCCACCCGATCCGGTCCGGCTCCGGTGACCTCCGCGATGACCTCGCTCATCCGCTTCAGGCTGCCCAGCTCGACACCCTTCATCAGCGAGACCAGGACCGCATCGTCCGGGACGTGGTCGGCCCAGTCGCTGAGGTTGGCGCGCAAGGTCTGCGAGGGGACCGCCAAGACCGCGATCTCCGCCCCGGCGAGTGCTCGTTCCGGATCAATGGTCGCCGAGATCGTTTCGGGCAGCTCGATGCCCGGCAGGTAGTCGGCGTTCTCCCGGCTGTCGTTGACCGCGGCACACACGTCCTCGCGGCGCGCCCACAACATGACGTCGTTGCCCGCGTCGGCGAGCACCACCGAGAACGCGGTCCCCCAGGATCCCGCGCCGAACACCGCGACCTTGGTCATGGTTCCCGTCGCCCTTCGGAGTCGCCGGTCTGGCCGCCAGCAGCCTCGCGCGGGTCGTACCGGCGCTGCGGCGGCGTGGCCTGACGGATGTCGGCGAGCAATGCGGTCACGGCGTCCATGATCCGGTCCGTCGCCAGCCGCAGGCTTCCGGGCGAGATCCGCCGCCCTCGCAGGTCGTCGAGGTCGACCGGGTCACCGGCCTTCACGGTCACGGTATGGCGTGGCAGCAGCTTGAGCCTCGTGGAGTACGGCGCGAGGATCTCGTGCACGCCCCACTGCGCCACCGGGATCACCGGAACCTCGGCGGTCAGCGCGATCCGCGCCGCACCGCTCTTCCCGGTCATGGGCCACAGGTCCGGGTCGCGGGTGATCGTCCCCTCGGGGTAGACAACAACGCACTCGCCCTCGCGTGCCGCCTGGACCGCCGCCCTGAACGCCTGGGACACCTCGGCGCTCTTCCGGTAGACGGGGATCTGCCCGGCGTGGCGCACCAGCCTGCCGCCGACGGGCACGTCGAAGACCTCGGCCTTCGCCAGAAACCGAACCAGGCGCCCGTTGTCGTAGAGGAAATGCGCCATCGTGAACGGGTCGAGATGCGAGATGTGGTTGGCGACCACGATGCAACCACCCTGGGCGGGGAGCTTGTCCGCGTCGATCCAGCGCCGTTTCGTGAAGGCCAGCAGAGGCGGCTTGACGATGCCGACACAGGCTGCGAACGCCCACCCGCGTTTCTGCGTCGGCTTGCGCGCCCCGGCCAAAGACGTCGTCCTTCCTCCTCGGGCAGATATTCGTCTGACCCTACTGCCAGACCGGAGGGCTCTCGCCGCAGGCTGGATCCGTCGTTCCTGGCACTCGATGCTGGCAAGATCGGGCCTGATGTCGCCGCCCTCAGCCCAGGACCGAAGCTTCGCGGTGCTGCTCCCGGTCAAGCCGGCAGCGGTCGCGAAGTCACGCCTGCTCGGTCTCGGCGACACGGCCCGACGCGAGCTCGTCGTCGCCTTTGCCGCGGACACAGCCTCGGCGGCTCTCGAGTCCACGGCGGTGGCCGTCGTACTCGCCGTGACCGACGACATCGACCTGGCGGATCTGCTCAACGGGCTCGGCGCGCAGGTGGTGCCCGACGGCTCGGCCGACGACCTCAACGGCTCACTCGTGCAGGCAGCGGCCGAAGCACAGCGCCGCTGGCCGGACCTCTCGGTCGCCGCCCTGTGCGCGGACCTCCCCGCTCTCCGCAGCGATGAGCTCTCCGTGGCGCTCTCCGAGTCGTCGCGCCACGCAGCCTCGTTCGTCGCCGACGCCGACCGCTCGGGTACGACGATGCTCGCCGCCGGCGTTGCGTCGTTCACGCCGCGGTTCGGCCCGGAGTCGCGCAAGGCGCACCTGGACCTCGGGGTGGTCGAGCTCGACCACCCCGAGCTGCCAGGGGTGCCCGGGTTGCGCAGGGACGTGGACACCCCCGACGACCTGCGTGCCGCACTCCGCCTGGGTGTCGGAGCTCGGACCGCGCAGGTCGTCGACGGGCTTAGGCTGTGAGCATGCAGGGGACCGTGTCGAGGTTCGACTCCGAGACCGCCGACGGCACCGTGTTGCTCGACGACGGCGTTGAGCTTCCCTTCGCCGGAGCCGCACTCTCCGGCTCCGGCCTGCGGTTCCTGCGCCCCGGGCAGCGAGTGCGGCTCGAGGTTAGTGGTGACGACGAGGCGCCGCACATCGACCGGGTGCAGATCCTGACCCTGGCCTGAGGTTCAGGACTTCTTGGCCGTCGACTTCTTCGCCGTCGACCTCTTCGCGGCGGACTTCTTGGCCGGGCTCTTCTTCGCGGCGGACTTCTTCGCTGGGCTCTTCTTGGCCGTCGACTTCTTCGCGCTCGACTTCTTCGCCGGGCTCTTCTTGGCTGTGGCCTTC
>Ga0136622_10000559_pt1 | contig 15261 bp, 17 predicted proteins | sample AntDrymUQ4482106_2_FD_104803 | JGI IMG/M metagenome (GOLD analysis project Ga0136622, IMG submission 104803) | Polar desert sand microbial communities from Dry Valleys, Antarctica - metaG UQ448 (21.06) | ecosystem: Environmental > Terrestrial > Soil > Desert | place: Antarctica: Dry Valley...
ACGATGCGCCAGTCGGGATATCCGGCCAGGCGTCCACCCCCGGATCGCGACGGCCCCCACGACTACCTCGTCTGCCTCTCCCCGCCGAGCCCTCAGCGATCGTCGCCGGCGGCCAGCAACGTGCCCAGAGGACCACTCGGCGGAAGAGTTCGAGGAGTCGCTCGAGAACCTGCTGGACCGTCTCGCCCTGCTGGAAAACGAGGCCTGACCCCTGCAGCGCAGCGCCGCTGACACAGCCTCGCGCACGAGCTCACTGTCGCGCGGGCGACCGCGTCGGCGAGTAGGTGCACTCAAGGCGGTGCGTCGCGTGCCCAGCACTCTGCCAGATGGTCGTTGACCAGACCGGCTGCTTGCATCAATGCGTATGCCGTCGTGGGTCCGACGAAGCGGAAACCCCGACGCTTGAGGTCCTTGGCCATGGCCACGGACTCGGTCGTCGTTGCCGGCACGTCTTCGAGGCTCATCGGAGCAGGCGTCGCGACGGGAGCATGACGCCAGATCACGGTCGCGAGGCCGTCATCGAGCTCCGCTGCCACCTTGGCGTTCGCGAGTGCAGCGTCGATCTTTGCCGCGTTGCGGACGATGCCGGTGTCGGCAATCAGCCGAGCGCGGTGCTCTGCTCCGAACGCAGCCACCGCCTCGATGTCGAAACCAGCGAATGCGGCACGGAAGCTCTCTCGCTTGCGCAAGATCGTCAGCCACGAGAGGCCCGACTGGAACGCCTCGAGGGTGAGCCTCTCGAACAGCCCGTTGTCATCTCGAACGGGTCGTCCCCACTCGTCGTCGTGGTATGCGGTGTAGTCCGCGGTCGACGACCCCCACGGGCAGCGCAACCGACCGTCTGTCCCCCGGACGGCACCCAGGGTCAAGAGCGCTCGTCGGCGTCGACCTGCCGATGCGCCGCAGTCCCGGAGCCGTCCGGCACCGGGTCGGCTTGGCCGGGTCCCGGCTCGACCTCATCCAGGAGCGGCTCCCCCCGCCGGGCCCGCAGCTCCGCCTCGAGCCGCTCGACGAAGGCGTCGACCTCGTCCATCCGGTAGCCACGGACGGCGGTCGTGAACCGCACCTTGGCGACGTCGTCGGCAGTCAGCCGGGCCCGATCGAGCGTCAAGTCGGGGCGGTCCTCGTAGACGTCCGCCATGGCATCGCCTCGGCCGGCGATGATCACCGCGGACGCACCGATGATGAGCACGAGCGCGACCACCCAGAGCCAGATCATGGATGTGATCGTGCCACGCGAGAACAGCGGGGTCAGACGTCGGGGTAAGGGGTCACAGTGTCTCTGGTACTGGCCGACGCCCAGCGACCTGGCCAGGTCGCGTCGATCCGCAGGACCCGCCCTCGCGTGCCGAGGTCACTCGGCGCGATGTGGCTCGACCTCGGGCCCGACGTCGGAGCGGCCGCCTCCGGCCCACCTGCGGTCGCGCTCTGCTCGTGCCTCCACCATGATCGCCACCGCCGCGTCGACGTCATCGGTGACCTGGAAGAGGTCGAGGTCCTTCGAGCTGACCTTGCCTTCGGCCATCACCACGTCTCGGACCCAGTCCAGCAGGCCACCCCAGTACGACGTGCCAAGCAAGACGATCGGGAACGACGTGACCTTCTGCGTCTGGACGAGCGTGATCGCCTCGAAGATCTCGTCGAAGGTGCCGAAGCCGCCGGGGAGGCTGATGAAACCCTGCGCGTACTTGACGAACATGGTCTTGCGAGCGAAGAAATAGCGGAAGTTGACCCCGATGTCGACCCACTCGTTGAGGCCTGACTCGAAGGGCAGCTCGATCCCGAGCCCGACGGAGACCCCGCCCGTCTCGGAGGCACCCTTGTTCGCCGCCTCCATCGCACCCGGTCCGCCACCGGTGATGACCCCGAAGCCGGCACGAGCCAGGGCACCGCCCAGCTGGACACCCTGCTCGTAGTCTGGCTGGCCCGGCTCGCTGCGGGCGGACCCGAAGACGGAGATCGCAGGACCGAGCTCGGCCAGCGCACCGAAACCCTCCACGAACTCAGCCTGGATTCGCAGCACCCGCCACGGGTCGGTGTGCACCCACTCACTGGGGTTGCGCGAGTCGAGCAGGCGCTGGTCCGTCGTCTGGGCCTCCACCTGCCCGCGCCGCATGACAACCGGACCCCGCCGTCGCTCGGGAGGATGAGTCTCAGGTTCGTCCGTCATGCCTGCCAACCTAGTGCCCTCGCCGCTCACGACCCTGTCAGGACAGCCAGCGGGTCATCTGGTCCAGGCAGGAGTGCAGGTGTGCGAGCGGGACGAACTCGCCCTGGGTGTGGGCGAGCTCGGGGTTGCCCGGCCCGAAGTTCACCGCCGGGATCCCCATGGCCGAAAAGCGGGCCACGTCGGTCCAGCCGAACTTCGGGTTCGCGCTGCCACCCACCACCTCGAGGAAGGCCGCGGCCGCCGGCAGCCCGAGGCCCGGCAACGCGCCGGGCGCCGAGTCGCTCACCTCGATGTGGAAACCGGCGAACAACTCCCTCAGATGCGCCTCGGCGTCGGCCTCGCTACGGTCGGGTGCGAACCGGTGGTTGATGCTCACTGTGCACCCGTCCGGGATGACGTTGCCCGCGACACCTCCGGTGATGCCGACGGCGTTCAGGCCCTCGTGGTACTGCAGCCCGTCGATGACCGGACGACGAGGCTCGTATGCCGTCAGCAGGGCCAGCACGTCGGTTGCCGCGTGGATGGCGTTGACCCCGTTCCACGAACGGGCGGCGTGCGCTCTCACTCCGCGGACCGTGACGTCAACCCGCATGGTGCCCTGACACCCGGCCTCGATCACGGCGTTCGAGGGCTCCATGACGACCGCGAAGTCGCCCGCGAGCACGTCCGGGCGCACCGCCGAGATGAGAGTGAGCCCGTTCAGGTCGGCCTCCACCTCCTCGGCCTCGTAGAAGACGTAGGTGAGGTCACGCGTGGGCGCCTCGAGCGAGCCTGCGAGCTTGAGCGCGACGGCCACGCCACCCTTCATGTCGCACGAGCCGAGCCCGTGTAACGCGTCGCCGGCCACCCGTGCGGGCAGGTTGTCATTGCAGGGCACGGTGTCGACGTGACCGGCGATGACCACTCGCTCCTCGCGCCCGAACGACGTCCGAGCCACCAGTGTGTGCCGGTGCCGCCACAGCTCGAGCCACGGCAGTGGGGCTAGTGCCGCCTCGATCGCATCGGTGATCGACTTCTCGTTGCCGCTCACCGACTCGATGTCCACGAGGGCGGCCGTGAGGTCGACGATGTCTGATGCCAGGTCGAGGGACGTCATCGCGCCATTGTGTCGAAGCCGCCACGCCAGCACACCGTTGGCCTTTGTCGACTCGGTAGCGTTGACCGCGTGACCCCGACCGCCGCCGCCGCGTGGGGCTTCGGCCTGGCAACCCTCGACCGTGCCGGTGCAGTCCTGGACGTGTGGTTTCCTGAGCCTGCTCTCGGCTCAGCGCCCGAGGGCTGCCCCGCGCCTGACGAGCTGCGTGCCCTCGAGGGCCGAGACACAGTCCGAGACGTGGAGCGCAAGGTCGTCCACGTGGTCATCGGCGACCTCGCCGCCGCCCCACGAGACGCCGCCGACATGTGGCTCCGTCTGCACCTGCTCAGCCACCGGCTCGTGGCCCCGCACGGTCAGAACCTCGACGGTGTCTTCGGCCTGCTCGCGAACGTCGTCTGGACGACGCTCGGTCCCTGCCCCGTCGAGGGTTTCGAGCGCGTCCGGCTCCGTGCCCGCACCGCCGGCGTCGAGGTCGGCGTTCTCGGGGTCGACAGGTTCCCGCGGATGACCGACTACGTCGTCCCGAGCGGCGTACGCGTCGCCGACTCCAGCAGGGTGCGGCTCGGCGCTCACCTCGCGTCCGGGACCACCGTCATGCACGAGGGCTTCGTCAACTTCAACGCCGGGACACTCGGCACCTCGATGGTCGAGGGTCGCATCTCTGCCGGCGTCGTCGTCGGCGACGGCTCTGACGTCGGCGGCGGCGCCTCGATCATGGGCACGTTGTCCGGCGGTGGCAAGGAGGTGATCTCGATCGGCGAGCGCTGCCTGCTGGGTGCCAACGCCGGGGTGGGCATCTCGCTCGGTGACGACTGTGTGGTCGCGGCCGGGTGCTACGTCACGACCGGCACGAAGGTCACGCTCCCGGACGGCGCGGTGGTCAAGGCTCGCGAGCTGTCCGGCCAGTCCGGCTGGCAGTTCTGGCTCAACAGCATCAGTGGCCGCATCGAGGCTGTGCGACGCAAGACGGCAGACGTCGAGCTCAACACCGCGCTGCACGCCAATGACTAGAGCCGGCAAGGTGATTGCCGCCGTGGCAGTGGTCGCGGTCGTCTCAGGAGCCGCCTGGTACGCCGTCCAGACGGGGCTGGGGCCGTTGCCCGGTCCGGACTCGTGCACCGCGACTGTCGACGGCCACACAGTCGGTATGACGACCGAGCAGGCGGAGAACGCCTCGATCGTGGCAGCTGTCGCCGAGCGCCGCGGGCTGCCGGCGCGAGCGATCTCCATCGCCATGGCCACGGCGTACCAGGAGTCGAAGCTGGTCAACCTCGACGGCGGCGATCGTGACTCGCTCGGACTCTTCCAGCAGCGCCCGAGCCAGGGCTGGGGCGACCGGGACGAGATCATGGACCCCTACTACGCGACGAACGCCTTCTACGACGCGCTGGTGAAGATCGACGACTACCAGGACATGGAGATCACCGAGGCGGCGCAGGAGGTCCAGCGCTCGGCCTTCCCCGACGCCTACGCCGACCACGAGCAGGACGGGCGGACGATCGCGAGCGCCATGTCCGGCTACAGCGACGCCGTGTTCTCCTGCACCACCGACTCGGCTGACCTCGGCGCCGAGGAGCTCGAGGCGAACGGACTCACCGCGCGCGCCAACGCCGTCCGCAACGACGTGACGCGGTCGTTCGGAGACCTGCCTGTCGGCGGGTTCGAGCCCGGAGGGGCCACGTCGGGCCACATCGAGGGCTCGGCCCACTACGACGGTCGGGCGGTCGATGTCTTCTTCCGTCCGGTGTCGTCCCAGAACACCCGTCGCGGCTGGGTGCTGGCGCACTACCTCGTCGCCAACGCCGACCGGCTGCACATCGAGCACGTGATCTTCGACGACCGTGTCTGGACAGCCGGCTCAGCCTCCGACGAGGGGTGGCGCGACTTCGACCCGGCGGGAGTCGACGGCGATACGAGTGCTGAGACCCGCGTGGTGCTCGAGCACCGCGACCACGTCCACGTGGATGTCGCCTGACCGCTCACCTCACCGTCCAAACACCCGTTGCCACGCGAATCGGGGCCCTACACCCGCCGATTCGCGCGGCAACGGGTGTCCGGTCAGAGGAGAAGTCGGCTCGCGGCCGCCTCGACACGTTCGTCGGTGGCCGTCAGCGCCACCCGCACGTGCCGAGCACCGGCGGGACCGTAGAAGTCACCCGGCGCCACCAGGATCCCGCGCTGCGCGAACCACGTCACGGTGTCCATGCACGGCTCGTCGCGGGTGACCCACAGGTACAGCGACGCCTCGGAGTGCTCGATCCTCAAGCCTGCTACTTCGAGCGCGGCGCGCAGCAGGCCGCGCCTCCCCAGGTAGCGCTGGCGCTGCTGCTCGAGGTGGCCGTCGTCGTCGAGGGCGGCGCGCATCGCGGCCTGCACGGGAGCCGGGACCATCAGGCCGCTGTGGCGGCGGACCTCACGCAACCCACTGACGATCTCCGGATCCCCGGCAACGAACGCAGCCCGGTAGCCGGCGAGGTTCGACCGCTTCGACAGCGAGTGCACTGCGAGGATGGAGTCCAGCGAGCCACCGTTGACGTCCGGATGCAGCACCGAGACGGGCTCCATGTCCCACCAGCACTCGACGTAGCACTCGTCCGACGCGACGACGGCGCCCCGCTCACGTGCCCAGGTGACGACCTTGCGTAGATGTCTGACGGGCAGCACGCGCCCGGTGGGGTTGGCAGGCGAATTCACCCACACGAGGGGTACGTCGGCCGGGCCGACCGACGAGGTGGCGTCGCTCGTCACCACCTCGGCGCCCGCGAGCAGCGCCCCGACGGCGTACGTCGGGTAGGCCACCTCGGGGACGAGGACCGTCTGCCCTCGGCGTACGCCGAGCTGCGACGGCAGCGATGCCACCAGCTCCTTGGAGCCGATCGTGGGCAGCACGCAGTCATCGGTGAGCGGAACCGAGCCGACGCGACGGCTCAGATAGTGCCTGATGCTTGCCCGGAGCTCGGGGCTGCCCCACACCGTGGGATAGCCAGGCGCATCCGAAGCCGATGCCAGAGCTCGCTGCACCGCCCCTGGCGTCGGGTCGACCGGCGTACCGATCGACAGGTCGACCAGACCGCCAGGATGAGCGCTCGCCCGCTCCTTGAACGGCAGCAGTCGGTCCCAGGGGAAGGCGGGAAGGCGGCTCGAGACAGTCCGCGCCGCCGACCCGGACGGGGCAGGCGGCGCTGCGGCGGATGGTGGGTCCATCCGGTCGGTCACTCGTCGTGGCTCTGCGGGGGCAACGCGGAGACAGTGGGGTGGTCCTTGTCGATCACACCGAGCTTGGCCGCGCCTCCGGGGGAGCCCAGGTCGTCGAAGAACTCCACGTTCGCCGCGTAGTACTCCTTCCACTGCTCCGGCGTGTCGTCCTCGTAGAAGATCGCCTCCACGGGGCACACCGGCTCACACGCACCGCAGTCGACACACTCGTCGGGGTGGATGTAGAGCATGCGCTGGCCCTCGTAGATGCAGTCGACAGGACACTCGTCGACACACCCTCGATCCTTCAGATCCACGCACGGCTGCGCGATGACGTAGGTCACCGTTGTCCTCCTCGATCACGGGGGCGTCACCACGCCGACACGTGGGGAGCCCGCTTGCACGAACTAGTATCTACGCTCCACTATCTGCAGTCGAACCCAGGTCCAGCTGACGGGAGATCCCGTGCCCTTGAACCGTGACCACGTCGGCCAGCGCGTGATCGTACGGCGCCTGCTCCCGGGTGAGACCGGGCCGAGCGGCGGCCCCGCCATGACCGACGTGCTCGGCGTCCTGGCCGCGTTCGACAGCTCCTCGCTCGCGGTCGAACGCGACGACGGTGAGCTCGTCACGATCCTGCGGGCCGACCTCGTCACCGGGAAACCGATCCCACCCCGCCCGGTGACACGGATGCGGATCAGCGCCGCCGCGTTGCAGCGGATCTGCGCGGCCGGCTGGGTTGCACCCGACCACGAGCAGCTCGGCGACTGGCAGCTGAGGGCGGCGGCGGGGTTCACCAACCGAGCCAACTCTGTGCTTACCACCGGTGACCCGGGCGTCCCGCTTCGCACCGCCCTCGACCAGGTCGAGGCGTACTACCGCGACCGGGGCCTCCCCCCGCTGGCCCAGGTGGTCGACGGGTCGACGCAGCTGGGCAGGCTGCACGATCTCGGCTGGGGCGAGGCTCGGCCCGACGCGGGTGCGATGGTCCTGGTGACGTCAGTCGCTCGGGCCCGCCGCCTCATGCCTGCGCCCCCAGGCACCGGTGACGTCGTACTCCGTGACGAGCCCACCGGCGACTGGCTGCGTCTCTACGGCCGGACCGCCGGCCATCCCGAGGCAGTGGTGCGGTCCGTGCTGGCAAGTGGCAATGCCGTCATGTTCGCCGAGCTGGGCTCGCCCGCGATCGCGATCGGTCGCGCCGTCGTCACTGGTGACTGGGTGGGCCTGTACGCCGTGGAGGTGGCCGCAGACCATCGCGGGCAGGGAGCTGGGTCAGCGGTGGCGTCAGCGTTGTTGTCGTGGGGCGCCAGCCTTGGCGCCCTGTCGGCATACCTGCAGACGCGGGAGGACAACACGACGGCACATCGTGTGTTCTCTCGCTTCGGATTCGAGACCCATCACCTGTATCGCTATCTCAGCCCGGTGGCCTGACGACAGCGATCAGCGGCAGCGGACTGCGGGTTGCGACTGGTACCGGGTGTGAGTGGTCTCCACCCGACCTGGGCCGTCACCGCGCGACAGCGTGCGGCTTACGTCGATCTGGAAGCCGGCTGCGCCTGGTTTCGGCGTGCACTCGGGTCCTTCCAGCTCGATGACGGCTGGCTCGACGACGTCGTAGCGTTGCGAGGACGCGACAGTCACGTTGAGGTACGGCGAGCTCCACAGCTCGACGTGCAGCTCACCGATGCCACCGCCCAAGGGCGCCGCATTGGCCCGCACCAGCACCCCGTACGGGGTGTCGTTCCTGATGACCAGGTCCGAGCCGGGCACCGAAAGGGTGGCATCCAGCCCGGGAGTCGACGAGGAGACATAGACAGGGCTCGGGGTCCGCTCCACCACGGTCAGACCTGCCCTGAATGCGGCCTCGTAGATCGCCGACGCGGACAGAGTCGAGGTGCGGAGGTGACGTCGCACACTGACACGGTCTCGGAGACTGACGGTCTCGCCCGGTGGCAAGAGCAGTCGGTGCAGCTGACGCGCGGCTACTGTCCCATCCCCGGGGGTCTCCTCCTCGTATCGCACGACCCGGCTGACCACGGGTGTGGTGATCGCGAGCATCCTCGCCTGCTGCGTGGTGAAGCCTGGTCGACTCGGCGACGTACGCACCGCGGCATTCCGCTTCTCCGCGTTGCGGGTCACCGCTTTGAGAACGGCGGTGGCCCACTGAGCCTTGGAGAATTCGACGCCGGCTTGACTCGGGCGGATGACGGTTCTGTCGCCCTTGAAGAGGATCCGCGCATCGACCGGTTGGTTCGGCAGCGAGTCGATGACGCCCCGGGAGCGGGCGCCGAGCGCGGCTGCGTCGACATCGAGGCGGAGCCCACCATCGACAGCTTTCGCGCGCAACGCGGGCCCGAAGACGCGCGGCAGCAGCCTGACGACCTGGTCCGTCACGCGGAGTCGTATCGGGGCTGACAATGCCGAATCAGCGACGCCGGAGACGAACCGTGTCGCCTCGCTGGACGTGACGTCGGGCTCGACGGCAGCCAACGGAAGCGACACCGAGCTCCGACGGGACAGCAGTGCCCCTCGTAACTTCTCCGCGGCCCTCGTGCTGTTCAGCCGGCGACCCTGCACCGCGAGGCTGACCTGAGGCTGCCCGCCGCCGAAGGACACCGTGGCATCGGTCGGCCGGCGCTTGACCGACGTATCGATCACCCGCAGAGCCGCGCGCATCTCATCGGCGTTCACGACGATCACCGGGCTGACATCTCCGCCGCCCGAGACGACGTTGAGCATGTGGCGTGGGTCCCAGCTCCCCCCCGCCAGGGCCTCGTCGACAGTTGCCTCGATGTCCAGAGTGAGGCCGCTCTCCTGCGGATCGAGCACGAAGCTGCGGCCAGCGACCGTGGCCTTCACAGGCTTCTCGATCCTCGGCACAAGCTCGGACTGCAGCACGGTCCGGGCCTCCCCCGACGTCATCCCGCCGATGTCCACACCGGCGACCGTGGTGTCAGCCGGCAGCCGGTCCCCGACAAGGACGTGCCCGACCGCGTAGAGCGAGCCGAGAACCAGGCCGAAGATGAGGATGAACAGGGTGGCGAAGCGCAGGTCGTGTGTCTTCGGTAGGTCGTCGACATAGATCCGGCGTCTGGGCCACAGCCTCATGAGTTCCAGCCTCCCCAGCCGGCTGCCACGATGACCGCCGCCGTCGCGAGCAGCATGAAGGCGTACCCGAGCGTGTCAGCGATGACGATCAGGTCTCCGCCCGGTCCACCTGCCAACAGGAACGCCAGACCGACGATCCACCCCGCGGCCACGGCGAAGCTGAGACTGCGCGCCATCCCCCTTGCGAGCCACACGGCGGACCCGGAGCCGGCGACGCTCAGCGCGAGGCCCCAAGGGATGGAAACGGGTCCGGGCCGCCACACAGCGCGCGACACCCACGCTGCCATGATCGCGACGATCACCGCCCCCGCTGCCAGGAGTACGTGCGCCACGACACGGCTCACCCGCGTCGTCTCAGCGGTAGCGCTCTTACTACCCGCACTGCTCACGCGATCGCTCCCGACCGGCACGGTCGCGGCTCGCTCACCCAAGCCCCGCGAAGAGGTCGGTCTCCCTGTCGCCGTTGGACGACCGTACGGCCGTTCCCTTGACCAGGCGGTAGAACTCCGTCGCCCACACCTGGTTGCCGATGTTGTTGGACAAGGCGAAGAACGGGCCGTCAAGGCTGATCTGGGTGGCGTGGGCGGCCATCGCCTTCAACTTTGCATCCACGTGGTCGTCGCCGTCGATCTCGGTCGTGATGAGGTCGTCCGGTGTCACGAACGGCGGCAGCTGCCCCTCGGGATCCATGCCCTCGAACGTCGTCGTGTCGCCGCCGGCGCGCAGCTGGCGCAGCCCCTCACGCATCCGGCTCTCCGACATGGAGTTCCAGTAGACCTTGCTGATGTCCCACGGCTCACCGAGGTCCCGCCGGTACGACGGCGCGGCGGCCAGCACGCTGCCGTACATCGCGACGCGGTGGGCCTGGATGTGGTCGGGGTGCCCGTACCCGCCCACCTCGTCATACGTGAGCAGGACCTGGGGACGGACCTCGCGGATGATGCGGACGAGCTCGGTGCTCGCCTCGGTGAGGTCAGCCCTCCAGAAGGTGTCGTCGCGAACGTCGGCCGGCGGGATCGCGAAGCCTCGCTCGTCGGTGGCCATCCCGGTGTCCCGGTAGCGACCGGCACCACCGAGAAACCGGTGGTCCGCGACACCGAGCAGCTGCATGGCGTCGGTGAGCTCACCGACGCGGTGACGGCCGAGAGTGTCCTCCTGGTCGGCAGCCAGGTGGGAGAGGTCACCCACGAGGATCTCGCCCTCCTCGCCGAGCGTGCACGTCACCAGGGTGACGTGGGCTCCGTCTGCCGCGTACTTCGCCATGGTTGCGCCGTTGCCGATGGTTTCGTCGTCGGGGTGGGCGTGGACGAGGAGGAGCCGCCGGTCTGGCGGCGTGGATGCCGTCATGGCGACAGCCTACGTGTGAGGGGTCTCGGGATCGTCGGCCTCCGGCTGGTGGTGGTCGGCCGTCAGGGGTCCGGCGGGCTCTTCCGGCGACGAGGCGAGTCGGGCAGGTTCACCGGCGGGGCTGCCTGCGCTGTCGTCAACGGCTCGACCACCTCGACCCACGCGTCGACGTGCTCGACCAGCTCCTCGACCTCGTCGGCGGGCGCATCCGTATGGACGACGTGGACGACCGCCTCGGCGTCGTCGTCACCCGCGAAGAGCTCACGGCGCACACCGGCGCCGTAGCCAGCCGTCAACAAGGTGCCGACGAGCCTGTCGGCGTCGTCGCTGTGGTGGCACGTCACCTGCAGCGCCATGGCACTCCTCCATCCGTCGTCGCCCGCCATTGTGCTCTCTCACCCGACTACCGGCCAGCTCCCAGGCACCAGCTCCGCACGGATCGCGGGGACACGTGCGCGCAGCAGGTCGAGCGCGCGTGCCGACCGCTCCGGCTCTCCCACCATGGCGAGGTTGAGCATCCCTGGGTCACCGGCCCCCAGCCCCGCGCTGATCACCACGAGCAACCGCTCGATGCTGGGCACCACACGCTCAAGGATCTGCGTGGCTGTCACGCCGTCGCCGTACCCCGTCGCCATCGCCTGCAGGCGTTGCGCGGAGAACGACGCAGGCATCTCACGGTGCAGTGGCACCCAGTTCCAGGCGGCGAACGCCAGGTCGTCCACTGGCAGGCCAGGACCCGCCATGTCCCAGTCGAAGACACCGACCACCCGCTCCCCCGCGGCCGTCGAGCTCACGGCGATGTTGTACGGCGCATAGTCGTGGTGGCAGATCAGCTCACCCGGTTCGATGTCGCGGTGCACTGTGCGCCACGGCCCCGGATGTCGAAACCCTTTGACAGCCTGGTGGAACGCGCGAAGCCAGGTCATGGCGTCGACAAGCAGATCCGCGGAGACGATCTCGCGGTCGACGTCGACAAGACGACCCTCCAAGTAGGTCAGCACCTCCCGCCCACGCTCGTCGACACCGAGCACTCTCGGAGTCTCCGTGAGACCGGCCGCGGCGAGATGGTCGAGCAGGGCATGGATCGCTGGAGTCCAAGGCCCGGTGGCGCGTCGTACCGTGGCGCCGATCCGGGTCGCTCCGCCGACATTGCCGCCCGGCAGGCGACTGCCGTCCAGCAGCAGCTCGCGCAGCTGCGGCAGGAACGGCAGGTCGGACGGGAGCCAGTCCACGTCGTCGAGCTCTTCGGGCATCAGCCAACGCACGATGTCGTGCTCGTGCGGCACCGGCTCTCCCGACACGAGTCGCACGACGTGGGCCGTCAGCTCGTAACCGGGCTTGATCGGCCTCCGGCCGACCAGCGAGAAGAGGTACCGCACCTCGCAGCCGAGCTCCTCGTGCACCTCGCGACGTACGGCGTCGGCGACCGACTCGCCCGGGTCGACCTTGCCGCCGGGCAGCTCCCATCCGCCCGCCACATCGGCGGGATGGGTACGCCGCGCCGCGAGCAGCCGGCCATCGCTCACGATCGCCGCAGCGGCCACCTCGAGAGTCATCCGCGGCAGCCTATCCGGGCCGTCGGCGCCAGCAGGTTCAGCGATGATGTGGCACTCGGCGGCTGGTGCCGCTGCGCCATACTCAGGCTCTGGTGGCGGAGATCGGGAACTCGACAGCGGCTGCGGACATAGACCAGACGTGAAGCCACTCGAGGAGACGTTCATGGCGCAGCTCACATCCGAAGAGCCGGACCGGGAGCTCGTCTCGCAGCTCAACCAGGGGAGCGGTGCTGCCCTCACCGCACTCTTCGACCGCCACGCCGACGCGATCTACAACTACTGCTTCCGGCGGCTGGCGTCGTGGCACCTCGCCGAGGATGCCGCCGCCGCGGTGTTCCTCGAGACCTGGCGCGGCCGCGCACGGGTGGAGACGTACGACGAGTCGGCGCTGCCCTGGCTGTACGGCATCGCCAACAACGTGTGCCGCAACCTGAGCCGCTCCAGTCGGCGGCACCTCCACGCGGTGGGTCGTCTGCCCTCGGAGGGGGCGGCAGACGACCATGCCGAGGGGGTTGCCGACCGACTCGACAGCGAGCGGCGGATGGCCACGGTCCTCGCGCAGATACGCCGGCTGCCGCGTCACGAGCAGGAGGTGCTCGCGCTGGTGGTCTGGACCGGCCTCACGTACGAGCAGACGGCTGCGGCGCTGGAGATCCCCGTCGGCACGGTGCGATCCCGGTTGTCCCGGGCGCGGCAGCGACTGGCCGCCTCCCTCACCTGACTCGACCACCCGACTACTTCCCGACCATGAACCGAGGACGACCATGCCTGACACGCCGGATCTCACGCCACCACCCGAAGAGCCCATGCCCGACGAGACTCGCAGCAGGATCCGTCACCGGATCGTCGAGGCAGCCACCACCGACACCCGACCAGGTGGCCGCTGGGTCATCCCGACCGTGGCTGCTGCGGCGGTCATCGCGGTCATCGCCGGGACGTACGCCGTCTCAGCGCTCGACGACGACGGCGCCGGGCGGACCGACTCGTTGCAGCCGGCCGCCACCTCGACCGGCATACCTAGCCTGAGTCCGACGCCGACCCTGCCCCCGCCGACGCCGACCCCAGGCCCGAGCCGGTCAGACCAGCCCACCCCGACGGTCGCGCCCTCGACCGCGCCCTCGACCGCGGCGATGACTCCCCCGCCCCTGACTGCGACACCTAGGCCGCCGACAGGTCACATCTCCTGCCCGACAGAGCTCGGCGACCTCGGAGATCCGAGCCTTCGAGGCGCTACGGTCACCGCCGAGCGCGGCTACGGACCCTGGACGACATACCTCTACGAGACGAAGTCGACATGGATCGTGTGTGACGACTTCGCCGCCCAGGGGGGCGGGCGCCCGACTCTGCTGGCGCCCCACGACGAGTCGAAGCCCTACGAGCCCGACGTGTCGACGCTGGCCATCAGCGAGAACTCCGCGTGGAAGCCGGACGGCGCTCCCGGCGACTACCAGCTCCTCGCGGCGGGCCGTGACTTCGCCGGTGTCCGGGCCATCTCGTATACGTTCCCCGACAAGCACACCGAGCAGGCGGTCGTCGGTCAGAACGGGCTGTGGTCGATGACATACCTCCCTGCCGACGGGATCCTGGCGGACCCGAAGACGAACACGTTCAACCTCGACCCGATCCAGGTCACCGTCGACTACACGGATGGAGGAACCAAGGTGTTCACTCTTCAGTGGGGCTTGGACACCTGCGCCCAGGTCAACCACGGCTGCTGACCGCGACGCACGCCGACACTGGGCCCAGCCGGTCTTCACGTCGGCTGGGCTCAGTGGTGCTTGTCACTCACGCTGCGCTTTCGCGACCGTGGTTTCCGCGTCAGACTGCGATGTGACGGTTTCGACCGTCCCGACCGTCCCGACCGTCGACCCGACGAGCCGTACGACGAGTCCGTGTGGTCAGATGCTGGGCATGGGGCTTGGGCACCCCCAGCCGTCGCGCACCGTAGAGGAGTCGCTGGATGTCAACAGGAGTGATGGGCCGGGGTCGTGCCGCGATCGCGGCGAAGACGATGCGCCAGGACCGGTGGTGGCTGGCACCGCTCACCACGTTCGTCGTCTTCAGCGCGTTCGTCGTCTACGCCACCTGGCGGGCCTTCTCCGGTGACGACTACTACGCCTCGCCCTACCTGTCCCCGCTCTACTCCCCGTGCCTGACCGACTCGTGCGTCGAGGGCTCGTCGGACTTCGGCCAGCCGTTCTCCTGGTGGAGCCTCTCCCCCGCGCTGCTCATCCTGGTCTTTCCGCTCGGTTTCCGGATGACCTGCTATTACTACCGCAAGGCCTACTACCGAGCCTTCTGGCTGTCGCCGCCGGCGTGTGCCGTCGCAGAGCCCCACGGCAAGTACACGGGCGAGACGCGGCTTCCGCTGATCTTGCAGAACATCCATCGCTACTTCTTCTACGCCGCGGTCCTGGTGTCGCTGGTGCTGACGTTCGACACGGTGCTCGCGTTCCGAGACGAGGAGCGCGAGTGGGGTCACATGGGTCTCGGAACGGTGGTGTTCATCGTCAACATCGTGCTGATCTGGATGTACACCCTGGGGTGCCACTCGTGCCGTCATGCAGTCGGCGGGAAGCTTCGTCACTTCTCCAAGCACCCGGTGCGCTACAAGCTGTGGACGTGGGTCTCGACGCTCAACGCCAACCACGCCCGCTATGCCTGGCTCTCGCTGTTCTCTGTCGCCTTCGCCGATCTGTACGTCTACCTGTTGTCTACCGGCGCCTTCGAAGACCCGAGGTTCTTCTGAGTCATGACCACCCCCCACGAGAACGCGTCAGGGCACA
>Ga0136622_10000564_pt1 | contig 15227 bp, 14 predicted proteins | sample AntDrymUQ4482106_2_FD_104803 | JGI IMG/M metagenome (GOLD analysis project Ga0136622, IMG submission 104803) | Polar desert sand microbial communities from Dry Valleys, Antarctica - metaG UQ448 (21.06) | ecosystem: Environmental > Terrestrial > Soil > Desert | place: Antarctica: Dry Valley...
ATGGCTGCAACGAAAGTGTGGTCTGCTGCGCATGATCGGCGACGAGGCGATCGTGCTGTGGTTGAACACAGGCGGACAGCGCCGCCGGGTCCACGTCTACTACAACACTGGTGCTTCCACAACGGCTTCGACGACGGTACGACGATGCGCAGCCTCACCAAGGACGCGTGCATGCCCTGTTCACGCCACCGCTCAGCCTGCTGTCGGGTTCGGCAGCGCCGTTCAGGATGTGCAGAGAATCCTGATCTCCCCGGCTGGCGCGCAAGATCCGAGCGTGGAGTCACGAAGCCACCTGGGGCTCGGATCCTTGCGTAGCAACAGCAGCAGCCGCGAGATCAGGTGGTGACAAGCTCGAAACGGATCGTGCGGGTCGCCTTGTCGGCCTCGACGAGCCGGACCTCCACCGTCTCGCCGAGCGGGAGTATGCCGACGGCGCTCGTCAGCCGGGCCTCGACGGCGGGAGCCGCGAGCATCACCGAACCCTTCGACCTGTCCTTGTCGTCGACGTCCGTGACGACGCCTTCGAACGCCTCACCCACGCGACCGGCCAGCACACCCGCCTCGACGAGGTTCAGGATCGCCCGCTCGAACCGGTGCGCCAGCCGGTCGGACGCCGCCATCTGCCCCGGCAGGTCCTTCAACGCGACCCTCACCCAGGTGGGGATGTCGGCGTCACCGCAGAGCGCCACACAGATCTCACCGGCATACCTGTCGACCAAGCGGCGCAGCGGCGCGGTGACGTGGGCGTACTCGCTGGCCAGCGCCGCGTGCTCGATGTGCTCGGGCACGCCGCCGTCGAAGGCGACGTACCCCGCGCCACGCAGCAAGGTGGTGCAGGCGTTGAGCATCGCCGCGCCTGCCGGGCTGTTTGGGTCGAGCGAGCGGACGAAGTCGGGGTAGTCCACGTCAGGATCCCAGTTGTGGTGCAACGCAGCGGCGGTGCGCCTGAGCCGTTTGACGGCGTGCTCGGGCGGCGGCGGCAGCGTGCGGACGATCCCTTCCTCGCCGTACAGCATGATCTCTGCAGCGCCCATCCCGGTGAGCAGGGAGATCTGCGCGTTCCAGTCCTCGACCGGAAGCCGCTCGCGGAACGCCAAGGACCAGCCGTCGTCGCCCACCACGACCTCCTGCTCGGGCAGTGGCAGGCTGACCCCGCCGCGCTCCCGCTCGCGCTCGCGGCGGAGCTCCCCGATCTCCTTCAGCAGCAGGAAGACGTCGTCTGCAGAGCCGGCATCGATCTGCCTCTGCACCGACGCGTAGTCGAGGCGGCCGCGGCTCCTGACCTTTGCCCGTACGACGTCGACGTTGAACGCCTCGCCGGTCTCGTCGAGCGCGATCGTCCACACCAGCGCCGGTCGCACCTCGTCGGGGAGCAGGCTTGCCGCACCCTCCGACAGCACCGGTGGATAGAGGGAGATGCGGTGCTCGGGGGCGTAGAGCGTCTGCCCGCGTCGATGCGCCTCGAGGTCGATCGGGCCGCCGGGCTCGACGAACGCCGCTACGTCGGCGATCGCGTAGTGCACGACGTAACCGCCCACCGTGCGCTCCATGTGCATCGCCTGGTCGAGGTCCATCGAATCCTCGGGATCGATCGTCACGAAGGGGATCGCAGTGCGGTCGAGCTCAGGCAGCCGAGGTGTCGCGGCGGCCGCCTCCGCAGCCGCGAGCAACTCCGGCGAGAAGCCCGGGGGGATGTCGAGCTCCTCGTCGATCGCTCGCATGCCTGCCACGAAGTCGGTCGCGACCCGGTCGTGCACGTTGACCTTTCGTTTCGGCACGACGCCGCCTCTCCGCTCGGTCTGCAAGGCGTGACCACCCTAGTAGTGCCTGGCTGCTGGAATGCTGCGCCGCTGGAATCACGGCCGTGGCATACGCCGATCGACGACCGGGCGGATGGGACCACTCGACCGGAGGAGGAGTGGACGACCTGTCGACTTGGTGCGACGCTGACATTTCCATCTCCGACGCGACTGGAGCACGCCGTGGCCGACTCCCTTCAGCACAAGATCCTGCTCAGCGAGGACGAGATGCCCACCCGCTGGTACAACGTGCTGCACGACGTCCCGACCCCGCCACCGCCCGTGCTGCACCCGGGCACCGGTCAGCCGGTCGGCCCCGACGACCTCTCCTCGCTCTTCCCCATGGACCTGATCCTGCAGGAGGTGGCGACCGAGCAGTACGTCGACATCCCCGCCGAGGTGCTCGACGTCTACAAGCTGTGGAGGCCGAGCCCGCTCTACCGAGCGCACCGGCTCGAGAAGGCCCTCGGCACTCCCGCGCGGATCTACTACAAGTACGAAGGCGTGTCTCCGGCCGGATCCCACAAGCCGAACACCGCAGTCCCGCAGGCGTTCTACAACGCCAAGGCGGGGATCAAGAAGCTGACCACGGAGACCGGTGCCGGTCAGTGGGGGACGGCGCTGGCGTTCGCGTGCGCCCAGTACGACCTCGAGTGCGAGGTGTGGCAGGTCCGGGCGTCATACGACCAGAAGCCGTATCGCCGCATCATGATCGAGACGTTCGGCGGCACCGTCCACCCGAGCCCGTCCGACCTCACCGAGGCCGGCCGCACCATCCTCGCCCAGGACCCCGGCTCGTCCGGCTCGCTCGGCATCGCGATCAGTGAGGCGGTCGAGGTGGCGGCACAGGACCCGGCGACCAACTACGCGCTGGGCAGCGTGCTCAACCACGTGCTGCTGCACCAGACCATCATCGGCGAGGAGGCTCTGCTCCAGCTCGCCAAGATCGGCGAGAGGGTCGACCTCCTGGTCGGCTGCACCGGCGGTGGGTCGAACTTCGGCGGCCTGATGTTCCCGTTCCTGCGCGAGAAGTGGGCGGGCCGGATGTACCCCGTCGTACGCGCCGTCGAACCGGCCGCCTGCCCGTCGCTGACCCAGGGCACATACGCCTACGACTTCGGCGACACGATCGGTCTGACCCCGCTGATGAAGATGCACACGCTCGGCCACGACTTCGTCCCCGACCCGATCCATGCCGGTGGCCTGCGCTACCACGGCATGAGCCCCCTGATCAGTCACCTGTACGAGGAGGGTCACCTCGAGGCGGTCGCCAAGCCGCAGTCGGAGTGCTTCGCAGCGGGCGTGCTCTTCGCCCGCACCGAGGGAATCGTCCCGGCGCCGGAGCCCACGCACGCCCTCGCGGCAACGATCGAGGAAGCGCTGCACTGCAAGGAGTCCGGCGAGGAGAAGGTCATCCTGACCGCTCTGTGCGGCCACGGCCACCTGGACCTGCCGGCGTACGACGCCTATCTGTCGGGCTCGATCGTCGACCACGGGTGGGAGGACGCCGACCTGCAGGCCGCGGTCCGCGCGGCGCTGGAGAATCTGCCGACCCTGGTCTGAGCCCAACTACGGAGGCGTGCTGGGGCGGGTGGTCAGGGGCCGCGGCAGACGCCTCCCGTCGGCGGTCGTAGGCTCGCCACGTGCTTGCGTGGTGGGCCCGTCGAGTCGCGCTCGGCGACCGGAACGGGTTCAGAGAGTGGCGCTGTGACGGCACCGGCCGATCGGCCGACGGTCGATGACGTCGTACGCCGTCGTGCCGGTCGGTCTTGTGGTCAGCGGTCGCACCGAGCTGATCGAGGACCACTGGGAGCGAGAGGTCGCCACCCTCCAGCTCGACGAGGGTGTGGTCGGCGCGGACGCCACGGTCGGGCTGGCTGACTTCTCGCACGCCGAGATCGTGTTCGGCTTCCACCTGTCGACCCAGGCACGCACCACCCTCGCCCATCCGCGTGGCAACGAGGCCTGGCCGCTGGTGGGCGTCCTGAGCGGCCGGGGGCCACACCGTCCCAACCACCTCGGCGTCACGGTCTGCCGGCTGCTGGAGGTCGACGGCCTGCGCGTGACCGTCCGCGGCCTCGACGCGATCGTGGGGTCTCCGATCTTCGACGTCAAGCCCTACTCGCCCGAGCTCCTGCCCCGCGGTGAGGTCCACGGACCGCCATGGATGACCGAGCTGATGCGCGACTACTACGACTGAGCCGACCGTCGAGAGTGCCTGAGCATCCTAGTTGCTGCATCACACATGCGATGACATGTGCAACACATGCTATCGTCGCTGAATGACGAGGATGCTTCAGGTGCGCAACGTCCCCGACGACGTGCACGAGCAGCTCCAGCGCCGCGCCGCCGAGGCCGGGATGACGCTGTCGACGTATGTGCTTCGTCAGCTGGAGGACGTCGTTGCACGACCGACCCGTGCCGACGTGTTCGCGGGCGGCCAGGAGCGGAATGTCAGCTCCGCTGACCAGGGCCGCTGAGATCATCCGGGCTGAGCGGGACAGGCGGTCGTGATCGTCTGCGATGCCGGCGTCCTCGTCAGCGCGGTGGCCGACCATGGGAGCTCGGGTGCGCAGGCTCGCGAGCTGCTGGGGAGTCAGCCGCTCCACGCTCCCTACCTGGTCGATATCGAGGTGGTCTCGGCCCTGCGTGGGCTGGTTCGTGGGGGGAGCGCCGAACCGGCGGCCGCGCTTGCAGCACTGGCACGCTTCGCAGAGCTCAGCGTCATCCGCCACGAGCATGAGCCGCTGTTGGCGAGGATCTGGGAGCTCAGGGACGACGTCACCGCCTATGACGCGGCTTACGTCGCACTGGCCGAGCTCCTCGACGTACCCCTCTTGACCGGCGACGCAGGGCTGGCGCGGGCTGCTGACGACCACTGCGAGGTCAGGCTCATCGTCGGGTGGGGCCAGCGAACCGGTGAACCATCGGTCGCCGATGTCGGCTTGCCGACGGACGCCGACCTCGCCTGCATGGGGGTCATCCGCGCGCGACGGTGAACGCCGTCGCCGGGTGCGGCCAACGACCAGCGACCATGCAGGCCTGCTCGACCTGGGCGGCCAGGGCCAGCAGCCGGTGGTCCTGGCCGGGGGCTGCGGCCACCATGATGCCCACCGGGAGCCCACCTCCGGTCCAGTGCAGCGGCAATGACACCGCTGGCATGCCAGTGACGTTCCAGACGGCGGTGAAGGGAGTGAACCGCTTCTGGGCCTCGAAGTCCGCTGCCGGGTCCGCGTCGTCGCGCAGGCTCCCGACCGGGACCGGAGGTTGCGCGAGCGTCGGCGTCAGCACAGCGTCGTACGGCGCGAGGGCGCGCAGCAGGACCGCAGCCGCCTGACGCATGCCGACGAGCGCCTCGACGAGACCCACCGCGCTGATCGCTCTTCCGCGCTCGCGCAGCCAGCGACTCAACGGTCGCAGGTCGTCCTCGCGTGCCGAATCGACCGGCCACGAGGCGGCACCTACTGACCACACGACCTCGAACACCGGCAGCATGTCGTCCGGCAGTGGCAGCTCGATGTCCTCGACCTCGTGGCCGAGGTCGGCGAGCAAGCGGCTGGCGCGCTCGTACCCCTCGAGCACCTGGGCGTCGACATCGCCGTCGCCGATGGGTGGTCGTGCGAATCGCGCGACCCGTAGGCGGCCCAGCGTGCGGTCGCACCAGTCGAGATAGGTCTCACCTGGCGGCAAGGGGGTCGCCCAGGCGGGGTCGCCGACCGCTGGTCCGGCCATCGCGTCGAGTAGTGCCGCAGCGTCGCGGACAGTCGTGGCCAAAGAGCCCGACGTGGACAAGCCGCTGACGTCGCCGTACACCGGAGCGGCGCTCACCCGGCCCCGGCTCGGTTTGACCCCGACCAGCCCGCACACGCTGGCGGGGATGCGGATGGAGCCGCCTCCGTCGGACCCGTGCGCGAGCGGCAGCAGCCCGGCCGCGACCGCTGCGGCCGCTCCGCCCGAGGAGCCACCCGCCGAACGGTCGAGGTCGTACGGCGTACGGGCCGGAGGAGCGACGTCCGGCTCGGTGTAGCAGGGCGAGCCGAGCTCCGGGGTGTTCGTCTTGCCCAGGCTGACCAGCCCAGCGCGCTCCATGCGCAGCACCACCTCGTCGGACTGCCGTGGGACGGTTTGCGCGAAGACGGCCGAGCCGTACGTCGTGCGCACCCCCGCGGTGGCGGTGAGGTCCTTGATGCCGGTCGGGACCCCGAGCAGCGGCAGCGTGTCCGCCTCGTCGCTGAGCCGTCGACCCGCGACCTCGGCGGCCGCCAGGGCGGCGTCGGCAGTCACCGTGACGAACGCTCCGACGGTGTCGGAGTGCTCCGTGACGCGCCCCAGCAGATGGTCGACCACCTCAGCCGGGGTGGTGTGACCGGACCGGTAGGCCGCGGCCAGCTCCAGAGCGGTCAACTCATGCAGGTCTGCCATTCCGACAGCCTGCCTCACCGCTGCGACCGCCGCCGTGCGGCGTGCCGTCGCGGTCGGATCGGACGCTCAGGTCCAGCTGAGTCGACTGGCCAGTGCTGGCCGGATAACCCCGGGGTGCCGCAGTGCGCGATTGACTGCGTCTGGGGGGTCGAGCGCCCTGTTGGGATTCGTCTGGCCCGACCACCCTGTTGGGATTCGTCTGGCCCGACCACACACAGACTCCGCGCCCTGAGGCGGACGAATCCAAAGAGGAGGAGCCTCCCATGGGAGTCGTCCGGCCCGACCGCGCTGAGGCTCCCCGCGCTGAGGCGGACGAATCGCAGAGAGGGGAGACGGGGCTAGGCGGGCTAGGGCAGCGCCGAGAACTGGCGAAGCGACGAGGCGCCTGACTCATAGAACGACAGCGTCGTGAACGATGCCGGGGCCAGCAGCATCCTGTTGATGGTGTTGAGCGGGGCGTCGAGGCAGTAGCGCACCGCCAGCTTGATCGGGTTGACGTGGCTCACGACGACGATGGTCTGGCCGGCGTATGACGCCAGGGTGCGGCCCAGGGCCGCCTCGACCCGACGCTGCACCTCGATGATCGACTCACCGCCACCGGGCGGGGCGTACTCCATCGAGTCGAGCCAGCGGTCGAGCTCCGCGGGCCAGCGTGCTTCGACCTCGTCCAACGTGAGCCCGTCCCAGTCGCCGAACGCGCACTCCCGGAAGTCGTCCTCGGTCAGCACCGGCAGATTGAGCGCCGACTCGACGGCTGCGGCGGTGTCACGGGTGCGCCGCAGCGGGGACGCGAGAATCGCGTCGATCCCGCCATCGACGGCCAATGCCTGCCCGGCGCGCTCGGCCTGGGCGAACCCCTCGTCGGTGAGGCCCGGGTCGTCTCCCCCGGGCCCGGAGAATCTCCTGGCCCCCGTGTGCCTGGTGACTCCGTGCCGAAGGAAGATCAGCGTCGTCGGGTCACCCAGCCTGTCGCTCCAGCCGAGCATCGGGTTGCGGGGGCCTTGGGGTGTGACCCCGTCGGTCCGGGTGGGTGACCCGCCGACCCCGGAGGCCGGCGGCTCCATCGCGTCCGGAGTCGGGTCACCGACCCCCGGCGCGGGGGGTTCCATCGCCTCCGGAGTCGGGTCGCCTGGCCCGTCGTGCTCGTCCGCGGTCATGTCGCCGCCGGCGTGGACGTCGTACACCTCACCGCGGGCCGCCGCGTCCATCGCGAGGTTCGCCAGTCGGTCGGCGGCCTTGTTGTGCTCGCGTGGCACCCACGTCCACACGGTGCCGAACGGCGCGAGACGCTGCGCCTGGATAGCGAGCGGCCGCATGGAAGGGTGCTTGACCTTCCAGCGCCCGGCCATCTGCTCGATGACGAGCTTGGAGTCCATTCGGACCTCGAGCAGCGCGTCAGGGGTGTGCTCGAGGTAGAGCTCGAGCCCGGCGATCAGGCCGCGGTACTCGGCCACGTTGTTCGTCGCCCGGCCGATTGCCTCGCCAGCCTCAGCGACCACCTCGTCGGTCGCGGCGTCACGCAGCAGCGCCCCGAAGCCCGCCGGGCCCGGATTGCCCCGGGACCCACCGTCTGCCTCGATGATGACGCTGTCGTGCGTCCCCATCGCGCCGGTCAGAGCCCGGACTCGTGAGTGCGGACCAGGATGCGGTCGCACTCCTCGCATCGCAGCACCTCGTCGCTCGGCGCCGCCGCGATCCGGGCGAGCTCGGCTCCGCCGACGTCAAGGCGACAACCCTCACATCGCTTCTGATGCAAGGCACCCACGGCAACCCCGCCGAGCTGGGCGCGGAGCCGGTCGTACAGCCTGAGCAGATCCGCCGGGATGTCGGCAACCAGCAGCTCACGCTCGGCGACTGCTTGGAACCGCTGTCGCGAGATCTGGCCGGTGGCGTCGTCGCGGGCGCTCGCGTGCTCGCTCACCTGCACGTCGAGGGTCGCGAGCTCGGCCGCGAGCCGGTCCCCGTCGGCCTGCGCCTGCTCGAGACGCTCCATCACCTCGAGCTCGGCGTCCTCCAGGTCGCTGATCCGCCGCTCGAGCTTCTGTGTCTCCTGCTGCATCGCCTGCAGCTGCTTGGGGTCGGAGACAAGTCCCCCGTCGAGCCGGTCCTGGTTTCGCTGCCGCCTGCTCTTGACCTGTTCGACGTCGGCGTCAGCCTTGCGCTGCTCACGGCTCAGGTCGGCCATCTCGGTCATGGCGCGCCCTGAGGCCGTCTGGACGTCCTCGCGGCGCTCCACCAGTTCCGCGAGGGCGACCGCCTCCGGCAGGGTCTCGAGCCGGTGGTCCAGCTGGCTGAGCTGCGCGTCCACCGCCTGCAGGTCCAGCAGCTTCAGTTGGGCGAACGGATCGGCTTTCAGCGTCGGCTCCTTGCATCGGTGTGTGGGGTGTCCATTGTCCGGGCGTCGCTCAAGTCTCGCGCCGGCTGGCGACCCGATGGTTCCACGGATCGGTGCAGATCCGCGACACCGCTGTCTCAACTGTCGTTCCGGCGGCGGCGAGGCGGTGGCACAGCTCGCGTTCGAGCACGGGCAGCCACATCCACTCCGCCGCCCAGTGGGGTACGTCGACCAGCGCCGGACCGTCGTGCTCACGGAACTCCGAGGCCGGGTGGTGCCGCAGGTCCGAGGTGACGTAGACGTCGGCTCCGGAGGCTCGCGCAGCGTCGAGCAGGAAGTCCCCGGCGCCACCGGCCAGAGTCACCCGGCGTACGTCGCGGCTGAGGTCGCCGGCCACCCGCGCGCCGACCGCTGTCTGGGGCAGCGTCTCCACCACGGTGTCGACGAACGTGCTCAGAGCCACGGGCTCCGCCAGCTCACCGACCCGGCCGTGCCCGCGGTCCCCCTCCCACGACGCGAGCTCCAGGACGTCGAACGCAGGCTCCTCGTAGGGATGTGCGGCCCGGAGCGCGTTCACGACGGTCCCGCGACGTGCACGCGCCAGCACCATCTCGACGCGGCTCTCGGCAACCGCCTCTGTCCTGCCGCGGGTCCCGATCGTCGGGTCGGCCTCGTCGCCGGGCCGAAACGTCCCCTCGCCGGTGCTGACGAACGCACACCGGTCGTAGTCGCCGATCGCCCCTGCTCCGGCTGCCGCCAGCGCATCGATCATCGCGACGGCGTCGCCTGGTGGGACGAACGTCACGACCTTGTCGAGCGGGTCAGCAGGGGCCGCCACGAGCGGCTTGACGTCGTGAAGTCCGAGGGCCTGCGCGATCGAGTCCGACACCCCGTGACGCGGCGAGTCGGCGTTGGTGTGGGCCACATACAGGCCGATCCCGTGCGTGATCAGGTCGTGCACGACCTTGCCCTTGGGACTGTCTGCCGCCACCGACGAGACCGCCCGGTAGAAGAGCGGGTGGTGGACCACGAGCAGGTCCGCCCGCAGCTCGACGGCCTCGTCGACCACCGCTCGCGCAGGGTCCACCGCAAACAGCACCTTGGTCACGGGGGCGCCGGGGTCGCCCACGATGAGTCCGATGGCATCACCGTCGTCGGCCCATCGCTTCGGGTAGAGAGACTCCAAGGTGGCGACGATCTCGGCCAACGTGTGCGTCGTCATCTGCGTCAGCGTATCCGCCTGCATGTGCTCCAGTGAAAGGACCCGAGTCTGGTCAGCGGTGGTCGGCGCAGCAGGGGCTGGGGTCGGGTGTCTCGAACGGGACCAGCGTCCCCCCAACGGCCGTCTGGGTGGAGAGGACGAGCTGCCCGCCTGACCAGAGGGGACGAACGTGATCACGGGTGACCACCACCATCTCGGGGTCTGCGTCACCAACAGCGAGCACCCGGGCCCGGTCGATCGAGGACCCGGCGAGCAGCTGATGCACCGAGATTGTGCCGACCAGGTTGGACACGCCAGGGAAGTGGACTGCCCGGCCGCTGCTGCGGGCGGCGTGTGCCCGAGCGGCGGCCGCGGCGGCTGCCCGGAGGTCGTCGGGGCCGACGTGGTGGTCACCCATTGAAAGGGCGATTGCCGCGCCTTCTCCTGAGGTCAACGCCTCGACCAGCAGCCGCCAGATCGAATCGGAGTCGCCGAGTCGCAGCTGCACCGACAGGCAGCTGAGACGCTGGTCCGCCACGGGCACCCAATGCGTGGCGACGGTGACCTCGGGGGACGGAACGTGTGGGGCTAACCGCTTTCCTCGACAACTCGGCGTCCTGGCTCCATGGATCGTGTACCCAACGGTGGCACAGATCGGCTGTCAGGACTGGTGTATCGGGTCCAGGATCCGATCGAACACCGCTCCAGTGGCGGCGGCCTGGACCAACTTCTCTCCGACGTCGATTGCCCAGTCCTGACGCGTCCATGCCGACGGCTGGTAGAGACCGAGCGCGGTGTTCAGGATCACGTCGGCGGTGTAGACAGTGCCGAAGACCACGGCGACGGCTCGCTTGCCGTGCAGGCCGGCATGCGCCGCCAAACCGAAGGCAGAGCCCCACATTGTGCCCAATGCGAAGTGGGTCGCGTAGTTCAGCCGCCAACGTCCTTCGTCGGTCTTCGGATCGATGGGCAGTACCCGCTCGGCGAAGTCCGCCGGGGCGTAGCTGTCGTCACGGCCGGTGAGCGGCATCTCAACGAGCTTCTGGAAGCCGGTCATCACCGCGGTTCCGGCCAATCCGGCCAGGACGCCCCGTCCCAATGTGCCTGCTGTCGAACGGCCGCCGAAGGTCATAACCGGCACAGTACCCGGCCGGAGCCAGCGTTGGGTCGAGGACTCCGCAGGACTGCTGCGCCTGACACCGGTCGGCGCTAGGCAACGGGAGGCATTGTCCCCTCTCGTCGACGGCGTACCGCAGCAGATCTCAACGGCTGTCGCGCGACGCCCCCGTCGCCCTGGTCGAGCTCCTCGCTCGACTCGTCGCGGCCCTTCGGTTAGCGACCTGACGTGCGCACAGAATCGATGATGGACCGTCCCTACAGGTCAGGCTCACTCACCGGCCGCGGCTTGCCTTGCGGCCGCGAACGGCAGCCGGTCGAAGATGATCCTCACGTGGCTGATCCTTCCGTTGACGACGGTCAGGCGTTCCGCACCCGGGGCATCGGGCACCGGGACCGTGCACGTGTCGTACATCAGCACCGCGACCTGCTCGTCGCCGAAGGCGGCGATCAGCTCTGAGCGGGTGACGATCTGCGCGAACGGTCCCATGAACTCACGGAATGACTGTGCTCCGACCAACCGCCCCGCCGGTGCCTGGCACACGATGTCGTCGGCGACGTAGGTCATGGCCAGGTCGAAGTCATGACTGGTCCAGGCCCGGTAGTAGGCCATCGCGGTCTGCAGCGCCGTACTGCTGTTCTCGGTCATAGCTCAGTCCTCCTCGTTGTGGTGGATCCCTCATGTTGAGACACCATCCGCCAGGCGATCGGAACGGTCTGGACGCAAATCTGGCCGTGGTTCGGGGTCGGCGTCCAGGCACACGGGAGAGAATGTGTCCGTGCGCCCATTCACCCTCGACGCCGCCATTGCCGGCGACGAACAGGCCTTCGGTGAGGTCGTCTCGCCGTACGTCCGCGAGCTGCACCTGCATTGCTACCGCATGCTCGGCTCGGTCACCGACGCCGACGACGCCCTGCAGGAGGTCCTGATCGCAGCATGGCGCGGCCTGGATGGCTTCGCTGGCCGCTCATCGGTCCGAACCTGGCTCTACCGCATCGCCACCAACCGCTGCCTCAACGCCATCCGGGACGGCAAGCGTCGCAAGCCGCCTGAGCCGATCCCGCCCTTCGATCCTCCACGACCGTCCCGACGAGGCGAGATCACCTGGTTGCAGCCGTATCCGGACACCTGGCTCGACGAGCTCGATAATCAGGACCGGCCAGCGGCGAGGTACCAACAGTGGGAGGCGGTCGAGCTGGCATTCATCGCGGCCCTTCAGCGGCTCCCACCGCGACAGACCGCAGCCCTGATCCTGTGTGACGTGCTCGGATACTCCACCGCGGAAGCCGCCGCCTTGCTCGACACGAGCGCTACCGCGACGAAGGGCATCCTGCAACGCGCGCGAACGTCGTTGGACCGGTTTCGCCCCACGCCAGACGGCCGCGCCGCCGCGAGCCCCGGCTCGCATTCCGAACATGCGCTCGCCCGACGCTTCGCCGAGGCACTCACCACCGACGACATCGACGGTGTCATCGCCTTACTGACCGACGACGCGTGGTTGGCCATGCCCCCGGCACCGCACGAGTACCACGGTCGCGCGGCGATAGCGTCCTTCCTCCGGGTAAGCGCTCTCGGGAGAGGCCCGCGCACGATACGGCTGCTCGACACGCGGGCCAACAACCAGCCCGCCTTCGGCACCTACCTCGCCATCGCGAACTCGGTGCAGCCATACCCAACCGGGCTCGTCGTCCTCACCATCTTCGAGGAGCGGATCAGCGCCATCACACGCTTCCTCGACGAGCAGCTGCCCAGTAGCTTCGGGCTACCCGGCATACCCGACTGACAGTGGCGCCGAAGCGCGTTCGCGCGACCGCTCGCGTGTGCGGTGGCGCCTGTGCCATCACCGAGATCGGCACTGACACTTGGCACGATGTTGAGGTGGCACGGACCCTCGGGATGAAGGCCGACTGTGCCTTTGACCTGGGCAAACACGGGTGGGCGCAGCAGGGATCGAACCTGCGACCACCTCCTTGTAAGGGAGGTGCTCTACCGCTGAGCTATACGCCCGCAAGCGCCGCCGCCAGCCTAACCGAGTTGTCAGCGTGTACTGGTCACACAGACGCTGGCGCCGCGCTGACAAGTCGGTCGCAGACGCGACAACGGCCGCCAACGTCTCGGTTCGCTGGCGGCCGTGCCTTGGGACAATCGAACACGAGAGGGTGTTCACACGTCAGCCGATTCACAAAAACCATCCCCTAAGAACACGGCCTGTGACTGTCTTGCGAACATGGCCGGCCCCGCGGCCCACCACGAGCCTCAACCGAGCTCGGCGAGGATGCTCCGGTAGTCGTCGAGGTTGCGTGCTTGCGGGATCTCGTTCTCGACCTGCCACCGCAGGAGACCCTCTCGATCGACGATGAACGTGGCCCGTCCCGAGCAGCCGAGCTCCTCGTTGAAGATCCCGTACTCGCGAGAAACGCGGCCGTGCGGCCAGAAGTCGCTCAGCAACGGGAAGTCGAGCCCATCTTGGTCTGCGAACGCGCGCAGCGAGAACATGTGGTCACACGAGACGGCGAGAACGATCGCCGTCTCGCCACTGAGGGCGGCACGGTGGTCACGGATCTCGCACAGCTCCGACGTGCACACCCGGCTGAACGCGAAGGGGTAGAAGACGAGCACGACGTTCAGCTTCCCGGCGAAGTGGGACAAGCTGACGGGCTGGCCGTGCTGGTCCTGCAGGGTGAAGCTCGGGGCAGGCTCGCCGATCGTCAGCATCCTTGCTCTCCTCAGGCTGCGGGGTGCGGAGGGACGCGCGGCAGTGCTGAGCGGCAGCCGCCACTGGCCGCACGGAGTCAGCGTCGGCTGGAGCGGTCGGACTTGGGCGAGACCAGCTTGGTCGCCGACCATTCCGGACCGGCGGCGAGACTCGTCGTCGTCGCGAGGCCGGCCGTCGGCGCTGCCTCGGAGATGTCGCTCGCGTCGACGTAGTTGGGGCGGCCGACCTTCGGGGTGAGGAGCCAGATCATCCCGCCGTCGCCCAGGTCGGTCAGGACGTCGACGAGCCCGTCCACCAGGTCACCGTCGTCGTTGCGCCACCACAGCACCACGGCGTCCACCACGTCGCCGTACCTGTCGTCGACGAGCGAGCCCTCGATCGCCGACTCGATGCCGGCGCGGAGCTCTTCATCGATGTCCTCGTCCCAGCCGAGCTCTTGGACGACCATGCCCGGTCGAAATCCGAACCGGCTGGCCGGCCCCGCATCGGCGCCGCTCGCGCTCACCCGGTCCTCCTCGCTGTGGGCGCATCACACCGATGTGCCTCGACGCACGGTAGTCCACCGTGAACCGGGCATATGTGCAAGTCCTGTGGAGAAAATCCACCACGCACCAGACTTGTCAGGGTGGCGTGAGCGCGAAGGTGTCCGCTGCACCCTGACACGTGTGTCTGGCCGAAGGTTGCCGCCTACGCTTGCCGAGAGGTGAGCCTCCCCGCCGAAGGTGGGAGGATGTAGGCATGCCCGCGACCCGGGACGCGCAGCACCCTGACCGGACCGTATGACGACCGAGACCGCGACTCCCGTTGCGGCCCTGACACACGAAGGGGACACCCGTGCCCGCCGCTAGTGACCGTCCGCCGGTGATCCACGAGGGTCTGCCGACGCAGCTGCCTGACATCGACCCCGAAGAGACGCAGGAATGGCTCGACTCGCTCGACGCTCTACTCGACGAGCGAGGGAGGACTCGCGCGCGCTACGTGATGCTGAAGCTGTTGGAGCGAGCACGCGAGAACAACGTCGGGGTGCCGGCGCTGCGCAGCACCGACTACATCAACACGATCACTCCCGAGCGCGAGCCGCGGTTCCCCGGGGATGAGGCGATCGAGCGTCGCATCCGTGCGTTCATCCGCTGGAACGCGGCAGTGATGGTGTCGCGGGCGAACCGCAAGGGTCTCGAGGTCGGCGGCCACATCGCCACCTACCAGTCGGCGGCAAGCCTCTACGAGGTGGGCTTCAACCACTTCTTCCGCGGCAAGGACCACGCCGGCGGCGGAGACCAGATCTACATCCAGGGCCACGGCTCCCCCGGCATCTACGCCCGGGCTTTCCTCGAGGGCCGGCTCACCGAGGAACAGCTCGACGGCTTCCGCCAGGAGGCGTCGCGCGGGCCGGGCAAGGGTCTGTCGTCATACCCGCACCCCCGGCTCATGCCGGACTTCTGGGAGTTCCCGACGGTGTCGATGGGACTCACGGCGATCAGCTCGATCTACCAGGCGCGGTTCAACCGCTACCTGCACAACCGCAAGATCAAGGACACCAGCCACCAGCACGTGTGGGCGTTCCTCGGCGACGGCGAGATGGGTGAGCCCGAGTCGCTCGGCGCGATCGGTGTCGCAGCCCGCGAGGAGCTCGACAA
>Ga0136622_10000565_pt1 | contig 15225 bp, 11 predicted proteins | sample AntDrymUQ4482106_2_FD_104803 | JGI IMG/M metagenome (GOLD analysis project Ga0136622, IMG submission 104803) | Polar desert sand microbial communities from Dry Valleys, Antarctica - metaG UQ448 (21.06) | ecosystem: Environmental > Terrestrial > Soil > Desert | place: Antarctica: Dry Valley...
ACGGCGGCGACGCCGCGACGCGACGGTGCGTGCGCCGGCATCGTCCACCTGGCCTGCCACGGCATGTTCCGGCCGGACAACGCCGTGTACTCCGCCTTGCGGCTGGCCGACGGTTGGTTCACTGCCGTGGACGCCGCGACCCTTGACGTCACCGGTGCCCTCATCACCTTGTCGGCGTGCGAGACCGGTCGTCAGCAGGCAGTTGGAGGAGAGGCGGTGGGGCTGCCCCGCGCGTTCCTCGCCGCTGGTGCCGCTGCGGTGGTGACGAGCCTGTGGATGGCCGACGACAGGTCCACCAGCGTACAGATGCACGACTTCTACGGTCATCTGCGTCAGGGGCTCACCCCCACGGACGCACTGCGGCAGGCGCAGTTGGCCGGGGCGCAGCGCGACCCGCATCCCTACTACTGGGCGCCGTTCACCGTGACCGGCGCCTGCTGATCCGACAGGAGCTGTCATGTCCACCCCATCAACCCTCATTCGCTGGCCGGTCGGGATCGGTGCGGCGGCCCTCGGCCTGGCACTGCTCGCACCGACCGGTCCCGCCGCCGCCGACGACGACGACGGGCCCAATGACGACGGACTGGTCGGAGTCACCGATGTGGTCGTGAAGCTCAAGCCCGCCCAGACGATCCGGGAGATCAACGCCAGGTACGGGACCAGGGTCATCGACCAGGTGACGCCGGTTCGCACCTATTTGCTTGACCCGCCCGCCACGTCAACCCCCGAGCAGCTGGTCGAGGCGATGGTGAACGACGCGAAGCTGCAGCTGGAGTGGATCGAGCCGAACTTCGCGGACGGCCAGCCGGAGGGCAACCCCACCTACAAGTGGGATCATGGCCAGCCAACTGTCGTCGGCAACGACCCGGCGGTGTGGCGGAGCCAGCGCGCGCTGACGACGGTACGAGCCGCAGAGGCGCACGGCGTATCGCGCGGCGAGGGCACGATCGTCGCGGTCATCGACACCGGGTTCCGACTCAGTCACCCCGGCTTGTCCAACAGGTTCACGAGCAACGGCTACGACCTCGTCGACGACGACGCTGACCCCTCGGAGACCCTCAATGGCGTCGACGACGACAAGGACGGTCGGACCGACGAGGGACGGGGACACGGCACCCACGTCGCCGGCATCGTCGCCGTTGCGGCACCCGGCGCGAAGATCATGCCACTGCGGGTGCTTGACGACGAGGGACGCGGCTACGTGTGGACGACCGCGGAGGCGATCCGCTGGGCAAGCGAGCGAGACGCCGACGTGATCAACCTGAGCCTGGGCACGGCGGCTGACTCCGAGCTGCTGGAGGACGCAGTCGAGGACGCCGAGGAGGATGGAGCGGTGGTGGTCGCCTCCGCAGGCAACGACAGCCGGTCCCAGAAGCAGTGGCCGGCGGCCGACGACGACGTCGTGGCGGTTGCCAGCGTGACGCCCACCGACGACCGCTCACCGTTCAGCAACTTCGGACCGTGGGTCGACGTGGCGGCGCCCGGTCAACGCATCGTCAGCACCTTCCCGCGCGGGGTCTACGCACGGTGGGACGGGACATCCATGGCTGCACCGTTCGTCGCAGCCCAGGCGGCGCTGCTGCGGGGTCAGCGGCCGGCCGCTGACCCCGAATACCTCGTGGCGCTCATCAAGCAGACCGCCGTACCGGTGGGCCCTGGTCTCGGCGCCGGGCGCATCGACCTGGCCGCGAGCCTCCTGGGCCGGTGACCGCTCGACCGCCCGTCCCTACAGTCATCGCCGTCAGGGGCTGACCCCCACGGACGCGCTTCGGCAGGCGGGGTGCTGTCCGGGTTCACCACGAATGCCATCTGCGAGTCATTCGGTGTTGGCTCCAACGAGGTCGGCGAAGACGACAGTGTTGTCGCCAAAGGTGCCCGTCTCCTCGTCGAGCCCGCCGCAGGTGATCAGCCGTAGTCCAGCGTGGTCGATGTTGCCGTACACCACGTCGGTCGGAAATACGTCCTTCGCGAACTGCTCGACACGCGTCACGCGGGAAGACCGCAGGTCAGGGCCCAGACGCCGTCGTCGGTCTTGTCCTCCGCGCAACCGCCCGGCCGACGGGCTCGCCCGCTGTTGAGGTACGACGAAGCCGCTGGTAGCGCCCGACTCCGATGGCGGCAGCCGGTCTCCTGGCGCAGCCGGTCGGCGCGTTCTTCGGCGGGTAAGGAGGCATACGACTTCTGCGGCTGCGCGTACGCCGGTGTCAGAGCCAGCCGCGCTGCTGGGCCACTTGCGCCGCCTCGACGCGGGTGCTCGTCCCGGTCTTGCCAATGGCGGCGGACAGGTAGTTGCGCACGGTCCCCTGGGAGAGATGCATCCGGGACGCAATGGTGGCGACAGGAGCGCCCTTGAGCGCTTCGCGCAGCACATCCCGTTCCCGGTCGGTGAGCGGGTTGGGCCCGCCGACGAGTGATTCCGTGGCCAGCGTGGGGTCGACCACCCGCAGTCCCGCATGCACCCGGCGAACCGCCTCGGCGAGCTCGCGGGCTGGGGTGTCCTTGACCACGAACCCGCTGGCGCCGGCATCGAGCGCGCGCCTCAGGTAGCCGGGGCGTCCGAACGTGGTGACCACCAGCGACCGGCACCCAGGCAGCTCTGCGGCGACCCTGCGGGCGGCCTCGATGCCGTCCAGTCCTGGCATCTCGATGTCGAGCAAGCACACCTGCGCGCCGCTGCGTCGTACGGCCTCGACGACCTCGTCGCCGCGGCCGACCTCGGCGACCACCTCCAGGTCCGTCTCCAGCGACAGCAGCGCCGCCATCGCCCCGCGAACCAGGGCCTGGTCGTCGGCGAGCAGCACCCGGATCGTCACAACTCCACCCGCACGGTCGTTCCCCGCCCGTCCGGCCCGGGGCCGACGTGGAGCGCGCCCCCGGCGGCAGTGACCCGCTCGCGCACGCCCCGCAAGCCGTTGCCCTCGGGACGGCCGGAGCACCCCCGGCCGTCGTCGGTGACCGACAGCCTCGACGGCCCGATATCGACGGCGCAGCGGGAAGCACCGCTGTGCCGCACCACGTTGGTGGCAGCCTCGCGCAACACCCACGCCAGCACGATGCGGTGCCGGGGGTCGACGACGGAGGCGTCGGCAGGCAGCTGCGCGGACACGCCGGCATCCGCCAGCGCGGTGCCGGCGGAGGTGAGCTCATCACCCAGCCGAGCCACCCGGAGCCCGGCCACCGTCGCCCGGATCTCGGCGAGCGCCTCACGGGTCAGCGACTGGATCTGGCCCAGCTCCGCCTTTGCCCGCTCGGGGTCGGCGTCGACGAGGCGCTGGGCCAGCTCGGCCTTGACCGTCACGACGGTCAGACTGTGCCCGAGGACGTCGTGCACGTCTCGCGCCACTCGCTCCCGCTCGGCCACCAGCGCCATCTCCTTCGCCATCTCCTGGTGGTCCTTGCCGCGCTGGTCCAACACCCGGACGACGGTCGTGGCCACGCCCACCAACACAATGATCGGGAGCAAGAACCAGGTCTCCCCGAGTACCCCCAGGGCCAGCGGCACGAGGACGGCGACGGCGACCCCGGCGACGCCGATGCCCAGCGCTGCCGCCAGGGGCAGGCTGAACATCGCGAAGGCGATGATGAACGTCACCATGCCCAAGGCGTCGAGACCGATCACGAGGGCGGTTGCCCCGGTCAGCGAGACGAGCACTGCGAGGTAGCGCCAGCCTAAGCGGTTGACCTGCACCCAACCCTCGGCCCGTCCGATCCGGATGAACCCGTAGACGTAGACGGCGGCGAAGGCGAGGATCGCCGACACGCCGAACGAGCGCCACACCCACGAGCTCTCGGCCGTGAACGCCGACGTCAAGGGGAACATCAGGAACACCAGCCAGATGGCACCCATGATCCAGCCGAACCGCTCCCAGGGGTCCTGGGTGTCGCGGTCCGGCTCGGTCGTTGCGGAGAGCCGCGTCACTGCCTGGCCCGTCCTCGACGAACGAGCCAGGTCGCCAGCAGCGCCAGGATCACGGCCCACACCGACACGTTAACCACCGGCACCCAGAGCGCCTCGTGGGTCACGGTGCCGTCCGACGTGTTGAACAGGTAGCCCTCAGTCAACGGGTACCGGGCCAACGACGCGTAGCCGTAGAGCGGGGTGAACTTGGCGAGAGTCAGCAGGGTTCCGGACAGCGGGAAGAAGATGTTGCCCATGAAGGCGAGGATCACCAGCGAACCACTGGCAGCGCCTACAGCCGCCTCAGACCGGAGGGCCAGGCCGAAGGCGAGGCCGTAAAGGGCGAAGACGGCCGCGCCGGCGAGGACGATCAGGGCACTGAGCAGCCATGCGCCGCCCGAGCCCTCGGCCCCGGTGAGGACGCCGAGCAGGTAGATCAAGGTGATCGGGATCGCGGCGACGACAACGGCCACGACAGCCTTCATGAGCACGAAGCCGCTGTCGCGCAGCGGCGTGAGCCCGAGCTGGCGACCCCAGCCCTGCATCCGCTCCACCGCGGCCATCCCGCCGATACCCGTCGTGGCCGTGACAGCGCCGTAGGCCGCCATCGAGATCATCACGTGCATCGTCACGTTGCCGTTGCCGGCGTCCTCTCGACCGAACTCTTGGGCTGCCCCGAAGATGAGGTAGAAGAACGCGGGGAGCACGGCGATGAAGAACATGCTGACGTAGTCACGGAGAACCCTGCGAAGCTCCAGGCCGGTGAACGTGGCATTCATCGGGCCACCTCCTGCTCGGTGCGTGCGCCTCGGTCCGGCGCGGCGGTGATGGTCATGAAGGCGCTTTCGAGCGACCCGCTCACGATCTCCAGGTTGCTGGCGCCCAACTCGTCGAGCAAGGCCCGGGCCACGGCGTCGGAGTCACCCGTTGTCACCGTAACCCGGTGGCCCTGGGTGGTCGCCTCGATCACGTGTGGCATCTCGCGCAGTCGCGCCAGGACCTGCGGGGCGCCGGCAGGCGGCAGGTCGGCGGAGACGTTGCGGCCGGTGGCCTGCGACCGGATCTGCTCCGTGGGTCCGTCGGCGACGACGCGCCCGCCGGCGATCATCACGATCCTCGCGGCGAAGGTGTCGGCCTCCTCCAGGTAGTGCGTGGCGAAGACGACGGTACGCCCCGCGTCGGCGTCGGCGTGCATGGTGTCCCAGAACTCTCGGCGCGCACTGACGTCCATCCCGGCGGTCGGCTCGTCCAGGACGAGCAGGTCGGGGTCGGGGAGCAGGGCCAGGGCGAAGCGCAGCCGCTGCTGCTCGCCACCGGAACACTTGGAGACCTTTCGTCGAGCCAGCGATGTAAGCCCGGCCCGGTCGATGACCTCCTCGACCCCGGCATGCTCGGGCAACGTGGAGGCGATCATCTGCACGGTCTCACGCACGGTGATGTCACGAAGCAGGCCGCCGGTCTGCAGAACGGCCGAGATGCGGCCGGCCCTGACCGCCTGGCGCGGGGCCGCTCCGAAGACGGCGACGGTCCCGGCCGATGGAGTGGTAAGGCCGAGCACCATGTCCAGGGCGGTGGTCTTCCCGGCACCGTTCGGACCGAGGAAGGCGACGACCTCCCCAGGGCTGATGGTCAGGTCGACCCCGTCGACCGCACGGACCAGCTCGCCGCCGGGCGATCGGAAGGCCTTGACGAGACCGCTCAGCTCGACGGCCGCCGGTCCGGGTGTGTATGTATCCATGCCGGCAATGCTGCTCGGCGGACGGCCTGCGCGGCAGCGGCGGATGTCACCAGCCTGCGGTGACATCCGTCAGCGCAGGTGAATGGCGATCTCCTTGGTGGGACCTGCGGTTCTTGCCTGGAGCCGCCTGTCGGAATCGAACCGACGACCTTCTCATTACGAGTGAGACGCTCTACCGACTGAGCTAAGGCGGCGCAGCGCGGCAGTGCCGGGCCGACGGGAGAGGCTACCAAAGACCCTTTCGCCCGGTCCCACCTGACGGCCGAACTCGACGCAGGTGGTGGGTGCGGCTGGACTGACCCGTCAACACTCCTTGCCGTCAGTGGGCGGTGTGCCCTCCACCAAGTAGGTGTTGATCGCGTCGTCGATGCACGAGTTGCCGGCGCCGTATGCCGTGTGGCCATCGCCGTCCCGGCTCAGCAGCACACCTGAGTCGAGCTCCTCGGCGAGCTTGACCGACTGCTCGTAGGGAGTCGCCGGGTCACGGGTGGTTCCGACCACGAGGATCGGTGCGGCACCCTCGGCACTGAAGTCGGGTTGCGGCTCGGTCGACTGCACCGGCCAGTTCGAGCACGCGTAGGGCCACCACTGGGCAGCCTGCCCGAAGACAGGAGCCTCCTCGGTGAAGTCCGACCCGCCCGCCTCGATCTCCTCGAGGGTCGCATCCTCCGGATGGTCGAGGCAGTTCACTGCCGACTGGACCTCGAGGGAGTTGCTGGGGTAGGTGCCGTCCGGCGTTCGCTTTGTGTAGGCATCCGCCAGCAGGAGCAACGTGTCGCCGTTGCCGTCGACCGCCTCGTTGAGCGCAGTCGTCAGGTAGGGCCAGGTGTCGCGACTGTAGAGCGGCACGACCACCCCCAAGAACGCCAGACCCTCGGTGACCTCACGCCCGTCGCCCGTGGGCAGCGGGTCGGCGTCGATCTCCTCGAAGAGCTGGATGAGGCGGTCGCGAGCGCCGTCGACCGAGTCGCCAAGCGGGCAGTCGCCGCTCGCGACACAGTCCTCCAGGTAGGCCGTCAGGGCGACGTCGAAACCGGCCGCCTGGTTGATGGCGTTCTCGCGGGGCTCCGACAGCGGGTCGACCGCCCCGTCAAGGACGAGACGCCCGACCTTGTCGGGGAACAAGGCTGCGTACGTCGCACCGATGTAGGTGCCGTAGGAGGCACCGAAGTACGTCAGCTTGTCGTCACCGACGAGGGCCCGTATGACGTCCATGTCCTTGGCGACCTCAACGGTCGACACGTGCTCTAGCAGTGGACCGGAGTTGGCGACACAGCCATCGGTGAGCGTCGACCAGAAATCCTGGAACTGCTGGACCTCCGCGGCGGTGTCCGGGGTGGGATCGGAGGCGACATACGCGTCGAGCTGCTCGTCGGAGATGCAGTCGACCGGGGTGCTGGTCGCGACCCCCCGAGGGTCGAAGCCGATGACGTCGTACACGTCGGTGATGCTGGAGTCGAGGTCGATGAACCCGAGATAGTCGATGCCGGAGCCCCCAGGCCCCCCAGGGTTGATCAGCAACGAGCCCTTGCGGCTCGACTCGTCGCCGGCGAGCTGCCGCTTGGCCTTGACAGTGATCGCCTGGCCATCGGGGTCGTCGTAGTCGAGAGGGACCCAGATGTCGGCGCACTCACCGTCGCCGCACGCCTCCCAGGCGATGTCCTGGTTGTAGAAGCGGTCGATGCCACTGCCCTCGGGGCCGTCCCCGAAACCTTCGGGCAGCCCGTCTGAGCCGGTCGAGGTCGGAGGGACGCTCGTCGTGGGACTCGGGCTGTCCGACGTCGGCTGACCGCTCGTCTGCGACGTGTCGTCGGCGACGTCCTGGGCGGCTCCGCAGCCGGCTGCCAGCACGAGCGTTGCCACAGCGGCGGCGCAGCGAGTGACATGACGATGAGTCATGGAGGTCCCTCCGGGTGAGGCCGACCAGGCACGGGCCCGCCCAGTCAGTCTGATCTCGGAACGAGAGACAGCGGCACCGAAGTGCCCACCTTACGTCGCGTCTGTGTCGCGGAGGCGTGCTATCCACAGCCAGGCGGTGGTCAGCCGCCTGACCTGACGACGCTACGACAGTGGCCGATCCATTTCGCCGAAGCCGCTCTCGGTGACGAAGCAGATCACGCGGTGCCCGTTGTCGTCCTCCCAGATCGTCTCATCAGGGATCAGGCGATAAGCCTGGTAGCCGCTCCTGTCGGCACCGACGACCTCGCTCACCGTTGCCAAGCACCGGTCCGCCGAAGCAGAGTTCAGGTCGGTTTGACCGGGATAGTCATCCTGCTCGATCGGGATCAGCTCAACAGTCTCGGCGTTGTGCGGCTCGTCGCACGGCACACCACGGACGTCGAACGTGTCGATGTCGCCTTCGCCTGCACCCGGGATGCCGACGCAGTCGCCGACCCGGATCTCGCCGAAATCCATCCGCCCCTCCTCGACGATCGTGCCGGCCTCGTCACGCTCGGCAGTCTGGTTGACCAAGACGACCGCCAGTCCGACGAACCCGACGATCCACAGCACCGACAGCACCATCCCGGAGATCGCCAGACCCCTACCACGCTGGCGGCTCTTGCCGATCTTGACCAGCGCCACGATCCCGAGCGGGACCGCGATCAGGATACCGACCAGCGGCACAACCAGCCCGGCGACGAAAGCGGCGATCGCCAGGCCGTTCCATCCCCCGCCGACCGGTGCACCGCCGTCGTAACCTCCGCCTGGGTAGGACATTGGACCGTAGGCGCCAGGTGGTGGGGGTGGTCCTCCGGACGACGGACCGTACTGTTGCTGCCCCCCGGGCTGGGACTGGCCGTAGCCGGGATACCTCGGGCCAGGGTCGGCGCCAGGTGGTGGGGGTGGTCCAGACGACGGAGGGTACGGCTCACCCATCGGCGCCTCTCAACGAGATCATCAGCGACTCCAGGGCGAGCAGTGGCGCGATCTCGCCCTCGAGCAGCTCGCGGGTACCGAAGATCGCGCGGAGACGACGGGTGGTCGCCTCACCCGACGTGGAGCGCGACATCGTGTCGACCTCGTGGCGCAGCTCCTCGTTGACGAGCTCTCCACCCGAGCCGAGCTGAACCGTGACCACGTCGCGATAGTACGACGCAAGGTCCAGCAGGGTCCGGTCGATGGAGTCGCGGACCATTCGCTTGGCACGCAGTCGCTGTCGGCGCTGCAGCTCCTTGGCCGCCGCCGCGTGACCCGTGGTGCTGACACCCCTGGTCCCGGCGCCGTACGCCAGCTGGAGGTCAGACTGCTCCTTCGCGTCGAGCGTGTCGCTGCGTGGTCTGACCTCCTCGGTCGCGGCGTCGAGGATGTTGGAGGCAGCGTTGAGGCAGGAGCCGAGACCGCTGAGCTGCCCAGGGATGCGCAGCACCTCGCGACGACGGTTGCGCGTGCCCTCGTCGACCGCCAGCGCCCGAGCCCGCCCGATGTGACCCTGCGCCGCCCGGGCGGTGAAGCTGGCGAGGGCGGACGACACGTCGTGACGGCGCACGAGGTAGTCCGCGATCGCCTCACTCGGCGGCGTTCGCAGCACAAGACAGCGGCAGCGGGACCTGATCGTCGGCAACACGTCCTCGGCGGTGGGCGCGCACAGCAGCCATACCGTCCGCGGCGGAGGCTCTTCGACGCTCTTGAGCAACGCGTCGGCAGCGCGGTCGGTCAGTCGGTCGGCATCCTCGACGATCATCACCTGCCAGCGGCGCCCCGACGGTGACAACGCAGCCCGTCTGACGCTGTCTCGGGCGTCGTCGACGCCGATGACAGCCTGCTCTGTCACGAGCGCGGAGATGTCGGCGTGCGAACCGGCCAGCGACGTGCGGCACGACAAGCACTCGCCGCAGCCACCGCGATCGCACTGCAGCGCAGCGGCGAACGCGCGCGCGGCGGTCGAACGGCCGGAGCCTGGCGGCCCGGTGAAGAGCCAGGCGTGGGTCATCCCCGTTGCCTTCTCGCCCTGGAGCACTCGGTCGGCTGCCGCCACCACGTTGCCAAGCGTCTCGACGAGCGCCTCCTGGCCGACCAGGTCGTCCCAGACAGTCATGCATCCACCCCGTGGTGACGCTCGGCGAGCGACAGCAGCTCGGTGACGCGTTGGCGGACCTCGAGGCAGATGGCTTGTCGGTCCCGCCGCGCGTCGAGCACAAGGTAGTGCTCGCTGTCCGCCTCCGCCAAGGCAAGGAACGACCGGCGCACGCGCTGGTGGAACTCCATCGGCTCAGCCTCCAGTCGGTCCTGGGTGTCGATGCGCCCGATCCCCAGCTCGGGTTCGACATCGAGGAGCACCGTCAGGTGAGGGCGCAGCTGCGAGGTGGCCCATCGAGCGATCTCCTCCACCTCGGTGGCCCGGAGGGCGCGGCCCGCCCCCTGGTAGGCAAGAGTCGAGTCGACGTACCTGTCGGTGACCACGACGGCGCCGCGTCGCAGCGCCGGTATGACGAGCTTGTGGATGTGCTCGGCCTTGTCGGCGGCATACAGCAGTGCCTCGGCCCGGTGGTCGAGCTCGCCGGTCTCGGGCGAGAGCACGATGGTGCGGATGGTCTGACCGACGGCCGTGTCGCCGGGCTCGTGAGTGAGGACGACGTCATACCCCTGATGAGTCAGCCAGTCACGGAGTAGCCGGGACTGGGTGGACTTCCCCGAGCCCTCGCCGCCCTCGAACGCCACGAACACGCCGCGGTCGGTGTAGACCCGCAAGTCTCGCTTCAATGACTGCCTCAGCTCGCTGCGGATGGTCGTGCCCGGACGATCGTTCATGGAACGGTAGGAGACGGCACCGACGATCACCATCAGGACTGCCGAGCCGAACATCGTGATCGCGGCGCCGTTGTAGTCCAGCACCGCGCCGTCGGTCATCGGCACCGAGTGTTCGCCGATGAGGCCCGCGACGAGCGGAGCAAGGGCGAGAACCAGGCTGAGCGCGAGCCGCGCGAGGGTCTGGACGAACGCGAAAGTCCTTCCCCGCAAAGCGTCCTCCACCTCGAGCCCGATCAGCGTGTAGCCGGTGATCCAGGCGGTCCCTGCGAAGAAGCCGACACCGAGGGTCACAACCATGACCACCGCGAGGTTCGCGACCAGGGCGATCACGGCGAGCAGCACCCCCGCCGCCGTCAGAGAGAAGCCGAACAGGCGGCGTCGAGACATCGCCAGGGCGAATCGGGGACCGCGCCACATCCCGAGTGCGAGGCCTGCGAAGACAGCAGCGAACAGCAGCCCGTAGCCGGGATCTCCGCCGCCGAGGTCTGCGACGTACACCTGCGCCAGACCGACGACGACGCCGCCTGCCGCAAAGGCGCCGGTGATGCCGAACACGAGACCGCGGATGACTGGGGTGCCGACCACGTAGGACCAGCCATCCTTCATCACCGCGAAGACTCCGGTGCGGTCTCCCGGGGCGAGCGATGAGCCACGCGGGATGCCGTGCAGCGTCGCGATGACGAGACCGGACAAGATGAACGACGCGGCGTTGAAGCCGAGCGCCAGCACCACCGGAGCCTCGAGCCCACCGAAGGACGACTTGACGCCCCTGGTGAGCAGGGACAGCACGATGAAGATGCCTGCCGCGGGCAGCGCCGACCCATAGGTCGTGGCGATCGAGATCTGGTTGGCCGCCTCTAGTTTGCCGCGGGGCACCAGATTCGGGATGGTGGCGTCCTTGGCGGGGAGCCAGACAAGAGTGATGGCCTCGATGATGACGGTTGCCGCGAACACCCATTCGAGCGTGCCGACGATCGGGATCGTGATGAAGACCGCACCTCGCAGGAGGTCACCGATGATCAAGGTCGCACGACGGTCGAGGCGGTCGGCGACGTAACCGGCCAACGGGCCAAGGACGAGGGCCGGCGCCACCCGGAGGAACAGCACGGCGGCGATGGCGAAGTTCTGGTCGGCGTAGGTGTCGGTTGCGAGGTCTCCCGCCATCGCCGTCAGCGCCAACAGCCCGAGCCAGTCACCGAGGCTGGACAGGCCGAGCCCGATCCACAGCCGACGGAAGGCCGTGATCGACAGGACACCCTGGGAGGCGGAGCGGGAGACGGCAGCCACCTGCTCAGCCTAGTGACGGGTCACGCGGAGATCCGGCTCTTGCGGCGCGTCAACCCTTCGCATGCGGATACGCGAAGATCCGAGTTTGCGGAGGGTCAGGACTTCGCCGCCGTCTTCTTCTTCGCCGTCTTCTTCTTCGCCGTCTTCTTCTTGGCGGCGCGCTTCTTCGGCGCCGGACCCTTCGACCGCTTGTCCGCCAGCAGCTCCGCCGCCCGCTCGATCGTGATCGTCTCGACCGAGTCACCTTGACGCAGGGTGGCGTTGAACTCCCCGTCGGTGACGTAGGGGCCGAACCGGCCGTCCTTGACGACGACCGGCTGGCCGTTCGCCGGGTCCGGGCCGAGCTCCCTCAACGGCGCCTTGGCAGCCTGGCGACCGCGCTGTTTCGGCTGGGCGTAGATCGACTGCGCCTCGTCGAGCGTGATCGTCAGCAGCTGCTCCTCGGAGTCGATCGACCGCGAGTCCGTGCCCTTCTTCAGGTACGGCCCGTAGCGGCCGTTCTGCGCGGTGACCTCCTCGCCCGACTCTGAGTCGACGCCGACCACGCGGGGAAGCCGGAGCAGCTCGAGCGCTTGGTCCAGGGTGAGCGTGTCGAGGACCATCGTCTTGAAGAGGCTCGACGTCCGCGGTTTGGTGTTCTTCGGCGCGTCTTCCTCGACCAGCTCGGTGACATAAGGGCCGAAGCGACCGTTCTTCGCCACGATCGTGCGTCCGGTCGACGGGTCCTGACCGAGCTCATGCTCGACGCCCGCGGGGTTCGCCAGCAGCTCCCGCGCCTTCTCCACAGTGAGCTCGTCGGGAGGCAGGTCGGCCGGCACGTTGGCGCGGCTCTCGTCGGCCGTCTCGACGTACGGACCGTACCGACCGACCCGCAGCACGATGCCGTCGTCGATGGGGAACGTCGACAGCTCACGGGCGTCGATGTCGCCCAGCTCGGTGACGAGCTGCTTCAGCCCGTCCTGGTCCGGCGTGCCGAAGTAGAACGAGGCCAGCTCGCTCGTGGAGTCGCGCCGACCCGCTGCCACCTCGTCGAGCACGTCCTCCATGCCCGCAGTGAAGCCGTAGTCGACGAGCCTGGCGAAGTGCCGCTCGAGCAACCGCACCACGGCGAACGCCAGCCATGCGGGCACCAGCGCGGTGCCCTTCTTGTAGACGTAGCCTCGGCTGAGAATCGTGCCGATGATCGACGCGTACGTCGACGGGCGCCCGATCTCACGCTCCTCCAGCTCGCGGACCAGCGTCGCCTCGGTGTAGCGGGCGGGCGGGCGCGTCTCGTGGCCGGCCGACCCCAGCTCGGCGACCGCCAGGGCGTCACCCTCGGCCACGTCCGGCAGCCGGGTCTCACGGTCGTCGCGATCCGCCTCCGGGTCGTCGTGCCCCTCGACGTACGCCTTCAAGAAGCCGTAGAAGGTGATGACACGCCCACTCGACGAGAACTCACACGCCTCCCCGGTGGTCGCCGTCGCCGCGATCCGCACCGACACCGAGCGGCCCTCGGCATCCTTCATCTGCGAGGCCACCGTGCGCATCCAGATCAGCTCGTACAGCCGGAACTCGTCGCCGGTCAGCCCCGTCTGGGCCGGCGTCCGGAAGTGCTCGCCGGCCGGGCGGATCGCCTCATGTGCCTCTTGGGCGTTCTTCACCTTGCTCTGGTAGGTCCGCGGTGCCTGCGGCACGTAGTCGCCGCCGTACAGCTCCCTGACCTGGGCACGGGCGGCGCTGACCGCCGTGCCCGACAACGTGACGGAGTCGGTCCGCATATAGGTGATGTGGCCGTTCTCGTAGAGGCGTTGCGCGACCTGCATGGCGCGCGCCGCGCCGAACCCCAGCTTGCGCGACGCCTCCTGTTGCAGCGTCGTGGTCCGAAACGGCGCGTACGGCGACCGGCGGTACGGCTTCGCCTCCACCGCGCGTACGGCGAACGACTGGTCCCGCAGCGCCTCCGCCAAGGCGCCGGCTCGCGCCTCGTCGAGGTGGGCGACCTCGCTGCCCCCCTTCAGGGCACCGACGGACGTGAAGTCGCGGCCCTGCGCGACCCGCGACCCGTCCACGCTCGTCAGCTTCGACGGGAACCGCCGCGGCGTCTTGGTCTCGCCAGCGTCGAAGACAGCCTCCAGGTCCCAGTACGACGCGGTTCGGTAGGCGATCCGCTCACGCTCACGGTCGACGACCAGCCGGATCGCCACCGACTGCACGCGCCCAGCCGACGTTCCGGTCATGACCTTCTTCCACAGCACCGGCGACACCTCGTAGCCGTAGAGCCGATCGAGGATGCGGCGGGCCTCCTGCGCCTCGACCAGGTCTGCGTTGATCTCCCGAGGGTGCGAGACAGCCTCCTCGATGGCGTGCGCGGTGATCTCGTGGAAGACCATCCGGTGGACGGGGACCGTCGGCTTGAGCTCGTCCAGCAGGTGCCAGGCGATGGCCTCACCCTCGCGGTCCTCGTCGGTGGCGAGGTAGAGCTCGTCGGCGCCCTTCAGCAAAGCCTTCAGCTTGGTGATCTGCGGTCTCTTGTCCTTCGGCACGACGTAGACAGGGGCGAACCCGTCGTCGACGTTGACGCCGAGCCGGGCCCATGGCTCGCCCTTGTACTTCGAAGGCACCTCGCTGGCGTTGTTCGGTAGGTCACGGATGTGGCCGATTGACGACTCGACAACGTATCCCCGCCCCAGGAACCCCGAGATCGTGCGCGCCTTGGCCGGCGACTCCACGATGACGAGCTTGTGTCCGTCAGCTGCCACGTACTCGTACTCCCCATCTGGTCATGTGACGCTCCTGCCCCTGCTGCGATGAAACGGTAGCGCGCAGCCGCAAGCCCCTGATCCCTGCGCCTCGTCGGGTCAGAGCTCGGACTTCTTGACCGAGCTCTCGAATGTCTCGTGCCAGGTCTTCGGCGAGGTCAGCTCCGGCAGCGCCTGCTTGTACTGCTCCGCGAGCCTCGGCCACTCCCTCGCGAGGCGGGTGTGCAGCGAGACCGACCGGGTGAGGATGTCACGGAAGAGCTCTGGGTGACGCTTGTACCACGACGCCGAGGTGCCGTCGGCCGAGGACACGAGCGCGGAGTCGAGCTGCGCCAGCCGCCACCAGTTGAGCTCGACATGTGCGACGTTCGCCTCCGGATGCCTGGTAGCCAGCCCACGTACGGGCAACACTTGGCGCAGCCCCCCGACTACCGCTCCCTTGGCGCGTCCGATCCTGGTGTGCGGGACGCCGAACTCCTTCCCCCGGCGCGGCGGCCTGTGTCGACGGGTCCTGGGGAACCTGTCGAGGTCCGTCGACGAAGTCGAGTCGTCGTACCGCTTGCGCAGCTCACGTATCTCATCGAGGCGCTCGAGGACGTCTCGGTGCATGCGCTGCGGGCCCTCGAGGATGTCCTCGATCGCCATCAGGCCCATCTCCGCCGGACCGTACTGCATCGACAGCAGGTGCTTGACCTGCGTCTCGAAGCTCTCCTGCACCAGCCTGCCACCACGCTCGTACGGCGAGTGCAGCAGCGCCGCCACGATCCGGTTGCGGCGGTGGAAGTACGCCTGCCAGTCGATGGTGTCGTCCT
>Ga0136622_10000566_pt1 | contig 15197 bp, 18 predicted proteins | sample AntDrymUQ4482106_2_FD_104803 | JGI IMG/M metagenome (GOLD analysis project Ga0136622, IMG submission 104803) | Polar desert sand microbial communities from Dry Valleys, Antarctica - metaG UQ448 (21.06) | ecosystem: Environmental > Terrestrial > Soil > Desert | place: Antarctica: Dry Valley...
CTGCTCAGTCTACCGGCTGCACCAGGTCGTACGCCGCTGAGATTCCACAGCTGTCTTCGCGCGAGAGGTTCTCCACAGATTGAGTTTGCCCGCAGAGAATGTCGGCGCCACGCACTTACACTCGAACACATGTTCGTAACCGAGAGTCAGCAGCGCAACGCAGGCGCAACCGTGACCATGCCCTCCGTCGCCGACCTGCCGGCGCTGCGCGGCCGACTCGGCGGGCAGTCCCGCGTCCTGACTGACGCAGAGCGGATCGACCTGATCGCGGAGCTGGAGGCCGTCAAGGGCGCCGCTGCTGCTGCCCAGGCTCGGGTCACGGTCGACTTCGACGCCTCACAGCGAGCCGAGCAGGCCAGGAAGGGCGTGCCTGCCCAGGAGCAGGGCGGCGGGGTCGCGAGCCAGGTCGCGCTGGCCCGCCGGCAGTCCTCTCACAAGGGCAACGGCCTGCTCGGGCTGGCGAAGGCGCTGGTGCACGAGATGCCCCACACGCTGGCGGCGTTGGCGACCGGGGAGACCAACGAGTATCGGGCCTCGCTGATGGTGCGCGAGACCGCCACGCTGTCCGTCGAGCATCGCGCCGCCGTCGACGCCGGCCTGGCACACCAGCTGGGCGGCCTTGGCGACGCCGGCGTGGAGCGGGAGGCGAGGAACCTCGCCTATCAGCTCGACGCCGGCTCAGCGCTGCGAAGGGTCCGCGGCGCGGTCGCCGACCGGCGCGTCACGGTGCGGCCGGCTCCCGACACGATGACCTACCTCACCGGGTTCCTGCCTGTCGCCCAAGGCGTCGCGGTGCACGCGGCGCTGGCCCGCCACGCCGACACGGCGCGCTCGGACGGCGACGAGCGCACCCGCGGACAGATCATGGCCGACACCCTGGTCGAGCGAGTCACCGGCCAGGCACGTGCTGATGCGGTCCCGGTCGAGGTCAACCTCGTGATGACCGACCGCACTCTCCTCGCCGGCGACGACACGCCAGCCCGCGTGGAGGGCTACGGTCCGATCCCCGCCTTCCTCGGCCGTTCCCTCGTCAGAGGGTCGGGCCCGATCGCCGATGCCGCCGAGGTGTGGCTGCGCCGGCTCTACACCTGTCCCGAGACCGGCGCGCTGGTCGCCATGGAGTCCGGTCGGCGGCGGTTCAAGGGTCTGCTGAGGCGGTTCCTGGTCCTCCGCGACGAGGTCTGCCGGACCCCGTGGTGCGACGCCCCCATCCGCCACGGCGACCATGTGGTCCCGGCGGCGAGGGGTGGGCCGACCTCCGTCGACAACGGTCAAGGTCTGTGCGAGACCTGCAACCAAGCCAAGGAGGCACCCGGCTGGAGCGCGGCAACCGCCCGGGCCGGGCCGGCATCGGCCATCACGGTCACGACGCCGACTGGGCACCGCTATACCTCGATCGCACCTCAGCTCCCCGGCGGGTAGAATGGTGTACCTCAATGGTAGAGGGGTAGACCGTGAGCCTGAACATCAAGAACGAACGGGTGCACGCCCTGGCTCGCGAGGCCGCCCGGCGCACCGGGAAGACCCAGACCGGAGTCATCGAGGAAGCCCTCGAACGGCTGCTGCGCGAGCTGGGCTCCGAGTCCGAAGAGGAACGCCGCGCGCGAGCGGCGCGGGTCACCGCCATCGCCCGAGCTTTCGATGAGCTGCTCACCGACGAGGACCGCGAGCGCATGCGCAACCACGCGGACTGGTTGTACGACGAAGAGACCGGCCTGCCCAAGTGATCATCGACCCCTCAGCGTTGGTTGCCATCATCACCAGCGAGCCCCAGCGCCCACGGTTCCTGGAGGCGATCGAGAACGCCCCCACCGTGTCGATGTCCACCGCATCCTGGTTCGAATGCTGCATCGTCGTGGACAACCACGCGAATCCGCTGGTCGCCCGACGGTTCGACGCGCTGGTAGAGGCGGCGGGCATTGAGCTGGTCCCGGTCTCCGCTGAGCATGCGCGCGTAGCCCGAGCCGCCTATCGCGACTTCGGGAAAGGCAGTAGCAGTGTGGCGCGGTTGAACTTCGGCGACTGCTTCTCCTACGCGCTGGCCAAGGTCACTGACGAGCCGCTGCTGTTCAAGGGCGACGACTTCGGGCACACCGATGTACGGGCCGCGGTGTGACTCACGGGGCGCTGAACAGCGCCGACGCATTCTCCCAGCACACCTTGCGCAACCACTCGTCGCCGAGATCGAGTCGCTCGAGAGCCTCGAGCTGGTGGGCATAGGGGTAGGGGATGTTCGGGAAGTCCGAGCCGAGCAGGACCCGGTCCGACAGCGCGACGAGCCGCGGCAGCAACGAGGGTGGGTACGGCGCCTCGGCCTCGAAGAAGTCGGTGAACGCCATCGTCGTGTCGAGGCGGACCCGATCGTAGGTCTCGGCCAGGGCGAGGAAGTCGGCGTACTCCGGTGCTCCCATGTGCGCGATCACAGCAGCCAGGCTCGGATGCCGGCGCAACACCTCGCCGAACGGCCCGGGCCCGGTGTGCTGGTTCGGCACCGGACCGGACCCCGCGTGCACGACGACCGGCGTGCCCGCGTCGGCGAGCTGTCCCCACACCTTGTCGAGCAGGGGGCCGCGCACGTCGAAGTCGCCCACCTGCACATGCACCTTGAAGATCTCCGTGCCCTGCGAGATCCGGTCGGCGACGTACGACGCGGCCGACGGCTCGGGGTAGAACGTCGCCGACCTCAGGCACTCGGGCACGTCGGCAGCGAAGTCGGCAGCCCACTCGTTGAGGTACTCCGCCATGTCGGGCCGGTGGGCGTAGGGCAGCGCGGAGAAGCGTCGTACGCCGAGGGACCGCAGCTGTGCGACACGTTCCTCGATCGTGCCGCGGTAGGTGATCGGCCACTCCCGTCCGATCAGCGGTCCCGCCATGTCGAAGTGCTCCCAGACACGCTGCATCACCGGAGGCGGCAGGAAGTGCACGTGCACGTCGTAGAGCCCCGGGATGCCGAGCCTCTCGACCCAGGCCGGGACGTCGGCGTCAGAAAGCACTGGACTATTCCACGCCCTTGAGGCGCCGACCGAGGGCTTGCTGCTTCTCGCGGTCAGCCTGCCGCTCGGCGAGGGCATGCCGCTTGTCGTAGGACTTCTTGCCCTTCGCGAGCGCGATCTCCACCTTTGCGCGACCGTCCTTGAAGTAGAGCGCGAGCGGCACCACGGTCAGCCCACGCTCGTTGACCCGGCTCTCGATCTTGTCGATCTCGTTGCGGTGCAGCAGCAGCTTGCGCACCCGCCGCGGCTCGTGGTTGGTCCAGGTGCCCTCGGTGTAGGTCGGGATGTGCACGCCGTGCAGGAACGCCTCACCCTCGTGCACCTCGGCGAAACCGTCGACCAGCGATGCCCGTCCGGCGCGCAGCGACTTCACTTCGGTGCCGGTGAGCACGAGCCCGGCCTCGTAGGTGTCCTCGACGTGGTAGTCGTATCGCGCCTTCTTGTTCTGCGCGACGAGCTTGCGCCCCTCCTGCCTGGCCATCCCACGATTCTCTCAGGAGCCACAACCCGATTGAGCAGGGACGCGTTACAGCCAGCCCATCGGGTTCACCGCAGTGCCGTTCTCGAAGACCATGAAGTGCAGGTGACACCCGGTCGAGTAGCCGGTGTTGCCGACGTAGCCGATGATGTCTCCGCGCTTGACCTTCTCGCCGACGGAAACCGAGTCGGAGCTCAGGTGGTTGTACGACGTGCCGAGGCCCACGCCGCGACCGCTGTGGAAGCCGTTGTCCATGATGATCCGGTTGCCGTAGCCGGCGTTGTGGTAGGTCGCGAGCACTGTCCCACCCGCCGCGGCCCGGATCGGGGTGCCGCACGGGGCCCCGAAGTCGGTCCCGTCGTGCAACGACCACCGGTGGTAGACGGGGTGGAAGCGCATCCCGTACTGGGAGGTGACGTAGCTGTTGACCGGGTAGTTGAGGAATCCGTTCGAGGGCCGGCTGCCGAGGTCGACCGCCCCCTCGGCCGACGCGGCGGCAGCGGCCGCGGCCGCGGCGAGGAGCCGCGCCTCCTCCGCGCGCTGCTTCAGCATGTCTGAGATCCGGTCCTGCTCCTGCTGGAGACCGCGCAGCTGCTCCAAGTCCGCCTCGCGCGCGGAGACCGCGGCCGCGTGGGCCTCCTCCCGCAGCTTGGTGAGGCCGGCCACGCGCGCCTCGGCATCCTCGGCGGCCGACTCCAGGTCCTTCTTGACCGCGAGGTTGGCGGCGGCCTCGGCACGGCGTACGGCGACCCGCCGCCGCGCCTGCTGGACCTCCTCCTCCTGCACCTCCAGCAGGATCCGGGACACCTCGAGCCGGTCGAGGATGGCCGCCTCCTTGTCGAGCACGCTGCGCACCGAGTTGAGCTGGCCGGTCAGGCCGGTCGGGTCCTGCGTGGTCATCACCATCGACAGCCCCATCAGCGCGGGGTCACCATTCTGGTAGTTCTGCACCGCGATCTGACCGAGTGTCGCCTCCTGGTCCACGACATCGGCCTGCCCGGCGGCGAGCTCACGCCGCGCGTCGCGCAGCCGACGTACGGCCGCCTCGAGCCTGCGCTGCATCTGCCGGTCGAGGGTCTTCGCGGCCACGAGTTCACCGCGCGCCTTCGCCAGGTCGTTGCGGGCCTCGTTCAGCTCGACCTGCGCCGCGGCCAACGCATCGGCCGCCGCCACGAGGTTCGAGCTGGACTGGTCCAGGTTGCCCAAGGTCTCGCTGATGCTGCGGTCGACGCGGTCGCGCTGCGCCTCCAGCGCGGGAGCGCCGTGGGGATGGTCGTGCTCGGCGTGCTCGGCTGGCTGTGAGCCGGGCTTACGCTTCTCGTCGGCACTGGCCGGCGCCGCGAGGGTGACCAGCAGTCCACTCGCCAGCGAGCCAGCGAGGGCGCAGGCGAGCGCCCTGGAGAGCTGAGCTGCCACGGGTCTGCCTTCGCTGGTCGGTCAACGGGGATTAGTTAAACGGTAACCGACCTAACAGGACTACTCAGACTTTTAGGTACTTTCGCGTCATGACCAGCGTGGGGACCATGGACAGCAGCAGGCCGATCACCGCGATCCAGCCCACCGCCCACAGCCCGTCACCCCAGTCCACCCAGGCCACGATGTTCGAGGTGGGCCGCAGCGTCTGGTAGATCACCAGGTACATGAAGACCAGCAGCGCCCCGGCGGCCAGCCCCACCCCCAGCAGTGCCGCCAGCAGCGACTCGAGCAGGAACGGCAGCTGGATGTAGAGGCTGGAGGCACCCACCAGGCGCATGATCCCGATCTCCCGGCGGCGGGCGAACGCCGCCAGCCGGATGGTGTTGCCCACCTGGAGCACCGCGGCGACCACCAGGAACGCCGCGACTCCGAGCGCCCCCCACTTCATCACGTTCATCCAGAAGTAGATCGGCTTGAGCACCTCGCGCAGGTCACGGACCGTGTTGACACCCTGCAGCCCCACCACCTGTCTCTCGAGGTTCTTGAACCGCTCCGGGTCGTTGAGCTGCACCCAGTAGGACTCCTGCATGTCCGAGGCGCGGATCGACTCGTAGACGCGCTGCTCGGTCTCGTCGTCGGAGATGTAGGCGCTCTTCCACTTCTCGAAGGCCTCCTGCTTGCCTTGGAGCCGCCACGACGCCACCTGGTCGTGGGTGTCGAGCACCTGCTCGATGTCGTCCTTCTGCGCGTTCGAGACCTCCCCGTTGACGCAGTTCGGGGTGGTGGAGTTCTGGTTGCACAAGAAGACCGTGATCTGGAGCTTGCTGCCCCAATACTCCTCCGCCTTGTTCGCCTGCGCGTTGAGCAGCAGCCCCATCCCGACCAGGGTCAGCGACACGAAGATCGTCACGATCACCGCGATCGTCATCGAGACGTTGCGCTTGAGCCCGTTGCCGAGCTCGGAGAACACGTAGGTCAGCTGCATCGGTCGCCCATCCTCAGTGCTGGTAGCCGTACACGCCGCGCGCCTGGTCGCGCACGACGCGTCCGTCGGCCAGTTCGATGACCCGCTTGCGCATCTGGTCCACGATGCCGGAGTCGTGGGTCGCCATGACCACGGTGGTCCCGGTGCGGTTGATCCGGTCGAGCAGCTTCATGATGCCCACCGAGGTGTTCGGGTCGAGGTTTCCGGTCGGCTCGTCGGCGATGAGGATCGTCGGCCGGTTGACGAACGCCCGGGCGATCGCAACCCGCTGCTGCTCGCCGCCGGAGAGCTCGTCGGGCATCCGGGTCGCCTTGCCGTCGAGCCCGACCAGCTCCAGGGTCTCCGGGACCACTCGGTTGACGTGGGCGCGCGGCTTGCCGATCACCTGCAGCGCGAAGGCGACGTTCTGCGCGACGGTCTTGTTGGGCAGCAGCCGGAAGTCCTGGAAGACGGTGCCGATCTGCCGTCGCAGGGCAGGCACCTTCCACTGCGGCAGCCGGTTGATCTCCTTGCCGGCGACGTACACCTTGCCGGCGGTGGGTCGAGCCTCGCGCAACACAAGCCGGAGGAACGTGGACTTGCCGGACCCGGATGCGCCGACAAGGAAGACGAACTCCTCTTTCTCGACCTCGACCGTCACCTCGGAGAGCGCCGCTCGCCCAAGGGCTGCGTAGGACTTGGTGACTTTCTCGAAGCGGATCACAGGCGAGGTGTGGCCGGGATGGGGGACGAGGTAGAGCTACGCGAAACGGCGAGCCGGCCGACACAGGAGTCTAGGCGACCAGACCCGGCCTCCCCAGCCGAACGACGGTTTCGGGACCTGTGTCGGCGGAGGTGCGTGGTAGGTGTCACAGCCAGTTCAGCGGGTCGACGGTGGTGCCGTCGCGGAAAACCATGAAGTGCAGGTGGCAGCCGGTGGAGTAGCCGGTGTTGCCGACGTAGCCGACGACCTCACCACGATCGACGCGCTGCCCGACCTCGGTCGCGTATCCGCTCAGATGGTTGTACGACGTGGCCAGGCCCGCCCCCGCGGCGAACCCGCTGTCCAGAATCACCCGGTTCCCGTATCCGGTGTTGTAGTACTGCCCGACCACGGTCCCGGCGTACGCCGCCCGGACCGGCGTGCCGCAGGCGGCTCCGAAGTCGGTCCCGTCGTGCAACGCGAAGCGGCGATAGATCGGGTGCAGCCGCACGCCGTACCCGGAGGTGATGGAGGAGTCGACCGGGTAGCTCAGCAGACCCGGTGACTGCTGCACCACCTCGACAGGGCGCGCGGCTGACTCCTCTGCACGCGCGGCCGCCCGCGCCGCGGCTCGGCGTCGAGCGGCCTCCGCGCGCTTGCGCAGCAACGTCTCGATCGCGACGCGCTCGCGCTCCAGGCCGCGCAGCTGCTTGCGGTCCTCGGCCTTCGCCCGGGCTGCGGTCTTGCGCGCCGAGGCCCGCCGAGCCACGAGGTCCGAGACCGACTGCTCCTCGGCCGCGGCCTCGGCCTCCAGCGCGCTCTTGCGCCTCAGGTTCGCCGCCGCCGCGCGCCGTTGCGCGGCGACCTCGCGCCGGGCCTGCTCGTACTGCGCCTCCTTGACGCCGAGCACGACGCGCGAGGCGTCGAGCCGCTCGAGGGTCATCGCCTCCTTGTCGAGCACGCTGCGCACGGAGTTCAGCTGGCTGCTGAGCTCGGCTGGTTGTTGCGAGGTGAGCACCATGGACAGGCCGAGCAGCGCCGGGTCACCGCCTTGGTAGTTCTGCACCGCGAGCTGTCCGAGCACGTCCTCCTGGACGGCGAGGTCCGCTCGCCCGGCGGCGAGCTCCTCGCGGGCATCCACGAGGTGCGCAATCGAGGTGTCGAGCTTCGCCTGCATCTGCCGGTCCATCACCTCGGCCGCAGCGAGCTTTCCCTGGGTGGTCGCCAGCTCGGCGCGGGCGACGTCCAGATCGGCACGCGCCACCTGGACGGCGTCCACAGCGACGACGAGGCGGTCGGCGGACTGGTCGAGGTGACGCTCTGCCTGCCGGATGTCGCCCTGCACCTTGTGCTTGCGGGCCTCGAGGTCGTCGGCGGCCGCTGCCGGAAGTCCCGCGCACACGAGAGCACAGCTCACCACCAGAGCGGCTTGTAGCTTGCGCCGGTTGGTGGCGTGCAGGGTGTCACGGGGGAAGGTGCGAAACACCGGGGTGCCTTGCTGTCGTCGAGTCTCACAGGGGAATTGCTTGATCGGGACCTGACGACGTTAACCGAGCGTGGAGCGAATTCTCCGGATTGCCGCGGGCGCGGGCAGCGTGTCCTGCCGGTCGCGTACTAGTTCTCCGCGCTCCGCTCGGCGCCGCGGCGCCAGCGGATCCCCGCCTCGAGGAAAGCGTCGATGTCGCCGTCGAAGACCGCCTGCGTGTTGCCGGTCTCGTAGTCGGTGCGGAGGTCCTTGACGAGCTGGTAGGGATGCAGCACGTAGTTGCGCATCTGGTCACCCCACGAGCCCTGCACGTCGCCGCGCATCTCGTCGAGCGTGGCCCGCTCCTCGGCCCGCTTCAACGCGAGCAGCTTGGCCTTAAGGATCACCATGGCGCTGACCTTGTTCTGCAGTTGGCTCTTCTCGTTCTGACAGCTCACCACGGTGCCCGTCGGCAGGTGGGTCAGCCGGACCGCGGAGTCGGTGGTGTTCACCGACTGGCCGCCAGGCCCCGAGGACCGGTAGACGTCCACCCGGATCTCCTCGTCGGGGACCTCGATGTTGTCGGTCTGCTCGATCACCGGCACCACCTCGACGGCGGCGAACGAGGTCTGCCGCCGTCCCTGGTTGTCAAAGGGGCTGATCCGCACGAGTCGGTGGGTGCCGGCCTCCACGGACAGGGTGCCGTAGCCGAAGGGGGCGTGGATCGCGAAGGTCGCCGACTTCAGCCCCGCCTCCTCGGCGTAGGAGGTGTCGTAGACCTCGACGGGGTACTTGTTCCGCTCGGCCCACCGGGTGTACATCCGCATCAGCATCTCGGCGAAGTCCGCTGCGTCGACACCTCCGGCTCCGGAGCGGATCGTGAGCAGAGCCTCACGGGCGTCGTACTCACCCGACAGCAGGGTGCGCACCTCGAGCAGCTCGACTGCCTTCTGCAGCCGGCCGACCTCGTCCTCGGCCTCATGGAGCTCCTCGGCGTCGTCCTCGTCCTGGGCGAGACCGAGCATGACCTCGAGGTCCTCGATCCGCGATGCGAGCGAGGTGAACCGGTCGAGCTCCCCCTGCAGCACGGACAGCCGACCAGTCACCCGCTGCGCGTTGGCCTGGTCGTCCCACAGGTTGGGTGCCGCGACCTCCGTGCCCAGCTCGGCGATCTCGGCGCGCATCGAGTCGAGGTCGAGGACCTGCTCGATCGTGTGCATGGTCGCCTGCAGCGCCTTGATGCGCGTCTCGAGATCAGGGCCTGCCACAACAGGCAAGGCTATCTGCTGGTGGTGCCGCCCGGTGAGCTCGCCGGTGAGCTCGTCTGTGAGCTCGTGGCCTGCTCGCGGATCTTCTGCGCCTGCTTGGTGATCTGGTCGTAGCGCTCACGCCCAGCCTTGGCGCCCAGGACGTAGCCGACCGCTCCGGCGGCGAGAATCGTGATCTTGCTCATGGATAGTTGCTCCTTTGACCGCTTGCGTTGACGGCGGGCCCCCTCCGCAAGGCATGACGCGCGCCGGGGGCGGGTATGAGCGAGGGTAACGACCTGAGGGAGGACCCGCGAGATGCCCCCGCACACGAACGCCTCGTACTGGATGGTCTCCGCGGGGCCGGAGACCCGTCCGCTGCCCGCGCTGGACCACGACATCGAGGTTGATGTCGCCGTCGTCGGAGCCGGGATCGCCGGGCTGAGCGTCGCCTCGGAGCTGGTGCGCGAGGGGCGCTCGGTGGCGCTGCTCGAGGCTGAGCGCGTGGCCGGAGGGGTCACCGGGCACACCACAGCGAAGGTCTCCGCGCTGCACGGCGCCTGCTACCACGACATGGCGACCCGCTTCGGGCCCGAGACAGCCGCGCACTACGCGCGCAGCCAGATGATCGCGATGGACCATGTGGCCGACACCGTCGCGCGGCTCGGCGTCGACTGCGACCTCGAGAGCCGACCCGCCTTCGTCTACGGCGAGAGGGGGGCCGATGTCGCGCTCCTGCGACGCGAGGCGGCTGCCGCGCGCGACGCGGGTCTGCCGGCGACGTACGTCTCCGACGCCGGGTTGCCGTTCCCGACCTTCGGGGCAGTCCGCGTCGAGGACCAGCTGATGTTCCACCCGACGAAGTACGCGCAGGCGGTCGCCGCCGACATCGTGGCGCAGGGTGGCGCGATCTACGAGCACACCCGCGTCATCGAGCACTCCGAGGCAGGGCCGTGCACGCTGCGCTGTGAGAGAGGACCGCGGGTGCGGGCGCGTGACGTGGTGGTGACCACGCACTACCCGGCCTTTGACAAGTCGTTGCTGTTCGCGCGACTCATCCCGAAGCGCGAGTTCGCGGTCGCGGGCCTGGTCGCGCGAGACGACGACCCGCCGGGCATGTACATCAACATCGGTCCAGACACGCGCTCGCTGCGCAGCGCGCCCTACGACGAGCACCGACGGCTGCTGATCGCGACCGGCGCGCCGTTCACGCCGGGCGACCGGAGCGCGGAGGAGCGGGTCGCCGAGCTGACCGACTGGCTGTGCTCCAGCTTCCCCGTCGAGGAGGTCACGCACGGCTGGGCGGCTCAGGACAACAGCAGCCGCGACGGGGTCCCCTTCATCGGCCGCCTGTATCGCAGGGCGTCTCGAACGTGGGTGGCGACCGGCTTCGGCGGCTGGGGGATGACCAACGGCGTCCTCGCCGGCCTGCTGATCAGAGAGCTCGTCGAGGGTCGCACGCCCCACTGGGGCCGGGTCTACGACACGCGACGGGCGCGCGGAGGGCGCACCGACTCCCACCTGGTCCGGTCCCGACTGCGCGCGAAGCTCGCCACTGTCGACTCCACCGAGGACATCACACGCGGCCAGGCGGGCCTGGTCACCGACGGCGAGGGGGCGTGGGCGACCTACGTCGATGACGACGGCGTCGCGCACTCGGTCTCCTCGACCTGCACGCACATGGGCTGCATGGTCGCCTTCAACGCGGTCGAGCGTGAGTGGGAGTGCCCGTGCCATGGGTCGCGCTTCGCCCTCGACGGCGAGGTTGTCCAAGGTCCCGCCACCAGTCCTCTGCGCGCTCGCACCGCCGCGGCGCCGGCTTACCCGGCCGGGTGATCAGCGGCCGCTCCTCAGTCGGACACGGCGACGTAGGAGGCCGCGGTGCCGGTGATCGTCGCGTCTCGCGGCCACCCCGGTGGGCTGAACGGCAGCTCGAGGGGTGCGGTGACCCGGACCACGACGGAGTCCGTGGTGGTCGAGACCGAGTAGCTCAGCCCGCCGTACTTCCTTGCCGCCCCGGATGCGGCGAGGTACTCCGCTGCGTAGGCGCGCGCGATGGCGGGGTCCAGCTGCGCCCGCTCACCGAGCCCCTGGGTGTAGACGCTCGACTCCTGCACCCCATCGGCCGCCGCGAGAGCTGCGCCGTCGGCCAAGGTGTCGAGACCCTGGCGGCGCAGGTACGCCGCCGACGCGTCGACCACCACGACGACCATCAGGAGAATCACGATCGCGAAGCCGATGATCAGCAGGCTGGTCTGGCCTCGCTCCCGCCGAGCAAACTCCTTCATGGGCGGTCCTCTCGGAACGACCCGTAGGGCACGCTGTGCGCCGCCTCGACCCGGATGGACGGAGTGTTGCCGCCGAGAGCGTCCGGCATCAGCGGCAGCGCCACCGGGTAGCTGATGTCGACGTCGATCACGGAGCCGGGAGACAGACAGTTGCCGGGCTGCGGCCGACACGTGATGGAGAGGCTGCTCCGGCTCACGTCGACTCCCTGGTCTGCGAGAGCCACTGCGGCGGCGGCCCGCGCCCGACTCATCCCCGCGGCCTCGCTCGGCGCGATCGCGTACGCGCGACCCGCCGCACGAGCCGCAGCACTGACCCCGAAGGCCGAACGCTGTACCTCGAAGACGGCGAGAACGACATACAGCAGCGGCACCAGCAGCAGGATCGCCAGCCAGGACACCTCGATCAGTGCCGTCCCGCGTTCGTCGCCGCGCCCGGGTGGTCGAGTCTGTCGAGACCGCCTCACGGCTCCACTTCCTCGACGGCGTGGCCGGCGACCCGCAAGTGCACTGCGGGACCCCACAGGCCCAGCGGTGGCACGTCGGCGTCGACCACCACACGCACACCTGGTGCGCCGTTCACTCGCACCGGTCGGGCGGACACATGCGAGGCGAAGCGCGCCGCAATGGCTCCGGAGATCTGTGCTCGGGTGCGGGCGACTCCTGCCTCGGGGGCGCGGTCGACCGTGGCGGCGTAGCGCGCGCCCTCGGACGCGGCAGAGGCGAGCGTGTTGCGCACGTGGAGCACCAGCGCCACCTGGAGGATCCCGAGGAACAGCGGCATCAGCACCACCATGACGAGCACGAAGTCGACAACGGCCGACCCACGTTCGCGGCCGTCGGCTCGTGCCGTGGCCGGCGGCACGGTGTCAGCCTCGGACGGAGTTCAACGCCTGGCTGAGCATCCGCGACAGGGTGTCGCCCGCGATGGCCCACAGCCCCGCCACCAGGCCGGCGGTCATCACGGTGATCAGCACCCAGCCCGGCACGTCGCCGCGCTCCTCGTCCACGGCTGCGCGCAAGCGCGCCGCCAGCATCACCTGACATCGGATCAGCAGATCAATCATTCGACTCTTCTCCTCTACCTTTTTCATCCCTCGTGGTGTGTTTACGGAACGACCAGGCTGAGTCCCACGACGCCCGGCCAGAACGCGAAGAGCACTGTCACCGGGAGCACCAGGAAAACGACCGGCACCATCATCAGAACTTCCTTGCGCGCGCCGGACTCGATGAGTGCCCGGCGGCCGGCCTCGCGGACGTCGGCGGCCTGGGCGTGAAGTACGTCGGTGAGCGGAGTGCCGCGCTCCACGGCCACCGCCAGTCCCTCCGCGAAACGCGCGACGACGGGCAACCCAGAGCGCTTGGCCATCTCGTCGAGCGCGCGCGCGACGGGGGTGCCGGTGCGGATCTCGGCGAGGACCCTCGCCAGCTCCGCTGTCATCTCGCCCCGGGATCGGGTCACCACGCGGTCCAGTGCGGAGACCGGGCCCTCCCCCGCTGCGACCGACAGCGCCAGCAGCTCGGCGACGGTGGGGAACTCGGCGAGCATCGCTCGCTCACGTTGTGCCACCTGAGAGGTGAGCCGGTTCTCCCGCAGCAGGACACCCGCGACGAACGCCACGCCACACAGGATCAGGAGCGGGATCGCCCGTCCCGGTGTCCGCAGGGCGACGAGCAGGGAGAGCAACGCTGCCCCGGCAAAGGCCAGCAACCCCCAAGTCACCTGCTCGATGCGGAACTCGTGGAGGGTGATCGGCAGGTTGGCGCGTTCGAGTCGGCGACGTACCGAGGCAGCCCCACCGAGCACGCGTTCCAGCGTGTCTGCGGCGGAGCGGAGCGTTGGCCCGAACAGCGCGACCAGGGCCGACGGCGGCTGTCTCGGCGCGAGCTCGGCATCGGCCGACAGCTGCGGCAGGTCGCGCACGTAGGGGAGGACGCGGGTGGCCAGCCGCGGACGTCGCAGGGCATGGACTCGCGACGCGCCGAGCATCACCGTCGCCGCCATGACACCTCCCAGGACGCCGCCCCACATGGCATAGGTCACGACAACACCCGCCGCTCTTGCGGGAGCCTGCCGATGCGCACCATCAGCCGGTAGGCGAGGAGACAGGCGACCGCTCCCATTACCAGCACGATCACACCTGCCGTCGAGGAGTAGCGCACGATGACTTCGCGCTGGAAGCAGAGCATCAGCAACACAATCCACGGAGCGGCGACGGCGAGCCTTGCTCCGTTCACCGTCCACGACTGCCGGGACTCGAGCTCGGAGCGGGTGCGCGCGTCCTCGCGCAGGTACCCCGACAGACTGCGCAGCAGTCGCCCGAGCTCGCCGCCTCCGACCTCGCGAGCAATGCGCAACCCCTCCACGACACGGTCGCCCACCGGGTCGGAGAGCCGCACCTTGAGGCGGTCCAGACTCTCCGTGAACCGCCCGGTCACCTGATAGTCGACCGCGAAGGCGACGAAGGCGTCCCGTAGTGGCTCCGGCCCACGATGCCCGAGCTGGATCAGTGCCTCCGGAAGTGACAGGCCCGCCCGCACAGCCGAGGCGAGGTTGTCCACGGCCTCCGGCCACACCTCGGCGAGCTCGCGTTGCCGGCGACGTGCGCGCCCGGACAGCATGGCGATCGGCAGATAGGCCCCCAACGCCGCAAACGACACGGCCACCGGTGGGGTCCGCGAGAGCAGCTGCACGGCCGCTCCCGCGACGAGCGCGGCCGCGAGCGAGACCGCAACCACCCCGCGCGGGGAGGTGCCGGCTAGACCGGCGCGGTTGAGCAGGTCGGTCAGTCGACTGGTCCGGTGCGCGTCGACTCGCGGCTTCCGGGGCACGGCGAAGGCCGACCACACCAGGAGCACGCCGACGCCGACGCCGAGCCCGAGAACGGTGCCGATCATGTCGAGGGCCTCAATCCGCCCTGTTCAGGAGGGCGTGGATGTCGATGCCCACCCGCTCGTAGCGCTCCGGCCGAGGCGGCATACCGCGCGCCCGTTGCAGTCCACGGTCACCACGCACGTAGATGGCCTCGGTCTCGATCGTGTCCTGCTCCACCCTGCCGGGCACCGCGACTACCTCGTTGACCCGTCGTACACCGGCAGGGTCGATGCCGAGGTGCACGACCAGGTCGACCGATGTCGCGACCGTGGGTACGACGAACCGAGCGGAGATGTTCTCTCCCGCAAGAAGCGGCAGCGTGCACATCTTGACCAGCGCCTCCCGCGCGCTGTTCGCGTGCAGCGACGCCATGCCCGGCAGGCCGGAGTTCAGAGCGAGCAGCAGGTCCAGGCACTCCTCAGCCCGGACCTCGCCGACGATCACCCGAGACGGCCGCATGCGCAGGCTCTCGCGCACGAGGTCGCGGAGCTTGATCTCGCCGGTGCCCTCCAGGCCGGACTGACGGGTCTGCATCGCGACCCAGTCCGGGTGACTGAAGCGAAGCTCGAAAACCTCCTCCGCAGACACGACACGGTCGCCACCGGGGATCGCAGCCGCCAGGCAGTTGAGCATCGTGGTCTTGCCGGCCTGCGTGCCTCCGGCCACAACGATGTTCAGCCCGGCCATCACGGAAGCATCGAGGAAGTCGGCGGCTGCCTCGGTGAGGCTGCCGAGCTCGACGAGGTCGCGCAGCTTCGCCGCACGCACCAC
>Ga0136622_10000568_pt1 | contig 15195 bp, 20 predicted proteins | sample AntDrymUQ4482106_2_FD_104803 | JGI IMG/M metagenome (GOLD analysis project Ga0136622, IMG submission 104803) | Polar desert sand microbial communities from Dry Valleys, Antarctica - metaG UQ448 (21.06) | ecosystem: Environmental > Terrestrial > Soil > Desert | place: Antarctica: Dry Valley...
AACGGGCATCTCGGCGGCGGACACCAGAACGGCAATGACATCATTACGCCGTTCGAGTACCAGGGTCAGACCTACAGTCAGAACTGGAACGCCGTCGGTCAGGCCATCTTCGCCGCCGGGTGCAGCGCGCCCGATGACGAGGAACCACCCCTCGAGCCCCCAGTCGTACCCCCCACGGTCGTGCCCCCAGTGGACCGATGTCCGCCGGGTCAGTTCGCGACAGCCGGTAAGGACGGCGAAGAGGGTAACGACGAGTGCGAGGAACCCCAGCCGGGAGTCCCGATCGAGGTTCCGATCACGGGGCCCGGGCCGGTCGAGGTTACCGGGCCAGCCATCGTCGTAGACAAGAAGCCGGGCGGGGTCGTCATCAAGCCGACCAAACCGGGCATCGTCACCGTCGTGCGTGGCGTCCAGAAGGAGAAGGTGGGTGTCCCCACGGAGAACACCGGGGAGCAGCTCACCGGATGAGGGCCCTCATCGAGGCACTCGAGCCGTACCGGATGGAGCCAGTGCCGGACATCCGAATCAAGCTCGTCCCTCCCCCAGCCCGAGAGAGCCTGGGGGAGGGACGGGGAGAACGGCGCGACCCCTTCTAGATCCACCCCAGGCGGCACGGACGGGTCACTCCCTCCCGACCCGCGCCGATGCCGCCACTCCCAGCGACTACTGGCCCGGCCGCAGCGGGCCAGTAGGGGGGTGGGCTCGCGTCGCGCGGAATGGCTTAGCGACCGCGCAATCCGATATCTCCCCCCGATTCGTGCGAGCGCCCGTAACGGGTGTACCGGCCACAGATTCGGCGAAGCGTGACCGGCTGGCTTCCCACGACGAATCTCCACCTCCAGGCCCGAGACGACGGCAACGGTCTATGTGGATTCAGCAGAGGCGGCATCCGTGCTGACATATACGCTGCTCCTCGATCGTCGTCTTCGCGACGTTCGTGGTAATCCGTGTCCAGCTCGGCGCCCGCTCTTAGGCGGGCGTCAGTCGTTCGGGTCTATCCGCCGCGTTTGTTTTAATCCGCGGCGATGCCAAGACACGGCATAACCGCGAACCGGGCGAGACGATGGCTGCTCGTGAGCTGACCGAGCTTGACACGCTCGCTGTTGAAGAGCGCGACGTCCGCGTAGTTGGATTTGCGTTGAACGAGCGTCACGTCGCGCTCTTCGAGACGCTCGCGGACGAGCTGGGCGAGGTCGACATCATGTATCTCACCGACGCCGAGGCTGACGACTTCGGCCCGCTGCGTTTGGCGTCCGTCTTCCAAGACGGCGGACTCTCCGATGCGCAAACGCAGCGGGCTTGGGAGATCGTGTCCTCGTATCGCCAGCGGTTCGCCGAGGACGTACGAACGATCAGCCCAACACTGACGCGCGAAAGAGTTGAGGAGTTGTTGGCGGTGGAACTGGACAAGCTGACGGCGGAGGAGACTCGCGAGTTGATGGTCGCCGGTGAGCTCGCGGAGGCACGAGGCGGTCCCGGCGTCAAGCCGAAGAACATCGCCCGCGTGCTGTACGGCCGCGTCCCTATTCCAGTCACTTGCGTTGCGCCGCGCCGATCTGGGCGACGCGCTCCGCGCTCTCGTCGCGTTGTTCGCCGTGCTCGCTCTCGTTCGCCTGGTCGACCAGACCCTCCAGAACCTGAGCCGCCACCACTAGCCGACGGTAGGCGGCGGTGGTGAGCGTGGTCGCGCTCCATGCCGACTCGGGGGATTTCGAGCAGGCGGCTGGGTCGACGCCGTTTGGGGCGACCGCGAGGGACACTTCCACTTCGCCTTCGGCGTCGGTGGGCACTTCAACAGCGGCGGCAAGTACGGCTTCGAACGCTGGCACGAGCGCTCCGGGCGGTGGCCGGATGATCGCGAACGGTTCCTCGAGGAGGCGACGGCGAGGGCCGCGCTCGACGACGTCTACGTCGCTCCGTACCTGCGATCGAGTCCGAGTCGCAAGAAAGGGAACGCCCTCCCTAGCCGGTGGCTATACGCCGACGTCGACGTACTGTGCGACGGAGTCAAGAGTCCGTCTGGCATCGCCCTGATCGGGCCGGGCGGGCTCCTTGTGGACTCGGGTCGCGGCCGTCATCCGTACCTGCGGCTGCCCGCGGAACTTGGGCCGGAGGAGCTCGAGCGTCTGAATCGCCACCTTGCCCGGGCGCTCGAAGCCGATGCCGGCTGGGCCGAGAACAAGGTGCTTCGGCTGCCGGGTGCTTGGAACCACAAAGGGCGGGCGCTCGAAGGCGGGACGTCTTATCCGGTTACGTTTTGTCCGTTCATCCCGGCCGTGAAGGACTGGACGGCTGAGGAGCTCGTGGCTCTCCTCGGGCCGCCGCCGGCCGATGTGGGCGCGAACGGTGGGCCGACAGCGATTGAGCCTCAGACGCCCCAGAGCGTGCCGGCGCACTTGCTGGTGCGGTTGGAGGAGGAGCTTGCTGATCGCTCGGCGCAGTCCTTCGCGTTCGTCGTCGCCTGCCTCGAAGCCGGGCTCTCGGAGGCCGAGACGCTCGCCCTCGCGCTCGAGCACCGCCCGACGAAGGACAAGTACGGGGAGCGTTCTCGAGCGGAGATCAGGCGGTCGATCTGCAAAGTGGGTCCCTCGAGGGCCGCACTTGGGCCGCACCTGACTCAGCCTTATAGAGTCAGTGAGTCTGAGTCACCTCCCCCGTGGCAGTTCGGAAGTGACTCCGACCCCGAGTCAGTGACGGTTCCAGGGCGGCCGTTTGCGCTCCCGGCTTCCGAGTTCGTCGCGCTCGAACGACCGAGGGCCGAAGCTCTGTTCGCAGACGTCGACGGGCGGGCGGTCGTCGGGCGTCACTCGCTGACGCTGCTCGGTGCGCTCGGAGGGCACGGCAAGACCACCTGGTTCATCGACCTCGCCCTGCATCTTGCAGCCGGCGTCGACTACCCGCCATTCACCGTGCCTCGTGCCGTCTCGATCCTGATGATCGAGAACGAGGGTCCGGAGGAGTTGTTCGCGGAGAAGCTCGCCGCCCGTCTGGAGAACTTCCCGCACGAGCTCGAGGCCAGACTCGATGTCTGCACCGTCGAGTGGGGTGGGTTCTCGCTGGCCGACGAGGGATTGCGCTCCAGACTCGCGCAAGAGATCGTGGAGAAGGAGTACGACCTCGTTTTTGGGGATCCCCTCGACTCGATGGGGATCGAGGGCGTCGGCTCCCCGGAGGATACCCGGAAGTTCCTCGACCTCATGAAGCAGACGGGGCTCCACCGCAGCGTCGCGTGGTGGCTCAACACACACCCGCGCAAGGAGGAGACGAAGGAGGCGCTGAACGAGATATCAGGTGCCTGGGGCGGCCGGCCAGACGCGGTGTTGCTGCTGCGCATGCTGGACGACGACCGAACGCAGATCCGCTTTCCGAAGCTGCGCTGGGCGAAACGGGGCAAGCGGCCCACGATCTTGCTCGGCTTCGATCCCGATACCGAGGCGTTCACCTACCTCGGCGAGCAGGTCGAAGAGGAACGCGACTACAAGGCCGAGATCCGCGACCTACTGGCGGGGACCACCAAGTGGCTGACAGCGAGGGAGATCGCCTCCCCAAAGAAGGACGGCGGGATTGGCGCGAACCTCGACACGGTCAAGAAGATCCTCGACGCACACCCCGACGTCTTCGAGTCGCGCACCGGGGAGGCGGCGAAGGAGGTCGACAGGAGCGCACAGGCGACTGTGTGGCAAGTGCACAAGGAGGACGACGAGCAGACGTGAAAGCGCTCTTCGTCCTCCCCTTCGCCACCTTCGACGCCCCGAAGTGGCTCCACGAAGCGCTTGAGACTCGTGCGCTCGCCACGATCACCCGCCGCTGCCCGTGTGGCGCGAGCTATGACCGCTCGGAGGTACGCCCCGGCGAGGTCCACACCCCGGCGATGCTGCACGAGCACGACTGCCCGGCTGCCGACCCGAGGCTCCAGAGCCCGGCCGTCCTGCCCGAGTGGGTTGAGCTCCATGCGATCGGCGTTGATCTGCCGGACGAGGCGGCAGCGTGAGCGAGCGCCTCCCAGAGCTCCTCGACGCGAAGGCACTCCAGGCTGAGCTCGGCGTCACCCGCGCGGCGGCCGAGGCGATCATGCGCCGCCTGCCTGTCGTCCAGGTCGAGGGGCTGCGCAAGGTGTACGTCACGCGCTCCTCGGTCGCCGCCTACATCGAGTCGCGGACGTTCACGAAGGACGAGGTTGCAGTCTGAAACCCACAACGCCGCGAAGGCGGCAAGGAGGTACGCGATGACCGCCACCACCATCAGGCCCACCAGGCTCCCAGACATGGTTGGCTGGAACCTTCGGCGGCCGACCGTCGACGAGTGCGAGCTCGTCGGCCGTGATGTCGGGTACGCAGAACCTCTCGCGACGGTGATGCTTGACGACGGGGACACCGTCGTCGAGACCACCCCAGATCCCGAGGCTCAGGCGAAGCTCGCGGAAGCGTTCGAGTTGTTCGGGATGTGCGATATGGCGCACGTCATCCCTGCAGGCGTGTACCTGGAGGAGTGACGTAGCATCGTGAACCGGGACGGGCATCGGTCGGAACGCCTAGACAACGCTCCTCCGTGCCCGTCCCGTTGTATGCTCCGGTCGTCTAGGCGTTCGATCCAAGGAGGAGCGTGATGGCGACCATCACCATCAACACACGGCAGACGACCACCGGCAAGCGCTACGACGTTCGATACCGGCTGGGCGGCAGGGCGTACCCCGTTGTCCGCGCGGGCACGTTCAAGACCGAGCGCGAGGCGAAGGCGAGACGCGACCTCGTGTCCGGCGAGATTGCCCACGGGCGCACCCCGCCGACCTGCTCAAGACGTTCTGCACGGACACCGGGCAGTTCGTCACCCTCGAGGCGTGGGGCGAGCGCTTCGTCGCCTCGCGGATTGACGTCGCCGAGAACACCCGCAAGATGTACCGCTCGCACCTGCGCAAGATCGGAGAGACCTTCGGTGACCGCGACCCGGCCTCGATCATGGCTCCCGACGTCGCCGCCTGGGTTGCAGAGCAGGCTGAGGAGCGAAAGCCAGGGACGGTGGCGCAGTACCTGGACGTCTTCAAGATGCTCCTGGATCGCATCGGGATCCAACCGAACCCGGCCCGTGACCCGCGCGTCAAGCTCCCACGTCGCATGACCGAGGAGGCGAACCCGCCCTCGGACGAGCACTTCATCGCGATCATCGACAAGCTCCTCTCCCGCTGGCGGTTGTTCTTCATCACGATCGAGCAGGGCGGCCTACGGATCGGCGAAGCCGCTGCCCTGCGCTGGGCTGACGTCGACGTGGCGGGGCTGAGGCTGCGTCTCCCGCGCTCGGCGACTAAGACCGGCACCTCGAGATGGGTTCAGCTTCCGGCGTGGCTCATGGAGGCGATCGAAGAGAACTGCCCGCTGGAGGATCGCGTCCCGGCGCGTCTCGTGTTCCAGGGGCTCAACTACTCGTCCGCGCGGCAGGCGATGAGCCGAGCCTGCCGTCTGGCGAAGGTCCCGAACTACACACCGCACGACCTACGCCACCGACGGATCAGCTTGTGGCATCAGTCAGGCATCCCCGCGCGGGAGCTCGCCGAGCGCGCCGGACACTCAAAGCCGTCGATGAGCCTCGACGTGTACACCCACGTGATGCCCGTCTCGGAGGTGTCAAACGACCAGTTTCTGGCCCTTATCGACCCTTCGCCTGCTGCCCTGGTGTGACACGGGTGTGACACGAGCGGCGAGGATGCGCCGCAAACCCGCTCCAGTTCTCAAAGTGCATATTTGCGGGAGGAATCTACACTCGCCCGATGCCTGGCCACATCCTTGCCGGTGGCGGGTCGTCCCTCGGCGGCCCGTTCGACGATCTCGTGCTGGAGCTCGGCGGGCCGCGCGTCTGCTTCGTGCCGACCGCGAGCGCCACTCCGGAGACCAGGCTCGTCTCCTTCTACGAGTCCTTCGCGCATCGCGCGGAGCCGAGTCATGTCTCGTTCAACCCGTGGCCGCGTGAGGATCTTCGCGAACACGTTCTTGCACAGGACGCGATCTACGTCGCCGGAGGGAACACCGCAAACATGCTCGCTGTCTGGCGCGTGCATGGATTCGACGGGCTGCTCCGCGAAGCGTCGGAGCGTGGGATCCTGCTCTGTGGCACGAGCGCGGGCATGATCTGCTGGTTCGAGGCCGGCGTGACGGACTCGTTCGGCCCCCAGCTCGAGGGGATGCGCGATCTCCTCGGCTTCCTGCCCGGCAGCGCCTGCCCGCACTACGACAGCGAGGAGCGGCGGCGGGTCGTGTATCGAGAGCTCGTTGACGCCGGGTTCCCGCCGGGATACGCGGCCGACGACGACGCGGCGCTGCGCTTTGAAGGAACCGAGCTGCGCGAGGCGATCTCCTTGCGTGAGGGAGCGGGTGCATATCGTGTCGAGCTCGGGATCGAGACTCCGCTGGAAGCGCGATTCGTTTCGTGAGACGTGTCGTGATCGTTTCGAGCGCCAGCGGGAGCGGGAAGACGACTGTCGGTCGGGCACTGGCCGACCGACTCGGCGTCCCGTTTCACGAGCTCGACGCGCTACATCACGGCCCGAACTGGACCGAGGCGACGCCGGAAGAGCTTCGTGCAAAGGTCGAGCCGATCGTCGAGTCCGATGTCTGGGTGATCGACGGGGCATACCGCGGAAAGCTTGGCGATCTCGTGTTCGAACGAGCAGACATCGTGGTCTGGCTCGACCTTCCGCTGCACGTTTGGCTGCCGCGCCTCTTGCGGAGGACGGCGCGGCGCGTGATCAGCCGCGAGGAGCTCTGGAACGGGAACCGAGAGCAACTCCGAGACCTCGTCCACCCCCAGAACTCTGTGATGTTCTTCGCGCTTCGCCACTACCGAGATCGGCGTAGGAGATACCCATCCGAGCTCGCGCGCTTTCCGGTTGCACGCTTGCGCACGACCGGCGAGGTCGACAGCTTTCTCAGGAACGCCGCGCGCGAGACGTGAGCTCCGCGACCCACGCGGCGGCACGCAGTCCGAGCCAGATCGGGGTCAGTAGCACGTAGAAGACGAGGTCCCCGAGAATGAGCATGAACCACCAGAACGCCATCCTCGGGAACGGGAGCCAGCCCTTCTCGCGCAGATCGCCCTTCCCGCCGGGTGGCGGCCGGAACGGATGCCGGAGTGGCACCTGTCCGGGCGCGCCGTGCGGCTTCGGCTCGTCTTGTTTCATACGTGAGCGGCGCGCTTGCGCTTCTCGACGAGGCGGATGATGCGCATCGCGGTCTCCTCGACCGAGAGCTCGGACACGTCGATGACCGGACAGCCGAGCCGGCGGTGGATCCCTGACGCCTCCTCGAGCTCTGCATAGATGACCTCGAGCTCGGCGTAGCGTTTCTTGGACGCGCCCATGCTTTTCACGCGCGCCGTGCGGATGTCCAGCAGGCGATCGGCCGCGATGGTCAACCCGACGATCTTGGCCGGATCGATCTCGAAGAGCTCCTGCGGCAGGTCGATCCCACGCACCACGGGTACGTTCGCTGCCTTGTGCCCGAGGTAGCCGAGGAAGATCGAGAGCGGCGTCTTTGACGTGCGGGAGACGCCGACGAGAACGATGTCCGCTTCGTCGAGACCGCTCCCCACCCCGTCGTCGTACTTGACCGCGAACTCGATCGCCTCGATGCGCTTGAAGTAGGAGGAGTCGAGCGGCGCGCGCGCTCCGGGCTCCATACGCGCGGCGACACCGGCCACGCGCGAGATCGAGTCGATCGGATGCCCGAGCAGGTCGCAGTAGTGCACGCGGGCGCGGCGGCAGAGCTGGCGCATCGCGTCTCGGAGCTCGGATCCGACGAGCGTGTAGACCATCACCGCCGGGCGGCCGCGAGCCTGTTGCACGGCGATGTGCAGGTCCTCGACGTTCTCGGCGCGCGGATGGCGTATCTCGACGAACGGCTGGTCTGGGAACTGGGCCTCGAGGGCGAGCACAAGTCGCTGCGCCGTCTCGCCGGTCGAGTCGGAGACGATGTGGAGCTCGACGGGCTCGCGACCGGACTCGTTCGTGCTCATCCCGCGGAGGCTACAGCCGCGCCTGACACGTCCTATGCTGCCGTGTCGTCTCAGAAGGAGGAGCGAGTGGCATTCGCAGAGTTGAAGGCTCGACAGAGCGTCATGTGGGGGAACGGCCCGTACGAGCGCGTCACGAACACGATTCGCGACATCCACGCACGCGTCGTCGAGCGGCTGAACCCGCAGCCGGGCGAGAAGGTGCTCGACGCTGCAACCGGCACCGGCGCGGTGGCACTTCTCGCCGCCGAGCGCGGCGCCGACGTCGTCGGGATGGATCTTGCTCCGGTGTTGCTCGACACCGCCCGGGAGCTTGCCGCCGAGCGGGGTGTCTCCGTCGAGTTCGAGGTCGGTGACGCCGAGGAGATGAGGTACGACGACGCGAGCTTCGACGTCGTTGCCTCGACGTGCGGGGTCATGTTCGCTCCGGACCACGAGGCGGTGGCGAGAGAGCTTGCTCGCGTCACTCGACCCGGAGGCCGAATCGGGCTTGCCTGTTGGACGCCCGAGGGCGGCCTCGGCCAGATGTTCCGGATGATGGGACCATTTCTGCCGACGCCCGCTCCGGGCGTGGGGAGTCCCTTCGCATGGGGTAAGGAGGAACACGTCCGCGAGCTCTTGAGCGATGCCTTCGAGCTGGAATTCGAAGAGCACGTCTCGACGCTCGCGGTCGAGTCCGGCGAGGAATACTGGGAGCTGTTCTCGTCGTCCTACGGCCCGACGAAGACCGCTGTGGAGGCACTCGACGAAGAGCGCCGCGAGGAGTTCCACCAGACGTGGGTCGACTTCTTCGAGGCGCTGCGGGAGGGCGACGAGGTCGTCCACCGACGCGAGTACCTGCTCACGCTCGGCACGCGCCGGTAATCGTCCTAGCGCGCGAGCTCGCGCGTGTGACCCGGCCCGGAGGTCGGCTCGGTCTCGCGGCCTGGACGCCGGACGGTGGCATCGGGCATATGTTCGCCATGCTGCGGCCCTTCTCCCCACCTCCGTCTGAGGGGGTGGGAAAGCCCCTCGAGTGGGGCCGCGAGGAGTACGTCCGGGAGCTCCTCGGCGACGACTTCGAGCTCGAGTTCGAGTCGCACGACACCGTCATGCGGATCGACTCCGGCGAGGAGTGCTGGGACCTCTTCTCCACCTCGTTCGGGCCGGCCAAGACCGCCGCCGAGGCGCTCGACCCCGACCGCCGCGAGGAGCTTCGTCGCACGTGGATCGAGTTCTTCGAGAAGCAGCGCGAAGGCGACGAGATCGTCCACCACCGCGAGTTCCTGCTCACGCTCGGCACGCGCCGCTGATCGAGCCGTTCGCGTCTCCGGTCGTGGCGAGTAACGTCTCGCCCTATGCCCGAGGCCGTCACGATGGACAAGATCGTCTCGCTCGCGCGAAGGCGGGGGTTCGTGTTCCCGTCCTCGGAGATCTACGGCGGGCTCGGGTCGTCGTACGACTACGGGCACTACGGCGTGCTTCTCAAGGAGAACGTGAAGGCGCGCTGGCTCGAGGCGATGGTGCGGGAGCGGGACGACATCGTCGCGCTCGACTCCTCGATCATCCTGCACCCTGCGGTCTGGGAGGCCTCAGGCCACGTAACCGGATTCGCCGACCCGCTCGTCGACTGTCGCTTCTGCAAGCGGCGCTACCGGGCCGACCACATCGCCGACGCGGAGTGCGGAGCGAGACCGAGCAAGCATCCCGGTGAGACCGACAAGTGCGACCTCACCGAGCCGCGCCAGTTCAACCTCATGTTTCAGACGAGGATCGGGCCGCTCGAGGAGACCGGACAGGACGCATACCTGCGCCCCGAGACCGCGCAGGGCATCTTCATCAACTTCAAGAACGTCGCCCAGATCGCGCGGCGAAAGCCACCGTTCGGCATCGCGCAGATCGGGAAGGCGTTCCGGAACGAGATCACGCCCGGGAACTTCATCTTCCGCACGCTCGAGTTCGAGCAGATGGAGATGGAGTTCTTCGTGCCACCCGCCGAGGCCGACGAGTGGTTCCGATTCTGGGTCGAGGAGCGGCGCGCGTGGCACCTCCGCTACGGGATTCGCGAGAGCCACCTGCGCGTGCGCGCGCACGACGCTCGGGAGCTCTCCCACTACTCGAGCGCCACGAGCGACCTCGAATACCTCTTCCCGATGGGCTGGTCGGAGCTCGAGGGGATCGCGCACCGCGGGGATTTCGACCTGAACGCGCACACGGAGGCCTCGGGGACAAAGCTCGAGTGGGTAGATGGTCAGGAGCGCTTCACGCCGCACGTCGTCGAGCCCGCGCTGGGGGTGAATCGCTCGATGCTCGCGTTCCTGGTCGACGCCTACGACGAGGAGGTCGTCGCCGAGCGGGAGCGGACGGTGCTGCGGCTTCATCCCGCCTTGGCGCCGGTGAAGGTGGCGGTGCTCCCGTTGATCTCGCGGAACGACGACATGGTTTCGAGGGCGCGCTCCCTGTACGAAGAGCTTCGGCGGGTCGTGGTCGCGGAGTACGACGACTCCGGCCAGATCGGCCGCCGCTACCGCCGCCAGGACGAGATCGGCACCCCATTCGCGCTCACGATCGACGAGCAGACGCTCGAGGATGACACGGTCACGATCCGCGACCGCGACTCACTCGAGCAGGAGCGGATTCCGATCTCCGGGGCGCGATCCTTCGTTCAGGACAAGCTCGCCGAGGACTGGGAGACGCCAAGACCCTCCTAACGGCTCCGTCGGACGGCCGGAAACTGGACGATGCCGAAGCGAGACTGACTCACATTTGACTGTGCTATAAGTAGCACATGATTTTGTCGATCGGCATCCGCGAGCTTCGACAGAACGCGAGTCGTTACCTGCGGCTCGTCGAGGAGCGAGGCGAGCCGATCGAGATCACCGATCGTGGCCGACCCGTTGCGCTCCTCAGCCCACTGCCTCTTGGAAACAGGATCGAGCAGCTAGCGGCGAGCGGTCGGTTGAAGCGCGCAACGCAGTCGTGGAAGGATCTGGGCCCGCCGCTCGAGCCAGTGCCCGGCGTGCCGCTGCCATCGGAAGTCCTGGCGGCTATGCGCGCTGATGAACGCTGATCCAAGTCGTTACCTGGATTCGTCCGCCCTTGTGAAGGTCGTTATCGACGAGCCGGAGTCGAAGCCGTTGGACGAATGGCTCGGGAGCCGATCCGTCCTTGTGTCGTGCGCTCTAGCTCGGACCGAGGTCGTCCGGGCGGTCTTTCCGAGTGGTCGCGATGCCGTGGGCCGAGCACGACGCCTGCTCGACCGAATCGACCTGATCCAGCTCGACGACGAGTTGCTCGATCTCGCCGGCGAGCTCGAAGGACCGCTTCGCAGCCTCGACGCGATCCACCTTGCGGCAGCGCTCGCGCTCGGCGATGAGCTAGAGGCTGTCGTCACGTATGACCGACGGCTGGGGCAGGCGGCTAGGACGCTCGGGCTCCCGGTCGTAGCGCCGGCCTGAGCTCAGCCGAGGGCGCTGCCATGATTCACGGCTCCTCGGTCGTGTCCTCGCCGGTCTCGGTTTCGGCGGTGCCCGTCTGCTCCGTCGTGGTTCCACGCGCGGGCGAACCATCGTCATCGTCGCTCCCGCAGGCGACGGGGATGAGCAGGAGGAAAAGCGCGCTAAGCACAGCCGCAAGTCTCGTCTTGGTCGGCGACATCATCGTCCGTCCCCAAACGCTCGTCGGTGGCAGCTGGCCGGGCAAAACATAGCCCCCGTGCCAGAGTCTGCCAATGGCGTAAGACAACTATAAGAACCAACCTCCGGTGACGCCGTGACAATCCCGCCACACACCAAAGAACTGGAGGGTTCGCATGCGAAAACCCATCACCGTCATCTCCAGCTCCGTAGCCGCGGCCGCGATCGTCGCTCTCGGCATCGCCGTTGCGGGCCTGGCGTCGACCTCGTCCCCGAGCGGTGGCGCTCAGTCCACCAGCGAGACGACAACGGAAGGACCCAAGACGACGAAGCACCGCGCGGCGCTCACGGTCGGCGCCGAGGTGCCGAAGCCGAAAGGTGTCAGGGCAGGAGTCAGCGGCGGCTTCAAGCTCGACCTGATCGATTCCAGCGGCTCGTACTCCATCGCGTGGACGCTCACTTTCCGCAATCTGACGGGGCGAGCGCAAGCAGCGCACATCCACAAGGGCAGGCCAGGCAAGGCCGGTCCGGTGGTTGTCGGCCTGTGCGGGCCGTGCAGCTCGGGTCGCAAGGGCAAGGCGAAGGTCTCGAAGTCCGTCGCCGCGTCGATCAAGGCGGGAACGGCGTACGTGAACGTGCACACGGCCAGGAACGCCGCGGGTGAGATCCGTGGCCAGGTGAAGACGGCGAGCTAGCTCGGCTCGCTTGCGAGGCGGCCTCGAAGCTCCGGGCCGCCTCGCTCAGTACGTGGAGCACCGTGGCGCCGTCGCCGATCCAGGCTCCCGCCCACATCGGCGTCGCGCCGGCGATTGACGCGTTCAGTAGCGGCTCGTCACCAAGCTGGCGGCTCTAGAACCCCGTTTCCCGCGGACTTTGGGCGGCCGTGCTCACGAGGAAGGCGATGGTCGCCCGTTCGCCGTCCTCCTACCCTGCGGTCAGCTTGAGCACGTTTTTCCCCATGGTTACGCGCGTCTCTTCGCCAGATGCTCCGCCGCAAGCAAGATCGTCAGGGCCGTCTGTCCCTCCGCGAAGCCACCCGAGCGCGCGCGGGATATCGCCTCGTCCAGCGGCATTCGCACGAGCGTCACGTCCTCCCCTTCCTCGGGCGCCGGCTCGCCCAGCTCGACATCCGTCGCAAGCCAGGCGTCCGAGCGCAAACTCATATGTGCGCTCGAGGAGAAGAAGGTCGACAGGTGCTGCCACGCCTCGGCCGAACCCCCGGTCTCCTCGTGGAGCTCGCGGCGAGCGGCTTCGAGCGACGACTCGCCGTCGCAGATCGATCCAGCGGGCACCTCGAGCGTCCAGTCGCGCACGGGGTGGCGGTACTGGCGCACGAGCAGCAGCTCTCCGCTGCGCGTCACCGCAGCGACGAACACTGCGCGCGGCACTGCCAGGTACTCGTACGTAGTCTCGCGGCCGGACACCCGGAGCCGATCACTGATCACCGCGCGCCACTCCGATGCAGAAATGAGCTCGCTCGCATCGAGCTCGACATCCGGCGGCGCGGCGACGCGCGGCGCGAGCTCCCGGAGCATCGCGATGGTGCGAGGGGCGGCGAGCTCGTCGAGGTCGCGGAGGACGAGCCCGAGGTCGACCAGCGTGTCCACGTCGCGCCACGGCTCGAGCTCGACGAGCCTCAGCCCGGCCTCGTCACAGCGCTGACGCGTGATGGCGAGGACCGCCGGTGTCGACCACGGAACGTCGTGAAAAGGCTCATCGTGAGCCTCCCGCATAGCCACGAGCCAGTAACCGCCGTCGAGCGCCGGTCCGAGCACGACGTCCGCGCCGTTCGCGAGGGCTCGGAAAGTTGCCGCGATCGCATCGTCCGGAAGCCCGGGCACGTCCGACGAGACGATTGCCGTCGGGCCTTCCGGCACATGTCCCGCGATACCGAGCCGCAGAGCGTCGCCGAGGCCGGATCCCCGCTGCGTGACGACTGGCACGTCCGGCAGGAGTCGCGTGAGCTCGGGCGCATCTTCGTAGCGCGCGCACAGGAGCCGCACGTCAGAGTCCTGGGCTCGACAGTCGTCGACCGTGTCGAGCAGGAGCGCCTCGTGGAGCGCCGCCGCCTGCGCGAACGTGAGCGGCGGCACGAGTCGCGTCTTCGAGGTCCCGCCGTTCGGCGCCTTGGCGACGACGAGGACGGGCATCAGTCGTTTCGTGCGCCGGCCCGGATCCAGGCGGCGATCGTGGTCCTCTCGTCCGACGACAAGAGGTCGCGGAGCGACGGGTCGGGCGGGTGCGTGAGCAGGTAGCTGAGCTCGGGGCGGCCGGGCAACACGCGCTCGATGGCGGGCTTGGTGGCGGCCGAGACCCGAACGAGGTCGTCGTAGGAGCGCCCTCGGCGGAGATCGAGGTACTCATAGGCAATCGGGTGGCAGGACACGCATTTGCTGTCGAAGATGGGTTGTACGTCCGCGCCGAAGCGCGGTGTCGGGTTGTCCCGCGCGAGCACAGCCGAGGCGGCGGAGACGGCGGCGGCCGCGGTCACGGCCAGCGCCGCGATCACCCGGCGACGGTGAGGAACTCGGAGATGTTGCAATTCTCGTCGACCGCCATGAAGATCCAGGGGCCGCGGAGCTGCTTCGGGATCGTGGTCGACCAGCGGCCTGGCGCGTTGTCCGGGCTCCGCAGCTCATAGACGAGGCCTGCCCGAGGATTGACCGCGAGGGTGTAGTTGCCGTCGAGATCCGAGCCGCGCACGTTCATCGCAAGCTCGAGCCCGGTCACGGTCGGACGGGCGATCGTCGGGTTCGGCACGACCCGATCGGGCAGGCCGAATTGGATCTCGACGTTCCCGCCGAGCTCGAGCACGACGATGCGAGAGACGTAGATCGTCTTCGGGCCGTACGCCTTGAGCAGGAACCGCCCGCTCGGCGCGTCGGCCAGCTCGAAGCGACCCGAGGCGTCGGCGACCGCGACGCGGTAGTGCTCCTCACCACCCTCGAGGCCGGCCCCCTGGAGCAGCATCGTGACGAGTGCGCCGGCGAGCGGCTCTCGCCGCTGGTCGACGACGGTGCCTGAGATCGTCCCGGTCCCCTTCTGCTTGGTCGCGAGCTCGGCGTTTCCGACCGGCGGCGGAGGCGTTCCGGGAGTGGTCACCTCGGGGCCGCCGGTTTCTCCGTCCTCGCCCTTCGCGCCGCCAAGGATCCAGTCGCGCACCGTCGCCAGGTCTTCCGCCGCGATCGGATCCGCGCGCGGCGGCATGCGTGTGCCGATCCCTGGGATGTCGGCCACGACCGGATCGCCTCCGAGCTTGAGGTAGAGGAAACTCTTGCCGGGGTCGCCTGCGACTACGCGGTACAGGGTCGGATCCAGGAGCGCCTCGACGCCCACGAGGTTGTCGTAGGAGCTTTCCGCACGCAGGTCGAGCGATGGGTTGACCCCTGGATGACAGCCGATGCAGCTGTACTCCTCAAACACGCTCTGGACCTTCGCGTACGGGACGTCGGGCGCGGCCTCGCCGCTGCCACCTCCGCAACCTGCCGCGAACGCCAACAGGGTGAGCGAAGCCACCAGGGCGCCGCCCGCGCTCAGGCGCTTCACGACCACAGAGGCAGCCTGTCCGATCGCGAGCAGGCTC
>Ga0136622_10000569_pt1 | contig 15178 bp, 15 predicted proteins | sample AntDrymUQ4482106_2_FD_104803 | JGI IMG/M metagenome (GOLD analysis project Ga0136622, IMG submission 104803) | Polar desert sand microbial communities from Dry Valleys, Antarctica - metaG UQ448 (21.06) | ecosystem: Environmental > Terrestrial > Soil > Desert | place: Antarctica: Dry Valley...
AGACCTCCTTCGGCATGCAGTAGACGCAGCGGAAGTTGCAGCGGTCGGTGACCGAGATGCGAAGGTCACGGAGCGGGCGCGCGAGCGTGTCGAGGACTTCCACGAGGTACAGCGTAGATGCGCGTGGTCGTTTACCGCGATCTCGAAACGGGGAAGCTCGCGTCGAACGAACCCTGCGAAAGGAGAAAATCGTGGATTCGGACCGCATCGAAGGAAAGGCCAAGGAAGTCGAGGGCAAGATCACGGGCGACGAGAGCCGTGAGGCCGAGGGCAAGACCCAGGGCAACTGGGGAGAGGCCAAGGACAAGACCGACGATGCCTGGGAAAGTGTGAAGGACAAGGTCGGCGACGTCCTCGACGGCGACGACGACGCGAAGAAGCCGGAGTCCGAGCGCCTGTAGACGGACGCCCGTGTATTGACCGAGAGGCGCCTACAGGGCGCCTCTCGTGTCTTGAGGTCTGGCGTTAGCCAGAACCCCGGTTTGCGACAGCCCCCGGCACGTTCTCGAGCGGTCTGCATGAGAATCGCGTCATGGCGGCGATCGACCGGTTTCTCCCCGAGTGGGATGTCAACGAGGTGCACAAGATCGTGCTGGACGCGGCACCGGGGCAGGCGCTCGCCGCGGTGCTCGCGGCGCCGGCCGCGCCTGACTTGGCACGTGTGCTGCTCCGGCTACGCGGTCTGGGGGCAGTGGGCTCGGTCGAGAGCCTCCTGCTCGGGATGGGATTCGAGCCCCTTGCCCGGGAGGCCGGCGAGGTCGTCTTCGGCGCGTCGGGCAAGCCCTGGCTGCCGCGAGGAGCGATCTCCTCCTTCGACAGTGCCCCCGCGGGCAGCGTGCGGATGGTCGCCAACTTCCTCGCGGAGTCGCTCCCCGACGGTCGCACGCGTCTCTCCACCGAGACCCGGGTCGCCGCGGTCGACGACGGGGCTCGCCGCGCTTTCCGCCGCTACTGGCGCCTCGTCGGTCCCTTCTCGAGTCTCATCAGGCGGCGTTGGCTCGCCGCCGCGCGTCGTTCGCTCGAGGCGCGCACGTGACCCAGCGCCGCGCGCTCCCGCTGCTGGCCATCGTCGGCGTCACGGCCGTCTGGGGCCTCACCTTCGTGCAGGTGCAGGACGCGCTCGCTCTCTACCCCCTGTTCGCCTTCCTCGCGGTGCGCTTCGCCATCTCCACGGTGGCGCTTGCGCCGTTTGCGTGGGGCTCGCTGGGGTCCCTGCCGCGGGAAGGCGTCCTCGCCGGCATCGGCGTGGGCGCGCTGCTAGCCGCCGCCTACGGATTCCAGACAGCCGGGCTCGAGCTGACCACCGTGTCCAGCACCGGGTTCATCACGGGCCTCTATGTCGTCTTCACCCCGTTCATCGCGCTCGCCCTCTTCAAGACGTCGGCGCCTCGTGTCGTCTGGATCGGGGTGGCGTGCGCGGTAGTTGGACTCTTGCTCCTGAACGGAGCGCCGGGCGGCTCTGCGCTCGGGAACTTGCTCGTGCTGGCAAGCGCGCTTGCGGCTGCGTTGCAGATCGCGGCCATGGAGCGGTATGCGCCGCGCTACGACCCCCGTGCCCTCACCTTCCTGCAGATGACCACGTGCTTCGTGGCGTTCACGGCTATCGCGGTGGCGCTCGGCGAGGTCGAGATCCCTCGCGGGTGGACGGTGTGGGGAGCGTTGCTCGTCACCGGGATCTTCGCGGGAGCGCTCGGCTATCTCATTGCGACCTGGGTACAGGCGCGGACGACGGCCGCGCGCGCGGCGCTTCTCTTCACACTCGAAGCCCCGTTCGCCGCGCTCTTCGGGGTTCTACTCGCGAACGAAATGTTGGGCTGGCCGGGATGGCTCGGGTGCGCCGTATTGATGGCGGGCATCGTCGTCTCCGAGCCCGCGGCGGCCGCTGCCCTGCGCCGGTTTCTCCCTCGGGGCTGGTGAACGATGGACGCGGTCCTCCTCGCGGTCACGTCTGCGCTCCTGTTCGGGGTGATGACCGTCGCGATCCGGCTCGCGCTCGGCCGTGGTGCCGGCGTGGAGGCCGGGGCGCTTTTCACGGTGCTCACTGCCATCGTTGTCACGGTTCCGTTCACGATCGTAGAGGGAGCCGAGATCACTGAGCTTTCGCCGTTCCTGCTCGCAGGGCTCCTGAGCCCGGGCCTGTCGCAGCTCCTTTTCACCCTCGCAGTGCGCGAGGCGGGTCCTTCGCGGACTTCGGTCGTCGTCGGCACCGCGCCGCTCTTCTCGGTCGCGATCGCGCTCGTTTTTCTGGACGAAGAGCTCGCTGCCGGCCTCGTCTTCGGCGCGGTGCTCATCGTCGGCGGAGGGTTTCTGCTTGTCGGCGAGCGGGACCGCCCGGAGCAGGTGCGCGTCCTCGGGCTCGCGCTGGCGCTCATTGCGACGATCGTGTTCGCCGTGCGCGACAACTTCGTCCGGTGGCTCGCGATCGACACCGATGTCGCGCCGGGGACAGCGGCGACCGCCACCCTGTCAGCGGGCGCGGCGTTGATCGCCGTGTACGTCATCGCGACCCGAGCGCCACTTCGGGCGAGCGATGCGCGTGCGTTCGTTCCTGCCGGCCTCCTTTTCGGGCTCTCGTATGTCTGCCTCTTCGAGGCGTACTACCGCGGGCCGGTCACCGTTGTGTCGCCGCTCGTCGCCACCGAGTCGTTGTGGGGGGTCGTGCTTTCGGCAGCGGTGCTAGGGAAGTCGGAGCGGGTCGGCGTACGTCTCGCGGCGGGCGCGGCTCTCGTGGTCTGCGGAGGCGTTTTGATCGGGGCGTTTCGCTGATACTTGATCTGCTACGGTAAGACTCAGATTTTCTGCAGTTCTCACTACTCAAGGAGATTTCAGCCATGGCCAAGACCATCGGAATCGACCTCGGCACGACCAACTCCTGCATGGCCGTGCTCGAGGGATCCGAGCCCACCGTCATCCCGAACGCCGAGGGCGGGCGCACGACGCCGTCCGTGGTGGCGTTCGGACGTGACGGCCAGCGGCTTGTGGGCGCGCCCGCGAAGCGCCAGCAGGTGACGAACCCGACCAACACGATCTTCTCGATCAAGCGGTTCGTGGGCCGCAAGCACGACGAGGTCTCGGAGGAGATGACGATCGTCCCCTACGAGATCGTCGAGGGACAGAACGGCGACGTTCGGGTGAAGGCGGAGGGCAAGGAGTACGCGCCGCCGGAGATCTCCGCGATGATCCTCCAGAAGCTGAAGGTCGACGCCGAGGCATATCTTGGCGAGACGGTCACCGACGCGGTCGTCACCGTGCCCGCCTACTTCAACAACGCGCAGCGCGAGGCGACCAAGGACGCCGGCAAGATCGCCGGGCTCAACGTTCTCAGGATCATCAACGAGCCGACGGCGGCCGCCCTTGCATACGGTCTCGACAAGGAGGGCGTCGAGCAGACGATCCTCGTCTTCGATCTCGGCGGCGGCACCTTCGACGTGTCGGTGCTCGAGCTCGGTGACGGCGTCTTCGAGGTCAAGGCGACGAACGGCGACAACCACCTCGGCGGCGACAACTTCGACAAGGCCGTCGTCGACTGGATGATCGCGGAGTTCAAGCGCAACCAGGGCATCGACCTCGGCCAGGACCCGATGGCGCTGCAACGGCTGTACGAGGCGGGGGAGAAGGCGAAGATCGAGCTCTCCTCGACGATGACGACGCAGATCAACCTGCCGTTCATCACCGCCACCCCGGAGGGCCCGAAGCACCTCGATCTCCAGCTCACCCGCGCGAAGCTGAACGAGCTCGTCCACGACTTGCTCGAGCGCACGGTCGAGCCGACGAAGCAGGCGATCTCGGACGCGGGTCTGACCGCGGCGGACATCGAGCACGTGATCCTCGTCGGCGGCATGACTCGCATGCCTTCCGTCCAGGAGAAGGTCAAGGAGCTGATCGGCAAAGAGCCGCACAAGGGCGTCAACCCGGACGAGGTCGTGGCGGTCGGCGCGGCGATCCAGGCCGGCGTGCTCAAGGGAGAGGTCAAGGACGTGCTCCTGCTCGACGTGACCCCGCTCTCGCTCGGGATCGAGACGATGGGCGGCGTGTTCACGAAGCTCATCGAGCGAAACACGACCATCCCGACCCGCAAGTCGGAGACGTTCACGACCGCGCAGGACAACCAGCCGTCGGTGGAGATCCACGTCGGCCAGGGCGAGTCCGAGATGATCTCGTTCAACAAGACCCTGGGCAAGTTCCAGCTCGTCGGGATCCCACCGGCGATGCGCGGCATGCCGCAGGTCGAGGTCTCCTTCGACATCGACGCGAACGGCATCATCAACGTGTCCGCCAAGGACCTCGGCACGGGCAACGAGCAGCAGATCCGCATCGAGGGCGGCTCGGGCCTGAGCGGCGACGAGGTGGAGCGGATGATCTCCGAGGCTGAGTCGCACGCGGGCGAGGCACATCAGCTGCGCGAGCTCGCGGACGCGCGGAACGCAGGCGAGCAGCTCGCGTACCAGGCCGAGCGCACGCTCTCCGAGCACCGCGACAAGGTCGACGAGGCCACTGGCTCGACGATCGAGGGACGGATCATGGAGCTGCGCCAGGCGGTCGAGGGCTCGGATGTCACCGAAATCCAGGCGAAGTCCGCGGCGCTCGACGAGGCCTCGCGCTCGCTCGCCGACGCGATCTACGCGCAGGCATCCGCGACACAGACCTCGCAGGCGCAGTCATCCGGAAACGGCAGCGGCGTCGAGGACGAGGTCGTCGAGGACGCGGACTACGAGGTCATCGACGAGGAGGAGGAGGCGAAGACCTCGTGACGCGAACGCCCAAAGAGGCTCCGACTCATGCGCCGAGCCCTGAGGAGCTGAGGCCGGCGCCGGGGTCAGACCCCAAGGGGTCAGACCCTACGGGTCTGACCCCTTACCCCGACGACCTCGCGAGGGCCGAAGCCGAGCGAGACGAGTATCTCGATCTCCTCCAGCGGGCCAAGGCGGACTTCGAGAACTACCGCAAGCGGGCGGCGCGCGACCAGGAGCACATGGTCGCGCACGCCCACGAGCGGCTCGTGCGCGAGCTCCTTCCCGTTCTCGACGACTTGGAGCGAGCGCTCCAGGCTGCCGAGCGCCACGAGGACGCCGCGCTCGTCGATGGCGTGAAGCTGGTGGAGCAAGCGCTGCGCAAAGCGCTCGAGAAGGAAGGCCTGACCGAGATCGAGACGGCAGGGCCGTTCGATCCGCACGTCCACGAGGCGATGCTCGCCCAGCCTGGCGAGGGCGCGGAGCCGGGGTCGGTGCTCGAGGTCGTCCAGCGCGGATATCGCATCGGCGACAAGGTCGTGCGGCCCGCCAGGGTGATCGTCGCGGAGTAGCGGGCCATGGCCAGCCCATACGAGGTGCTCGGCGTCCCGAAGGGGGCGTCCGACGAGGACGTCAAGAAGGCGTATCGCAAGCTTGCGCGCCAGTACCACCCGGACCGCAATCCTGGGGACAACGGCGCGGAGGAGAAGTTCAAGGAGGTGCAGACGGCCTACGACCTGCTCTCCGATCCCGAGAAGCGCAGCGCGTACGACAGATTCGGTGCCGCAGGAGGGCGAGGATTTCCGGGCGGCGGTGGTGGGGCGGGCGGCCCGCGCTTCGAGGAGTTCGACCTCGGGAATCTCAGCGATCTTTTCGGCGGCGTGTTCGGCAATCGAGCGGGTCGCGGCGGGACTCGCAGGCCGACGCGCGGGGATGATCTCGAGACACGCGTGCGCATCTCCTTCGAGGACTCTCTCGAGGGCGTGCAGGTGCGAGTCCCCGTCGAGGCGGACAGCGTCTGCTCGGTCTGCCACGGAACCGGCGCCGAACCCGGAACCTCTCCGGTCGTCTGCCCGCAGTGCGCAGGACGCGGAGTCGTCTCCGACGCTCAGGGCCTGTTCGCATTCTCCCAGCCGTGTCCGCGCTGCCAGGGCAACGGGACGATCGTCGAGAAGCCGTGCAAGAATTGCCGCGGCTCGGGCCGGGAGCGCACGACGAAGCGCTACGCCGTCAGGATTCCGGCCGGCGCCAAGAGCGGCACGCGCGTCCGGCTCAAGGGCAAGGGCGAAGCGGGGCTGAACGGTGGTTCCGCAGGTGATCTCCACGTCGTCGTGGAGGTCGCGCCGTCGTCGCTGTACGAGCGCCGCGGCTCCGATCTCGTGCTCGAGGTCCCGGTGACGTACGCCGAGGCTGCGCTCGGCGCGTCGGTGCAGATCCCGACGCCAGACGGGCCGGTTTCGCTCAAGGTTCCCTCCGGCACCGAGAGCGGGAAACTCCTTCGCGTCAAGGGCCGCGGCGCCCCACATCTGAAGGGGAACGGGCGAGGCGACCTGCTCGCGCGCGTGAAGGTCTCGATTCCGAAGAAGCTCACGAAGGCCGAGAAGGAGGCGCTCGAGGGCTATCAGAAGGTGTCGCGCGAGCAGCCGAGAGAGGCATTCAACTGATGAGGGGGCTTCGCGAACGTCTTATCGACGGCTGGGATGGAGTGCTGGGTGTGTCAATGTTCTTCGGAGCGCTGCTCATGCTGTTGCAATGGCGACGGCAGCGTCGTCGACTGAAGCAGCCGTTGAAGCTCGATGAGAGCGGTTGGGAGCAACCCGATGCCTGACCGCCCCCGGTACATGATCTCCGTCGCTGCCGAGCTCGTCGGGATGCACCCGCAGACGCTCCGTTTGTACGAAACAAAGCGCCTCGTCCGGCCGGGGCGAACGCCCGGCGGGACGCGGCTCTACTCCGAGTCGGATCTCGAGCGGCTGCGGCTCATCCAGCGACTGACCACCGAGCTCGGGCTCAACCTCGCGGGCGTCGAGCAGGTGCTGCGGATGCAGGACGAGCTCAATCGGCTTCGCGCACGCATGGAGCGTGTGGAGCGCGAGCTTCGCGAGGAGATCGCCTCGGTTCACCGCTCGTACAAACGCGAGGTGATGCTCTACAAACCAGCGCGCACACCAGCCACCAGGAGGTGAGACGTACCAAGTAACAGACTGTTACTTGGCGTTGATCGCCATGGACTTTCAGAAGCTGACACTCAAGTCACAGGAGGCGGTCGCCGGGGCACAGGAGCTCGCGCGTCGCCACGGCAACCCGGAGCTCACGCCCGATCATCTCACTCTCGCCCTCCTCGACCAAGAGCTGCCGCGGACACTGATCGACCGCTCTGGACACGGCGCGGCCGAGCTTCGCGCCGAGGCGGAAGCGCGCCTGCGCAACCTGCCCACGGTCTCTGGAGACGCGGCGGCACAGCCACGGGCCTCGGCCGCCTTCTCGCGGGTGTTCGACCGCGCGTTCGAGGAGATGCGTGCGCTCGGGGATGAGTACGCCTCGGTCGAGCACGTGGTGCTCGCGCTCGACCTCGTGCCCCGCGATGCCCTCCTCGAGGCGCTGCAGGACGTGCGAGGCGGCCAGAAGGTGACTTCCCAGGATCCCGAGGGCACCTATCAGGCGCTCGAGAAGTACGGGCGCGACCTGACCGCGCTCGCCGAGGCCGGGAAGCTCGACCCCGTCATCGGGCGGGACGAGGAGGTTCGCCGCGTGATCCAGGTTCTCTCCCGGCGCACGAAGAACAACCCTGTCCTCATCGGCGAGCCCGGTGTGGGCAAGACTGCGATCGTCGAGGGGCTCGCGCAGCGGATCGTCGCGGGCGATGTCCCCGAAGGGCTCAAGGGGAAGCGCGTCTGGGGGCTCGACGTCGGCTCGCTGCTCGCAGGGGCGAAGTACCGCGGTGAGTTCGAGGAGCGGCTGAAGGCAGTCCTCGCCGAGATCCAAAACGCGGCTGGCGGCATCGTCCTCTTCATCGACGAGCTGCACACGATCGTCGGTGCTGGAGCCGCCGAGGGCGCGGTGGACGCAGCCAACTTGCTGAAGCCGATGCTGGCGCGCGGAGAGCTGCGCGCGGTCGGCGCTACGACGCTCGACGAGTACCGCAAGCACATCGAGAAGGACGCGGCGCTCGAGCGCCGCTTCCAGCCGGTGTTCGTCGGCGAGCCGTCCGTCGCCGACACGATCGCGATCCTGCGTGGGCTCAAGGAGCGCTACGAGGCGCACCACGGGGTCGAGATCCGGGACTCGGCGCTCGTCGCCGCGGCCGTTCTCTCCGAGCGCTACGTCAGCGATCGCTTCCTCCCGGATAAGGCTATCGATCTCGTGGACGAGTCGGCTTCGCGGCTGCGTATGCAGATCGACTCGTCTCCGGTCGAGCTCGACGAGGCGGAGCGCCGCGCGCGCCAGCTCGAGATCGAGCTGGCGGCGATGGCGAACGAGCCGGACGACCTGCAGGCGCCGATCGAGCGCGAGCTCGCAGAGGCGAAGTCGCGCCGTGACGAGCTCGGCGCGCGCTGGTCGCGAGAGAAGGAAGGGCTGCAGCGGGTCGCCGAGATCAAGCGTCAGCTCGACGAGCTCCGCATGGAGGCAGAGCGCGAGGAGCGTGCGGGCAACCTCGCCCGGGTCGCCGAGATCCGCTACGGAGTCCTCCCCGAGCTCGAGAAGGAGCTTGCCGAGCGCGAGCAACCGACCGAGGCGCCGATGGTGAAGGAGGAGGTCGACGAGGACGACATCGCCGCGGTGGTCGCGTCGTGGACCGGAATCCCCGTCTCGCGGTTGCTGGAGGGGGAAGTCGAGAAGCTGATCCACATGGAGGAGCGGCTGCACCAGCGGGTGGTCGGCCAGGAAGAGGCTGTCGAAGCGGTGTCGAACGCGCTTCGTCGCGCACGTTCCGGGCTCCAGGATCCGAACCGGCCGATCGGCTCGTTCGTCTTCCTCGGCCCGACCGGCGTCGGCAAGACCGAGCTCGCCCGCGCGCTCGCAGAGTTCATGTTCGACGACGAGCGCGCGATGGTGCGACTGGACATGTCCGAGTACCAGGAGCGGCACACGGTCGCCCGGCTTGTCGGCGCGCCGCCCGGGTACGTCGGTTACGAGGAGGGCGGGCAGCTGACCGAAGCCGTGCGGCGTCGCCCGTACGCCGTCTTGCTCCTCGACGAGATCGAGAAGGCGCACCCGGAGGTCTTCAACGTGCTGCTTCAGCTGCTCGACGATGGCCGCCTGACCGACGGTCAGGGGCGCACCGTCGACTTCCGGAACACCGTCGTGATCATGACCTCGAACATCCGCTCTCCCGCGGCGCTGCAGGAGCAGTTCCGACCCGAGTTCCTGAACCGGATCGACGAGATCGTCGTCTTCGAGCCATTGACGCGCGAGCAGCTCACCGAGATCGTGGAGCTTCAGCTCTCCCGGCTTCGGGAACGGCTTGCCGAGCGGAGGATCGAGCTCGAGCTGACCGATTCCGCGAAGGAGTTGATCGCGGAGGCGGGCTGGGATCCGGCCTACGGCGCTCGCCCGCTCAAGCGCGCGATCCAGCGGCTGCTGGAGAACCCGCTCGCGCTCGAGCTGCTCGAGGGACGCTTCGCCGAGGGCGACATTGTCAGGGCAGACGTGCGCGACGCCGAGCTCGTCTTCGAACGTGCCGAGGCCACGAGCCCGGCTGCGGTCTAGGGAATGTCGGGGAAGAACTCGGCCTGTCCGGTCACGGGCGGCGCGCCATAGATGAAGAGCACCAGCTCGTCGCCTCCGGTATTTCGAAGCTGCAGAGCCGTTCCGGGTTGGACGACCAGGACGCTCCCTCGCGTCAGCTCGTGGCGCTCGGACGGTTCGCCGAGATCGACCGTGAGCGCTCCCTCAAGGACCACGAAGACCTCTTCCTGCGCGTGGTCCGCGTGGCGCTTGCCCCGCGTGCCCGCCGGGTAGCGCCAAATATTGGCCCGCGAGCTTGTCATCGAGTCCGAGAGCCGGGCGACGGAGCGCGGATCATCGTCCCCACGAGGAACCCACTCGAGCTCGGACTGCGCGAAGATCGTGTAGGGCACAACGGGAGTATGTCCGAAGGTGTCTGGCCGCCTGCTGGCGCCGACCCGTCAGGCGTACGATCGACGCGTCATGTCCAGTGACGTCGTCGGGCGCGAGGCCGAGCTCGCGTCCATCCGTGACTTCCTCGCCGGTGTCTCCGCGGGGGCGACGGCTCTCGTGCTGGAGGGCGAGGCGGGCATGGGGAAGACGACCCTGTGGGCGGCAGGGGTCGCCGAGGCGGAAGCGCTCGGACTTCGCGTCCTGCAGTCGCGTCCTGCGGAGAGTGAGACCGCGTTGTCGTTCTCGGGGGTAGGCGATCTCCTCGACGCGGTGCTTGACGAGGCGCTCGCGCCGCTTCCAGATCCGCAGCGCCGCGCTCTGTCCCGTGCGCTCGTGCTCGAGGAGGACGACGGGCCGACCCTCGACCGGCGCGCCGTCGGAGTTGCCGTTCTCGGCGCGTTGCGCGCGCTCGCCGAGGCGACGCCGGTCCTCGTCGCCATCGACGACGTCCAGTGGCTCGACGCAGCCTCCTCCGCTGCGCTCGGCTACGCCGCGAGGAGGCTGCGTGCCGAGCGCATCGGCGTCCTGACCGCGCGACGGGTTCCGTTGGAGAGCACGCTGCTGGCCGAGCTCTCGCGCTCGCTTGCGTCGGAGCGCTACACCAGCGTCCAGGTCGGTCCCGTCGACCTGACTGCGCTCCACCATGTCGTGCACGACCACCTTGGAGTCGCACTTCCGCGGCCCCTTCTCGCCGAGGTGCACGAGGCGTCCGGCGGGAATCCGTTCTACGCGCTCGAGATCGTTCGAATGCTGCAGCGCACGGGAATCTCGGTCGAGACAGGCCAGCCGTTGCCCGTCCCTGAGTCGCTGCAGGATCTGGTGCATGGGCGACTCCTCGCCCTACCAGCGGAGAGTCGCGACTTCCTACTAGGGGCGGCGGCTCTCTCCTATCCGCGAGTGGCATTGGTAGAGGCGGCCACAGAGGTGCACCGTAGGAACGGCCTCTCACCCGCGCTCGAGGCGCGGATCGTGGAGCTCGACGGCGACCGGATCCGCTTCTCGCATCCGCTGCTCGCAGCGGGCGCCTACGAGATGGCAAGTCCGCTTCGCCGTGCCGAAGTGCACGCCCGGCTGGCGGAGCTTGTCGACGATCCCGAGGCGAGGGGAAGGCATCTGGCCGCGTCCTCCGAGCAGCCGGACGACGTCGTCGCAGGAGCGCTCGAGGACGCCGCGCGTCGTGCCCGACTCCGCGGCGCGCCCCGTGCAGGCGCCCTTCTGCTCGACCGGGCACGTGAGCTGACTCCCGCTGCCAGTCCCGACGATGAGCTGCGCCGCGCGGTTGACGCTGCGTACCTCCACTTCGAGGCGGGCGATTCGCCCCGGGCGGAGGCGCAACTCCGTGCGGTCATCGACCGGTTGCCTCCCGGAGCGAAACGGGCGAGGGCGCTCGTCCGGCTCGCGCGCGTCCGGTCCTACGAGATGCAGGCGGAGGCCGCCGAGCTCTTCTTCGAGGCGATCGACGAGGCCGAGGGAGATCGCGAGACGCTCGCGCAGGCGCATGAAGGCGTGGCCGCGTGCCTCTTCAGGTTGCGGGAGCGGCTCGGCGAATCGATCGCGCACGCCGAGACTGCCACGACGCTCGGGCTGGAATTGGGGGACGCTGCGCTCGCAGCTGAGTCGCTCGGCACCCAACTCGTGGCCGAGACCCTCCTCGGTGTAGCCACTACACCGGACACAGCCGCTCGCGCCCTCGCCTCCCAGGGCGCCGCCAAGGAGCTTCGAGTGCTGGCCCAACCGCTTTTCGCCCTCGCCGTCCACTGGTGGTGGACCGACGAGATAGAACGCGCTCGCAGTACGCTCATCGAGCTCGAGCAACGTTCACACGAGCTCGGCGACGAAAGCTCGCCACCGTATGTTCTCGTCCTGCTCGGCCGGGTCGAGTGCCTCCTGGGTGAGCTCGGGAGCGCCGGTGCTCGAGCCCGCGATGGGCAACAGGCAGCGGAGCAGTCCGGGCAGGAGACGCTCTTCGCCTACAACCTCGCCCTCGAAGGCTTGGTGGAAGCGCACCTCGGGAATGCCGAACGAGCCAGGGAGGCTGCGTCCGAGGCTCTCGCGCGTGCGCCGGAGACCGGCGGTCGCCCGGCCGAGCTCGTCGCGCGGGAAGCCCTCGGGCACGTGGAGCTCGTGCTCGGCGCTCCGGATGCCGCGTTCTCGTGGCTGGAGCCGGGAGTCGCGTTCGCGCGGCGGGAAGGGCTCGCCGAGCCGGCCGCGATCCGCTTGGTCGCCGATCAGATCGAGGCGCTGATCGAGCTCGGGCGGCGTGACGAGGCGGTCGAACTTCTCGACTGGTACGAGGGGAACGCGCGGCGGCTCGCGCGTGCGTCGGCGATCGCGACATGCATGCGTTGCCGCGGGCTGCTGGCTGCGCAGGATGGGTCGCTCGACGACGCGATCGCAGCCTACGCCGACGCGCTCACCTGGTACGAGCGCGTCGACGTCCCGATCGATCGTGGCCGAACGCTCCTTGCCCTCGGTGTGGCCGAGCGCCGGATGAAGCATCGCAGTGATGCCCGCGGGACGCTCGAGGAAGCCCTCCGGGTGTTCGAGCGAATGGGCGCCGCGCTCTGGGCCGAGCGAGCGCGTTTCGAGCTGCGCCGTATCAGCGGTCGGGCCGCGACGCCAGGAACGCTCACTCCCGCCGAAGAGCGAGTGACAGCTCTCGTTGCCGAAGGAAAGACGAATCGCGAGGTCGCAGCGGCGCTCTTCCTCTCCGAGCGCACGGTCGAAGGTCATCTGTCGCGTGTGTTCGCAAAGCTCGAGGTTCGCTCGCGCACCGAGCTCGCCCGAGTTGTCGCCACCCGCTCCGAACAGGGGATCGAGTCGTCAAATACGGGGGATTCCCCCGTTTCGGGCACGTGCTCCGCTCCCTAGCCTCGAGTTAGGTGACCAAGAGGGTCACCGGGAACAGAAAGAGGAGGAGCGATGACCCCCAAGTTCTCACTCGTCACGGTCGTGGCAGCTGCCCTCGTCGCCGTTCCGGCGGCTATGGGACAGAGCCAGGCGCCTGACGTCATCGAGCGTGCCGCTGCCGCGCAGCAGCGTTCGACGCCGATCGTCTCGCCGGACGTCGTCGACCGAGCACTGGCTGCGAAGCTGGCGCTGCAGTCAACTCCGGTCGTCGCGCCCGACGCCGTCGATCGCGTGAAGGAGTTGCACCTCTCGACCCAGGCCAAGCCGATCCACTCGCCCGACGCGTTCGAGCGCGCCGCCGCCGCGACCGCTGACTACGGCAATCGGATCGTCTTCGACGATCGCTTCAACGAGCCGACGAATGTCCCGGTCGCCAGCTCGCCGACCAGCTCCGGCCGTGACTTCGAATGGCTGCAGGTCGGCCTCGGTTTCGGCCTCGGCATCGTGCTCGCGCTCGGCCTTGTCCTGGCCACGCGCTACGCGCGGATCCGCCCGCTGGCGAACTGACCTCGATTGGGGGTCGTACTCGACCCACTGCCGCGACCGCTCGAAAGGGCGGCCGCGGCTTTACTTATCGCCGTGGACCTGAATCCGAAGCCGTATCGAAAGAGTTGGTGGCGTCGCGCGCTCAACGCGGTCGTCCGGCCCTTGGCACGCGTGGGACTGACCGGGCCGCGTACGCACCTGCTCACCGTTCCCGGACGGAAGACGGGGAAGCTCTGGTCGACGCCGGTGTCGATCGTCGAGGACGGCGGTGAGCGGTGGCTCGTGGCGCCCTCTGGCGACCGAAACTGGGTGAGGAACGCGCGCGCCGCCGGGTGGGTCGAGCTCAGGCGTGGCCGCCGGCGGGAGCGTCTCGCGGTCGCGGAGCTTGCGCCGGAAGAGTCGGTGCCGGTGCTTCGACGATACGTCGAGCTCGGCCGGGTGACGCGGCCTTTCTTCGACGCCGGGCTCGAATCGTCCGACGAAGAGTGGCGGGACGAGGCGCACCGCCATCCGGTTTTTCGCTTACAGCGGAAAAGTCACGTACTCTGAGTGTCCTGCCGCAAACGTCCCTGAGGGGGGAACCGATGACGCTCTTGCTGGAGAACGACATCTTGCTGGTCGCCGCAACCGAGCTCGAGCTCTGTGGGCACCCGGGACTCATCTGCGGTGTCGGGCCGGTCGAGGCCGCCGCGGCGACGTCGCGCGAGCTCGCCCTGAGCCATCCGCGCGCCGTGATCAACGTCGGCATCGGCGGAAGCAGGGGCCTGACGCCCGGATCGATCGTCATCGGCTCCGAAGCCTTCTATTGCGATCTCGGCGCGGAGATCCCGGTCGTCGATCGTGTCCCCTCCGATCCCGAGCTCATCGCCGAAATTCAATCCGCGGTGCCGGAGGCAGTCGTCCTCCCGATCGCGACGAGCGCGTTCGTGACGGGCTCCAAGAGGACGACGGAGACGTTCCGCGTCGAGGGAATGGAAGGGTTCGGGGTGCTGCGCGCGTGCCAGCTTGCCGGGATCCCGGGCGTCGAGGTGCGCGTGATCTCGAATGACATCGGCGAGGGAAACCGCGCCTTGTGGATGATGCGACGAGCGCTCGAGGTGCTCGACGGGGTTCTGCCGCGTCTGCCCGGCGCGCTCGTGCATCGCTAGCTCGCTGTGCCGCGCAGGGCGACGTCGACACGGCGGGAGCTGCCGCCTCCGCTCCCGCCCGAGAAGCGCACCGTCGGCCAGCTCGTCGGTGAGGCGATCCGCCTCTATGGGAAGAATCCCTGGCTGGCGCTCGCCATCGGCATTCCGGTCGCGGTGGTCAACGCGGTCGTGTGGGGAGTGCCGGGGTCAGCGCAGATCGTCACCGCCGCGGCCGGCGCGTTCCTGATCACGCTCAGCTACGTCGTCGCGTGCTCGATCGTGACCGAGACGCCACTTCGGAGCCGAAACGCGCTCGTGGCGTACGCGATCGGCGTGCTGGTCTTCGCCCCCTTCCCGTTCCTCGCAACGATCTACATCCTTCCGGGGCTGCTCTGGCTCTCGCTCTTCGGCCTCGCCGTGCCGGTCGCGCTGGTCGAGGGCCTCGGCCTGCGAGCAGCTCTCGTCCGTGGGCTCCAGCTGGCGCGGGCGGACTTCGTCCACGTGCTCGGAGGCTTGTCGACGCTCGCGATCGTCGTCTTCCTCACGCAGGCCGCGCTCTTCTTCGTCTTGCGTGAGTTCGCCGAGAACACGAGGATCGCAGCGGCGACGCTGGCCTCGATAGTCGTGTCGCCCGTCGTGTTCTTCGGCGCCGCGCTCCTGTACGTCGACCAGGACGCTCGGTTACGCTCGCGCGCGATGAGGCGATCTGCGGACGCAGGCGTTCGGGTGGCGCCGCGACTCCTGCGATACGGACTTACGCTCGCGCGGCGAGCGATAAAGCGATGAAAGGAGCGACATGCCGAC